>OHEM01000004.1_pt1 | contig 239311 bp, 208 predicted proteins | sample 1567281 | NCBI WGS metagenome assembly OHEM01 (sample SAMEA3879537, study PRJEB24766) | human gut metagenome | biome: human-associated habitat; feature: feces | place: USA | collected 1985/1987
ATAAAATTTAGTGTTAATTTCCAAAGTTACATTGCCTGTAATCAGCTGACCGTCCTGAGTTTTAAGAATTGCAGTAACTACCATATCCTCCTCATACACTTCAACATTTACCTTCAAAACACTTACAGTTTGATTCAATGAAATAACTGTTGTTGTATTTGAGCTTAAATAATTGTTGTCTCCATTGTAATAGGCGTTTATAGTGTATGACCCGCTTGTTAGTGGTGAAATTAACCATGATGCATTTCCATTGTTGATAGTTTTATTTCTAGGTGAATATAATCCTAAAATTCTGAAAGTAACATTTCCTGTAGCATCATCATTTACTATTGCCCATATTCTAACATTTTGGCCTTCTACGATTTCTGAAGTTATAATGTTTATATTTGAAGGAGCTTTAGCTATTTTAAACTCTTTGCTGTCAGAAGAGCCCTGGTAAATATTGTTTCCGTTATAGGTTGCTTTAACAGTTTTATCTCCTGCATTGACTTTATTAAATGTAACTTTGGCTACTCCATTTACTATTTCAACAGTTTTTGAGTTGCTGTCAATAGTAAAAGTGACGTTTCCATCTGCACCTCTTGTAATATTGGCGGTTATAGTAATAGACTCTCCATAAATGCCATCTTTAATGCTGTTTATTGTAATTGAAGACAATGAATTTTTAATATTGAATTCAACTTCTTTTGTGTTATTGATATAGTTGGAATCTCCAAAGTAAATTACTTTTAATGAATGTTTTCCTAAAGCTAAATTAGCTATTTCAACACTTGCAGCTCCATTTTTCAATGTTTTATTGTAAGTTTTGCCGTCAACAATAAAGGTTATGTTTCCTGTAGCATTGGCAGGAAGATTAACAGTAATTACTTCAGTTTCTCCGGCTAAAATATCTTTAATGTCAATATTTAAATCAGCTGGTTTAACAATAATTTTGTTTTCAACTGTAAATCCATTGAATGTTGCTTTAAGGATATATTCTCCAGCTTTTAAATTTAAATTAAGATAACCTAAACCTTTAGAATTAGTCATGACAGTGTAATTTTTGTTATCTATGTTTATTTCAACTTTTGCGTAAACATAAGGTGTTCCATCAGTATCAGTTAAATTAAAGTGATATAATGAGTTATCCTGCTCTTTAATTGTTAAATTCTCGCCAGATAATATAAAATCAATACTTGTTATATTTAGTGTGGTATTCCAGCTTGCAGATTCAAACTGCTTATCTCCAAGATATAAAACATAAATGTAATTGCTTCCTTTGGTGAAATTAACATTAAATACAGCTGTTCCGTTTGTGAGATTTAATTTATAGAATTCATTATTAATATAAACTCCGATTTCTCCAGTACATGTGTTGGGATTGGTTTTTATATTTATAATTCCAGTTAAATCATTATTATATGTAATATTTACAGTCAAATTACATGAATCTCTTAGAACTTTAAATGTTGTTGTTGCATTTGACGGAGCATATTTGGAATCTCCTGGATAATAAACAGTTACATTATAACTTCCGCTAGTTAAATTGTGTAGTGTAATGTTTGTTACTTCTGATTTTAAAAATATTGTAGTATTTACGCCATTTACACAGAGTATAGCTTCACCACGAAGATTGTCTGGATTTACAGTTATTGTAGCTGTTGCATCTTCTCCAGATTTGACATCATCTACATTTATTGTTAAACTGGTGTCAAATTTACTTACTTTAAAAATTGTACTTGCATTACTGCTTTCATAATATTTTGAATCCCATAAAACAACTGTAAGGTTATATTCTCCAACAGCAAAGTTTTTAAGTGGAATTGTGGTTTTTCCGGCATAAATGTAAATTATTTGTTTAAGTTCTCCATTGATGTATAGGTAACCTTGTGTTTGGGAGCCTTTAGGTTCAAGATTTATAATTAGTTCTCCCTTTTGTCCGATTTTAACTTCAGGCGCAGTAATATTTAATGTAGTCGGATGTTTATTTACAGTATAATTGCAGTAATAAAAGACTTTAGCATAATCTGCGTCACCTTCGTAAATTATTTTAATAGTGTAATTTCCAGGTGTTAAATCAGAAACTGTTAAATTAGTTGACCCATTTACTAGGTTTATGGAATATTTTTTATCGTTAATAATGACTGTTACATTTCCAGTTGGGATGTGTGTGTAGTTTCCGTTTACATTAATTTTAAATATTGCATCTTCACCGTAGATAATGTTGTTATTTAAATCCACATCTATTTTAGAATCTTCTTTTCCAACATCAAGGATTATTTCTTCTGTGTGTCCTCCTAAATTAGCATAAACTTTGTATTGGCCTTTTTGAGAGGTGTAATTATAGTCTAATGAGGCGGTTCCATTTATTAAAGGTTTAGTTATATTTACTTCTTTTCCATCAATTATAGTTGTAAATGTAACATTCATTTCAGGAAGTAAGTTATAATCTGTAAATAGTTTTCCATTAGCTAGTTTTAAATCTACTTTAAGTTGAATAGTATCTCCAATTTGTAAAGATCCATATTCAGGTTTAAATGTGAATATAAAATAATTATCTATTTCAGAGTTTGAATCTTTTGGATAAGGATTAGCATTTGTACAAAAATAGTTGTAATCCATATTTATAGTGCCTTCATTAAATAGGAATGCATATGGATCTTTTGGTATTATGTAGGGGGCGGGACTGGTTGCTTGTAGGTGTTTTGTATTAATAAACATGTTATAAAATGCATTTATAGTACCTTTATTATAGATATTAAATGCACCTGTAAGATAATAAAAATTATTATCTCCATAACTATTATTGTTAAATATAGTTCTGTTAATTGTGAGAGTACCTAAATTTTCAATTGACCCATAATAAACTTTGGTATTATAACCGTTTTTTGAGTAAATTTTGTTATTTTTAATTATTGAATTAATTATTATTCCTGTTCCTGATTCATCATTATATATTGAATTATATCCATTTATATTAGATATTATTGTATTATTTAAATGCATGTTTCCAGAATTTTGTATGGCATTTCCATTATATGTGGATTTAGTTTTATTTATCAAGGAATTCCATAGGTAAATGTTCCCAGTATTATATATTGCACCTCCATGGTATCCTGCTGATAAACTTATAGAAGTATTACTTATATTTAAATTTCCTTCACTATATATTGCACCGCCATTACTTGAAGATTTGGAATTAGAGATGGTGGTGGTGGTTATAATTAATTGACCTGTGTTGTATATTGTTCCTCCAGTTCCAGATGTTGAATTTATGTGGTTAAATGTTGAATTTTCAATTGTTCCAAAACCTATATTGTATATTGCACCTCCAGTTTTGCTTTTTACATTATTAAATGAGCTAGATTTAATTTGAAAAGTTCCAGTATTATATATTGCACCACCATTACTTCCAAACCATCCTGTTGTTCCAAAAAAGTCTGTAGGAGCTGGGTTAATGCCTATATAATCTATATTGTTAATAATGTCTGTAATGTTTTTAAAACTTGAGTTTTCAATTGTTAATAAATTAGAATTGTATATTATTGATCCATTTATAGTTTTAATAGCTTTTTCTCGATATGTTTGATATATGTAATTATTTGATAATTCTTGATAAGTATCATTGATAATTATATTAATATGAATTTTAGTTTTATTTTCAAAAGAAGAATTAACAATAATCAGTCTTCCATTATTCTTAATAACTCTATTTTCAATGTTGGTAAATTTTGAATTGTTGATGGTTAAATTTGCATTTTCTGCGTTGTAGATTATGCTGTCCCATGTTATGTTATTTTTATTTGTTATTATTTGGTTTTGAAGGGAAATCTGCTTAAAAGTACAATTTTCTATTTTTAAAAGTCCCTTGTTGTAGATTAAAGAGTTATTTAAATTGCTTTTTAAATTAGTTATTTTAGGGTGTTGATAAATTGAATCTGTGGTAAATGTTATGTTAAGTAATTCTAAAATTCCTGTATTGTTAATAGCTCTTCCGAGAATGTTTTTAAATGTGCAATTTATTAAATTAACTTTTCCTTCAGTATTTATACTGTAACTTGTGGTATTTGTAATTGTCAAATTTACAAAAGTCACTTTTGCATTATTTGTTATATTAAAGAGGCTTTCTTTTTCAAATCCATTAAATGTAACATTATTTCCAATTATTGTAACGGATTTATTTATTAAAATATTTTCATTTTGGTCATGAATTATATTTAAATTAGATAAATAGATTGTTCCTTCATTTTCAACTAAATCTAATGCTTTTTTAATGGAGTTTATGGAATTTGTCCAATTATTATTGGATCTAATTTTATTATCAATAATTATATTGTTATTTGTTAGGTTTGTTAGTTGTATTTTGTTTAATTTTTCAAAAACAATTGTATTAGAAAATATTCCAAAAATATAGACTTGTAATCTACTTTTATCTTGTACATGGTACGGAAAACTTATATCAAATGTGTAATTTCCAGGGGTTGTAAAGTGTTGGTATGGTGGTAAATTTAATTCGTTTAGGGTTTTCTGGCTTATTATTGTGTTATTTTCATAAATTATTAAATAAGTTTTGTTAAATTCTTTTTCTCCCATGGTGAACTTTCCAGTTACATGAATATTTACAGTTATATTTCCAGTTTTATTAAACTCACTTGTGTCATTAACGGTTATTGTATTTTCAATACTTGGATATTTTGAACCAATATATACATTTTCTCCAACTTTGTTTGTGTTGTCAATGGATGTATATTTTTGGTTATAATCTTTTATTTTAACAATATCTGCACTATTTTGATTTGATTCATCAGTATCTATTGTACTGTCAGCTTCACTAATTCCAATATCTTCTGTGTTAGAATGGTTTAAAGTGACAGTTGAATTATCCTCAGCATTAACATTGCTTAATGCTATAAAAAATAATCCCAGAATCAATATTAAAATTATTTTTCTATTTTTCACATAAATCTTCTCCTTATTAATTAATATTAAATTATTAACAACTTATTATATAAATTTTATTTGATTCGTAATCAATATTTATTGTTTCATAATCTTTTTCACGTTTTATTCATTTTTTTTTAAAATCATTAAACAAATTTTAAATATAATGTAATTTTGGGTAGTTTATAGCTATATTTATATATTATGTTTGTAGATATTCAATTAGTTAATGTATATTTAATAATTATCCAGTTAAATTATATTTATATTTATATTTTTTGAATCATTGATGGAAATTGTTGATATGTGGATAAGTTATTGATTTACTTAACTAGTTCATTTAATTGGGGGATTTATTATTAAATCAAACTATAAATATATATTAATCGCCTTTTTGGTGTTGATTTGTAGTATTGGTGCAGTTAATGCAACTGATTTAGATGATAATTCTACTGTTGAAGTTTCTTCTGATGTAGATGATAGTATTTCAGTTGATGAGGTACCAATTACTGATGATGTTGAACAAAGTCAGGATGTGGCTAGTACAAATGCTGCTACTTGGGATGAGTTAAAAACAGCTTGTCAAAGTAGTGGTGATAAAGTTATTACATTAACTGGTCAATCTTATAATGCAAATAGTCAAATTGTTTTTGGAAATAGTGCTACTATAGTTGGTAGTTCTGATAGTTATATCACATTATCAAATGGGAATCTTATTCCTTTCTTAAATTCTAATTCTGAACTTTCCATTACTTTTCTTAATGTAAATTTTAAAGACAGTAATTGTGATATGTTAGTTCAATTATGTGGTAATAGTAAACTAGAAAATTGTACATTTGACAATATTACTGTAGGATCTAACCATAAATCTGTGCTTTATAATACTTATGGAAGTATGGAGGTTATTGGTTGTAATTTTACTGATTGTACAAGTTCTTTTGGTGTTATAACAAATTATAATCCAAGTTCTACAACAAATGTTTTTATGAATGTTGAAAATTGTAATTTTATAAACAATGTTGCTACTTATGCTCCAGGTGCAATTAATAATTGTGGTATTTTGAATGTATTAAATTCTAATTTTGTAAGTAATTCTGCTAGATATTGGGCAGGTGCTATTCATACTCATTGTAATGCATATACTAGAATTTTAAATTCTGAGTTTAAGAGTAATACTGCAGGATGGAATGGTGGAGCTTTATACTCTTACAGTAAATTAGAAGTGTATAATTCTACTTTTACAGATAATAATTGTACTACTAATAATGGTGGAGGAGCAATAGGTGCATTTAATTATATCTCCACATATAATGTTACAGTTGAAAATTGTATATTTAAAGATAACAATAATTTATGCGGTGATTTTACTAATGAATCTACAACTTCTTTAGGTCGTGGAGGAGCAATTTCTGTATTAAATGGTGGATATTTAAATGTTCATGATTCTACTTTTGTACATAATGGGGCAGTAATTGGTCAAGCTATTTGTGCATATAATACAAATTATGATAATTCTACTGGAGGAACTCCAAATTTACAAATTTATAATAATGAATTTATAAATCATACAATTACCACAAACGATACTGTATTTATTTCAGAGGGTAATTATACATTTAGAAACAATACCTTTACTAACAGTCCTCAAACTATTGGTACAGATAGCAATATAATTGAAAGCAATAATGTTAATTTATTAAAATCTCTTAAAATTAGATCTATTGTTTTCAATCAACCAATTTCTGATTTTAATACTGTTACTCAAAATCAATGGGCAATGAGTGGATATGATAATCATAATTCTGCTAATGTTCCATATATTGGTGTTACTACAAATCCAAATATTTGGAAAAAGGATGTTGGTGGAGTTGTATCTGGTTTAGTAATTGATGAAGACGGTACTTTTTATTTGATTGCAGGGTCTAATGTCACTGCTTTTGATTCTACTGGTTTTTTAAAATGGAGTAAAAATTTAGGTCAAGTTACAATGCCTGGATTAGCATTAGATAATCGTGGAAATATAATAATACCTGTTAAAGATAATCGTCTTGTAATATTAAATAAAACTACTGGTGCAGATTTGGGCGGAAATATTTTCCAAGCATCTAGTGCATATGCTCCTATGTTGGATGATGATGGAAATATTTATGTTGTAGGTCAATATGAATATGATAATGGTTATGTGCCTATTGTTAAATATTATAACAGCACATCTTATAATCCTAATGGTGGTTATGATTATGTATATAAAAGTTTATTCAATACAGCAGTTAGTACTATTCCAGTTTTAGATAATAATGGAGTTTTATGGGCAGTAAGTGGTACTAATTTAGTTGCTGTTGATGTTAAAACTGGAAATCAAGTTGCTAGTTATTCTGATTGTTATTCTGGTATTCGTCCTATTGTAGGGGAAAATGGTATTGTATATTTTGTTAAAAGTGATAGAAAAGCAGTATATGCAGTATCTGTAAATGGTTATTTATGGAATACATCATTACCTACTTATCAGCTTTTTGGTACAAAATATGAACAGGCTACTGCATTAGGTATTGATAATGAAAAAAATATTTTATATGTTGGAACATCTAGGGCAATTAACAAAATAGATATGACAACTGGTATTCTAACTGTATTCCGCTCAGGTTTTGACATGGTTAATAGTATAATTATTGATGGTAATGGTACATTATATACTACAAAGACTAACCAAGGTTCATTGTGGGCATTTTATTCAAATGGTACACAAGCATGGAGTAAAAATATGGGAGGCTCTTTAAAACTACTTGCAATGGATAAAAATGGTAATATTTATACAAGTTATAATAATTACTTATGTGTTTTATATGCTCAAGGAGTAGACCCTAACATGACAATTGATGCTAAAAATATCTTGGCAAATGAAAACACAGATATTGTAGTAAAATTATTGGACGGAGTATATGGAAATGTTGTATTTACAATAGGTAAGGATACATATACAGTAGCTATTGAAAATGGTTCTGCTAAGTTAAATATTGGAAATTTAAGTGTTGGAAGTTATAATGTGACTGCAAGTTTTGCAGGTAATATTAAATATGCAGCTAGTGAAAATAATGCTTCTTTTATAGTATCTAAAGTACCTACAAATATGAATATTGCCGTAGATAATATTAATGTTGGAGAAGATGCAGTTATTAACATAACTCTTCCTAATGAAATTTCTAATGAATTGGTTAGTGTAACTATTGACGGTAAATCCTATACTGTACTTATCAATAATGGTAAAGGATCTTTAATTTTATCTAATTTAGTAGCTAATTCTTATCCAATTACAGCTAAATATGATGGAAATTACAAATATACTGAAGGTGAAAACAGTACTACTTTAACTGTGGCTAAAATGTCTTCAGCTGTAAATGTCACAGCTAATAATATCAAATTTGGTGAGGAAGCTGTTATTAACATTGCTGTTCCTAATGTATCTTTGGGTGTAGCTACTGTTGTTGTTAATGGTAAGTCTTATAATGTGGCTATTGTTGATGAAAAAGGTGTATTAAATATTTATAACTTAGCTGCTGGTGATTATAATGTTGATGTAACTTACTTAGGTGATAATAAATACCTTTCAAGTACAAATGCTGCTAATTTCACTGTTTCCAAAGTGTCTGATTATAATATGACTGTTGATATTGCAGATATTGTTAAAGGTGAAAATGCTACAATAACTGTTACTATTCCTGAAGACGGAACCGGAAGCGTAATTGTAACAATAAATGGAACAGATTACAAAGGAACAGTTATTAAAGGCATTGCTAAAGTTATTATCCCAGATTTAGATGAAGGAACCTACAAAGTAGTAACCTTCTACACTGGAGACAACAAATACGATTCCATGATTGTTAACGGAACTATAACAGTTAATAAAAACACAATAACTACATTAATAATGGATGATGTTGTCAAATACTTCAGAGGTTCTCAAAAACTCACAGCTAAACTTGTTGATGCAATTGGAAATCCAATAGCTAATGCAACTGTTTACTTCACAATAAATGGCAGGGTTTATGCTAAAATCACTGATGAAAACGGTATGGCTTCAATGGGTATTGGATTAGTTCCTAATGAATACAAAGTAAGTGCAGTATTTAACGGAACAAAAGACCATGACAAATCAACAGCTAATGCAACAGTAACTGTTAAAAGCACAATTTTAGGAAATGACACTACATTATACTTCCTTAATGGAACATCATATGTGGCTAAATTCTTAGACAGTGATGGAAATGCATTGGCAAATACTACTGTTAAATTTAATATTAATGGTGTGTTCTACACTCGTGTAACTGATGAAAACGGTATGGCTAGTTTAAATATTAGACTAGACCCTAAATTATATATCATAACTGCTTACAATCCAGTAACTGGTGAACAAAGAGCTAATGAGGTAACTGTTTTACCAAGAATCATTGCTGAGGATCTCTCCATGAAGTATCTTGACGGCAGTTCATTTAACGCAACACTTGTTGACGGTCAAGGTAAAGCAGTAACAGGTGTAAACATAACATTTAATGTAAATGGTGTATTCTATCATAAAACAACCGATGCAAACGGTGTAGCTAGATTAAACATCAGATTAATGCCTGGCGATTACATCATAACATCAACATATGACAAATGCTGGGCATCAAATAAAATAACAATTTCAGCTTAAGAAGTTAAAATTCAACTTCTTATCTTTTTCTTTTTTAACCATATATTAAATAAAAAAACTGCTTTTTTTAATTTACTTTAATAATTTCACAGTATCAATTAAAATACTTAAAGAAAAATTATTCTTTTGTCTGTTATTTATCTATAATTTCAATTATTCGGTAAGGAAAATTATTTGAAGAAATTGTCTGATAGGTATTTTAATTAATTAGAAAAAATATATTTTTAAACATTATAAAATTTATTAAAAGGGATATTTATGAAAGGAATTGTACTTGCGGGTGGATCTGGAACCCGTCTTTATCCAATTACAAAAGCAATATCTAAGCAGCTAGTACCTTTATATGATAAACCAATGATTTATTATCCTATTTCTGTATTAATGCTTGCTGGAATTAAAGATATTTTAATAATTTCTACTCCTAGAGATTTGCCAATGTTTAAAGAGCTTTTAGGTGATGGCAGTAGCTTAGGAATTAATTTTAGCTATGAAGTTCAAGAAAAACCTAACGGTCTTGCAGAAGCATTTATTGTTGGGGAAGACTTTATCGGGGATGATTATGTTGCTTTAATTTTAGGAGACAACATTTTCCACGGTCATAGATTCACTGAAATATTGGAAAGAGCTACCAAATTGGAAGAGGGAGCAGTAATATTCGGATATTATACAAATAATCCTGAAGCTTTTGGTGTAGTTGAGTTTGACGATGAATGGAATGTACTTTCAGTTGAAGAAAAACCTGAAAAACCCAAATCCAATTATGTAGTGCCTGGACTTTATTTCTATGACAATGATGTAGTTGAAATAGCCAAGAATGTAAAACCTTCTGAAAGGGGTGAACTTGAAATCACTTCTGTCAATGAAGAATATCTTAACCGTGGCAAACTTAAAGTTGAGCTTCTTGGAAGGGGGATGGCATGGTTGGATACTGGAACTCATACAGGTCTTTTGGAAGCATCTAATTTTATTGAAACAATTCAAAAAAGACAGGGACTCTATATTGCATGTCTTGAGGAAATAGCTTATAATAAAGGTTATATTACTAAAGAAGAGCTTTTAAAAACAGCTGAAGAACTTAAAAAAACAGATTATGGACAATATTTATTTAATTTAGTTAAGGATGATTAATATGGGAAATTTTAAATTTACAAAAACTGATATTGAAGGAATGTTTGTAGTTGAACCTGCAGTCTATGGGGACAATAGAGGATATTTCATGGAAACATATAATGAAAACGATTTCAAGAAGGCAGGTTATGATTTAACTTTTGTACAGGATAATCAGTCACAGTCATTTAAAGGAGTGCTTAGAGGGCTTCACTTACAGTTAAAATATCCTCAGGGAAAATTAGTTAGAGTTATTAAGGGGGAAGTATTTGATGTTGGGGTGGATCTTAGAGCAGATTCCCCAACTTATGGTAAATGGCATGGGGAAATCCTTTCAGCTGAAAATAAAAAACAGTTATACATACCTCCTAAATTTGCTCATGGTTTTGTCGTATTGTCTGATGAAGCTGAATTTGTATACAAATGCACAGAATTTTACCATGGTGAAGATGAAGGGGGAATCATGTGGAATGACCCAGATATAGCTGTTGAATGGCCATTAGAAGGAATTGATGAAATCACTCTGTCTGATAAGGATAAAAAATGGAAAAGCTTAAAGGAATCACAGATTAAGTATTAGGGGCATTATCATGACAAAAATATTAATTACTGGCGGAGCAGGGTTTATTGGAAGTAACTTTGTAAAATATATGGTTGATAAGTATCCTGATTATGAATTTACTAATTTGGATGCATTAACATACTGCGGTAACCTTGAAAACTTAAAGGACATTGAAGATAAGGACAATTACACTTTTGTTAAAGGAGATATTGGGGATAAGGAAGTTGTCAATAATTTAGTTAAAGATTCCGATTATGTTATTAATTTTGCAGCTGAAAGTCATGTGGACAGAAGTATAAGCGATCCGGAAATATTTATCAAATCAAATGTTTTAGGAACTCAGGTACTGCTTAATGCAGCTAAGGAATATGGTGTGGAAAAATATGTGCAAATCTCTACTGATGAGGTTTACGGAACATTGGGAGAAACAGGATATTTTACAGAAACCACTCCTTTACAACCTAACAGTCCTTATTCTGCTTCAAAAGCTAGTGCAGATTTAGTTGTAAGGGCATACTATGAAACATTTAACTTGCCAGTCAATATAACACGCTGTTCCAATAATTACGGTCCTTATCAGTTTCCGGAAAAACTGATTCCTTTAATGATTTCAAATGCTCTTGAAGATAAAAAATTGCCGATTTATGGTGACGGTAAAAACATACGTGACTGGTTACATGTATATGACCACTGTACAGCAATAGATTTGGTTTTACATGATGGAAAACTTGGTGAAGTTTATAATATTGGTGGACATAACGAAAGACAAAATATCCAAATTGTAAAATTGATACTGGAAGCTTTAGGTAAGGACGAATCCTTGATTGAATTTGTAGATGACAGGTTAGGTCATGACAGGCGTTATGCCATTGATTCAACTAAAATTAGGGAAAATCTTGGCTGGGAACCAAAATACACTTTTGAAACAGGTATTAAAGAAACCATTCAATGGTATTTGGATAATCAGGACTGGATGGATCAGGTTAAAAGTGGAGAGTATCAGGAATACTATAAAAAAATGTATCTTAAATAAGGTGTAATTTTGCCTCAAATTTCAGTAGTTCTGCCGGTTTATAATGTGGAAGAATATCTCAGACAATGTTTGGATAGTTTAGCTAATCAGACATTTGAAGATTTTGAAGTAATCTGTGTTAATGACGGGTCTGACGATTCATCACTTTCAATCTTGGAAGAATATGCATCTGAAGATGAAAGATTTAAAATAATTTCTCAGGAAAATAAAGGATTAAGCGGTGCAAGAAACACCGGAATGAATTATATTAAAGGAAAATACACAATATTTGTCGATTCTGATGATTGGCTGGAATTAAATGCATTGGAAGAGTTATATAATAAAATAACTGCTTTGGATTCAGATATTTTAATGTATAAATTCAGATTTTTCAACCAGGACAGCGAACAGTATAGTGAAAGTGTTTTTACAAATTTAGAGGTAATTGATGCTTCTTTAGAAAACAAAAATTTTAATTACAGGGATGTTTCAGATATTTTATTTAAAATATCCCATGCGCCTTTTAATAAATTATATAAAACCTCTTTTTTAAGAGAAGCAGGCATTAAATTTCCTGAAAACCTTAATTATGAAGATTTATACTTTTTTTACATGGTATTTTTCGAAACCGAGAAAGTTTCAGTTTTTAGAGATGAACCCTTATACAATTATAGAATAAGAAATAATTCTATTTCAACAACAGGCAATGAAAGGTCTTTTGACATATTTGAAATTTTAGATTTGACTCAGGATAATTTGAAGAATGTAAACATTTACAGTAAAGTAAAAGATGATTTTTTAATGTTTGTTATTGTAAATTTAAAGTATGTGTATTTGAGGTTAAATGAAAGACTCAAAAATCAATATCTTCAAAAAATGAAAGAGAAATATGAGTTTTATTCACTGAATCAAGTTAAAAAAGACCATTTGAATACATGGCATTTTGATGACAGGGTATTTTATCAGGCAATAGCCGTTTCCAGCAATGGAATCGAGTTTGAATTAAATTATAAAAAATTATACTATGAATTTTTAGCTAATCATTATGAAGGAGTAATAGAACAATTGAGTAATGAAAATCAAGTTTTAGCACAAAAAAACAATGATTTAAAAGAACAGTTAGCTAATTCTTCCATTAAAAACAAATTTAAGAAAATCGTGAAATTATGAGTTATGAATTAAGTGTTATTATTCCGGTTTATAATGTTGAAAAGTATATTGGGGAGTGTCTGGACTCTGTTGTTAATCAAAGCATTGGAATAGACAATATTGAAGTTATTGTAGTCAATGACGCCACACCTGATAATAGTATGGATATAATTAATGAATATGCTGAGAAATATCCTTCATTTAAAGTAATTTCAAATAAAAGCAATAAGGGATTGGGAGAAAGCAGAAACATTGGTTTAAAGTATGTAACTTCCGATTATGTAACTTTTTTAGATAGTGATGATTTTATTTCTCAAAATGCTTATGAAGATTCTGTTTCAAAAATAAAAAAATTTGGCTGCGACTTACTGATTTATAACTGGGAGACTTACACTGGAAGCGATTATGTAGAGCCAATAAGTGTTCATCAGCAAAATACTTTAGAAAATAAGGTGATTGATGACATTAATCAGAATCCTAAACTTGTCTTTTCAACTGCATCATGGAATAAAATTTATCATAAAAGCCTATTTAAGTATTTGAATTATTCAAAAGGATTATATGAGGATAATTTAGTCACATTATCAGCACTTATTAATGCAAAGCGTATTTTTTTAAATAAAGATGCAATTTATTATCACAGAAAAAATTCAGAATCCATAACTGAAAATATAAAAAATTCCAATGTATTTGATTTATGTGATATTATAAATGGATTATTTAAGTTAAATGATGAGATTTTAACTCCTCTGATTATTAAATTTATCAATGATATTTTATTTTGGGTATATTACTATAATTGGGACGTTGCAGCTGAAATTGAATTTATAGACAAACTTAAAAAATCATCAGGGAAAATTACTGAAAACCAACTGGATTATTATAGGAAACTGTTTCCAGATGTCTTATTATATTATGGGGACATTTTAGATTTGAACAATTATGATGCTGAAACATTTTTAGCCAAATATAAATATTTTAACAGATTAAATAAAGTAAATTCACAGGCTAGCTTATATGTTGATGCAGGAAATGGATTCAATGAATCAGATAAAGTAGCTATTGACTATTCACCTTTAAAAAAGAATAATCTTGAATTCAGTTTGGAAAAATTTGATAATATATCTAAGCTGCGTTTTGACCCTTTGGAAGGCAGTTTTGTTAAGTGTAGGATAACTAATAATTTACCGATAAGTGATGCAAATTGTGATAACTCAGTTGATGATGACTGTCAGATATTTACTAATTTGGATCCCTATTATGTTTTGGATGCTGATTTTAGTGATATTTCAAGTATTCAAATTAATTTTGATTTGGAAATATTAACTAATGATGATATTGCTAATTTATTTAGACAAAAGGACAATATTATAAATGATTTGCAAGTAAAACCTAAAAAAAGGAAATTTAGCTTTTTCAATAAAAAGGAGTAATTTTCAATGTCTGATATTTCATATTCAAAATTTTTAATTAAATCTAAATTCAATCCAAAAAAAGCAAAAAAATACATGGAAAGCTATGATAAGATAATGGAATCAGGATTATTTGATAAAAATTATTATCTTAAAGCGTATCCGCACATTGCTAAATCTGGAATGGATCCTTTGGTTCATTATTTATTTTATGGATATAAGGAAGATAAAAATCCTTCTGCTCAGTTTAATTTAAAAAGATATTTGGAAGAATATCCGGAAATTAAAAAAATGGGCTTAAATCCTTTAGTTCACTATATTGACAATGATCATGAAGGTTTTACTTTGGAAGAAAATCCTTTTGTGGCACGCAGAAAGAAAATATTGGATACCAACTCTTTATTTTTAGCTGATTATAGCTTTGATAGCGAACCTTTAGTTTCAATTATAATTTTAAACAGAAACGGTTTAGGACATTTGCAAAGATTATTTGCAGATTTTGATAAGAAAACAAATTATTCAAACTATGAAATTATTGTAGTTGATAATGCGTCCTGTGATAAGTCTGTTGAGTATTTGCACTCTTTGGATTTGCCAATTAGAGTTATTGAAAACAGTGAAAATGTCAGCTTTTCAAAAGGAAACAATGATGCAGCTAAAATAGCTAATGGGGAGTATTTGATTTTATTGAATAATGATATTGAACCGACATATGGATGGCTTAATGAAATGGTTGGAACCATCTTAAATAATGAAAATGTAGGTTCTGTTGGAGCCAAATTAATATTTCCTTACTATGAAGATATGGAAAGCCAGGGAAAATCATTTTCAATTCAGCATGCAGGAGTAAAATTTAGAGAAGAAAGAACACCTTATATTTATGGGCCATATCATGAGCATATGTATTCAACAATGCTTTTTTCAGATGAGTTAAATCATCAAAAAGAAGTGATTTCAAATACTGCCGCATGTTTATTGGTTCCAAAAGAAGTTTATTTTGAATTGGACGGGCTGGATGAACAGTATATTTATGGATATGAAGACATTGACTTTGCATTTAAGTTATACAAAGCAGGATATAAAACAATCTACAATCCTGCAGTGTTACTCTTCCATCATGAATCAGCAACAAGACACGAAGATGATGACAGGAAAAATCAGCTGAATTATCACAATATAATGCACTTTGCTGATAAGTGGGGAGACTTCATTTTTAAGGAAATTTTAAAGGATAAAATTGAGGCAAATAACTTTTTCACAAATAAAAAACTGGATTTCACGATTGTAGGTAAAAATAATGATTTAATAAAAAAAGCAGTTTTTAAATTAAACAGTGAGGGTTATAATGTTAAACTTGTTCCCAATATTGGTGATTTGGACATCGGCCAGGACTGTGATATTTTAATATCAACTGAAAAGGAATATGATATTAAAAATGTAAGCTCAAGACTTAATTTAATAAAAATTTTAATATCTGATGAAGATAATGATGATTATGACATGATTTTAAGTGAAAATGACTTTGAATTTAATCTTTTAGATAAAATTAAAGAAAAATATTTGTGATACTATGAGTTATGAGGAAATTTATGAAACATATCAGGAAGTTGCAAAGGAGCATATCAACAGGGATTTATTTAATCATTCCTCAGAAGATGCGGCTGAAACAATTGAAGATATTAAAAATAATAAAATAGCTATTTATACAGCTTTCACAGGTGATTATGATACTCTAAAAGAACCTGAAGTAATTGATGAAAACTGTGATTACATATGTTTTACAGATAACCCTAATTTGGAGTCTGACACTTGGAAAATTATTCAAATGGAAGAAACTACCTTAGACAATAATAGGAAAGCCAAACAATATAAATTACTTCCTCATAAATATTTAAAAGATTACAAATACAGTTTTTGGCTGGATGGGACATTTAGAATAAAAGGAAGCATCAGGGAATATATCTACAAAAACATCAGGGCTTCCTCTCCAATGCTTTGTGTAGTTCACACAGAAAGGGACTGTGTTTACGAGGAATACGAAGCTTCTAAAATAATTCCAAGATATCCTCGTGCTGTAATGGAAGAACAGATTAATTATTATAAAAGTCAGGGGTTCCCGGAAAAATACGGATTAGGAGTAATGGGTGCCATTTTCAGAAAACACAATGATTCATCAGTTATTAAAGTCATGGAAGATTGGTGGAATGAAAATATCAGATTTACAAATCAGGACCAGCTTAGTTTTGCATATGTATGTTGGAAAAATGATTTCCATCCGTCAGTTAGTTTAATTTATTACTGGGACAATGAATACTGGGCCAAAGACAAGGGCAATTACCACCATAAGGTAGTGTTTTCAATGCCCATAACCAGTGATAACCTGAGAGCTAAAATAGGCACTCAGGTAGAAAATATGGACATCGGGGATACAATCGAGCTTTCAAAAGAAGAAATGTATCTTTTAATTAATGACGTAAAAGGAATGGCAGGTTATAGAATAGATACTGCAGGCAGAGTGGGATATCTGCAAAATGAATATAATACCTTTTTAAATTCCAATTCATTAAAGCTTACAAAACCGTTAAGAGTAGCTGGAGATGTAGCTAGAAAAGTTAAGAATAACCATTTCTTAAAATTCGCCAAACATAAAAATGCAGAAGAAAACATTAATATTTATGATACTATAAAACATTTTGGCATTTTTGACGAGGCAGAATACAAAAAATTGCATGGGGAGGTTGGAGATGCTGTTTTACATTTTATAGAAGAAGGTTCAAAAACAGACAGCATTGATGATAAATTAAAATATATCAATTCAATATTTGATTTATATTATTATATCAGCTCAAACAATCTTTCAGCTGATGAAGACCCTCTTATTCATTATATAACTAAAGGTTTTGATAAAAAATTAGCTATTAATAGAAATTATCCTCATTTTGTCGAGTATTTGCATGGAAATTTACATGAGCAGTTAGATGCTTTTGTCACTAAAAGAATAAAAGAAAAACTGGCTGATGAGAGTTATATTTCAGATTCAAAAATTTTAATTGATTATATTCATACAAATCATGAATTTAAAACAGATACAATTAAAGTGGGAGTATTTTTAGAGGATAATTTTGATAATATGAATGCATGTCCATTTATAAGGATTCATTCATTGTTTAAAGAGTTAAGCAAAAGCGGAGACTATCATTTCTTTGTTTATGGTCAGGAAATTCTACCTTTAATTGATGTGAATCAAATAATCAAATCAAAAATCTTTGATGTAATTGTAATTCAAAGAGTAAATCCGTTTTCCACTAAACTAGCTAAAAAAGCTAAACAGCATGGAATTAAATTGGTTTATGAAACTGATGATGACTTTTTGGATATGAATTCGTCCAATCCCTCATTTAACTATATTCAGGGTAATTTGGCAAATATTAAAAAGCTGGTTTCTGCAGCTGATGAAATAGTTGTAAGTACTTCAGAGCTTAAAAGACGTTTTGATAACCTGAATTTGTCCAGCAATGTAACAATCATTAGAAATTACTACTTGGATAATGTATTGCCATTAAAAGAATTTTCATATAGTGGCAATCAGTATGTAAAAATAGGTTACTTTGGAACAATGACTCATAATAATGATTTGGAGCTTATTCATAATGTTATATTAAGATTAAAGGATATTTTCTCTAAAAAAGGTATTCAGGTTGATTTGGAAGTCATTGGAGCATCTATTGATGAAAATGTAGACTGGTTCAATGTTAAAAAAATGCCGTATTATCCAATGTCAATGGCTACATTTATGAAGTGGATATCTGTCAGGGCGAACTGGGATATTGGAATAATTCCATTAGTTAACACAGAATTCAATAAATGCAAAAGTGAGTTAAAATACATTGAATTTACAGCTCTTGGAGTTCCTATAGTAGCTAGTGATGTTGATGCATATAAAGGTACTGTTGAAGAAGGAGTAACTGGATTTTTAGCCAATAGTGAAGATGAGTGGGTAAATAAATTATCTATGTTGATTGAAAATCCGAAACTTAGACATGGAATATTAAACAATGCACGTGATGATATTTTGAAAAACTATGATTTAAGATCCCGTGCAAAACAGTGGGATGAAATTTTTAAGAGGGTGTCCTGATAAAAAAGTTTTTTATTAATGGAAAATTGATATTATTTCGTAAAATTGTTTTAATTTCTTAAATAAAAGTTATATACTAATAAAATTTATAATGGAGGTAATAAATTTAATGTACTTGTTAAAGATAGGGATACATATAAGTTTACTACTGCAGGTGCATTATTTTTTACAGAGAATCCTAATAAATTTGATGGAATAGATGCAGGGGTTAAGCTTGCTCGTTTTGATGGAACTGATAAAACGATATTCATTGATAAAGCTACTTTGAATGGTTCTTTATTAAAAATATTAAATGAAATTGAATCTTTTTTTAAAAGAAACACTAGATATGCTACAAAAATTATCGGTTTTGAAAGGTATGATATACCGGAATATCCATACGATGCTGTAAGAGAAGCAATTATTAATGCAATTGCTCATAGGGATTATGAAATTAAGGGAACTGATGTAACATTTTTTTATTTATGATGATAGAATTGAAATTATTAGTCCGGGGAATTTAAAGTTTCCATTAACCTTGAATAATCTAGAGGATGGTAATTCTGTTAGGAGAAATGAAATAATCTGTAATTTGTTTCATCATACAAAGTATATGGAGCAATATGGAACTGGAATTGAAAGAATTAAGACAAAAATGATTGAACATGGCCTGCCTGCACCTAAATTTGAATTGAATGGAAATTTTTTTAAACTAATATTATATGGGCCTGGAGAAAATATTCTTAAATTACAAGATTCAGTTCATGCTAATAAAATAGATCTTAAAAAATATGATTTAAATGATAGACAATATAAACTTTTAGAAATACTTTCTCAAAATAATGAAAATATTACAAATAAAGAATATAGAGAATTATTTGAAGTATCAAGATCCACAGCAGCAAGAGATTTAAGAAGATTGGTTGAATTAAATTTGATTCAAAAATATGAGATTAGTGGCAAAGAAGTTATTTATTCAATTAAATAATTCTTAGGAATGATATGTTGATTAAAGTAAAATGTTGGTTTATTATTTTTAAGTTTCTTTAAGTATCTGTAACATGATACACTCATGACACACTTAAATATTTTTTTTAAGTTTTATTATATTTGAATGGAGCTTTTATTATTGTGTGTTGTGTTGTGTTTTTTATTATTTTTTTGAAGTTTTCTTTTAGTATTTCACTTTGATGAATCATGACACACTAAAATTCAAATCTTTTTTTTCAATCTCTGTTTTATATTTTTAGTTTTATACTTAAACCAGCCTTTTGTAGTTTGCAGATTAGCTATCTGCTGGGTTTTATGAGCCAATTCAACTTCCAGCTGATGGATTCTATTTCTAAATAGCTGATAATCACCCATGAGACTGTAGGCTTCATCCAGATTTCTGGCTCTTATCTGGGTTATTATACTTTTAATTGCATTATTTTCAGGAGTCGGATTAACATCACCCATTTCGTCAAATAATTTAAGTGACTTATTTACCAGCTCCTTTTTATCTTCAAAGTCAATTGTTTCACTTAGAGCCACATCACTAATCCAGCAGCTTAAATGCTGGTTAAAAATAGTGTCGTAATATTTGCATGCATTGTTTTTCTTAAGTACATCTACTGTATTATTATATCCTTCAATTAATCCATCTAAATAATGTATTCCTTTAGATAAACTTGTTGAGCTGTTATCACCAGTTCTTAATCTGAAATTATAAACAATATCATTTATAAAGACTATTTTTGAGGCATTCACAAAAGCATCAATCATAAAAGTTAAATCTTCGGCAAAAACTCCTTCCGGAAAAGTTATGTCATTTTCATTAAGGAATTCTTTCGGAAATATCATTCTCCAGATATTATTTATTGAAAAAAAGCGTAAATCTTCATCAATTGAATTTAAAACAACATCATGTGTAATCCAGTCTTCAGGAACTATTTTTTGCTCTCCAAATGTTTGGAATTTTCCGATAGCTACATCACATGAATTTTCAGTAACTGCATTGTATAACTTTTCAACACTTTCAGGCAGATAATTGTCGTCATGATCAATAAACATTATATATTCTGCTGTAGAATTGGCTATTCCTATGTTTCTGGCTCTTCCTGGTGTTCCTGTTTTTTTACCTGATTCGAAGGTTTTTATATTTTCATATTTTTCACAATAGTGGTTTATTAGCTCCTGTGTGTTGTCAGTAGAGTAATCATCAACAATAATTAATTCTATATTTTCAAATCCGATGCTCTGGTTCATAATTGAAGCTATTGTTGAATCTAAAAATTCTACACTATTGTATGTTGGAATAATAACAGTGACTTTATAAGACATAAATTTATTTTTATGTTAAGGTATTATATAATATATTATGAATTTGTCTAAATCAATTAAAAGCAATCCTTTGGCTTACATAGCCATGAAATCAAAAGCCAATCCTAAAAAGATTTCAATGTATAAAAAAATTTATTTAAGGATTAAAAATTTGGAATTAATTGATAAAGACAAATATTTAGCTATTCATGATGACTGCAAAACTCAGGATATGGATGTTAACCTTCATTATCTCTATTATGGAGTTAAAGATGATTTGGCTACTCAGCAGTCATATATCACAGATGTATTTAACCTTGAATTTTATAAAAACAGATATAGTGTTGAAAATCCTGTTTTTGATTATGTTTTAGAAGGATTTTTTAAAAACAATCAAATCAATGTTTTTGACAGTAGGTATGTCAATACACTTGAAACTCCTATCTTCAATCAGTATTATGGGGGTCAAAATGATAAACTGCTTTCGGAAGTTAAAGATAATTGCTATATAACTGATAAGCGAACTTTAATTCCATATATTCAGCTTGAAAAACCTATATATTCAGATAAAATTAGAATTGGTGTTTTTACAAATGATCCTTTTGAAAATTTGGCCCCATGTCCATATATCCGACTTCATGCCCCATTTAATCAGCTAAGCAAATCTGATAAATACACCTTTTTCATGTATGGTATGGATAGCTATGTTATGATGGATATAGACAATATTTTAAGGTCTAAGCTATTTGACATTGTTGTTGTCCAAAGAATTTTGCCGTTTTTGGATTTGTTACTGGCCAGATGCAAAAAACATGGTATTAAAGTTGTTTATGAAACTGATGATGATTTGTTGGGTGTTGAAAAAAACAGTCCTTCTTTTGAATATGTTGACAGTGTCAGAAGTCAAATAACTAATTTCATTGATAATGCAGATGCAGTAACTGTTACTACTCCTAATTTGGCTTCCAAATTTGATTCAGATAAGACTATGATAATACATAATTATTATGTAAATACTGTTTTTGATGTTAAAAAAGATATTAAAAGAGGTGGTAAATTAAAGTTAGGGTATTATGGAACATTAACTCATTCTAAAGATTTGTTTTTAATTAAAGATGTTATTTTAAAGCTTAAAAAAAAATATGATTTTGATTTTGAGGTAATCGGAGGCTTTAATGCAGATGATAATATATGTGAAGACTGGTATGATGCTGTTGAGCTTCCTTCAAATAATATGTGTTTTGAGGTATTTATGCCATGGCTTTCAAAAGTGGCTAATTGGGACGTTGCATTAGTTCCTTTGGAGAATTCAAAATTTAATTTGGGAAAAAGTGAATTAAAATACATTGAATTGGCAGTATTGGGGATTCCAGGCGTTTATAGTGATATGCCTGTTTATAATGGTGTGGTTAAAGATGGTGTCAATGGTTTATTAGCGAAGGATACTGAAGAATGGGTTTTAAAAATTGAAGAATTGCTTTTGGATTTGTCTTTAAGGGAAAGTATTCGTAAAAACGCTCTGGAGGATGTTTTGAAAAATTATTCTTTAGATGATGTTGTAAGTATGTGGGATGAACTATTTTCAAAATTGATTTAATTTTCTTTAATATTTTATAAATTTTCCTTGATTTTTCTTAAAAATTATTATAATAAATGATTTAGCTACTTATTTTGGACATTATTTCCATAGTATAAAGTGTTTTTATATAGTTCTTTGTTTAATATATGTTAAACTGTATATTGTTGTTGTATATTTGCTTGCTAACTGTTTTAAACAATAAGGTTAATTTAGTTTTATGTAAAATTTAATTTTATTTAGTTTCTATTTTCCCACAGTTTCGGATGTTTTAGTTGTTGCAGTATTTATTTAAGTAGTAATAATTGTTATAGTATTTATTATTTCAATAATTTAATTAAAATTCTTAATTAAATTATAATAAAAAGTATAATATTTTATTTCATTTTTAAAGCTTTTTCAGTTTTATATATTATTTTTAAATATATTAAAAAAATTAATTACTATATTTATACCATAATTTTATATACAATTAATTTTAAAGTTGATTAGTGTGGATTTTTTTTATTATTGAATGTTATTCATAATGAAAAAATTTACATATATGGAATATGGTGATTTGAATGTTAGAAGAGTATATACCTTTTATAGGTTTATTAATTTTCGGTAATATTGAAAACTTAGTATTATCTTCACAAGGTGTGGTTGCCGGAGCAAATATTTTAAAATTAAGTATTTACAGTATTATTTGTGTTCTTATTTGGCTTATTGTAGGAACTGTAGGGGCTACTGTTGCTGCACAATATGCTAGTTTCATTGATTTTGTTGGCGGTCTTGCTATCTTTATATTAGGTCTTCAAGCAATGTATGAATCCATTGCAAATAAATAGTTAATAGGGGATTAAAATATGGCAAATGAATTTAAACAATTTATGGGATTATTAATTTTTGGTAATATTGAAAATTTAATATTGTCTGCACAAGGTGCAACAGCACATGTTGACCCATTCATATTAGGTGGGTTAAGTTTAATTTGTGTAGTTTGCTGGCTTTTAATAGGTACTTTTGGTACTAAATTCGCTATTAAATATGCTAGACACATTAACTTTATTGGTGGCCTTGCTATCTTCATTTTAGGTATTCAATCTATGATTGGATCAATTCCAGGTATGTTAAAATTTTTTTAAGCATTTTTAATTTTTAGTTTGAAAAAGTTTTTAATCATTAAGTGTCTTAAAAACTTTTTTAAGCTATTATCTTTTTTTTAGATATATTTAATTAATATTAAAATGAAAATTATTATCAGTTATTTTAATAAATTGTTTTGCTGATTTTTATGACTGAGAATAATGTTGACCCTTATGAAGTAGTTAAAAAGAGATATGAATCAACAGTAGACAGCTTTGTTTTAAGTGATTTATTCCAACCTACTTTAGAAAGCAATCAGGAATTAATTGATGATGTTAAAGATAACAGATTAGTTATTTACACAGCGTTTACAGGAAATTATGATGAATTGAAAGAACCTGAGTTCATTGATGAAAATTGTGATTATGTATGCTTTACAGAAAATCCTGATTTGGAATCTGACACATGGGAAATAGTTCAAATGGAAAAATCAACATTGGATGATAACAGAAAAGCAAAACAATACCGGTTATTTACAGATAAATACTTCCCAGAGTATAAATACAGTTTTTGGTTAGATGGGACTTTTAAAATAGTTGGAAGTATTAGGGAGTACATTTACAAGTATGCGAAATCTAAAATGCTTGTTGTTGTTCATCCGGAAAGAGACTGTATTTATGACGAGGCAGTAATGTCAATGCCGTTTCCAAGATATTCAAATTACACCATGACCAAACAGGTTGAAAAGTACCGTTCTGAAGGAATGCCTGAACATTATGGTCTTCCAGCTACTGGTGCATTATTTAGGGCACATAACGATCCTGAAATTATTTCAATCATGAGGCAATGGTGGAGGGAAGTTGTAAACTACACTAATCAGGACCAGTTAAGTCTGCCTTATGTCATGTGGAAAAATAATTTTCACCCGTCAGTTTCGGATGTTTATTATTGGGTTAATGAATACTGGTCTAAAGAAGGAAGTTATCAACATAATTTTGAAATTGAAGATTATATAACCAGCAGAAATTTAATTGAATCTTTGGAGGGTAATATTAAAGATAAAAACACTTTAACTAAAGAGGAAATCAATTTGCTGTTCAATGATATTGATGCACTTAGGGATGAAGCTAATGCATTAAACATAGCTCGTGATCATTGGGATAGACAGATTAGGGGAGTTAGAAATTCAACTTCTTGGAAATTAACTAGTAAGTTACGTAATATGCGAAATAGGGGGAACAATGACTAAACATTTGATTAATTTCTTGATTAAATCCAATTTTGATTTTAGAAAAGCCATGAAAAATTATAAATATTATGGGGCTATTGAAGAATCCGGGCTTTTTGATGAAAAGTTTTACTCTAAAACTTATGATGATGTTAAGGGGGACGGTTTAACTCATTATCTGGTTAAAGGATACTTGGAAGGAAGGCTTCCGAGTCTGGATTTTGACCCCGACTTTTATAATAATAATTATCCGGATGTTCACAGGGCTCAGTTAAATCCTTTACTTCATTATATTGCTCATGGAAAAGATGAAGGCAAAATATTTCAATATGCATATTCTGTTAGGAGAAAAGAGGAAATTTGTGAAACAAATTCAGTGTTCTTAACTAATTATGAATTTGACACAGAACCTCTGGTTTCTATTATCATACTGACAAGAAATGGTTTAGGTCACCTTAAAAGATTATTTAAAGATTTTGATAAGAAAACCAATTATTCAAATTATGAAATTATTGTTGTGGATAACGCCTCAGCAGATGAATCTGTCAGCTATTTAAAAAGTCTGGATTTGCCAATTAGAATAATTGAAAATGAGGAAAATGTCAGCTTTTCAAAAGGAAACAATGATGCTGCCAAAATAGCTAACGGGGAATATATATTACTTTTAAACAATGATATTGAACCTACTTATGGATGGCTTAATGAAATGGTGGGAGCTATTGTTAATAATGATGGTGCAGTGTCTGTAGGTGCGAAATTGGTTTTTCCATTTTATGAAAACAACAGGAAAAAGTCATTTAGAATTCAGCATAGCGGTGACATCTTTGCAGAAAGGATGTATCCTTGCTGTTTATATGCAATCAATAAAAGTAATGACCATTTAGACATTTTTGACTCTTCACTTACAAAGAATGCCCAATGTGTTGCAGTTACAGGAGCTGTTGACCTAATTGATAAAAAAGTCTATGATGAGCTTGGGGGTCTTGACGAAGATTATATTTACGGCCTTGAAGATGTTGATTTTTCATTAAAATTACATAAAAAGGGTTATAAAACCATTTTAGCTTCCAATGCTTTACTTTTCCATCATGAATCAAGTACAAGGGTTAAATCCAAAGATTATGAAGATAATGATAAACATAATTACAAAGTATTTTGGTCTAAATGGGGAAATTATCTTTCTAAAAATATGCTTTTAGATAAAATACATGATAACAAATTTTTCACTCAAAAGAAACTTAAAATTACAATAGTTGATGAAAATTATCATGATAATTTTGAATTTTTATCTAAAATTTCCAAAGGCTTCAATGAATTGGGTTTTACAGTTGAGCTGATTTCGGATCTGGAAAACATGTATATTGGAAACTCTTCAGATATTTTGCTTTGTCTATCTGAGGATTATGATTTGGAAAATATGGTGGCCAGAGAGGATATTGTCAGGGTATTTATTTCACAAAACAGTAAAGATAATCCCAAAGGTTATGATATTGTAGTATCTGATGAAAATAAGACTTTTGATTCCAAATATAATTTTGCAATTAAAGATAATTTTGTTAAAGAATTTTTGGAGAATTTGGAAGATATTTTAATAAAAAGTGACGGATTTTTATGAGTTTTAAGAATAGGTTAATGAGTAAAATTCCAGCTAGCTATATTTTACATAAATCATCCAATAAAACAGAGGCTAAGTTAATTGTTAAAGGATATAATGCGATTCGTAAAAATAACTTGTTTGATGATGAATTTTACTTAAATAAATATCCTAAAGTTAAAGCTTCAGGAATGGATCCTCTCCTTCATTATATTTTCTTCGGATTTAATGAGGGAAAAAAGCCAAATAAGGATTTTGATGGGGTATTTTATAAATATCACTATGATGATGTGGAGATTAATCCTTTAATTCACTATGCATTATATGGAATTGATGAAAACCGCCAGATTAAAGTAGCCAATGAAGATTTGGCCAATTTCAATGATTTAAATAAAACTAATATATTATTTGTTCTACATGAAAAAATAGGAACTATTGGAGGCACAGGCTTTACCAATCTGGATATTATAAACAGCTTGGATAAAAGATTCGGGGCATTTATTTTAACTTCTGATGGGGAAGATGTTGAGCTGTGGAAATTCACATCTTCTTTAGAAAAAATAGCTAATTTTAACTGTCATCCTAAAAAATATGAATTTTTAGACAATAGGTTAGCTGGTATTTACGAAGAAATCCTATCAAAATTAGATATTAAAATTATTCATATTAATCATTTAATTAACCATACTTTTGATCTAGCCGAAATAGCAAATAAAAAAAGAATTCCTTATATTGTAAGTATACATGATTTTTATTATATCTGTCCATCAATTCATTTAATCAATGAAAATTACAGTTATTGCGAGTTCAAATGTAAAACTTGCAAATTTGAAACTATTTTAAAGGATTGGCAAAAATACGGTTTTAAATTACTTGAAAATGCTTATTTAAATATTGTACCGTCTGATTCAGTAATTGAAATCTATAAATCGGTTTATCCGGATTTAAATAATTTTAAATTAATCAAACATGGGCGAGATATTGAAAAATCAAATATTGAACCTGAATTATCTAAAAATCCAATTAAAATAGCTATTCCTGGCCATATCTCACAGCATAAGGGATCTTTATTGATTAAAAAAATAAAAAATTTAGATAAGGACAATGCACTGGAACTGCACTTTATGGGAACTGCAATTCCAAATTTAAATAAATATGGGATAAATCATGGAAGGTATAAAAGGGGAGATTTTAATAAAGTAATAGCTGAAATCAATCCTTCATTTATAGCTATTTTATCAACATGTCCTGAAACATTCTCACATACATTAACCGAAAGCTGGAAATCAGGGATTCCAGTAATAGCTACAAACATTGGAGCACTAAAGGAAAGAGTTAATAAGACTGGTGGAGGATGGTTAGTGGATTATAAGAATCCGCAAAAAATATATGATAAGATTCTAAGTATTGATGAAACAGATTATCTGGAAAAAGTAGAAAATATATCCAAAATCAATTTTAAAAGCCTTAAAGAAATGACTGATGAATACAATAAGATATATGGGGAAATGTCTGATGAATTATAAAATATCTGTAATAGTAGCTACTTACAACTCTGGCGATTTTTTAAATGAGTTTTTAGACTCAATTAAATCTCAGAGTTTGGGCTTTGAGGATATTGAGGTTATTTTTGTTGATGATGCTTCAACTGATGATTATACTTTGGATTTATTGAATAATTTCAATGAAAGCTACCCGAATGTTTCAGTTATTTTTTTAGATGAGAATTCAGGTTTTCCAGGAACTGGTAGGAACAGGGGTTTGGATTTGGCTGGTGGTGAGTATGTTATATTTGCTGATCATGATGACAGCTATGTGGAAAACGCTTTTGAAGTAATGTATGATAAAATAAATGAAAATGATATGCTGATATCTAATTTTAACCAGGTATTCGATGATAAAGTAGTTAAATTCAAATCATTATACAAAGACACACCGACAGTTCGCGTTAAAAACATTGATGAGGATAGAAATCTTTTAAGAATTCCTGCAGCTATATGGACAAGATTATTCAGAAAGGATTTCCTGGTTGAAAACAATATCAGATTTTTAGAGGGGATGCTTTGTGAAGATGTTTATGTAGCCACTTTAGGTTGTTTAAAAGCAGATGGAATAATTTATCTCAATGATTTCTATAGCTATAACTACAAAATCAGGGATTCTGAAGGAAACAGATCAACAATTCATATTAGAAACAGAAAATACATTGAAGCAATGTTGGACGGATATTATGAAATAGCTAAAATGCTTGAAAAGGAAAATAAAACAGGTTATGGAAAGGAAATATTTAGACAACATTTAACATCATGGTTATATACAATCGTATTAAGTAAATTAGATTATAATGATAAAAAAGAATTATTTGAAAAATCATATGACATTTTTAAAATGTATTATACACAAGATTTATACTTTAAAAAAAGATATAATAACCTTGTTGACAATATTTTAAGTAAGGACTTTGATAATGCTGTTGTTGAAGCAAATAAATTAGAAAAAACTCAAGAAAATATGAATGACAGAAGTTTTCTTTCAAGGTTAAAAAGAAAATTGAGAAGATAAAATGTATAAAATTTCAGTTGTAGTGGCTACTTATAATTCCGGTGATTTTTTAAGTGAGTTTTTAGACTCAATTAAATCTCAGAGTTTGGGTTTTGAGGATATTGAGGTTATTTTTGTTGATGATGCTTCAACTGATAGTTGTACTTTGGATTTATTGCATGATTTTGATAAAAAGTATTCTAATGTTTCAGCTGTGTTTTTAGATGAGAATTCAGGTTTTCCAGGAACTGGTAGGAACAGGGGTTTGGATTTGGCTGGTGGTGAGTATGTTATATTTGCTGATCATGATGACAGCTATGTGGAAAATGCTTTTGAAGTAATGTATAATGAAATAAGCAAGGAAAATGCTGATTTTTTAATTACTAACTACTATAAAGTTTATGAAAGGGAGACAGTTAAAGAAAAAACTGTTTTTGATGGGGAAAATGTTGTTGTAAATACTTTTAAAGATGATTTGAGGTTATTTGACATTGGCCCAAGTATCTGGACAAAATTGTTTAAAAAAGACTTCTTAGCTGAAAACAATATTAGATTTTTGGAAGGGATGCTTGCTGAAGATTTGTATGTTTATGTTTATGCACTTCTAAAATCTAAAAAAACAGTTTATTTGGATGATTTTTATAGCTATAATTATAGTATACGTGATGTTGATGGAAACAAATCAACAATACATATCAGAAATAAAAAATACTTGGAAAGCATGGTCCATGGTTATTTTGAGGTAGATAATCTATTGGATAAACTAAATAAAGAAGAATTCTTTTCAAATATTTTTAAAAGACATTTTGTTTATTGGTTAACGAGTTTGGTAGTTAGTGATATTTCAGATGCGGAAAAAAGAGAGCTAGTGGTAGCTATTAATCCATTGCTTAAAAAACAGCTGGCTATAAGTTCTGAATTTGATGAAAAAAGTTACTTGCCATTAATTGATCTTATTTTAGCAGAAGATTACGATAAAATAGTTGAGGAAATATGTAAAATTAAAAAATCAAGAGCCAGAAAGGATAAAATCAAGTCCTTTTTTGGTTTGCGATAAAAATATTGATTGTTTAAGCTAATTTGACTCATTATTTTAAACACAATATAAATTTCGTGTTTAATGTGTGGGGATAATAAGTTTAAATAATTTTTGGATAAGCAATCTTTTTATAATTCTTTTATTAAAAATAACTAACAGTTTTAAAAAATTTATTTTAGAGAGTTCCTGTTCATGTTTGAAAACAATGTGTATGTGCAAAATTTTAATAAGTATACTTTTCTACTTACTGAATTGATTAAAAGGGATATAAGTGGAAAATATAAGGATTCTACTTTAGGTTTATTCTGGAGTTTTTTAAATCCGTTATTATCTATGATTGTTTTAACAATGGTTTTCTCTTTAATATTTGCAAATACAATTGAGAATTTCCCGGTTTATTTGCTAAGTGGTAAATTGGTATTTGATTTATTTGCTAATGCTACTACTGGAGCTATGGATTCTATTAAGGCAAATTCAGAGATTATTAAGAAGATTTATGTTCCCAAATATATGTTTGCTGTTGGAATTGTCTGTTCAGAGTTTATTAACTTTTTAATCTCTTTGGTGGTATTGGTTGCTGTAATGATATTTACCGGTGCTCCGTTTCATTTTGCGCTGATTTACTCACCGATTCCATTGTTTTTCTTATTGGTTTTAACAATGGGGGTAGGTTTAATCCTTGCAACAGCTACAACATTCTTTACAGATATTAAATATTTATATGGGGTTCTTGTAATGCTTTTATCATTTATGACTCCGTTGTTCTATCCGATTGACATTATTCCTCAGCAGTTCTTATTTGCATATAAATTAAATCCTTTATATTCTGCTGTTGAGTGTTTCAGAAACATTATACTTGGCGGAACTTTCCCGGATACCTGGCCGTTTGTGTTTTTAATTGTAACTTCAATAATTTCACTTGTCATTGGTGTTTATGTATTCTTCAAGTATCAGGATAAATTTGTACTTAATATATAAGGAGGTTTTTTTAGTTTGACTATTCAAGTAAGATATCCAAAAGTTATTACTCAGGAAGAAAATTCCAATAAGTCTGAATGGGTTGATTTAAATAATGTTAGAATCGATGATTGGGATGAATTGGCTTCTACAGTAGTTAAATCAAATGAAGCTCCGCAGGTTATATGTACAGGCAATTTTGATTTTAATATTCCTGGTGATGCCAAAGTATCAGAAATTATTGTAGAACATGATTTTCATAAAGATTCTTCTGAAAATCCTATTAAAATGGATCCTCCAATGATTAAGGCAGTCATAGGGGATAATGAATTTGAAAAGGAATCCTTTGTCCATGCAGATGTTTATCCTGCAGATAGATCTGTAAAGATAACTGTCGATGACATCAGAGGTGAGGACATCAACAATGATTTTGCCGTTAAAGTAGAATTTCCTAAAAACACAAGTGAAAATGACGGAATACTTTATTTTGATTATGTTCGTGTTAAATTAGTTTTTGAAGTTAAACGATATCTTATAACTTCTGGTGAAACTAACAATTATTTCCCGACAAAAGAAAAACCTATAAAAATAGCAGTAGGTGAAGAATTAAGGTACTCTATTTACTTCAGAAATGTGAATGGTATTTCAAAAGAACCTCAGGAGGTTAAAATCAATGTTCCTGAAGGTTTTGAACTTGTAAAATATTATTTCAAACCTAAAAAGGTTAATAAATTATCCGAAAAAGATGTTGAAGTAGCTAAAGATGTATTGGATGAAAAGAATTATATCTGGATTCCTTCAGCACGCGGAAAAGGAATGTCCGGATTGAGATTGATTCTTAAAGCTACCCATGAAGGATCCAGCCATATAAATGCTTATACTAAACATTATGGTGCAACTCCTAATTTTTATGTTGAAGTTCATCCTGAAGGCTTTGAAAGCCCGGTTAACATGTTTGATGAAACTTCAGGGGTTTGGGCTTCTGAATTGGAAGATAATGAAGAATTTCAGAAATTAAATCAGGAAGTAGCTATTGAAGTTGACAATGTATCTATGGAATTTGAAATGCCTCAGGAAAAAGTGGATAATCTAAAAGAATATTGTATTAAATGGGCTAAAAGGGAACTTAAGCCTAAAACAAACTTCAAAGCACTTAATGATTTGTCATTTACCATTAACAAAGGTGAAAGGGTAGGAATTATAGGATTCAATGGTGCAGGTAAAAGTACTCTTTTAAAAGTCTTGTCCGGGGTATTTAAACCAACTAAAGGTAAGGTATATACTGCTGGAAAAATAGCTCCGTTACTGGAACTTGGTGCAGGTTTTGACCATAATTACAGTGGAAGGGAAAACGTATTTTTAAACGGAGCAATATTGGGTTATTCCAAGGAGTTTCTATTAAGCAAATATGATGAAATTGTTGAATTTTCAGAACTTGGAGACTTTATGGAAATTCCAATTAAGAATTATTCTTCCGGTATGAATGCCAAGCTTGGCTTTTCAGTAGCTACTGTTGTTGAGCCGGATATATTGATTTTGGACGAAATTCTATCTGTTGGAGATGTAAAATTCCAGAAGAAAAGTGGGGACAAACTTAAATCTATGATGGGTTCAGGAGTTACTGTTCTTTTAGTATCACATTCAACTGCTAAAATAAGGGAATTATGTACCAGAGCTATTTGGTTGGATAAAGGTAAGGTTATAATGGATGGTAATGTGGATTATGTCTGCGATGCATATATTGAAGCAGCTAAAAAAGCATCTGCAGATGAAATTAAAGATTTAGAGCTTGTATAAGTATGTATCTTAAACATAAAATTTATGGAAAACTCTTTAATTTATTTACAAAGTTTTCAATTAATGATAAGCAAATATCCTTTATTTTAGATTCTGCCGAATCATTTAATGGAAATTTGGATTATATTAAAAAGGAATTTGAAAAAAGAGGAGATTTCCAATTTAACTTTTTTTATAAGGATAAATTATCTTTTTCCAGTTTTAAAAGATTGGCCACTTCCAGATTTGTATTTCTGAATGATAATTTTTTTCCATTGGCTTTCATGAATTTTAAAAAGGATACAAAAGTGATTCAGCTATGGCATGCTCCAGGTGCCTTTAAAAAGTTTGGTGCATCAAGTGATAATAAATCCAGAAATATTTTAGGTAAAATCAGCAGGAATATTGATTATCTGATTACCTCTTCAGACAATATTGAAGATTATTACAGTGAAGCATTTCAGATAAATAAATCTAAAATCAAGTCTTTAGGTCTTCCAAGAGCAGATTATTACTTTAAAAATCATAATTTGGATAAATTAAGGGATAATTTTGATTCCAAATATCCTATAGCTAAAAATAAAAAAATAGTGCTTTATGCACCTACATTTAGGGATAATCCTGAGAACAATAATGTTTTTAACTTTTTAGATTTGGAAAAATTCAATAGGGAGTTGGGGGACGAATACATTTTGGTGTTAAGGCTCCATCCTAAGATTAAAAAGTTTTTTAAAGATAAAATCGAAGTTAATCAGGAATATGTTGATTGCAGTGATTTTAAAAATGAACAGGAGCTTCTGTTAATTTCTGATGTTTTAATAAGTGATTATTCATCAATAATGATTGAATTTGCTTTGTTGGATAAACCAATAATCTTTTTTACTTATGATTATGATACATACATGTCTGAAGATAGGGGATTTTACTTTGATTTTAAAGAAAATGTTCCGGGACCTGTTGTTTATACAACTGATGAGCTGATAGCTGAAATTAAAAATAATGATTTCGATAAAAATAAAATTTCCGAGTTTAGAAAAACACAATTTAATGCAACTGACGGTGAAGCATCTAAAAGAGTAGTTGATTTCTTATTAAATGATGGTGGAAAAAATGGATAATATTAAAGTAAGTGTAATTGTTCCAGTGTATAATGGTGAGAAATATATACAGACTTCCATATCCTCTATAATAAATCAGGAGTTTAGTGAGAATTATGAAATAATTGTTGTAGATGATGGATCAGATGACAACAGTTTGGATATTGCACAGGAACTATTAAGTAAATCTGACATTCCATATAAATTGGTTCATCAAAGAAATTCCGGTGTAAGTGTAGCCAGGAATAATGGAATTGAAGTTTCAAGGGGGGATTATCTGGTATTTGTTGACAGTGATGATTATGTATTGACAAATCATCTCTCTGAGTTATACAATGGAAAAACAGATTTTACATTAACTCAAATGGCAAAAGAAGGTTCAAAATCAACAGTCAATTCAATCAGTTATCCGGAAGTTCCAATATCTGCTCATGACTTAATTAAAATGGAACTTCAGATGATAATTCCTGAATTCAGCTTTTGCCAGCTAATCTATAAAGCAGATTTAATTAAGGATAATAATTTAAAGTTTGATTCGAAGGCTGTTTACGGGGAAGACACTGAATTTGCCCTAAAAGCGTTAAGCTATGGTGAAAGTGTAGCTGTCGGGGAAGAAATAACTTATCTTTATATTCAAAGGAACGACTCAGCAACAAGCAAATCAGGTCTTAAAAGATTTAATTTCATTGAAACTTTGGAAAATCTCTCAAAATTTTATAAATCAGGGGGACAAAATGAATTAGCGGACTTGGTAATTACAAGCAGAATTCCCAGAGCCATTTTTGGCAACATGAATTATTTTTTTTACCATGGTTATGATTTTGATGAAGTAATGTCTAAAATGGATGATTTGGATTTATTTTCAAAATTGTCTAAGTTTAAGGGAGATTCTAAATTCAAGTTTAAAATAAGGCTATTTTTATTAAATCCAAAATTATATTATAAAATGTGGAAAAAATTTAAAAATACTATCTGATTATTATGAAAGCTTCTGTAGTGACTCCAAATTATAACGGAAAAGAATTTCTAAAAACATATTTCGATTCTTTAAATAGGAATAAAGAATTTGTTGGTGAAGTTATTTTGGTAGATAATGGATCAACTGACGAAAGTATTGAGTTTATAAAAGATTATTCAAGTAATTTAGATTTTCCGGTTATCATAATTAGAAATGCTGAAAATTTAGGATTTGCAAAAGCAGTAAATCAGGGTATTTTAAAGTCTTCCTACCCATATATATTTTCTCTAAATAATGACACTCAGGTTGAAGAATCCGGAATCAAACCATTAATAGATTTAATTTCTTCAGATGATAGTATTTTTTCAGTTGCTTCTAAAATGGTTCAGTTTGATAATAAAAACTTGATAGATGATGCAGGTGATGAATACAATATTCTGGCCTGGACTAAAAAGACAGGTGAAAATCAGCCTGCAGAAAATTATGATGAAGTATATGAAATATTTTCAAGTTGTGCGGGGGCAGCTATGTATAATAAGGCCATTTTAGAGAAAATAGGTCTTTTTGATGAAAATTTCTTTGCATATATGGAAGATGTTGATTTAAGCTACAGGGCGAAAATCAACGGATATAAAAACCTATTCTGTCCTGATTCTGTAGTTTATCATATTGGAAGTGCAACAAGCGGAAGCAGATATAATAAGTTTAAAGTAAAATTGGCTGCCAGAAACAATGTGTGGACGGTTTATAAAAATTTTCCAATTCCTCAAAAGATTTTAAATTTTATATTTCTATTTTTAGGGTTTTTAATTAAATATTTATTCTTTGTTAAAAAAGGGTTTGGCAAAACATATCTGGAAGGCATTAAAGAAGGTTTAAAAACAAGAAACAAAATCAATAAAGTTAAATTCAGCAAAAAAAATACCAAAAACTACTTTAAAATAGAATGGAAATTAATTGTTAATGCTGTTAAATTTTTAAAAAAATAAAATTAGTTGAGAATTATGGATCTTTCAGTTGTAATTGTAAATTATCAGACATTTGACCTGACAAGGAATACTATAAATTCCATATTGAAATATGAGTATCCTTTTAGCTATGAAATAATAGTAGTTGATAATGCATCGGAGGATAATAGTTTAAGTAATTTAAAAGATTATTTTAAAGATTCAGTTAAATTTATTTCTTCAAAAGAAAATAATGGGTTTGCAGCAGGTAATAACCAGGGTTTAAGGATAGCTAGTGGGAAATATATTCTTTTATTAAATTCCGACACTGTTGTTTGGGAAAATACATTAGAGAAGATTTATAACTTCATGGAAAATAATCCTTTTGTTGGAGCATGTGGCTGCAGGGTTCTTTTAGCTGACGGAACTTTGGATAAAGCATGTAAAAGGTCTTTTCCTAATGTTAAAAATTCATTTTACAGATTATTTCACATTCCGACAAATAGCAAAGAGGATAATTATAATTTGGATAATCTGCCTGATGACGGAATTTATGAAATTGACTGTCTGACCGGAGCATTTATTTTTGCACGTAAAAAATGTTTGGATTCAGTTGGATTATTGGATGAGACATTTTTCATGTATGGTGAAGATATTGATTTATGTTATAGGATTAAACAGGACAATTGGAAGATATTTTACTTTGGTGAGGCTAAAATAACTCATTTTAAAGGAGCAAGCAGTAAAAAACAGAAGTCTAAATTAATATATGAGTTTTATAGGGCAATGTATATTTATTATAAAAAACATCATGCAAACAGCACTTCATTTTTTGTCAATTTTATTGTTTATTTGGGAATTGTCTGTTTATGCATTTTAAAATTGATTTTAAATTTCTTTAAAAAGAAAAATTAAATATTATAAGAAATTTAAAGATATACTTAAATATTTTTGTGATAAATATGATTAAGCAGAATCAAAGAGTATTAAATGTAGTTATGGTTTTAGCAGATGCATTAGTTGTAACTATAGCTCTTTTCTGTGCATGGTGGTTACGTTTTAAAACCACTTTATTTGGTCCGATTGGAGGCCATTTAGGTTTACAAAGCTATGTTCTTTTTTTAACATTTGCTGTAATACCTACATACTTGATATTGTACTTTTCTTTTGGTCTTTACAAACCTTATAGAACTCATAAAACAATTTTTTCAGAAGCAACTAAGCTTATAAAAGTGAATATTGTTGCATTCTTTGTTTTAGTTGCTATTTTATTTATTGTTAATGAACCTAACTTTTCAAGAATCATGTTATTCCTTTTAGCTATTATAGCTACTGTTTTTGGAATAACTGAAAGATTTGTCATTAGGAGCTTCTTAAAAGAGATTAGATCTAATAACAAAAACTTAAAGCATATTCTTATTGTTGGGGATAATGATTTAGCTTATACTTTCGCACGTAAAATTAGAAATAATCCCTATTTGGGGTTTGTTGTCAGCGGATTTTTAGGTAAAAGCAATCATGTAGGTCTGGAAATTGAAGGAAGCAAGATTATTGGTGCGTTTAAAGACTTAGATGACGTTCTTGAGAAAAATAATTTTGATAGGGTTGTACTTGCTATTCCGTTAAAGTATTATTTTAAAATCAATGAGCTTGTGGAAAGCTGTGAAAAGGTGGGAATTAAAGCAGAGATTATTCCGGATTATATAAGGTATTTCCCTGCACAGCCATCAGTAGACATGATTGAAGATATTCCGATTATAAATATACGTTATGTTCCATTAGATGATGCATTTAATAATTTTTTAAAATCATTATCTGATTACATAATATCTATTATAGCTATTATAATCACATCTCCGATCATGCTGATTACTGCAATAGCTATTAAACTGACTTCTAAAGGTCCTATTATATTTAAACAGGAAAGAATAGGATATCATGGAAAACCATTTATGATGTACAAGTTCAGAAGTATGAAAGTTCAAAATCCGAATGATGAGAAATCAGAATGGACAACAAAAGATGATCCAAGGAAGACCAGAGTAGGTAATTTTATCAGAAAAACAAGTATTGATGAATTGCCTCAATTTTTTAATGTTTTAAAAGGAGATATGAGTGTTGTTGGTCCCAGACCTGAAAGACCATATTTTGTTGAAGAATTTAAAGAAAAAATTCCAAAATACATGGTTAAACATCAGGTTAAGCCGGGATTGACAGGATGGGCTCAAATTCATGGGTGTAGAGGTAATACTTCTATTAAAAAACGTATAGAATTTGACATTGAGTATGTAGAAAACTGGCATATGGGTTTAGACTTAGCTATAATGATTAAAACAGTTGTAAAAAGAAATCCTAATGCATATTAGAATTTTGCACATTTGAACTTTTGTGTAGTTTATTAAAATTTATATTCTATTTTTTTAATAATTATTTTAAAAATTACTTTTCAAATGCTGTCTCTAATAGTTTATATACATTTTAATTTAAAATAATAATTAACTTTCTAACGAGGGGTTTGGTATGGATAATGAAATTTTAGAATTATATGAACAGGTCAAAGATAAACTGACTATAGAAGAATTTCAAGCAAAAATAAATGATATTTCTAAAGAAAACGAAGATTTAGGTTTTGTTGATGATTATTATGCTGCTGAACAGGTGGTAAACAATATAATTGGAGCTAGTAAAGATGATCAAAAATCCAATGGTGAAATTTTAAACATCGGTGATTTGGAACCGGGATCCCAAGCAGCTATTGTTGGAAGGATTATGGGTATCTCAAATCCGAAATCTTTTAAAACACGTAAAGGCAAATCTGGACAAGTCTGCAATATGGAATTGAAGGATAGCACTGGTGATATTAGGGTAGTGTTATGGACAGAAAATATTAAACTTCTTAAAAATTTTAAAGAAGGAAACATTGTTAAAATTACTGATGTTGATATAAAAGAAGGTTTTAGAGGAGATAATGAAGCTAATTTAAGACCTAGATCAACTATAACTCATTTTAAAGAAGCGGATTTATCAAAATTCCCAGAATATGAGGAAAAGATAACTGATATTGAAGATCTTGTTCCTGAAACTAAAGCAAATATTATTGCCAGAATAGTAAGGATTCCAACTCCAAGAACTTATGAAAAAAATGGAAAAGAAGGAAAAGTCACTTCTCTTGAGCTAAAGGATGCAACTGGAGAAATATCCTACACATTATGGAATAAAAATGTTGATTTGATTGATGAATTGGGTTTGGATGCAGGAGATTCTGTAAAAATATTAGGTGCACAGGTAAGAGAAAGGAACGGTGAATTATCATTAACTCATTGGGATGGCAGAATAATCAAAGGAGATTTTGATGTTCCTGAATTCACTCAGGAATTTATTAAAATTGGAGATATTACAGAACAAAATAATATAGCTATTAAAGGAGTAATTTCTAAATTGCAGGATATCAGAACGTTTACAAGAAAATCTGATGGGTCTGAAGGTAAATTAAGAAACTTTGATGTTAGTGATGATACAGGTTCTATTAGAACTACAATATGGGGAAATGATACAGATATTTTGTTAACTAAAGGAGATATTGTCAAAATTATTGGTGCAGATGCTCGTTTTGATGATTATACAGACAGCGGATATTCACTTAACACAAATTTCAACACTCAGCTTTCAATAAATCCGGAAAACTTATCTGATGAAGAATTGGACATCTTTGATGAAATCAAACAGAAAGTTTCTCAAATTAAAAGACTTAGTGAAGTTGAAGAATTTGATGAAGATGGAATTGAAGTTGATGTTATAGGAAGAATGTTTGCTATTGGTGAAATAAACGAATTCCAAAGAGATGACGGTAGTGTGGGATATGCACGTTCAGCCAAATTCTCTGATGGTGAAGGACGTGTTGGCCTAACATTTTGGGATCAGAAAGCTAAACAGGAATACAAAACCGGCGGAGCATACAAAATCGAAAATGCAAAAGTTAGATTGGGAATGTATGAAGTTGAATTGAATATTGGAGGTTCTGCACGTGTAATCGAATTACCTGAAGACAGTGACCAAGCAAGATTCCTCCCATCCTTTAAAACTATTGAAACAATGCTTTATAGCCATAAATCAATAGCTGATGTTGAAGAAGATGATGAAGGCATTATTGTTACAGGCAGAATAATTGAATCAAGTGATGTTCGTGAATTTGATAGAACTGACGGAAGTAAGGGATATGTCAAATCTTTAGAAATAGCTGATAATTCAGGTTCTATTAATGTTACTTTATGGAATGAAAATGCTAAAAAAGAATGGAATGTTGGGGATGCTATTAAATTCCAAGATCCTCAAATCTCATTTAGAAACGATAGCTTGGAAATTAATGTATCAAGGTCCACTTCTATTCTTGAACCTGATGAATCAGAAATTGATGATTTACCAACTTATGATGAATTAAAAGAATCCATTTATGTTCCTAAAACCATTGAAGCTCTAGAGGACGATGATAGGAATGTTCGTATAACAGGTACTCTTAAAGAGGTATTCGGTAATAAGATATTAATTACAAAATGTCCTAGCTGTGGAAATACTGTAGATCAGTCATCAGATGATTTTGTTTGTAGTTTTTGTGGAGAGCCTATCGATGAACCTAGGTATCTTTTAATGGTTCCTGCTAGACTTGAAGATGACACTGGTGAAATTTCAATCACTTTCTTTGATAACTTGGCTGAAGAACTTCTTGACATGAAAAAAGAAGATATAATTAATCTTACTGATAATGGTTCTGATTTAGGACCTATGGAAGGCAGAATAGATGATTTAAATGGTTTAACTGTTGAAGTTATTACTAATGTTAGTTTCGATGATTATAATGAAGAAATTAGGCTTAATCCTAAGAGAATTTTATCCAAATATTACTAAAATAAAACAAATTAATGAGGCATGATTATTATGGTGGAATTAGAAGATTTACCAAGTGTTGGTGAAAAAACAGCGGAAAAATTAAGAGATGCAGGTTTTGCAGATATGATGAGATTAGCTACTGCAACTCCTAAAGAATTATCTGTTAAAGCAGAAATTGGTGAAGGTGTAGCTGAAAAAGTTATTGAAGCAGCCCGTAAATCTGAAAAAATAGACTTTGAAACAGCTTATGATGTTCTTGAAAGAAGAAGAGATGTAGGTCACATTTCTGTTGGCAGTGAAGGTTTCAATGATTTAATTGGTGGTGGAATTGAAACTCAATCAATTACTGAAGTATTCGGGGAGTTTGGTTCTGGTAAAAGTCAAATTTCTCATGAATTGGCTGTAACTGTACAATTGCCTCCTGAAAAAGGAGGACTTGATGGTGAATGTGTATTTATTGACACTGAAAACACTTTCCGTCCAGAAAGGATTGAACAAATAGCTAATGGTTTTGAATTGGATATTGATGAAGTATTGCAAAAAATCCATGTGGCCCGTGCATTTAATTCTTCTCACCAAATCTTAATGGCTGAAAAAATTAATGAACTTATCCAGCAAGGCAATAATATTAAATTGGTTATTGTTGATTCTTTAATGGCTCATTTCAGAGCAGAATATGTTGGAAGGGAATCTTTAGCTGTAAGACAACAAAAATTAAATCAACATTTACATGCACTTCAACAAATAGCCAATACTTATAATGTAGCTGTTTTCATAACAAACCAAGTTCAAGCTAAGCCTGATTCATTCTTTGGAAGTCCTACTAAAGCTATTGGTGGACATGTTTTAGGACATGCATCTACTTATAGAATCTGGCTTAAAAAAGGTTTAGCAGGTAAAAGAATTGCTCGTTTAGTAGACAGCCCTCATTTGCCTGAAGGTGAATGTGTATTTAAAATTAAAACCGAAGGTATTGTTGATTAATTATACCTTTTAACCCTCTTTTTTTACATTTGAAAATATTTTCTGCTTTTTAGATTTGTCTCTAATTTTTTATTAGTCGTTATAACCAATGTTTTATAATCTTTGCTGAATTATGCAAAGCCAATTTCGGTTCTACAATAATGATATGGATTTTATTCGTAAGGAACTTATTCTCAGCATTTTTAACATATTCTTAACATTTTTTAATCCTCATTTTATTATTTAATTCAATAAAATTAATAATGTTTTGTTTTAGCTATAACAAACATTTATAAATATCTAAATCAATAGTTATATTTCGAGGTATTAATATGAATGCAATTGAAATTACAATTATATCTATTGTTTTAATGATTGGTTTAGGTTATTTCCTTAAAAGAATAGATTTTTTAAGTGAAAAGGATATTGATCCCTTAAATAAGATTGTAATGTATATCCTCATGCCTTGTATGATTTTTTCTGCCCTTTATTCTGCAGATATGAGTCTATTACCTACTTTGGGAATTTTGCCGTTTGTTATTTTAACAGCATCAATTGGTTCAGGTGTTATATCTTATATTGTTCTTAAGAGACTCCATTATGATGATAAAAAAATTTGGAGTGTTTTAATAACAGTAATGATAGCCAATACAGCTTTCATGGGATATCCTGTCAATTTAGGTGTTTATGGCCATCCTGGATTTTTAAGAGCTATATTTTGTGATTTAGCTACAACATGTATGTTCTTGTTACTGTCCTTTGTTCTTGTTCTTAAGTTTGGAGGAACTGTTAAAAGAGCATTTAGGGAAATTTTATTGTTCCCACCTTTATGGGCTGTTGTTTTAGGTATTTTATTTAATTTATTAAATATTCCTATTGGTCCAGTTTTAGATAAAACAGTTAATTATCTTGCTGATGGGGCTATTCCTTTAATTATGATTTCACTTGGTTTGTCAATTGAACTTGGAGGTCTGGCCAGAAGTAAAGCCATGGTTATTTTCACTTCAATTGTTAAATTAGGAGTATTTCCATTAATTGCTTTGATTGTTGTATCACTTTTAGGACTTACTGGTTTACAACATGATGTAGGAATTATTGAGGCAGCTATGCCTTCTGGTATGTTGTCTTTATTACTGGCTATTACTTATAAATTAGATTATGAATTAACTTCAGATTGTATTTTAATAAATACGGTTATTTCATTAATAACATTACCAATCATAATGACATTATTATAAATGTTGATTTTTGAACAGTTTTTTCTGTTCTATTCTTTTTTTTTAATGATTGGTGCTAAATATTTTCTTAAAGGGAGTGATTTTTTAAGTAAATGGGGTATCGGCATTTTAAGTTTATATTCTTTTGTTAGCTGGTTAACCTGCAGTTGATATTTTAGTAAATGCTATTGATTTCATTAGTTGCCCGGCATGTGCTGATATTGCTGTTATGACCCTTAAATTTCAAAATTTAACTTTGCCTAAATTTATTATTTTTCTTAAAGGATAATTGTTATTATTTTATAGCTTTTAGAAAGCTGTTTTGAATCGGTTTTTAGCTTAACCAATGATTTTAAACATGTTATTTTTTTATAGTATATAAACTTTACTCACCAATTTCTATAGAAATCTTTATTAATGTGGGTTTACTACATATTTAATATCTAATTAATTTCTAAAAATTATAATATTTTTTTTGCATTAGATTTTTATTAATATAATTAGATTATTTTCACGACTTGTACAAGGTGAATTAAATATGGCAGAAGAAAAAAGAGATAATAATGAAGAATTAAGGATTGGTGTTTACGTCTGTCACTGTGGTGTAAACGTTGGTGGAGTTGTAGACTGTCCGGATGTCGCAGAATACGCAGGTAATTTACCTGATGTTGTAGTTGCAAAAGACTACAAATACATGTGTTCTGACCCAGGTCAATTAATGATCCAAGAAGATATTAAAGAACACAACCTTAACAGGGTTGTTGTAGCTGCATGTTCTCCTCGTCTTCACGAACCTACTTTCCGTAGATGTGTGGAAGAAGCTGGTTTAAACAAATTTTTATTTGAATTTGCAAACTTAAGGGAACAAGACTCTTGGGTACACATGTCCGAACCTGAAGCAGCAACCGAAAAAGCTAAAGACTTAACTCGTATGGCTGTTGCTAAAGCAAGATTACTCGAACCATTAGAAACTACTAAAGTAGCAGTAGATAACAAAGCATTAGTTATCGGTGGTGGAGTATGTGGTATTCAAACTGCTTTAGATTTAGGTGACATGGGCTTTAAAACCTACATGGTCGAAAGACACCCTACCATTGGTGGTAGGATGGGACAATTAGATAAAACTTTCCCAACTCTTGACTGTTCAATGTGTATTTTAGCACCTAAAATGGTAGACGTTTCCAAACATGAAAACATCGAATTAATTACCTACGCAGAAGTTAAACAAGTAGACGGATACATTGGTAACTTCCATGTAACTGTAGGTAAAAAAGCAAGATATGTAATCGAAGAAGATTGTACCGGATGTGGATCTTGTGTAGAAGCTTGTCCAATTGAAATACCTAACTACTACGATGAAGGTGTAGGTATGGTAAAAGCTGCTTACATTCCATTCCCTCAAGCTGTACCATTATGTGCAACAATTGATAAAGATTACTGTATTGAATGTATGTTATGTGACCAAGCTTGTGAACGTGGAGCTATTGACCACAATCAACAACCATCTGAAATTAAATTAGATGTTGGTACTATTATCGCAGCTACTGGTTACGACCCATTCGACCCATCAGGTATTTACCAATATGGATACGGACGTTACTCCAACGTAATTACCGGTATGGAAATTGAAAGGATGATTAACGCATCCGGTCCTACTGGTGGACACGTTGTAAAACCATCTGACGGTAAAGAACCTGAACGTGTTGCATTCATCCACTGTGTTGGTTCTAGGGATGAACAAATCGGTAAACCATATTGTTCCAGAGTATGTTGTATGTACTCCATGAAAAACGCTCAATTATGTATTGACCACGAACCAGATACCGAAGTAACCTGTTACTACATGGATATTCGTGCATTTGGTAAAGGATACGAAGAGTTCTACAAAACCTCTCAAGAAAAATATGGTATTGAATTTATCAGAGGTAAACCTGCTCAAATCTTCGAAAATGATGATTTAACCTTAACTATCAGAGCAGAAGACACTTTACTCGGTAAAGTAACTGAATACACTTACGACTTAGTTGTTTTAAGTGTTGGTCTTGAACACCCTGAAGGTTCAGAAGAACTCAGACAAACTTTAGGTGTTTCCAAATCCTCCGACGGATTCTATATGGAAGCTCACCCTAAACTCAGACCTGTTGACACCTTAACTGATGGTGTTTACATTGCTGGTGTAGCACAAGGTCCTAAAGATATTCCTGACTCCGTAGCACAAGGTTCAGCTGCAGCATCTAGGGCAGCTATCCCAATGGCTAAAGGTCAAGTAGAAATCGAACCTATTATTGCACGTACTGACGATGTAATTTGTGGTGCTTGTGAAGTTTGTGTTGAATTATGTCCATACGGTGCTATTTCCATTACTGGAGATGACAATGCTGCTCACGCAGAAATCAATGCTGCATTATGTAAAGGATGTGGTACCTGTGTAGGTGCATGTCCATCTGGAGCTATGGATCAACAACACTTCAAAACCGATCAAATTATGGCACAAATCAGTGCTGCTCTTGAAGACGTAGGTAAATAGATGCGGAGATTTTTATCTCCAATTCTTTTTTTTTAAAATTTTAGACTATTTTTAACACTTAATGACTTATTTTACTTTCTTAATTAGATGTTGATAATCTGATTATCTGCATTTGGATTATTTTTTATATTTGCTGCAAAAATCTTATATTATAAGATAAACATAAATTATTTGTGTATCGTTAATTTTTAATACTAATTGGATACTTAGGTGTAGTAAATGACTGATTATCAAAATGAAGTTTTAGAATTTGAAAGAATCATGAAAGAACACACTAATTATATGAGAAACAGTATAAATCTCATTGCTAGTGAAAATATTACAAGTTCAGATGTAACTGAGGCTGTAGCTTCTGATTTAGCTCATAGATATGCAGAAGGACAATCTCATGAAAGATTATACGAAGGATGTCAATATATTGATGAAATAGAAGACCGTGTTATTGACTTATCTAAAAAATTATTCAATGTTGACTATGCAAATGTCCAACCTATTTCTGGAGTAACTGCTAATTTAGCAGCATTTTTCGGTTATTCTGATTATGGTGACAAATTAATGGCATTGGATGTTCCTTATGGAGGACACATTAGCCATGCTAAAGTTAGTGCTGCAGGAATAGCTGGTTTAAAAACCATAAGTCATCCTTTCGACAAAGATATTATGAATATTGACATCGATGCAATGAATAAAAAAATCCTCGAAGAAAAACCAAAAATAGTTCTTTTCGGAGGAAGTTTATTCTTGTTCCCTCATCCTGTAAAAGAAGCTCGTGAAGCAGCTGATGAAGTTGGAGCAAAAATTATGTATGATGCAGCACATGTTTTAGGACTTATTGCTGGAGGCCAATTCCAACAACCAATAGCTGAAGGAGCAGATTTGATGATGGGAAGTACCCATAAATCATTCCCAGGTCCACAAGGAGGAATTATTCTTTCCCACAAAGAAAACAAAGAAGTTATTGACAATGCAGTATTCCCAGGTGTTGTAAGTAACCACCACCTTCACCACTTAGCTGGTTTAGGAATTGCTTCTGCAGAAATGTTGGAATTTGGACAGGATTATGCTAAACAAATTGTTAAAAATTCTAAAGCATTAGCTCAAAGCTTATATGAACGTGGATTTGATGTATTGTGTGAAGAATTAGGATTTACAGAATCTCACCAATTAGCTATTAATGTTTCAAATATCAGAAGTGCTAGTGATATTGCACATGATTTGGCTAATAATGATGTTATTTTAAACAAAAACCTTCTTCCTGGTGACAATGTAGATGATAGTGACAATCCGTCTGGTTTAAGAATAGGAACTCAGGAAATTACCAGAAGAGGATTAAAAGAAAAAGAAATGGATGAAGTGGCTGAATTCATTAAAAGAGTTGCTGTTGATAAAGAAAACATTAAAGATGAAGTACGTGAATTCATGGACCAATACACTACTGTCCATTATTCATTCTCACAAAATGAAGGTTACAGGTTTCATAAACTTTAGATAATATGAGAATAGGATTTGCATTTACCGGAGCTGGTCATTTACTCAATGAGTCTGTTCAGGTAGCTGAAAAACTAGCTAAGGATCATGAATTAACTATATTTTTATCTGGTGCTGGTGAAGATGTTTTAAAAATGTATGGTCTTTATGATAGGGTAGTTAGTTTAACTGGTGGAAAATATAGGGAATTAGCTACTGACAGGACTCAAAAATTTAGCTATCCAATTACTGGAAGACTTTCACTTGGTAAATATGATTTGCTGATTGTGACTCCTGCTACTGCCAATACAGTTGCAAAGATTGTGCATGGTATTTCAGATACTTTAGTTACAAATGCCGTTGCTCAGGCTGGTAAGGGGGCTGTTAAAACACTTATAGTTCCGGTAGATATTCATCCGGGCCCTATCGATACAGTTTTACCTTCAAAAATGGAAGTTTCTAAATGTGAGGATTGCAAAGAGTGTGTTGCATCTTTAATATGTGAACAGAAAGCTATTGTTCCTCACAAGGAAATTGACTTGCTAAAATGTATCGGATGTGGTCTTTGTAAAGATGCATGTCCAAATGGAGCAATATCTGAAGGTAAAATCATAACAATGTATATGAGGGATATTGATATTGAAAATACTAAAAAATTAACTGGTATTGGAGATATTGAAATATTTGAAAATCCTAATGAGTTATTGGACTTTTTAAAAGATTATTAGATGAATTCTATTTCATCTCCTTTTTTTAATTTATTTTTTATTTTATTTTCTTCAAACTCAATTATGTAATCTGCTTTTTTTAAAGGGGTATATTTTTCCCAGGGTTTTAGGGTTTGAATATCAAAAATCTTTAAATTTTCATCTAAAAAGTACACATCTATGTTAAATTTCATAAAGGATGTATGAATTCCTGAGCTAAATCTATTTTTAGCTTTTATAATAAAAACTAAGCCATAATCAATATTTTTTTTAAACATCAATCCTTTAAGGCGTTTGAAATATGTGTCTGCATATTTAAGGTTTATATTAATGTTTTCTTTAGTGGTTTTATTGTAAATTCCTTTTTTCATTAGCTTAGCTTTTGTTTTTATTGTTTTTAAGTTTTTAGAATCTGATTGGGGAATATTGCTTTTGTTTTAAGAAATTTAGTTTGAAAGTTAAAATCCCATACATTTATTTATTAATTAAACTAAAAAAATATAATATAAATAACTGATATGTGTTGATAAAATGAGAAACATAATTGTAAAAGAATTAAATCAAACTTATATTGAAGATATCGATATTGAAATCGTTGAAAGAAAAGGTATAGGTCACCCAGACAGTATTAGTGATGGTATTGGTGAAACTGTAAGTGAAGCTTTATGTAAAATGTATATGGATGAATTAGGTGGAGTTCTTCACCATAATACTGACGAAGTTCAAATTACTGCTGGTGAATCCAATCCTGTATTCGGTGGAGGTAAAATCTTAAAACCTATCGATATATTATTAACTGGTAGGGGAGTTTCAGAATATGACGGAATTAAATTTCCTCTTGACAGAGTAGCTATTGAAGCAGCTAAAAACTTTTTAGATGATACTATCATTAATTTAGATGTTGAATTGGATACTGTTGTTGAATGTAAAATCGGACACGGATCTGGAGATTTAGTAGATGTATTTAAAAGAGAAGGTGCACCTTCTTCAAATGATACTTCTTTTGGTGTAGGTTATGCTCCATTTTCAGAAACTGAAACTTTAGTTAAAGCTACTGAAGAATTATTAAACTCAAAACCTTTCAAAGCTAAACATCCTGCTGTTGGTGAAGATATTAAAGTTATGGGTTTAAGGGAAGGAGAAAAAATTACCTTAACTATTGGATGTGCAATGGTTTCAAAATTTGTTGCAAACAGAGAAGAATACATTGCTGTTCGTGAAGAATTAAAAGATATTGTATCTGATCTTGCAACCAAATACACCAACAGGGAAGTTGAAGTATTCGTTAACACTGCAGACAATGATGATGCAACTGATGAATCAGGTTATTATTTAACTGTAACCGGTACTTCTGCTGAAATGGGGGATGACGGTTCTGTAGGTAGAGGAAACAGAGCTAACGGATTAATTACTCCGTGCAGACCAATGTCCATGGAAGCTAGTTCCGGTAAAAACCCTATTAACCATGTAGGTAAAATTTACAATATTTTATCTAATGAAATAGCTAAGGATGTTGTTGAAAATGTTGAAGGAATCAAACAGATGAATGTTATGATTTTAAGCCAAATTGGTAAACCTATCGATCAGCCAAAAGCAGCTTCTACTCAGGTTATCTTGGAAGACGGTGTCAAACTTGAAGATGTTGATAAAAAAGTAGAACAAATTGTTGACAGGTGGCTTGAAGATATATCAATCATTACAGAAAATGTTGTTCAAGGAAAAACAAGAACATTTTAGATTGCAGGTGTGTTTAATCATGGTTTGATAACTGTGTATTAAATTTCCTTTCTCGTTTTTTCAACTAAATTAAATCTCTATTTATTAGAGATTTTTATTTTTTTTTAAATTATTCAACACAATATATCAATTAATTTCTTATTAATATAGGGAGAATTAACATGCCAATAAAAGAGGCAGATAAATCATATGATCATAAAAAAATAGAAAAGAAGATTCAAAACTTCTGGATAGAAGGAGATACTTTTTCTAAAGTAAATAAACTTAGAGCTAATGGTCCCCAATATTCATTTTTAGATGGGCCTCCATATTGTAGTGGTAAAATACACTTGGGAACTGCTTGGAATAAAGTTATTAAAGATTCCTACTTGCGTTATAAAAGCATGAACGGATTTAGCTTAAGGAGACAGGCTGGATGGGATATGCACGGTCTTCCGATTGAACACAAAGTGGAAGAATTGATGGGCATCAAAAGCAAACAGGAAATTGAAGAAAACATTGGAATAGCTAAATTCGTTGATAAATGTAAGGAATTTGCAATAGACAATAAATTAGCTATGGAAAAAGAATTTGATGATTTGGGAGTTTGGATGGACTGGGAAGACCCATACATGACCTTGGATCCTAAATACATGGAATCTTCATGGTGGACTTTAAAAAGAGCTAATGAACAAAATTTGCTTGTAAATGATAAAAGAGTAATTAGCTGGTGTCCTCATTGTGAAACAGCATTGGCTGCAGCAGAAATTGATTATGAAGAAAAGGTGGACCCTTCAATTTTTGTCAAATTCCCGGTTAAAACTCCAATATTGGAAGACAATGATTTGCCCGAATTTTTCCTTGTATGGACAACAACTCCATGGACACTTCCTGCAAACTTGGCTATCTGTGTAAATCCTGAATTTGATTATGCACTTGTTAAGATTGACGGAGAAATTTTACTTCTTGCTCAAAACTTAGTAGAAACCGTTTTAGGTCCTGCTACCATTGTACATAAAACTAAAATACCTGCTGAGAATGAAGATGAAGAAGACAAAATCATAAAAGAAACTGAAGTTGTCTATGAGATAGTTAAAGTTGTTAAAGGTGAAAGCTTACTTCATAAATCCTACATTTATCCGTTGGAAAAAGAAGTTTCAATACATGATGAATTTGATAAAAATGAAAATGTCCACACTATTTTACCTGGAGACCATGTAGAGCTTGGTGAAGGTACTGGATTTGTACATACAGCACCTGGCCATGGTCCTGACGATTTTGAAGTAGGTAAAGCTTATGATTTGCCGATTTTCTGTCCTGTTGATGAAAGCGGTAATTTCACTGATGATGCAGGAAAATATGCGGGTGAATTCTGTAAAGCTGCCAATGACGGAATTATTGCTGATTTGCAAGAAAGCGGTTTGATGTATAGAAATGAAACAATAGAACACAGATATGGAGTATGCTGGAGATGTAAAACTCCTATTATATATTTAGCTACCAAACAGTGGTTCTTGAAAGTAACAGACATTAAACAAAAAATGCTTGATGAAATCGACAAAGTGGAATGGGTACCGCAATGGGCAGGTCAGGGAAGATTCAGAGACTGGGTAGACAATGCTAAAGACTGGACCATTTCAAGACAAAGATACTGGGGTATTCCAATTCCTATTTGGGAATGTCCTGATTGTGGTGAATTAAAAGTAATAGGTTCTGTAGAGGAATTGAAAAATGAAGCTTTAAATGACATTTCTGTTGATGATGATGAGCTTGTTCACAGGCCATATGTTGATGAAATCATAATGAAATGTGATAAATGCGGTTCTGAAGTAAAAAGAATTCCGGATGTTTTGGATGTTTGGATTGACTCAGGAGTAGCTGGATGGGCTTCATTATATTATCCTCAACAACAGGAGAAATTCAATCAATGGTTCCCGTATGACTTCATTACAGAAGGCCATGACCAGACTAGAGGATGGTTCTACTCACAATTAGGTACTGGTGTAATTTCAATGGGACAAGTGCCATATAAAAAAGTATTGATGCATGGTTTTGTTTTGGATGAACACGGTAAGAAAATGAGTAAATCATTAGGTAATGTAGTTTCTCCTGAAGAGGTTATTGAAAAATACGGTGCTGATGTATTAAGATTCTATTTATTATGGGCAAGTAAACCATGGGATGATTTAAAATTCGTATGGGATGAATTGCTTAACGTAAATAAGATGTTTAATATTTTATGGAATGTATATGTATTTTCAACTACTTACATGTCTTTAGATGAATTTAATCCAACTAAAATAACTGAAAAAGATATTATTTTAAGGGATGAAGACAATTGGATTATGTCAAGGGCCAATACTTTAGTAAAAGAAGTTGGTGAAGATTTAGAAAAATTATCATTCCATAAGGCTACAAGAAAAATCAATAACTTCATATTGGAAGATTTAAGCCGCTGGTATGTAAGGCTTATTCGTGGAAGAACATGGGTAGAAAGTGATGATCCGGATAAACTTGGAGCATATTACAGTTTATACACAGCTATCTACAAGCTGATTTCAGTTTTATGTCCGATAGCTCCTCATGTCTGTGAAGAAATCTATGAAAACTTAGTTAAAGGAGTAGATGAGAATGCTCCTGAAAGTATTCACATGCTTGACTGGGGATATGATGAATCTAAAATAGATTCTGATTTAGAGCAAAAAATGGATGTAGTAAGGGAAGTAATTGAAGCGTCTGCAAGAGCAAGAGATATAGCCAGATATAAACTTAGATGGCCTGTATCTGATATTACCATAGTATCTCAAGATGAAGATGTTCTTAAAGCTATTGAAGAGTTGCAAGATATTATTAAAGACCAATCAAACACTAAAGAAGTATTGACTGCTGCAGAGTTTGAAAACTTGTCATTTAATGCAAAACCTAATCTTAAGACTTTAGGTCCTAGACTTAAAGGAGATATGGGTATTGTTAAAAAATATCTTGAAGAAGCTGACGGTAATTTAATTAAAAATGAATTGGATGATACTGGTAAATTCACTGTTGAAGCAGATGGGAAATCATTTGAATTAGATGATGGGGATATATTATTTGATACTGAGCTTCCTGATGACTTTGTAAGTTCTGAATTTGAATTCGGTAATGTATTTGTAAATACTAATGTAACTACTGAAATCAAACAGGAAGCTATGGCTCGTGAACTTATTAGAAGAGTTCAGGACATGAGAAAAGATTTGGATTTAGATGTAGAAGCTAACATTGATGCTGTTGTAAGTACTTCTAGTGAATTTAAAGAATTAATACTCCCACAATCTGAATTTATTGTTAATGAAATCAGAGCACGTAGTTTAATTACTTCTGATGGAAAAGAATGTTTAGATGGTGAGGATGTTTATACTAAAGATTGGGATATTGAAGGCGAAGACGTCTGTATTTCTATAAGATTAGTGCAATAGGTGTTTAAAATGACTTTGACAGATTCTGAAATGGAATATATTGAAGGAATCCTTGGCAGGAAAATGAATGAGTTGGAAGAAGGGATGTTAGATGTAATGTTTTCAGAACATTGCTCTTACAAAAGTAGTAGGCCAATTTTAGGCACATTTCCTACTGAAGGTGAAAATATTATTTTAGGTCCTGGAGATGATGCAGGTTTAGTTTCAGTAACTGATAAATATGCTTTGGCTGTAGGTATGGAAAGTCACAACCATCCTTCAGCTATTGAGCCTTATGGAGGAGCAGGTACTGGAATCGGGGGAATTTTAAGAGATATTATTTCTATGGGTGCAAGACCAATAGCTCTTTTAGATTCTTTACGTTTTGGATCTTTAGATGATGAAAAATCAAAATATTTATTTGAACATGTTGTAGAGGGAATTTCCGACTATGGTAACAGGGTAGGAGTTCCAACAGTAGCAGGTGAAGTTGAATTTGATGATTCATTTAGAACAAATCCCTTAGTTAATGTAATGTGTGTGGGACTTGTTGAAAAAGACAAAATCGTTCGCGGAAAAGCTCCGTATGTTGGAGATGTCTTTTTATTGATGGGTGGTACAACTGGCCGTGACGGAATTCATGGTGTAACATTTGCATCAGAAGAGTTAACTTCAGATAGTGAAACAGAAGACAGGCCTGCTGTACAGGTAGCTGATCCATTTACTAAAAAAAGAGTTTTAGAAGCTTCACTTGAAATTTTGGACGAAATCAATGTTAGCGGAGTTAAAGATTTAGGTGGTGGAGGATTGACCTGCTGTATTTCAGAGCTTGTTGATGAATCAAATAACGGTGCAAGAGTTGATTTACGCAATATTCCTTTAAGGGAAACCGGAATGACTCCATATGAAATCATGCTTTCAGAATCTCAGGAAAGGATGGTTTTTGTAATTAATCCTAAAGATGTTAAAAAAGCACAGGAAATCTGTGATAAACACGAAATTGTTTCAGCAGTTATAGGGGAAGTTATTGACGGAAATAATATGATAATTGATGATGAAGGTTCTTCTTTAGCTGATTTGCCAACTATCTTATTGGCGGATCCCCCTTCACTTAATCGTGAATTAAAAGAAATAGCTGAAGATACCTCAAAAGTTGAAGTGGATCATCCTCCAGTTAGGCAATCATTACTTGAACTTTTATCTTCACCTAATATTGCTTCTAAACAATGGGTTTACAAACAATATGACCATGAAGTTCAGGTAAGAACTGTTGTAAAACCAGGTGATGATGCAGCTGTTTTAAGAATTGATGATGATACTGCTATTGCACTCACAACTGATGCAAATACAATCCACACCAAATTATCTCCGTTTGACGGTGGTGCAGGTTGTGTGGCTGAAGCTATTCGTAATGTAATTTCTATGGGTGCAACTCCTTATGCTGTTGTAGATTGTCTTAATTTCGGAAATCCTGAAACTCCGGAAATTTTGTGGCAATTTAAAAGAACAATTGAAGGTATGTCTCTTGTAGCTGAGAATTTTAATGCTCCAGTTATCAGTGGAAATGTAAGTTTCTATAATGAAACCGAAGGTATTAAAATCAATCCTACTCCTGCTGTTGGTGTTATAGGTGTTGAAAACATTGAAAACATCAGAACAATGGACTTTAAAAACTCTGGTGATAAAATCCTTTTAATCGGTACTACCTATGATGAGGTAACCGGTTCTGAATATCACAGGTCTATTCACAATATTGAAAAAGGTATGGCTCCAAGAATCAGGATTGAAGATGAATTGGCTAACGGTAAAACTATTTTAAAATTACTTGATGAAGATTCATCTAAAAATATTACAGCTGTTCATGATGTATCTCATGGTGGATTGGCTGTTGCATTATCAGAAATGGTTATGAAAGGTAATATTGGTTGTGAAATAGATTTGGATTCAATTATAACTTCTGGGGATTTGGAAGAATCAGATTTAATTTATAGTGAATCACATGGTAGATATATTATAACAGTAAAGGCTGATGCTGTTGATGAAATATTAAATAAAATAGATGTTCCTGTAGCTATTATAGGAGAAGTTAAAGGAACTGTTTTAAAACTTGGAGATAATGAATTTGCCATTGATGAATTAAATGATTCTTATCATGGAGTTATTGAAAAATATATGGCTTAAGCTGGTGCGCTGATGTTTTTGTCTAAATTAGATTCTCTAAAAGATGCTTTAAAATTAATAGAAAATAATCAGAAGGTAATGGATTATGAAGAAATACCTTTAAAAGATGCTCATAAAAGGGTATTGGCTGAGGATATTATTTCTTTTCATGATTCTCCTCCTTTTGACAAATCTGCAATGGATGGTTTTGCTCTTAAGGGAGTAAATACTTTTGGAGCATCACAAAGTAATCCTAAGCATTTAAAAATTGTTGATTCAATTGGTGCAGGGGATTTTTGTGATAAGACAATAGGTGAAAATGAAGCTATTGTAATAGCTACAGGATCTCCTGTGCCTGAAGGTGCAGATGCTGTTCTAATGAAGGAATATACTACAACACAGGGGGATGAATTAACTATTTACAGTCAGGTCACTCCAGGTGAAAATGTAAGCCCAAAAGCTGAAGATATCAGTAAAGGTGATGTGGTTTTATCTAAAAATACATTTATCAGATATCAGGAAATGGGTTTAATAGCTTCTGCAGGTTACAATACAGTTAAAGTTTTTAAAAAGCCTAAAGTAAAAGTAATTATTACTGGTAATGAACTTGTAGAGCCGACTAAGGAGGAAATATCTAAAGCTAAAATAATCAACTCTAACCAGTACACAATTGGCTCAATGCTTGAAGACTGTGGGGTTATTTTTGATATTTGTCATGTAAAAGATAGTTTTGAAGAAGTCAAAGAAGCTATTTTGGAATCATTGGAAGAATATGACGTTATAATGACTACTGGTGGAACAGCTATCAGTAAAGGTGATGTTGTTTTAGATGTTGTTGGTGACATTGGTGAAATACTGTTCCATGGTGTATCCATAAGGCCTGGAAAGCCTATTGGTGCAGGTATTGCTAATGATAAAATGATATTTACATTTTCAGGACAGCCAGTTGCAGCTATGTCTCAATTTGATATCTTTGCAAGGAAATATTTATTTAATATGCAGGGCAGAGACTTTAATTTCCATATCGTCCAAAGAGAATCTTTATTAAAAATTCCTTCTCAGCTTGGAAGAACTGATTTCATCCGTGCATTTTCAGATGATGATTTTGCAAGGCATGTGTTAAACAGAGGTTCTGGTATAATCAGGTCTATGGTGGAGGCAAACAGCTACATCATAATAGATGAAAATGATGAAGGATATCAAAAAGGCGATATAGTTGATGTTGTCTTCTTTGATTCATTAATTTGGTAGGCTAAGAGGTCGTTTAATGAATGGTATTTATTATTATTTAATAGCTTTCATTGTTATCTGGATATTGGCATTTGGACTGAAAAATAAATTAACTAATCATGGATTTGAAATTCAGTTTCCTCTTATAATGTGGCGAACTGAAAAGTTTAAAAATTTCATAAAAAGAATGGCTAATCTTTCTCCAAAGTTTTGGAAATGGTTCATGAATATAGGGATTGTAATTTCATATATTGCAATGATATATATTACATGGACTCTGGTTAGTTCATTATCATCAATGTTGGAAACTCCTTCAGTTTCTTTAGTTATTCCCGGTGTTGAAATGCCTGGTTCATCAATTTATGTTCCTTTGGGATATGGATTAATTGCTTTAGCTACTGTATTGATAGTTCATGAATTTTCTCATGGCATATTGGCTATTGTTGAGAAAATAAATGTTAAATCAGTAGGTTTGATGTTATTCGCAATTCTTCCGGGAGCATTTATGGAACCTGATGAGGAAGAAATGAAAGAAGCTAAGAAATCTTCTAAATTAAGAATATATGCTGCAGGGTCAATGGCAAACATTACTTTGGCAGTAATAGCTCTTTTAATAGTTTCTGCAGTTGGATCTTATGTTATTCCTTCTACTTTTGAAGAAGATGGAATTGAAGTTGACAGGCTTGTAGGTGATTCTCCTGCAAGTAAGGTTCTTAAAGAGGGAATGATTATTGAATCAATTGATAATCATAAGGTTCATGACTCAAACAGCTATGTAAATGCGGTTAATAATCTTAAACCTGGTCAAAACATAACTATAGGTACGAATGAAGGTGATTATTCTATAATTTTAGATAAAAATCCAAACAATGAGTCTAAAGGATATATGGGTATTCAAGCAGCTAAACATTATGAATTAAATGATGGTGTAGCTAGCATATATGGTGATACACTGCCTTGGATATGGTTTGGGGTACTTGAGCTGTTCCAGTGGATATGTATACTGAATTTAGGTATTGGTTTATTTAATTTACTTCCATTAAAACCATTGGACGGAGGGCACATGTTTGAAACATTGCTTAGCTATAAACTGCCTAAATACTTCTATAAACCTATTGTAAATTCATTATCTTTGATTTTAGGAATGATTATTATATTTAGCATTGTATATGGATTTTTATAATAAATCCTGTTTTATTTTTTAATAGGGATAATTTCCTTTTTCTTCATATTCTTTTTTAACCATTCTTTAAAAATAGAATCATATATTTTATACTTATTTTCATCTAATTCTATTAAACTCTTATTTTGCAAGGTTTTTTAGTGAAACACCAATAGTTTCGATGGTTACATCTAAGTTTATTTGCTATTTCAATTCTTTTTCAATAAGAGATATAATGATTCTTTTCTTGGTTATTTAGTTTGTACCATTCATTTGTTAAATGCATTTCCTAAGGCAAGCTGGTCATAATTTCACATTTCTGTTAATATGTTTAAAAACACACATTGCATTATTATAAATATGGAAAAAACTTGAAAATAACTTGGTTTTTTATAAAAAAGCATAAATGCTTTTGAGAACTCTTGAAAAATCATTAAAAATAAGTGTTGTAAAATTAGTTAAATTAAAAATAGATTCGGATACTGAATATAAATCCGGAGTTAAAAAAAAAGATTAAGGAAGAATAATTAAATTCTTTCCTAAATCTAGAAGTATCTTTCTAAAATTCCTTCTAAGATTTTGTAGTGGCGTCCTTCATCTTTGGAACTTTCTTTGAAGAAGTCAGTTGCATCTTCGAGGTTTTCAGCTGCAGCTTTTTCAGATGCTTCTCTTTTTTCAGCGTTAGCCATTTTTTCTCCTTCTAACATCATTTCAATGTTAGCTTTGAGATCATCTTTAATGATTCCGTTCATTTCACAGAATCTTGCTGCGTGTTCTGCTTCTTCCCAAGCTAATCTTTTGAATACTTCAGCTAATTCTCCGTAACCAGACCTTGATGCTTGTCTAGACATAGCTAAGTACATACCTACTTCTTGGGTTTCTCCGTTGAAATTGTTTTGTACTTCTTTTTCTACTCCAGTACCTACAGTACTGCCTATTTTATGTTCGTATTTAATCATAATAATAACCTCCAATTATTAGTAATTAATAAATTTATATTTCATATTTTATAATTCTTTACATGCTTTAGCTAAAGTTTTTCCTAACTCATAACTGTCAATATTCTCTTCTTCAGTTGGGATGTAATAAATTTCTTGGGAGTCCACTACGTCAAATCCGTAATTTTCAAGTTTTTCTGCGAGTTTTTTAGCAGTTCCTCCTTTTCCACCCATTGAACCAAATGTGACTGCTTTTCTGTTGATGTTTGTTTTATCAAATCTAAGACCTTTTAAGTAGTACATGATGTCCCCAATACTTGGGTATGGTTCGTCATTAATGGTAGGATCTCCGATAGCTATTCCTTTACTGGTTAAAATACTTTTAACGATTTCACTTCTTTCATCTTCGTGCAAGTAGAATATTTCAACATCGTAACCTTCAGATATAGCACCTTCAGCTAATTCATGAGCCATTTTTTGGGTAGAGTAGTGCATAGTATCGTAGACAATTGTAATTTTGTCTTCACATACACCTTGTGCCCAGTCAGTATAAGCTCCGATAATTTTCATTGGGTCAGTCCAGATTTGACCGTGGGACGGTGCAATCATTTTGATTTGTTCAAGTAAACCTAATTCCACTACTTCGTTTAATTTTTTAAGAACAAGTTTGGAAAGTGGAGTGATTAAGTTAGCATAGAATTTTTGTGCAGCATCCATTAACACATATTCTGGAACTTCGTGGTCGAATCTTTTTGTGAAACATAAATGTTGACCGAATGCGTCATTTGGGAATAAAATTCCATCATCTACAAGTAAGGTAAACATACTGTCAGGCCAGTGTAATAAGAATGCATCTAAAAATGCAAAGGTTCTGCCGTCCATTTCTAAAGTGTCGCCTGTACCTACAGTAACAAATTCTGCACCTTCTAATGCAGGATAATGTTTTAAAAGACCTTTTACAGCAATTTCTGAACAGTAAATTGGTGCTTCAGGGAATCTTTTATGTAAATCTACAAGAACTCCTGAGTGATCTTTTTCAACGTGATTTTGAATAATGTAATCTACAACTACTTCATCTCTGCCTTCTTGTGCGAAAGCATCTTCAATACGTGCCATCATTTCTTGAGTTTTACCCGGATAAGCATTATCAATAACAGCTACGTGGTCTTCACCAAATACAATGTATGCATTATAGGTTGTTCCGTCTAAAGTGTATCCATGGTAACTTCTTAAGTCCCAATCGAGTACACCAATCCAATATACTCCATCACCGATTTTTTGAGCATTTGCTTTCATTTTGAATCGCCTTATATGTCTTTTTGAATTTTGTTTTATTTCATACGAATAATTTGCATGATTAGAATTGTATTATGTATGAACTAATATATAAATTTATTGGGTCTTTGATATATCCTTAAGTTGAACATTTTATAAATGAATGGTTAATTTTATTAGATACGAATATTATATTATACTTATATAAATTTAGTTTGTTAGTATAGTTACAAACGGAGATATTTTTAATGATTAAACAAAAACCACTTCAGATATTTTCTAAAGATGCGGATATGGGTATTGATGTTGTTAAAAGCCCAGTCAAACTTACAATTTTGGAAATGCTTCGTAGCAATGACATGGAATTTGATGAAATTGTTAAAAATACGGGTAAATCAAAATCTACAATTTCTGTACATTTAAAAAGTTTACGGGAAGATGGAATAATCTCATACAGATTAGGCGAGTCAGACAGCAGAAGAAAAATTTTTTATTTAAATTCAAAATATCTTGGTTCTGTAGAAGTATCAAAGAAAAATGAAATTGAAGAAACAAGAGCTGAATATTTAATTGAGAACATTGTTGAAAATGACGGAGATTTCACAGTCTTATTATTCCATACTTTAAGGTCAATGCTTATACAGGAAGGAATAAATATTGATCCGGTATTGCATTCTACTGGTATACGTATGGGACAATCTTTATATAATAAGTTGTATGATGATGATTTGGAAGTATTTATAGAAAATATTGCTGAATTTTGGGAAACAAAAGGCTTAGGTAAATTATCTTTTAAATTAGGTCAAATTATCAAAATCACAGCTTCCGATTGTTTTGAATGTGAATTGCTTCCAAAAACAGGAAAACCGGCATGTTATTTGGACACAGGTATTTTTCAAGCTTTGTTCAGCGAATTTTTCGGATTGCCTGTTCGTGTAATTGAAATTCAATGCTGTTCAATGGGCGATGAAAACTGTGTTTTTGAAATTGAGCCTTTTAAACGCAAATAATTTTAGTCATCTGTAAATTTAATTATGGTTGTTGTAAGGTATGGTTTTTCAGTTGAAAAACCTTCCACTATTTTTTCATTTTCTTGGGTACAATTTTGTACTGAAAATACTTCTTTAGGTCTGTTTTTTTCATCAATAGCAGATTCCAATTCTTTTGTATTTCTGGAAGCTTTCATTAAAACGATTGAATCACTATGTTCCAGGAAATTGTCCAATCTGCCATCTATTTTTGGAACAATAGTTAATATGTCATTTTTTTCAACTAAAGGTTCATTTTTAGCAGCTGCACAGGCAGTAAATGAAGTAATCCCGGGTATTGTTTCTATTTCATATCTATTGGCCAGTTTCTTTTGAGTATATGAATATGTACTAAATATTGAAGGATCTCCAAGAGTTATAAAAGCTACATCTCTTCCGCTGTCTAAATAATTAGCTATTAATTCTGCAGCACTATTCCAATATTTTTCAAGCTCTTGCTGATCTTCAATCATTGGGAATAAAGGTTCTACAACCATTAATCTTTTATAATCTTTTCTTTTTTCTAAAATTGGTGTTACAATTGACAATGCTATACTTTTCTTTTCTTTTGCGGATTTTGGTGAAAATATTACCGGAACACTTTCTAAAACTTTAGCTGCTTTTAAAGTAAGTAATTCTGTATCTCCAGGTCCAACACCAATTCCAATTAACTTTCCTTTTTTCGCCATATTATCATCTTTATGATTTAATTTTTGTGAATATTAGTTTTCATATGCACTTCTATAATTTATTTATAGTATTGTAACTAATATATTGTTTGATGTCTAATTCTATTTTTTGTCCAAATTGTGGTATGTTAAAAAGTAATTGTACTTGCGGTCATTCAAATAATGAGGTTTCTTCATCAAATGGGGATTCTGTTGATTTGTTTAGCTTTCAAAAGCCAAGATCTTCTTCTATTTTAGATGATGAAATTCCTGAAGTTTATTCTATTGAAGACCACAGGTTAGATGAAGATACAGTTTCTTATCTTCAGGGAAAATACCCGCACATTGAAACAGACATAATTGAAAATTTTCCTTTTGAAACACCTAGGGTGGGGCAGCTTGATATTATACAGGATATTAACGATGCAATTCGTCAGGGATATAAATATATTATTTTGGAAGCAGGAACAGGAACAGGTAAATCTGCAATAGCTACAACATTAGCTAAAATGTACGGTTCTGCTTATATTTTAACAATGACAAAACAGTTGCAGGCTCAATATGCTGATGAGTTTGATTTCCCTTTAGTTAAAGGTAGGCAGAATTTTGCCTGTTTAAATGATAATTTAGAGTCTACATGTGATATGGGAACTTGTAAGACAACGCCAACTTCAAGTAACTTTTTCTGCCCATATGGTGTAGCTAAAAATCCTACTTTAGATGCAGAATTAGCTTTTGAAGATTCTTATGGTGGAACTGTATTTTATCAATCAGGTCAGCACTGCCATTATTGGAATCAGAAGGCAAATGCAGTTAACTCTCCAATTACTTTGATGAACTATGACTATGGAATTCTGGAGTTAAATTATGTAAAACATTTTGGTACAAGATCTTTATTGATTTTAGATGAAGCTCATAATATTGAAAATAAATTAATGAAGACAATGGAAGTTAATTTATTTAATTACCGTTTAGAGAAGGATATTAATAAAGTAATATCTAAAGAAACATTGAAAGACGGGGAACTTGAAGATTGGATAATGGAAATTGCAGCTATTACAGAAAGCTATGAAGATATTGACATTAAAGATATTTCTAAAAATAAGGCGGATAGAGTGAGGTCAACTATCGGAAGACTTAAGTCACTTAAAAATAACCTGGAAAAAGAACCTAAAAATTGGGTTATTGATGCGGATGATACAGGTGTTACATTTAAACCATTAAAAGTTCATCACTATGCTACCAATAATTTATTAAAATACGGGGATGTTGTTATATTTATGAGTGCAACTATCCTTTCCCATAAGATGTTTTCAAAGTGGTTAGGTTTAAATCCTAATGAAGTATATCATATTAAAGTTGACAGTCCATTTTCAAAAGAAAAAAGGCCTATTATTTTAGATTTGGCAGGTAAAATGTCTGCAAACAGGATTAAAGATACTGCACCTAAAACAATTCCTATTTTGCAAAAAATTCTGGAAAAACATAAGGGCGATAAAGGTTTGATTCATACCAACAGCTATAAATGTCAAAGGTATATTAATCGGAATTTGCCTAATTCAAGGTTAATTTCACATACTTCAAAAAATAGGGAAGAGGTATTAAATTATTTTGAAAAAGATGAAAATCCTTTGGTTTTGGTATCTCCGTCAATGAGTGAAGGGGTGGATTTGCCATACGACAAATGCAGATTCCAGGTTATTTATAAAATTCCTTTCCCTTATCTTGGAGATAAGCAGGTTGATATGAGACGTAGAAGAGACCAAAAATGGTATGCATATAAAACAGTAATGACTCTTATGCAGGCTTATGGTCGTGGAATGCGTGCAGAAGATGATTCTTGTTATACTTATATCTTAGATAGTGATGTTAACATGATTCTTAAAAGTCCATTATATCGCTCTTTAATTCCTGACTTCTTTAAGGAAGCTATTGTCAGGCTTAAGGATTAAAATATTTTAAAAAAAGTACGGACCTAGGGGGATTTGAACCCCCGACCTCAGGATCCGAAGTCCTGCGTCATTCCTGGCTAGACTACAGGCCCAAAATAGTATTTATTCTTTTTTATTTTTCTTTGAATCAACAGAGACAATAGGAATTTCATCTATTTCTTCAACACTTGAGAAAATATCGTCAATAGATTCATTATCTAAACTAGCTTTTTCGTATTCTATTTCTTCAATTTCTTCTTGACTAAGTCCTTTTTCTTCTTCAGGTCTTTCTTTAGGTAATGGGACATCGTCCAGTGTTGCTTGTTTGGTGTGGGTGACTCCTTCTAATTTGGAAACAGGTTTTTTAAGGTTTTCTTTAAATTCACCAATGTCAAATTCTCCAATTTTGTAAGATTCTTTATCTAAAGGGATATTACTTTTTGGAATAATTTTTTCTTTTGGTTTTTCTATTTCTTTTTTTTCAGCTTTTTCTTCCCTGTCTATATTTTTAATTGAACTAGCTAGTTTATCTGCTTGTTTAAAGCCAAATATTTTGTATGCTCCAATTATCACCAACAGCACTCCAATTATTATCATAACTGCAACAATACTGTTGTGTTCTCCGGAGGTTACATTGTCAATAACTCTATCACTAGCTCCTATAAACATAATAATGGATCCAATAAGTAATAATATTCCTATAGCTAAACTAACTATTCCACTTACAGGAGTTCCACCTATTTTTGCATTTAATAGATTATCAAAGCCTTCAGAAATAGTTCCGTCTAAGGAATCAGAGGGTTCTTCGCTGTATTCTTCATTATCTTCAGAAAATTCAATATCATCTAATTTAGTTTTTATGATGTAATCTTCATTTATTTCTTTTTTTTCTAAATTTTCCCCGGGTGTTGAATCAGAATCAGGGCGATAAATAAATTCATCATCTATTTCGTATTCTTTGTTGTCATCTGTGTCATGAAGGTATGCAAGTAATTCTTCATCTTCTTCATACTCTTCATTGTCTTTTACATCGAATACATCTTCTGAATTGTCAGCAGATTCGTTTATATCTTCATCTTTGACATTATTTAGCATATCCTTTAAATTAGAAATCCTATGCTCATTTTCTTTAGATTTTTTCATAAACTATCCTCTTAATCGTATTCTCTCCATGTGTGTCCACATTTAAGACACTTAAAGAAACGTGTTTCAGCTTCATCAGCACTACGGGTTTGTTGTAACCACCATGAAGCTTCTGTGTGACCACATTCTGGACAAACCGCTTTTGTAGTTGGAAGTGTATTTACATCTTCTCCTTTTTCAATAACACTATCATTTTCTTTAATTTTTTCATTAACATTATATTCTGATTTATCTTTTGATAATTTTTTAGTATATCCGCAACTACATTTTAATTCATTGTCTTCTGTTGGAAGTAACATTGATCCACATTCAGGACAAAATTCCATATTTTTTAACCCCTTATATAATTTTTTCTTATCAAAACTTTTATAACATTTTAAATTATATTCTCAAGTTATTTATATTTTTACTATTTTTTAACATTAAAATTTACTTGAAACGGCATTTAAACAATCGTTAATAATTTTTGCATGGTCGAAAGCAAGTTCGATGTTGACCAAATCTTTTTGGGAAAAAATACCTATTTCACAGGCATCACTATCTGCTTTTTTATTATCCATATTTCCTTTGGCTATATAAGCTACGGTTATTGTGTGCCCACGAGGGTCTCTATCAGGTTTTGAGTAAACATTAACTAAATCTAACAGTTCTACATCAATGTTTGTTTCTTCTTTAGCTTCACGAATAGCTGCTGTTTCTACAGTTTCACCATATTCTACAAAGCCTCCTGGAAGAGCCCAATGATTTTTAAATGGATCATTTTTTCGTTTAATAAGAATAAAATCAGTGTTTTCATCAAAAATAAAAATGTCTGTGGTTAATGAAGGAATTTTATAATCTCCCATCATATCCCCTCAAAATAAAATAAGTTTTTATTGAAGTTATAAAGTTTCTTCAATAAGTTTTTTAAAGTCTGCAGCATCATCTTTAAGTTGGCTAGCTGCTTTTTTCAATACTTTCCTTGGTCTTTTTCCTCTTTTGGTTTTGATGGTCATATTTGGTTCACCGGTAAGAGGATGGTCAATATTGTAAACAGCATATTCAACATCACTATCTTGCATTAAGATGTGTCTAAGTGCATTACATACTCCGTGGCTTTCGCCATGTACAATAAATTCAAGTTCTAATGTTTTATCTTCAATAATTTCAATATTGGTATTGTTATCCATCATATCAACCTTAATTAGCTATTAACATAATTTATAGAAACTTCACGTTTTTCTTTTTTCTTACATGTTCTACACTGGACTTCATTTTCTTTTTGTGTGGTATTCATATAATCTCTGCAACGGGTACACATTGCTTTTAAAACTCCACAATCTTCATCCACTGTAGCTAAATCAACATTATCTCCAGTAATTTTTACTACTTTTGCTTTTACAATATCTCCAATTCTAAAAGCATCTGTCAATTTATCTAAATATCCTGATTTTGCTTGGGATATGTGAATTGCACCCATGTATGGAAGTGCTAAAGGTCTACTACTATCTGTTAAACAATCAATATTTACATTAGCTCTTTGAGTTTTTATATCTGTAATCTGTCCGTAAACAGTATCACCTAATTTTAAAAGAGCAGGTTGGCTAGATTTGGCTTTTACAGTAATAGTCCTCATTTTTGAATCAATTTGAACATTTCCTAATACTGATGATTTAATCTCGCCGTTATCTTCATAAGTACCTTTTCCAAGTAAATATTGCTCAATTATTCCTAGTTTATCTCCAGGCATTACAAATGCCCCGTTTTTTATACTCATAATCAAATCACCAAAATAAGGAATTATTAATATTAATATAATAATTTTATTTTTATTAATATTTAAAACTATTTGTACCTTTCATGGAATAAAATTTCATCCAATTGGTAATTTTCCCATTGTCTTTTATTTAAAACTATTTCAAGTTCCTGTGGTGTTAATAATGGTTTTTTATACATTTGAGAATCATCAATAGCTATTCTTGGACAGGCTGAAACAACAAAAGCATCTAATTCCATGTATGGCAGTAATATGTCGGGATTTATATTGTCCGCCATTATGATATATGCCTCCATTTTGTTATCTTCTAGAATTTTTTTGATTTCTTTAGCTAGTTTCATTCTGTATTGTCCCTCTTTAGAAGAAACTATTATTCCCCATTTTTCAGCTTCTCTTGCTTTTGTAATTCTTGCAAATCTGATTCTCAATATTCTGTCTGCAAAAGCACTGATATCTCTTATTTCACTGTTATATGGGTCTAAAGCCAATACTGGTGATTTGGTAAATAAATAAATTCCTAATGGATGGAAATTTCCGCTACCTATAAATAAGTAAACTTCAGCGTCCAAATTTTTGATTGATGAAAAATTGCATCCTAAAACTTGTCCTTTTTTAGTATTTTTAGAAGATCCAAGAACTACTTCTTTTCCATTGTCTTCCAAATAATCTTTAATTTCATTTAACAAATGTAAGTGTTGTGTTGTAGTTACAAGAGCTATTTTTGAATAGTCTTCTAGTTTTTCAAGACATTTTTCAAGGTCTTTTTTGACATCAATATTAGAAAAAGCTTCTATGAACAGTGTCGGCACTTCATATTTTAATGGAAGTGGGGTGTGGCCATAATGAACGATTAAATCAACGGAACCTTTCATTTTGTAATCACTTACATCACAGGCTCCAAAACAAGGGTCTCCAGATATTATCACGGTAGCAGGAGTTTGTGATTCAATAGCCTTTGCTATTTTAACTGCCTGCATTTTAAGACCTTCCGGAAATTGAAGACCTACAGTTCTAGCTCCTTTTTTATTAATCTTTCTTATGACTTTGTCTAAGTCCATGTTATACATTGACATTTTAATCTTCAATGGTTTTTTCGATAACTACTTTGCCGTCAATTACATCTAATTTTACAACTGAAAATATTGGAATGCCAGTTTCTTTTTCAACTAATTTTTTGCCTTCTCCTTTTTCAATAACAGCTACTGCAGCTTTTATGTCAATATTTAATTCTTTTAGTGCATTTAAAGTTGAAATTAATGTTCCTCCAGTACTTACAACATCATCTATTAAAAGGATTTTTTCTCCTTCTTTTAAATCATTTATATATAATTTAGAAGACCCGTAGCCTGTTTTTTGACTTATTTCTTTTTCTCCTTCAAGTCCATATTGTCTTTTACGGATAATTACAAATGGGATGTCGGTAGCTAAGGATAAAGCTGTAGCTAAATGTATTCCCATAGCTTCAATAGCGACTATTTTATCAATATCCATATCAACATGTTCTTTTACAACATTTGCTAATTCACGAAGCATTGAAGGTTTCATAGTTGGAACTCCATCACTTATAGGATTAACAAAATAATTATAATCTCCTTTTTTAACAATAGGAGAAGCTTCTAAAGATTTTTTAACTTCTTCTAACATTTATCTCACACAAAAATTTAAAAATTAAATCAAATATAATATATATTTAATATAAATATTAATATAAATTTTTCTTAAAGAATAATTTTAATCGTGTGATATTATGGCGATGCTTGGAAATTTAGGTGAAAATCTTACTAAGACTATGAAAAAATTAGTAGGAATATCAGTTATTGATAAAAAAACAATAGAGGAAGTTGTAAAAGAAATACAACGTGCTTTAATTCAATCTGATGTTAATATCGCTTTAGTTTTAGATTTATCCAAAAAAATTAAAAAAAGGGCTCTTGAAGAGGAACCTCCAAAAGGTATTACTCCAAGAGAGCATGTTATAACAATTATTTACGAAGAAATGGTAAATCTGTTAGGTGGTGAGGCACCAGGATTGGATATTGATGTTAAACCTTATAAAATCTTGTTCTTAGGTTTGCAGGGTAGTGGTAAAACAACTACTATTGGTAAATTATGCAGATATTTACAGAAAAAAGGTTTTAACCCTGCTGTTGTGTGTACAGATACATGGAGGCCTGCTGCTTATGAACAGTTAAGACAATTAACTGAAGAAATGCAGGTGCCGCTCTATGGAGATCCTGATAATAAAGATGCTCTTGATTTGGCTCAAAAAGGTTTGAAAGAGTTTAAAAACAGGAAAGTCATTATTTTTGATACTGCAGGAAGACATAAACAGGAAGAAGATTTGATTGCTGAAATGGATACCTTGGATGATATTATTCAGCCAACTGAATCTATTCTTGTAATTGATGGAACAATTGGTCAGCAAGCAGGTGAACAGGCTAAGGCATTCTCACAGGCAACTGATGTCGGTTCTATAATAATTACCAAACTTGACGGTTCAGCTAAAGGTGGGGGAGCAATGTCTGCAGTAGCTGAAACTGGAGCTCCAATTAAATTTATCGGTACTGGTGAACGTATTGATGATTTCGAATTGTTCGATCCGGCAAGATTTATTTCAAGATTGCTTGGAATGGGAGATATCCAAACCCTTATTGAAAAAGCCGAAGACAGCATTGATGAGGATATGGCTGAAAAAACCATGAAAAACATGATGTCTGGTAAATTCACATTGGTTGACATGAAAAATCAGTTTGAAATGATGAACAGTATGGGGCCGATGCAGCAGGTTTTAAGCATGATTCCTGGACTTGGAAATAAGGTATCTAAAGAGGCATCTAAAATGACTGAAGACAAAATTGACGGATATAAAGTCATAATGTCTTCAATGACTAAAAAAGAAATGGAAAATCCAAAGTTGATTAAACAGTCACGTATTAGAAGAATAGCTATGGGTGCAGGTGTTGAGGAATCAGAAGTAAGAGACTTGTTAAAATATTACAACAACACTAAAAAGACCATGAAAGGCATTGGAAAACGCGGACGTTTTGGTAATAATTCAATGAACCGTATGATGGGTCAATTCATGAAATGATTAGCATGTATGATTTAGTCAAAAAAATATTGAAAGAAACTAACGGTCAAATTTGCAAACATTGTTTAGGACGCAAACTTTCCCATATTGTGGAAGGCAGAGATAATATAAATCGTGGAGAAAAGATATTTGAAGATTTGGAAATTCCGAAGCCTGAAAACTGTGTGGTTTGCGGAAATATCTTTGATAAAATCAATGATGAATTATTTAAAAAGATTTATGACAAAATTGACTTTTTAAATGTGGAATTTGATACATTTCTTGTAGGATCCAGAATTGATAAGCAAATTAAAACCTGGGATGATGAACTAAGTGAAAAATTCGATTTAGATGTTGAACCAATTAAAAAAGAATTAAACAGAATAATTGGTCGTGAAATTGAAAACACTTTAGAAAAAGAAGTTGAATTTGAAAAACAGGATATTGTAATCAATGTTGATTTAAGAAAAGAACCTAAAGTTAGAATTCAGATTAATCCTCTTTTCATTGAAGGAAAATATAACAAATTAGTCCGTGGAATTCCTCAAACAAAATGGCCCTGCGGCAAATGTAAAGGAAAAGGATGTGAAGAATGTAATTTTACAGGTAAACAGTATAGGGAATCTGTAGAAGAATTGCTGTCTGAACCTATTTTGGAAGCTACAAATGGCTGGCAGGCCAAATTCCATGGTGCAGGTCGTGAAGACATTGATGTATTGATGTTGGGTTCGGGAAGACCTTTTGTTCTTGAAATCAAAGAGCCTAAAATTAGAAAAATCAATCTGGATGCTTTGGAAGAGAAAATAAATAAAATGACTGAAGGAAAAACATCTTATCACAATTTAAAATTCTGTGAAAGGAACAGAAAAGCAGAAATTAAGGTATCTTCAAGTGATGCCTATAAAATTTATAAAGCATTGGTAAAATGTGATAAACCTTATGATAAGGATAAATTAGCCAGTTTAAACAATTTGGATGAAATTCATCAACAAACACCTTTAAGGGTGCTTCACAGACGGGCTGATAAAGTAAGGATTAAACATGTTCATAATGTTTCCTGTGAAATAATTGATGATACCACTTTTGAAATGACTGTTAAAACAGAAGGTGGTTTATATATTAAAGAATTGATTTCCGGTGATGAAGATAGGACCAAACCTAATGTTGGTGAAGTTTTAGGAGTTAAATCTATTTGTGAACAATTGGATGTTGTAGAAGTAAGTGAAAAATAGGAGGATTAATATGGGTAAAGAGTTTACACACTTAACGGATAGTGGGGTGCACATGGTTGAAGTTGGTCAAAAACCAGATCAAAAAAGATTAGCTATAGCTAGTGGAAAAATACATCTGGATAAAAATACTATTGAAATGATTCAGAATGAGGAAATTAAGAAAGGAAATGTATTAACTACTGCTCAGATAGCTGGAATTCAGGCAGTTAAGAATACTTCTTCAATTATTCCTTTATGTCATCCGTTAAATTTAACTGGAATTGAAATAGATTTTGATGTTAAATCAACTGAAATAACTGCAACATGCAGTGTTAAAACATTAGGAAAAACTGGTGTTGAAATGGAAGCTTTAACTGGAGTAAGTGCTTGTTTGCTTGCAATATGGGATATGGTTAAAGCAGTTGAGAAAGATGAGAATGGACAGTATCCTGATACGAGAATAAGGGACATTTGTGTAATTAAAAAAGAGAAAATCTAAAGTTTATATACTATGAAAAAAATAAATATAGTCAATTATTTTTATAAATTAATTTAAAGGGAGTTTATCATGTCAAAAAAGAACGATAAAATTAGCATGCCTCAAACAGGTGCTGGTTTAGTAAGATATTTTGATGAAGAAAGTGTAGGTCCAAAACTTTCTCCTGAACACGTTATAGTTATTACAGTTATTTTAGCTATTTTCTGTTTTGTTTTAAGATTCTCTGGATAAAATCCAGACTTTTTTCTTGTTTTTTTTAAAAAAACAAGCTATTTTTTATATTTAGGTAATTTAAATGTTAACTAAAAGAATTATTCCTTGTTTGGATTGTGATTTGCAAGTTCCTGAAGGAAGAGTGGTTAAGGGTGTAGAATTTAAAGAAATTAAATATGCAGGAAATCCTGTAGATTTAGCTACACGTTACTATGAAATGGGTGCTGATGAAATAGTTATTTTAGATATTACAGCATCTTATGAAAGAAGAGCAACAATGGCAGATGTAATTGATCGTTTGACTGAAAATGTTTTCATACCTATTTGTGTTGGTGGGGGAATTAGGAAGGTTGAAGATTATACAAAAATGCTGAAAGCAGGTGCGGATAAATGTTCTACAAACACTGCAGCTATTAAAAATCCTGAATTGCTTACTGAAGCTTCTAAAGTTGTTGGTTCTCAAGCTGTCGTCGTTGGAATTGATGCAAAAAGAAGATATGTGGATAATCCATCAGATGCTCCAGATAAAAATGTTGTGGAAACTGATGAAGGATATTGCTGGTTTGATTGCAGTATTTATGGTGGAAGAGAATTTACTGGTATGGATGCTATAGAATGGGCGGTAAAATGTCAGGAACTGGGTGCAGGTGAAATTCTTTTAACTAGTATGGACGGAGACGGAACTAAAGAAGGTTATGACATTGCTCTAAATAAAGCTATCAATGATGCAATTGATATTCCGGTAATAGCTAGTGGTGGCGGAGGAAATCCTGCACATATTTTAGATGTATTTCAAAAAACCGATGTTAGTGCAGCTCTTGCAGCAAGTATTTTTCATTTTAACCAATATTCAATTAATGATGTTAAGCAATACTTAAAAGAAAATAATGTTCCTGTAAGATTATGATAATTAAAGCTCCGATTGACCTGGAATTAACTCAAAATTCAGGTCAAACATCCCAACCTCCCTGGAAATTGGATAATAATATTTACTCTGATGTTGTTGTAGCTGACAATAAAGCGGTTTTATTTCAAGTTAAACAAAAAGAAAATAATTTGGATTTTAATTTCATTGGGGATATTTCTAATAAGGAAGCTACCAAGAAAATAAAGACTATTTTTGATTTGGATTTTAATTTAAATAAATTTTATAAATATTTAAATAATCAGCCGGAATTGGCTGATATGACTAATTTTTGTAGAGATTTAAGATTGTTTTTAGCTAAAGATAAATTTGAATGTGTGATTTCTTCAGTATGCTCTGCAAATAATTCAATAGTCAGATGGACAAAATCCATTGATGATATTAAAAAATCATGGGGGAATAAATACACTTATTCTGAAAAAGATTATTTTACATTTCCCGATGTTTCTGATTTTAAAAACATATATTGTGATGATGTAGAAGAGTTTGAGTGCTGCAGCAATCTGAATAATCCTGGAGAATGTATCAATAATTTAAAAAGCTGCGGTGTTGGATATAGGGCACCATACATGAAAAAAGCCAGTGAAATTTTTACACTTGAAATGGACCTTGATGATATTTCAAAAATGTCTTATGATGAGGCATTTGACACAATGCTGAAAGTTCCTGGTGTTGGGCCTAAAGTGGCTGATTGTATTTTGCTTTATGGTTTTAATTTTAGGCAAGCGTTTCCTACTGATGTTTGGATTAAGCGTATAGTCTCTTATCTTTATTTTGATGGTAAGAATATTAATGTTTCTAAAATAAGGGAATTTGGAATGGAAGAGTTTGGAGATTATGCAGGTTATGTTCAGTTATATTTATTCCATTATGCCAGAATGTCCGGTCTGATGAAAAAACTTAAAGGAATGTGATATTATGAAAGTAAAGTATGTTACAATTATTGTAGATGATATGGATAAGTCTGCTGAGTTCTATACAAAAGTTTTAGGTTTTGAAGTTGAGGAAGTATTTGATTTACCCGGCGGAAAAATTGTCCTGCTTGGCAATGGGAATGAAACAGGTTTTGAATTGATACAAAATAGTACTTTTAAAACGGGTTTTTATTCTGTAGGTCTGGACGTTGAAGATATCCATGAGGAGCTGGAAAATTTCAGGAAAAATAATGTTGAAATAGCTATGGAAGCAACTAGAATATCTGTTGGCATGATGGCAAGGGTTATTGATCCAAATGGTGTTAATATAGTTTTGATTCAGCATGATGAAAAAGAATAGTTAAAAATAACTATCTTTCTTCAACATGTAAATGGAGCATTTTGTCTCCTTGTTGGATTTTATTTACAACATCCATACCGTCACCAATAACATGACCAAATACAGTGTGTACTCCGTCTAAGTGTGGTTGTGGGGAATGTGTAATGAAAAATTGGCTTCCTCCAGTATCTTTTCCTGCATGAGCCATTGAAAGAGCACCGGTTCCATGTTTATTTGGGTTTCCTTCGGTTTCACATTTGATGGTGTAACCAGGTCCTCCTGTACCGTTACCGTTAGGACAGCCTCCTTGAATCACGAAATTTGGTATTACTCTGTGGAAAGTTAATCCGTCGTAAAATCCTTCTTCTATAAGTTTTTCAAAGTTAGCTACAGTATTTGGAGCATCTTCTTCGAATAATTCCAATTCAATTGTTCCTTTTTCAGTTTCAATTATTGCAACTTTCATTTTATCACTTTTAAATTTTAAATATCATTAATACTATAAATATAGTTAATATAAGTATTTTATGGAAGTATTTTATGAACACAAATGAACTTATTGAAGCTGAAGATAAATATTTTATTAACACTTTTGCAAGACAACCAATTGTTTTAGACCATGGTAAAGGTGTAAAAGTATGGGATAAAGATGGAAATGAGTATATTGATATGTTTGCAGGAATTGCTGTAAATGCTTTAGGACATGCGCATCCTAAATTAGTTAATGCACTTCAAGGCCAAGTTGAAAAGCTTATTCATGTTTCAAACATTTACTATAATGAACCAGCTATTGAATATGCTAAAAAATTACTTCCTTTAACAGAATTTGACAGATTATTCTATGCAAACAGTGGGGCAGAAGCTAATGAGGGAGCTATTAAATTAGCTTTAAAATACACGGGTAAAAGTGAAATTATTACAGCTAAAGACTCTTTTCACGGAAGAACTTTATTGACATTGGCTGCTACTGGTCATGAAGAATATAGGGAACCTTATTTAAAAAATCTCCCACAAGGATTTATTGAAGTTCCATATAATGATATTGAAGCTATTAAAGAAGCTATCAGTGATGAAACTGCAGCTATTATGCTTGAACCAATTCAAGGTGAAGGTGGAGTAAATGTTCCTTCCAAAAAGTATTTTGATGAAATAGCGGAAATCTGTGCTGAAAAGGATATTCTTTTAATTTTAGATGAAGTTCAAACAGGTTTTGGAAGATGCGGAACATTATTTGCTCATGAACTTTTTGATATAAAGGCAGATATCATGACTATAGCTAAAGGTGTTGGGGGAGGAGTTCCTATGGGAGCATTTCTTGCAACTGAAAAAGTAGCTGGCGGTTTTGCACCTGGAGATCATGGAACTACTTTTGGTGGAGGTCCTTTAGTATGTGCTGCGGCCAATGCTGTTTTAGATACTATTTTGGATGAAGATTTATTGGAAAACTCCAAAAAAGTCGGTGCTTACTTTAAAGATAAATTAAATGAACTAAAAGAAAAACATGATAAAATAGTTGATGTTAGAGGACACGGATTGATGATTGGTGTTGAATTGTCTGAAAGTGGTGCTGGATATGTTGATAAATTAAGAGAAATGGGATTCTTAATTAACTGCACTGCAGGCAATGTTTTAAGATTTGTTCCGCCTCTTATAATTACCAATGAGGAAATTGATAAATTTGTTGAAGCTTTAGACAAAGCTCTTTAAATTTTCCAATTTTTCTTTTTTAAAACTTTTTCAAATGCTGTTGATAATTCCAATGTTTTTATTTTTTCTAAATTGGCCCACATCCACTCATCATGTTCATCACTGATAGCTACATCTCCAGTGATATTTTTTAAATACATAACAACTTGAACAGTTCTTTTATGGACATAATCATCTTGTATTGCTTCGTAGAAGTCACCAACTGCTCCATCCAAATTAGTCTCTTCTTTTATTTCACGTACTAATGCTTCATCGAAAAATTCTCCGGGGTCTACCTTTCCTCCGGGTAATTCCCATTTGTGGGGGTTTGTTCTGGATTTTGGATGTCTTCTAAGTATTAATATTTCGTCATTGCTGTTTTTGACTATTCCTCTCATTGTAAGTCCATAAGGTTTATCCATTTTAAATTCACCTGTTTTACTCTTTGCCATTGGAATATTTAATTATTTTGCCTATTTATTTTGTTCATTTTCAGTATTTTTTCAAGAGTAATATTTATAAGATATTAAATTTTATATGTAGTTATTAGTTAATAGTTCAACTTTAAAGAGGGTAAAGCTCAATGGAAATTAGTGAAAGAATAAGATATGTTGATCAGTTAAGGGCAGTCAGTATACTTTTCTTAATTGCAATAAATGTAGCTATGGTTTTTAAGTATAAAAGTGTGGGAAATTTGCAGGAATATGTTGTTTTTACGACTTTTGGGTTTGGTGTTCCGATATTCCTTATGCTTTTAGGTTTATTAATGCTTGATAGGGATTACTCAGATATTGAAACATTTATTAAAACAGACTTTGTAAGGATTTTCATTCCTTTTTTAATCTGGAATACATTATTGGCTTTACTTATGACAGCATCTGCAGGCAAGCTTAGCTTTAGCTTTAGCTGTGTAGTTTATTTCATGTCTAAATTCATGACTCAGCACTGGTATGCATGGATGCTGCTTGGTCTTTACCTGTCTTTACCTATATTTTCCCCATATGTCAGGTCAACAAAATTAAGAGGTGCAAAATATTTCCTTATCCTTGCAATATCTGCATCACTTATCTATCAACTAATCGCATATATCGGGTCTCCGACCTATTTTAATCTAACTTTCTTCATAGGTCCAATCCTTTACATGTTTCTGGGATATTATTTGGAAAATCACAGGTTCAATATAAAATCCAAATGGCTGATTTTACTCGGTTTTGCCATATTTCTGATAACAACTGCTTACATGATTAATTTTGACATATTTGTAAATGGAATTCAAAAGACAATATTCCTGCATCATTATAACTTCCTTACAGAAAACTACGTAGATGTAAGTGTAGTGGCTATACTGCAGGCTGCAGGAGTATTTGTAATGATTAAATATTTGAATGATCCAAAACTTCAAAATAATAAGATTTTAAAAAGAATCCATAACAGCAGAAAGTTCAATTATTCTGTAATGACAATTAGTAGGGCCTGTTACGGGGTTTATTTACTTAACCAGTCATTATTGCTTATATTGACTACATTTGTGGATATTTCATTTTTGGATAATCCTGTTGGAATTGTTGTACTGACCTTTGTTTTAGCATTTGTATGCTGTGCAATTATTTTAGGTTTAATTGAAATGGGAGTTCCAGGTAAATATATAGGTTATGATTAAGCGGAAAATTTTTTTCCTTCCTTAATTTTAAATACAATATCTAATAAAAATTAATATTAATAATTTAAATTACAGGAGTTTTTACAAAATGGATTTAAATATTAAAATTAATGATAAAAACCACTTGGATATTGGTGGTGCTGATGCATGTGACATTGCTGAAGAGTTTGGAACTCCTACCTATGTCATAGATGAAAACAGAATAAGGGACAATTATAACAGATTCTACAATGCTTTTTCAAAATACTATCCTGATTTTCGAGTATATTATGCATGTAAAGCTAACACTAACTTAGCAGTAATGAGGATTCTTGAAAGTGAAGGATGCTGTATTGATGCAGTATCTCCTGGAGAAGTATACACTTCTAAAAAATTAGGATTCCCTGGTGAGAGGATATTATTTACAGGTAACAATGTAACTACTGAAGAATTGAAATTTGTAGCTGAACAAGGTGCAGTTCTTAACTTGGATTCAGTTTCAGCATTAAAAAGATTGGCTGAAGTTGTAGATCCTGAAGGATTTAAAATATCATTCAGAGTAAATCCTATGGTTGGTGCAGGACACCACGATCACTGTATTACCGGAGGGGTAATGAGTAAATTTGGTATTATGGATAATGAAGCTGTAGAAGTATATCAATTTGCAGAAGACTTAGGTTTCACTCCAGTAGGTATGCACTCCCACATCGGTTCAGGAATCTTGGATCCAGAACCATTTAAATTAGCTATCGAATCAACAATTGACATTGCAGGAAAAGTTCACACTGAAGCAGGCATTGATTTTGAATTTGTTGATTTTGGAGGAGGTGTTGGAATTCCATACACTCCTGAAGAAAACATTGTAGACATAGATACATTTGCAAAAGAAAATATTGCATTATTCAAATCTAAATTGGAAGAGCATGATTTAGGCAAACCAACAATGTATCTTGAACCTGGAAGATACTTGGTAGGAGATGCAAGTGTGCTTTTAACCCGTGTAAACAGTGTAAAACAAAGTTACAGAAAATTCTTAGGTGTAGATTCAGGATTCCATACTTTACTTAGGCCTGCAATGTATGATTCATACCATCATATTGTATTAGCTAATAAAATGGATGCACCAAACACTCAGGAAGTAGACATTGCCGGAAATGTATGTGAATCAGGAGATTTATTTGCAAGAGACAGGCCAATGCCCGATGTTGAAGAAGGAGATTTATTAGCTATTCTTAATGCAGGAGCATATGGATTTACCATGTCTTCAAACTACAACTCAAGACCAAAAGCATCTGAAGTCCTTGTTAAAGACGGAGAATGTTTCTTAACACGTGAAAGAGAAACTTTTGAAGATTTATTCAACAAACAAATAATTCCTGATTACTTGCAATAGGTGAAAAGATGGATTTAAAAGGATTAAAATTCTCTAAAATGCATGGAATCGGTAATGATTTTCCAATAATTGATGAAAGTGCTGGAGAAGTAATACCTGAAGCAGATAAGGCTGAAGCATGTAGGTTCCTATGCCACAGACATTTTGGTGTAGGGGGGGATGGAGTATTGTTTGTAACTCCTTCTGATGTAGCTGATATTGGATACAGAATGTTTAATCCTGATGGAAGCGAAGCTGAAATGTGCGGTAATGGTATTAGATGTTTCGGTGATTTTGTATACAGGAAAGGTATTTTAAAACAGGAAAAAATGACTGTAGAAACAAAATCAGGAATTAAAACCATTGAAATTACATTAGAAAATGACGAACCGGTATTGTTTAAAGTTGACATGGGGACATCTACTTTTAAAACTCCTGAAATTCCAATGGCATCTGACATGGATGAATTTTTAGACTCTCCGTTAGAAGTATTGGACACAACATTCAATACAACAGCTATTAGTGTAGGCAATCCTCATGCAATCATTTTTGTCGATAATATTGATGAAATTGACATAGATAAATATGGTCCGGCTATTGAAACACATGAAGTTTTCCCTGAAAAAATCAATGTTCATTTTGTTGAAGTGATTTCCAAAAATGAAGGAAAAATGCTCACATGGGAACGTGGAGCGGGAGTTACACTAGCTTGCGGAACTGGAGCTACTTCAACAGCTATTTCAGGATTTAAATTAGGTCTTTTTGATAGTGAAGTTTTATTGCATCTTCCTGGTGGAGACTTAAAATTTAATGTATATGAAAAAGAAGAAGAATTAGGGGCTTTTATGGAAGGTCCTGCCCAATTAGTATTTGATGGAGAAATTCAGTAATTTCTCTTTTACTTTTTTTTATAAATAACCATTAATCAATACAACATCTTCAAAAAAGAAGTGTTCACTAACAGCTATTTCTGCTACAAACCCCTGTTTGTCCAGAATATCTAATGTTTTGTCATTGTCGCAAAGTGAAGACTGAATCAGCTGGACAATTCCACCATCGTTTAAGTAATTTTTCACTTCATTTAAAAAAAGATCAATAACTTTTCTACCGTCTAAGCCACCATCAAATGCATAATTTAAATTATCATCAAGAACTTCATCATTTTCAGTAGGCAGATATGGAGTATTAAATAAAATTACATCAAACTTTCTATCTTTTACAGGCTCAAACAGATTGCCGAACAGCAATTCAATATTTTCTATGTTATTAAGTTTAAAATTCTTTTTAGCTAATTCTAACGCATCAAAATTTATATCTGTAGCTGTAACTTTTTTGGTTAATTTTGAAGCATACATGGCCACTATTCCTGATCCGGTTCCAATTTCCAAAACGCTTTGGTCATTTTCAATTAAAAGATTTTCAGCTAGCATATAGCTGTCTTCAGCGGGTGTGTAAACAGTTTCGGCAGTATCTATTATAAAATTATCCATTAAAAATCACTTCTCTAAAACAGAATTTAAATGTATTGAAAGATAAAGTATTTCTTCAGGTGTCAAATTGGTTATTCTTTCAGATAGAAGTTCTTCAATTTTCTTTTGTTTAATTGAATTTAATTTAGCTTTCACTTCTTTTTTATCCAAATCAGTGATAATGTGTCGGGAATCAATTAAAGCATTTTTAACTTTTTTATTTCTGTGCTGGAATAGGGCTTTTACAAATTTAGAATAAGTTTTAAAATCTTTTTCATTTATTTCATTGATATTCAAGTGTTTCAATTGTCCGTTTAATTCAGGAAGCTTGGGAGTTAATCTGACAACAGTAGAATCCACTTTTGGCTTTGGAATAAAACTTTCAGCACTTACGCCGGTTAATAAATCAACATCACATTTAAAATATAGCATAGCTGAGAGTCGGGAATAATCTTTACTTCCAACTTTTCCGTTCATTCTGGATGCAAACTCTTTCTGATACATTAAAATAGCTAGTTGGAAGTCATAATTCAGGAATTTAAATGTAATTGGTGATGAAATTTGATAAGGTAGATTTGAGATGATTTTGTCGAATTTTGGAAATTCCACATTCAGAGCATCATCATTGATTAATTCTACATTATCTATATTTTCTTTTTTCAATCGATTTTCTAATATCTGGCAAATATTAGAATCTTGTTCAATAGCTATTACTTTTTTAACTCTTTTAGCAAGTTCAATTGTTAGTGTGCCGATTCCGGGACCTATTTCTAATACAACATCATCTTTTGTAAGATTACCGAACTGGATAATCTGATCTCGTTTATTTCTGTCGATTAAATAGTTCTGTCCGAGATTTTTATTTAATTTTATCCCATATTCATTAAGGATAGCTTTTGTTGTTTTAGATAATGAAGTGGAAGCAGCATCACTATTCAAGGTTATCACTTACTTTCTTTGATTCCTACTGTTTCTTGGATTTCTGTGTTTCTTTTGAGCTTTTGGAATTGGAGTGAAAAGGTAATATTTTTTCTTACCTTTTTTAGCTGTTGTTGTATCTAGTTCTTGTTTCACTCTATTTACAATCATTTCAGCAGGATTATTTAATGAAGGTATTCTTTTAGTTATATCTTCGAAGCTTTCAAATGGTTTTTCTTTTCTAGCTTCAACAATTTCCCACATATATTTTTTACCAATTCCTGGAATCAATTCTAATTTGTGAAGTCGGGTACTAATTGCACCTGCGGTATTGAAGAATTCGACAAATTTTTCTTCGTTGTTTTTAACTATTTCGCGTATACTATATTCTAACTCAATTCTGCTGGTTGCAGTTAAGTTTTCATAGTCTAATTTTCCAAGAACTTTATATATTTTGTCTCTTTTTCCTTTTCCAATATATACAGTGTCCTGAATTTCTAAATCAACTCCTCTTTTAGGAACTAATTCTAGTAAAGTGAAATAGTCAGTACCAATAGCTTGAGCAATAGCTTTACCTTTAAATTTAGACATATCAGAGTTTACATAACCTAAACTAAGATAATCTAATATAACAGCATGTTCTTCAGTTGCTGCCGGTATTTTTTGTTTTTTGTTTTTTGTTTCCATTTTATCACTTCACGTTTGAATTACTCCGTCCTCATGGAGGATGGAATTTTCTTACATTAACTAATTAATTGTCAGTAAGGAAATATTAGTTGTTTTAATAGTTTACAATTTATTTTTTCTTAAAGTTTTATTGCCACTTTAATAAACTATACTTATATGTTTTAATTGTTAACTTAAATAAACATATCTAAAATTAGTAATTTGATTATTTGTTAATTAAAAAGTAAAAAAAGAAGAATAGTTTAAAAACTATTCGATGATAGTATACTGATCTAAGATTTCAAGAATATCTTCCATTTGCTCTTTTTCAATGTGTGTAGCTTCTTTAGCAAATATTAATCTTAAATCGGATAAATCTTGTGGAATTAAATCAACAATACGAACAGCTACTTTATGCCTTAAACCAATTTTATCTTTAAGTTCAGATATTATTTTTTCGCTGTCTTCAACAGAGTATCTTTTAAATCTTGAAAGATGATTTAAAGTGATATTTTGTTCGTAGTTTAATTCATTTTCCTGTGAAAATTCTTCGAGAGCTTCTTTAACTTTTACACTTTGAATTGGTTCGCTCTCAATTATTTTTTTCCCAATCATAGTTATCAATTTATTGGCTTGTTTGTAATTTTAAGTGATCAGGTCTGATAATTAATTCTTTTGCTTTGTTTCCATCAGTTAATGAAACAATGTAAGCTTTTCCTTTTTTATCAGTAATTTTACCAGTTTTTCCATGGAACCTTGGATGTGGTTGACCTTTTTGGATACTTGGGTTAATAGTAATGTGGACTAAGTCTCCTTCTTCAAATTTTTGAAGTTTGTTGGTAATTGGGTTGGATCTGCCTTCTCTTACTACTTTAGTCATTTTTCTTCTTGATTTACTTCTAAATCCTCTTGATCTTTGCATTTAAATAACCTCTTTTATATATTAATGCACTGGGTAAATGAATCTATGTTATCAGCTACCTAGTATAAAATGCCCATAATACTAGTAACATAGAATATAAAAATTATAAAAATATTATCACTTATTTGATAATATTAAATTATTTCTATAAAGATATTAATATACTTTTAGTTTTTTGGATTTGAAGTAACATATTAAAGTTCAACATTTTCTGCTGAAAACACATTAATATCTAAATCTTCTTTTAAAAGACCATCGATATCTGCTCCAAACTGATTGAAATGCTCTGTTTGAAGGTGAGCTTTCAATATGTCCAGATTTTCCCATTGTTCTACGAAAAGTAAGGTATCTTCCTGAACATTGGAATATAAGTTGTAGTTAATGTTTCCATTTTCCAATTTTGATTTTTCAATTAAATTTGCAGCTGCTTTGATAATTTTGTTTTTTGATGTTTCGTCTTTGGGAATTGCCTTTGCTTGAACTATTATCATTTTAAAGCCTCCTTTTAAAAAAGAAAAAGTAATGAAGTTAATCATTACTTTAATCTATTTTTACGATTGGTTTAATCAGGTCTTTTGGTTTGTCTTTCATTAGGTATAATGCATCTTCAATTTTTTCAAGACCTTTAAACCTGTGGGTAACCAAGAGTTCTGGGTCTGCACGGTTGGTAAGTGCAAGGCGGGATAATCTTTCCATTCTCACACGTCCTCCTGGACATAATCCGTTTGTGATATTGATATTTGACATACCACAACCCCATTCTACTCTAGGAATTAAAACATCATCTGCTCCACTTAAGTAGTTTACATTTGATATTGTTCCTCCGGCTTTTGTACTAGCTACAGCTTCTTTCCAAGTGTTTGTTAAGTTTCCTCCTGCAATAATTACAGAGTCAACACCTGCTCCATTTGTAGCTTCTCTAACTTGTTCATCAATTGGAGCTTCCCTGTAATTGATAATTTCTGTAGCTCCGTACTCTTTTGCAACTTTCACTGAAACGGGACGGGTTCCTGCAGCATAAATATCTGCAGCACCTAAAAGGGCAGCACCTGCAATTGCTGAAAGCCCTACAGCACAGATTCCAATTACTAATACGCTTCCTCCTAATGGTATATTTGCATTTTCAGATCCCATCATACCGGTAGACCACATATCTACAAGCATTACTGCAGCTTCATCAGTTAATCCTTCAGGCATTAGGGCTAAGTTAGCATCAGCTAAATTGACATGGAATCTTTCTCCAAAAGCACCGTCTTTGAAATTTGAAAATTTCCATCCGCCTAATGGTTCTGTAGTTTGTGAAGGATAACCTCTTTGAGCAGCTTCATCATCCCAGTCCGGAGTAATAGCAGGTACAATTACTTTGTCTCCTACTTTGATATTTTTCACTAAGCTGCCAACTTCTTCAACAATACCGACTGCTTCATGACCTAAGACCATGTCTTTTCTATCTTCGATAGCTCCTTCCCATACTGTATGTATATCTGAAGTACAAGGAGAGACACATGTTGGTCTTACAATTGCGTCTAATGGTCCACATTCCGGGACTTCTTTTTCAACCCAACCAGTTTCATTCAGTTTTTTCATTGCAAATCCTTTAAATGTTGCCATAAAATCCCTCAATAGTCTTTTTTATCAATTGGATTTTGGTTAGGAAATTTAAAAAAATAGTAGTTAAATATGTCACCAATTGTAATTTTAATAAGACTATGTTTATTAGTATGATTTATGAACTATGTATTGTTTACTATTGGTATTAAAAAAAGAGTTAGAAAGATTTAAAGTAATTTTTCTTAATTAAGCAGTTATTGGTTCACCTTTTTTAGCCCATTGGGTAACTTTAACTGTAATAGGTTGTGCTACAAATGTCCAAATGAACATTATGATGAAATGAACAAGAATCATTATTGCAATATTTGCCCAACTTACAGTAAATGCAAATGCTAATGAAATAAATATTGTGTTGTCTAATATTTCACCAATGGCAATAGCTCCAATAGATTTGTATCCGACATTTCCGTCTTCGGATCTTTCTTTAATCATACGGGTTAATTTAGCATTTACAAAGTTACCAACAATATACGAAATAAAAGATGCAATCAACATTCTTGGTGTTTGTGAGAATATGTATACAAAACTATCTTGTCCTTCCCAGAAACCAGCTGCAGGTAGCATTAATGCAATTGTTGAAACAACAACGAAAAGCAAGTTACAGACTACTCCAAAAAGAATAGTTTTTTGTGCTGTTGATTCTCCATATGTATCAGCTATCACTGATGTGAGAATAAACACTAGCGGATAGATTATTACTCCGCAGGGAACTGTAAGTCCCCAGAAACCTAAGTCTAAAATTTTTACAGTAACAATATTTGTTGTAACAAAAGCCACGCAGAATATTGCTATTAACATTATTTTCTTTTCAAAATAATTTATATTTAAATTTATAGAAATTCCTCCTATTTTTTAAACAATATGTATTATTTCTGGAAGATTTCATATAATAATGTTCTGATAAAAATAGGATGGGGGTGATAGTTTTTTTTTAAAGGATGGTGTTTGGAAGAAGATTATTCATCTTCAAATCTTCTTCTGTCAATTAACTCTTGACGTTTTCCAGGGTTCCAACCACCTGATGATGATTTTGCACGTCCTACTTGTTGTACGTATCCGGTAATTCTGTCATACCATTCAACATCTTCACTTTCTCCACAGGTTGGACATTTGTTGTTTAAACCTTTCATTAAAGTTTTACAATTAAGACAGAAACTTAATGCAGAACTGTAAGCCCAGAAACCAATATCTGATTTTTTAGCTATTTTGTTAGTTAAACTCATTAATGAATCTGGATCGGAGTAGGATTCTCCCATAAATGCATGGAAGATATGTCCACCAGGAGTTAAACTGTGGTATTGTTCTTCGATTTTTATTTTGTCAATAAGGGAGACATCTGTGTTTACTGGAACATGTGATGAGTTGGTGTAGTAATTAGCACTTCCGTCACCTTGTACGATAGCTTGATCTCCGAATTGCTCTTTATCAAGAGTTGCAAATCTGTATGCGGTGGATTCTGCAGGAGTTTGGAGAACAGACCATCTAAGACCAGTTTCCTCTTTTAATTTGTCAGCTCTTTCATTTAAGTATTCAATACATTTGACACCAAATTTGTTTGCGTCTTTATCTTCGATACCTTTTCCAAATAAGGATAATAACATTTCGTTAAGACCAACAAAACCAAAAGATAATGTTGAATTTTGGATTCTGTAATAGCTGTCTTCTCCAACTTTTTGTTTAAGGAATGGTAATATATGGAAGTCATTTAAACATTTTAATCCTTGTTCTCTTCTAAGCATTAATGTTTCTGCAGCTAAATCCATGTATTCATCCAAATACTCGAATACTTGAGATTCGTCTTTAGATTGGTATCCTATCCTTGGAAGGTTTAAAGTTACATATGCAAGGTTACCTGTTCTTAAACAGTCTTGTTCCCAGTCACCAGTCCAGTTATCTTGTAAACAGGTTCTACATCCCATATAATTTGCCATTTTGCCCCTGTAATCCGGCAACATATTGATGAAATATGATGATCCGTATTTTGCAGATAATTCATGGACTAAATGTAAGTCTTCTTCATAATCTCCTTTTAATGTTTCTTCACGGAGTGTGTAAATAGTATTTGGGAAAAGATGAGGTTTTCCTTCTTGGTCACCGGCAAGTAATGTTTCAGTAAATGCTTTTTGGATTAATCTGGTTTCTTCTTCAAAATCACCATAGGTTCCGACGACTTGACCTTTCGGACCGTATGCAGTTACATCCTGTAAGAACTTTGGAACTCCGAATTCTAAAACCATACTTGTAAACGGTACCTGGGAACCTCTAGCTGCATAAGCCATATTTAAATTATAAATAAGCATTTGGACAGATTGTTTGATTTCTTCATAGGTTCTGCCTCTTGCAAATGGTGCTACAAATACGTTCCATAAGGACATAGCTTGTCCTCCGGACATGTTTTGTTGTGATGCAAGCATAATTTCTCCAGTATGGTTCATTAAGGTTTCCATGTGGTTTGGAGCACCTGCAACAGATGTATGATCTCCGGTTCCGTCTACTTTAAGTCCGTATTTGATGAAAGTTCTTATATCGTGCTGCATACAGTTTAGAGGTCTTCCTGCAAAGAATTCTAAATCGTGAATATGGATATCTCCGGACATATGTGCATCAGCTAAATGTGACGGAAGCATTTGTAAAAGAGCATATTGTTTTAATGCTTCATCAGCTACATGTTTGTGGATACTTTCAGGGTTGTGAATCATATTTGCATTGTCCCTGTTACCGTTTTCAATTAATGAAGTGATGTTGTATACAGGGATACCTAAACGAGTGTAACGGCTTCTTAAGTCTTCTAATCCATATTCTACAAGTTTGGTGTTTACCATTTCCCTAATCATTGGCGCGGTTAAGTATTCCACATTTAATTTTTTAAGCTCTTTCCAGACTTCAGTAGCTATTTCAAATGCGGTTTCTTGGGATGCACCTGTTTCTTCAATTAAAGTATTTGCGATTTTGGATAAATCAAATGCTTCAATGGTATCTCTGGAAGTACGTACTTTTAATTGGGTACTGGCTAAGTATTTGTTAGCTATTTCACCATCAATATCTTCTAAACATTCATATACGATTTTTTTAATTTCTTTGGTTTTAATGCCATCATAAAGTGAAGAAACAACCTGAGCTACAATTTTATCAGATTCAAAGAAAGGAGTTTCAACCATTACTAAGGATTTTAATAATTTTTCATAGCTAAATCTTTCTTTAATACCGTTGTTTTTTTCAACGTTGATTTTCTTGGAGTTAGCAAGTTCTTTCATTATTTCGGAAGTCTTTTCCATATATGTCACCATCCTATAAATTTTGACGAGAGAGTTTTCTCTCAGTTGTATTAATTATATATTCTTACTTGTATATATTATGTTCGCTTTGATACGAACAATGTATACTTCAGTTAAAATTATTTATCAATTTTTAAATATTATATTGAATTGCAAGAGCAATTAAAAAGTATTGATGTTCTTTAGAAGAAAACATCTAAAGAACTTTGTTTGGATTTGTCACTTTCAAAAAGCGAATGAATTCCAAACTCCTGAATTTCTAAACGCTGTCTTAAATAATGAGACACGGGGTATCTATTTACCAAATCCTGTGATATCTCAAGATATTTAGTTACTGAACCTTTAGAAACTGAAAGTATTAAATTTCCACCGCATTTGCATTTTCCGGTAAGGGGCATTCTTCTATATTTTGATCCGCATTTTGTACATCTTACTTTTTGTTTGGAAAACGCCCTTGAATTTCCCATAATATCCGGTAAAAAGTGGGAAGATAAAACTTTTTCCACAACTCCCCTTTGATCTACAGCTCTGATATTTTCAGCTAGTGCAATTTGAGCTTCTACTTTTTCCCTCATTGAAGGAAGCCTTTTATAAAGACATACTGTAGGTCCAGCATGAATACTTGAGGTATGGTGGGAAAACATCAATCCTTCGTATTGCTGTGGGGTTCCCAAATGCATTTCCACATTATCAATGTATTCTAAAACTTCAGCAGGTTTTAAAGGTTCATAAGTTTTTTCATAAAACTCAACAGGGAATCTTTCAAATATATCTAAGTTGTGAGATTCATCATCTATCTCTTCAGGGTCAATTCTTGAAGATAAAACTAAAGGAGCATCCATACTTCCTCCCCTTGTATTTGGCAGGTATGATTTTGAGAAGTTGATTAATGCATCTAAAAGCAGCATTACTGCATCTTCATCACTATCACAATTTCTACGTTTTGCAGAGTGGAAATAAGGATGGGCATAACAGCATAATGCCTTTGTAAATCCAACAATCCTGCCTAATACTCCTGCAGATGTGTGGGGAGCAAGACCGGCTACTAAATGTCCAATTAAATCAGATTTATCTTTGACATTGTAGAATCTTTCCATTCCATAATATCTTTCAAGTTCATCATCAATGAAATTGGCGGTGCGGACAAGGTAGTCTGCACAGTTATTGGAAATAACAATGTCCTGTACTCTAAGTTCTATGATTTGCTCATCATTTTCAATTGGATTTCCGTAACAGTCTTTAGTATAACCCATTTCAAGAAGTTTTTCAACAGTAACTCCAATTTCTTTTGGTATGAAATGAGTTAGAGGTAAATCTGTTGAATCGTGACGAATTGTTCCATCTTTAAAAGTAAATACTTCATTTTTGGACCTGAGTATTCCTTTTTCAAGAGGTTCTGGCAATTTGGATTCGGAAATCATACCTACTACTCCTTTCATTTCATCAACTTTCCTTACTTTTACATTGTCTGATGCTTTTTTAAGCATAGCTGAAAGGTTTATGTTTTTTACACTATGTGGGCTGATTTCTGTTGGAGCTCCACAATGCGGACAGATAGATTGGAAGGAACTGATTTTACATTGTGTACATTTTCTTCTAGCTAAATCTACTTTAACATTACCTTTTTTAGCAGCAGTAGCTACTAATCTTCTGCTCCCACCATAATTGCCGATTGGGAATAATCCATGTGGTGCAGGTCTCATTAATCTTTCTTTAGATTTTTCAGGTCTTCCTACACGAGTACCAATATAAGCTGGTGCCTTATTTTTAATTTCAATTGGTGAAACTTCGTTTAAAGCTTCCAGAGTATGTTCTTTAACTGGAATATTGTCTGATAATGTATTTATTAAAGCATAGCTGTGATCTTTATCTATTGTTATTTTCCCATCTTTTACGGTATGTGGAACACCTATAATTTCCAATACTCTTTTTCTGTAATCCAGATCAATAGTAAGACCGTTTTCTGGAGAATATTTTGATTTATTTTCAAGAATTACGTCAATCAATGAGTTTAAATCATTTACTGTTGCATCATTATAGCAGTAAGTGTATTTCGGATGTAGTGGAATATCATATTCTTCAGACAGTTTGAAAGCTTCAGTAGCAGGAATATAATCATATTCTAAGCGATGTAAATCTAAAGTTTCATCTGTGCTGTCAAATTTGTCGCTTTTTTGAAGTAGGCCAAGCCACCATTCCTCACACCATCCTGAAGGCATAAGTGGTTGGTTGTTTCTTAAAAATTCTCCAAATGCAACAAGCATGTCTCCTAAAAATAGGATTTCAACAACCTGATTTTTAAGTTCTTTTGCCTGTTTGATTTTATCTATCTTTACAACATCTCCATTTTTAAGCTTTACAATAGGTCCTTCTATGGAGTCTACTGGAACAACACAGTTACCTTTTCCAGGGTATTCGATTTTAAGTTGTGTTCCAACAGCTAAAAAATCAAGCAGTGCCATTGTTGCCGGATGAACTCCCATAGTTGCAAGTCCGGTGTTTCTGGAACGACCATATCTTAAACGGAATCCTCCTTTTTCGGAAGGATAGCCTAAAACAGGCCTTCCGCCAATAATATCCTGAATATATTTCGGTTCAGTTACTAAATCTGTGCTGTCATCATCAGATTTTTTATCATCACTTTTTGGTTTTGAATATTCGGAAAGCCAGCCCCAGCTATCTAATTTAAGTTTTTTGGATATTTTTAAAATCTTTTTAGATTTCTGAATAACTCCTTCAACCATAGCCAAAAGAGCTCCTCCTCTGATATTGTTGGTTTCAACACGTTCCAAATCCCTGTGGGATACTTCAACCTGGTCGGTTTGTTCTCCTGTAACTTCTACTGGAATGTGGTTAGCTGCAAATCTTACTTCTTCCGGTGTTGGGGAGTATTGCAGGTTGGTAACTTCTGATTCGTAGAGTTCTACCTCTTCCACATAACGTTCAATTTCATCATCAATAGGCTTAAAATCATCAATTCCTATAGCTTCTTTGATTTTGTCTCCAAGTAAAACAGCCAATGCAGCAGCAGTTCCTCCCGCACTTCTGATAGGTCCTGCAAAATAAACTGCAATATATTTTGTAGAATCAAAATTTTCTTTAATCTTTACCTGGGAAATACCTTCCAATGGAGCAGCTACTACTCCTTCTGTAAGAATAGCTAGTGCAGTCCTGAGGCCCTGGTCACATCTTTGCTCTTCGTTATAGTTTGCCTTTTCTTTGGTAAGTTCAAACTTTCCAGATGCTATTTCAGCAGCTATTTCAAAAGCCACTTCTTCTCTGGTTATATCCTGCTCTAATTCTTTAATACGTTTAGCAACACCTTCAGGACCAACAAGCCCTTCAACTCTTTCAGCTAAATCCTTTGCTAAAGGAACTTCACTTTTTGTTTCAACATCTAATCCTTTAGACCTTGCTTCATTAGCTATTTCATATAATGCTTTAGTATCTGCTTCCAATCTATCAAAATAGTCCATGTTTATCTCCATGAGTTTTTAAAAATTCGTTATTATAATGTATGTTTCGCTACTTATTTAATCATTGGGGAAGTGCAAAAGTTATCATGTGTAGTTGATAAAGATTTAAATAATTTAATAATAATATTATTATTTTGTATACTTGTTGTTGAACGTAAATTTAGAAAAGATTATTATTGCTTATATGGTGATATAGTGTCTGAAGAAAACGTAACTGAATTTGAAAGCCAATTGAAAGAAAAAGATCAAAAATTAGATAACCAGTCTAGTGAACTTAATTATTTAACTAATGAAATTATTCCTAATCTTAAAAAAGAAAATGCAGAGTTAAAGAAAATTAAAAATGAATTAACTGAAGCATTAGAAAACACTACTAGGAAATATTATGATCAATTAGATATTAATGCAGATTTAAGCGAAAAATTAACAAAAATTGGTGCTGAAGATGCAATTAATAAAGTAAGGGCTGAAAAGCTTGAATCTGAAATTGAAGATATTAAAAAAGATGCAGAAGCTAAAGTAGCTGATTTCAAAGCTAAACTTGATGATGTTGATGCAGATAAAGTTGATAAAATAAAAGCCGAAAATCAAGATTTACATTCAAAATTAACTGAAAAAACTTCTGAATTAGATAAACTTAAAGATTTAGTTCCTGATCTTAAATCTGAAATTGACAGTTTAAGAAAACAAGTTATTGAAATGGGAAATTATAAAGATGAAGTTGACGCTAAAGTTAAAAGTGAAATGAACAAGCTTAATGAAGAAATTAAATCACTCACTGCAGAACTTAAAGGTAAACAAAGCAGTTACGACAAATTACATAATGATTCACAAAAAACTATTGATGATTTAAAAGGACAAGTTTCTAAACTTAAAAAAACTTTAGAAAAACAAGCTAATAGAGGATTTTTAGACAGACTTTCCAACAAAAAAGTCTCACTTGATGATGATTAAATCATCACTTCCATTTTTTTATTATGTATGATGACACTTATTTTATAAATGAAGCTTTAAAGGAAGCTAAAAAATCTTTAGCTGAAGGAGGCATTCCAATTGGTGCAGTTCTGGTTAAAGATGGAAAAATTATTTCTCGTGGCCATAATAGGCTAATTCAAAATGATTCTGTAATTTTACATGCAGAAATAGATACTATTGAAAATGCAGGCCGTTTAAATCATGAAGATTATCTTCAGTCTGTATTATACACAACTCTTTCTCCCTGCCCTATGTGTTCTGGAGCCATATTATTATATAATATTCCAAAGGTTATCATTGGTGAAAATACAACTTTGATGGGTGCAGAATGTTTGCTTGAAAAAAATGGTGTAGAAGTAGTAGTTTTAAATAATTTGGAATGTAAAAAATTGTTTGAAAAATATGTGGAAGAAAACCCTGAATCTTGGAATAATGAATTATCCAAAGTAGGGAATTCTACTGATGTTTGTGATTTTTAAGCTTCCTGTCTTAATCTTTTAACAACAAAGTCTTTGTCAAGAGATAATAAGAATGACGCTGCTCTTGGCCCTTGTTTTTGACCTAAAATCATTTTATAAATAGCTTGGAATCCTTTTTGAGGTTTTAATCCTTGACCTTCAAGAATTTCGTACATTGCATCGTGTAAATCTTCAGCTTTGTTAAATTCTTTTGATTCCATTAAATCAGCTAATTTGCCTAAGAATTCTGTCTGTTCGTCAGTTAATGGTAATTTTGGAACACTTTTTTCCTGAACTTGGAATTTTACAAATTTAGGAGCATAAGTATCTAACCAGTTAACAACATTGTCAACACGTTCCTGGAATTGTTTTAATTCTGTTTCATTCAAATCACTGAATTCTTTGTTTTTAAAGCTTTTAGTTAATTGGGAATTGTTTTTAAGAATTGTAAATATTTTTTCTAAATTGTTTCCAGCTATTTGGTAAGCATTAACTAAGAATCTGTAAGGCGGTCTGAATGGTAGAGGACTGCCTTCATTTATTTGAGCTATTTCATAGATTTTTTTGAATTTTTTACCTTCTTTTTCAGATGGTGCTTCTTCTTCATCGTAGAATACTTTTTCTACTTTGTCAAATTGATCCATGAAGTCTAAAAATGACATTTTAGGTGAGAAATCTTTAGCTTTCATAGGTTTGCTTCTGAATAAGTAATAGTTAAGACTTTCAGCAGGACCGATAGCTAACCATTGTTCCGGACTGAAAAATACTCCATGAGATTTACTCATAGCTTCTCCGTCTAAAGTAATCCATTCATAAGGAACTGGGTATGGTGCTTCGTAGTCAAATATTTCTTTTGAAATAATGCTACTTACATCATATGATCCTCCACTTGCTGCATGGTCTTTTCCGAATGGTTCGCAGGTAACGTTAAATATTTTCCATCTTGCAGCCCATTCCACTCTCCATGTAAGTTTACCATTTCCGGATTTAATGTCCATTTCACCTTCATGACCGCAGTCACATCTGTATTTGATGATGTCTCCATCAAAATCATATGCATAAGTGGTATTTACCCTTCCACATTCTTCACAAATTGGATTGTATGGTAACCAGTCATCTGCTAGAGGTTCTCTTCTGTATTGATTGAATATTTCCTTGATTCTGTCTACATTTTCCAGAGCTGTTCTTATGTAGTCATTGTAGACTCCGCTTTTATACATTTCAAATCCGGATTTATGTTCTATTTCAATACCGTATGCATCCATAACTCCTAAAAATGGTTTTTCAAAGTGTTCTACAAAGTTATCACAACAGCCGTCAGGACATGGAATTGTTGAGTAAGGCATTCCAAGATATTTATCGTAATTTTCAGGTAATGGGTATGGAACTTTTCTAAGTGGGTCATGGTCATCAGCAATCCAAATAGTTTGAGCTTCTTTTCCCAATTCACGTAATTTTTTTCCGATTGCATTAGCTATAAATACATCACAGGAGTTTCCAATATGGATAGAACCTGATATTGAGGTTCCACTTGCAATTACATGTTTATCAGTATCTCTTTTACTTAATTCCTCAGCTATATTTTCAATCCAATGTTTCATTACATCACCGATAATTTATAATCATAAAAATAAGTTATACATTTAATATTTCTTGTTATTAATATAAAAAGATTAAGTAAAAATGTTACATTATTGTGAAGTTTATATTTGTATGGCTAAAATTCTCTATTATCTGAGATTATTTTAAAATTTTTTCATTTTATTTTCCCAGATGTTTTTTTTTAGTTATAATACTTTAAATTAAATTGAAGTTATTTAAATAAAATTGTAAGAGATATAAAAATTGTTTTGAGGAAATGGCAAATTATAATTTAAAAAAAGAATAAAATAGATAGAATCTATCTATTTAATTAAGTCGGAATCGGACTGGTCCAACCATTCGTTTACGATTTTTACTGCACAATAATTTCCACACATGGTACATGTGTCTTCTTCTTCAGGAGGTCTTTGGTCTCTTTTTGCACGTGCAGCTTCAGGGAACATTGCGCATGAGTATTGTGCTTCCCAATCAAGTTTTTTACGAGCTTCAGCCATAGCTAAATCCTGTGAACCGTCGACTGCACCAGTTGCCAAGTCACCTGCATAAGCTCCAATTTTTGTTGCAATTACTCCTTCTTTTACATCATCAGGGTTTGGAAGAGCAAGGTGTTCTGCAGGAGTTACATAACAGATGAAATCTGCTCCTGCTTTTGCAGAAGATGCAGCACCAATTGCAGATACGATGTGGTCGTAACCTGGTGCCACATCACATACAATAGGTCCGAGCATATAGAAAGGAGCGTTAGAACACATTTTCTTTTGAATCATAACATTTGTTGGGATTTCGTTAATTGGAATGTGTCCCGGTCCTTCAATCATACATTGCACTCCAGCTTCACGGGATCTGTCGATTAGTTCTCCTAAAATGATCAATTCTTGGATTTGAGCCCTGTCTGTTGAATCGGCAATTGACCCTGCTCTCATACCGTTTGCAAGTGAAAGAACAACATCATGTTCCTTAGCAATCTCTAAAACATAGTCAAAGTTTGAGTATAACGGATTTTCTTTTTCGTTTTCAACAATCCATCCGGACATAAATGATCCTCCACGGGATACAAGTCCGGTTACACGACCCTGTCTTTTGAGTCTGGTTAAAGTTTCAATGTTGATACTACTGTGAACAGCCATGAAGTCAATACCATCTTTTGCTTGTTTTTCAATGGTTTTGAATAAATCTTCTTCTTCCATGTAAACTACGGAGCCGTCCTTTCTAATTCTTTCAATAGCTGCCTGATAAACTGGTACTGAACCTACTGGTAATGGGGACATATCAAGAACTCTTCTTCTAATTACATCTAAATCTCCACCAATACTTAATTCCATTAAACAGTCTGCACCATTATCAATTGCAATTTGTGCTTTTAGTACTTCTTCATCAAAGTCAACAATATCTGTTGAGGTTCCAACAGTTGCATTTACTTTTGTTCTAAGTCCTGCACCAATACCTGAAGCTTCAATATCTCTGTTTACATTAGATGGAATTACTATTGTTCCGTTAGCTACTGATTTTAAAATGAATTCTTCAGAAACATTTTCCTTTGCAGCTACCTGTTTCATTTCATCAGTTAAAATACCTTTTTTTGCATCCATTATCTGTGTCATAGGTCATCACATTAATTTAGTCAAATGATTTTTAAAAATATCAAATAAGTTTTAAAAACTTATCATTTTTGGTTGATACTACTCTATTTTTGTGTAATAGTATTTAAATTAATCTGATTGAGTTTAATTCAAAAAAAGTTGATATATCTAAAGTTTATTTTAAAAAAAATAAGTAAAAAAGAGTGATTAATAAAATTCACTCATTCTATCAAAGGCATCATCGAAAGTAGGCATGTTAGTTTGACATCCTTGTTCTTCTACAATAAAAGAGGATACGGATGATGCAAATTTAGCAGATTGTTCAAGTGATTCTCCATTTAAGAATCTTGATAAAAATCCTGCCCTGTAGGAGTCTCCTGCTCCAGTAGGATCCACAGCTTCACGAACAATAGCATCAATTTTGATTTTTTCATTGTTTGAATAGATTTCGCTCCCATTAGCTCCGCAGGTTTTTACAATAATTTTAGGACCGATTTCCCTTAATCCGTCTAAATCCACTTCTAATGATTCCAGTATTCTTCTAATTTCATGATGGTTTCCAAAAAGGATGGTAGTATTTGTAATAACGTCTCTTAATTTGTCTGTATCGTACATTCCAAGATCCTGACCAGGGTCAAAAGAAACAAGTAAATCCTGTTTTTTTGCTTCTTCACTACATTTCCAGTTAAAGTGAGGATCACCAGTAGCTAAATGAACAGCCTCTGCATTGGATATTGCTTGTGTAGGCACTTTACTTGATGCAAATTCTTTAGCAGCTCCCCAGTAGAAATAGCTAATCTGGTCATCATTTTCATCAGTTAAAACAAATGCTGTAGGACTTGTTTCTCCAGGAACTATGATTAATGAATCAGTATTTACATCTAAACTTTCCATTATTTCATAATAATTGGATTTTTTAAAGTCCCCACCTACTGCTGAAACTAATGATGTTTTTAAACCTAGTTTTGCTCCAACAAGTGCAACATTAGCTGCAGCACCACCATTAAATGTCTTCATATCGTTTATTGGTGCTGAGAAATTAGCTTTAGGAAACTCTGGTACTCTAATGATATAATCAAGTGCAGAATGTCCGATAGATAGTAAATCTCTGTTTTTTGCCATGTTCTTTTCTCCTTTTTTGTTTGTCTATTTATTGTTTATTTTATGATTTTTAAAAAATTTTTGGTTGCTTTGGTATAAATTTTTCAACAAAAATAACTTTTATATGTTTAATTAAATTTTTATTTCCTTAGGGCATTTGAAAACTTTTAATCAATAGGAATGAAACCCTGGTTTTTAATGGCTGTTTGTCCATCAGTTAACAGATATTCAATGAATTGGTCCAACTCTTCTTTTTCATCATTTACTTTTATTAAACTGATAACATGCCTTGTATCGAACTTTAAAATGTCATTTCCTTTGAAATAACTGGCATTTAAAAAACTATATAAATTTTCAGAATTTCTGACTAATTTGAATGCATCAAATTGTGAATTTACATTTGATTTAATTTTATAATTGATGTCATAGTGTTCTAGAGTATTCCATGCAAGCCTTTGGGCAGAACCCTGAACATTTACAAAATTCAATCCTTCTAACTCATGTATACTTTTAATAGGTTTGGAATTGGGGCTGGCTATCAGTACCAGATAATCATAAGCTATTGGAATCATATTCAAATCCCGTTCAAAAGCTATTAGTGGATCATCTAATGTTAATAAATCTACAACACCTCTTTTAGCCAGTTTAAAAGCATCTTCATCATTGCTGCTGTAAATGTTTGTATTGAATGTTGTATCAATACTTTCTAAAAGCCCTGTACTGATATGGCCTCCGCAGATATTGATTTCAGAGGTTTTATCTATTTGGATTAAATATTTTTTATACTCTTCAAGCAATGCTTCGCCTTCAGGCGTTAATAAAGTACCATTTCCCTGTTTTTGAGTAATTTTAACTCCCAATTTGTCTTCAGCTTTAAGCAATCTTCTATTAAAAACAGTATGTGAAATATTTAACTCTTTAGCTGATTTTCTCTGTGAACCTGTTTTAGCTAATGAATTTAGACTTTGATATAATTTATAGTCATAAATTTCACCATTTATATCTAAATTGATGATACCTTTGCTTTTTAGTTTCATAATTAATTATATATAAAGTATTAATCATAATTAATAATATTGTTTTGATAATATATTTTGGGAATTGGATAAGATGGAATTGATGAAAACTTCAATTAAAGCTATTTTAGATAATATTATTTGTGCTGAAGAATTTTTAGATGAAGATGCTATTAATGAATTTGAAGAAATTATAATGAACTCAAAAAATGTTTTTGTAACTGGTGCGGGAAGATCTGGTCTTGCAGCTAAAGCTTTTGCAATGAGATTAATGCATTTGGGAATTAGTTCTTATGTTGTTGGTGAAACTATTTCTCCAGCTATTTATGATGATGACTGTATTATAGCTATTTCCGGTTCTGGAGAAACCAACACTATTGTATCTGCAGCAAGAATCGCAAAAAATAGGGGTTCTAAAGTATTGGCTGTTACTTCATATCCTGAATCAACTCTTGGCCAATTGGCTGACGGTCATTTACTTGTTAAAGGAAGGACTAAAAAAGAAGTGGATGATCAAAATTATATGAAACGTCAAATATACGGAAATTATACTTCTTTAACTCCTCTTGGAACTGCTTTTGAGTTAACTACATTAGTATTTTTAGATGCAATTGTTTCCGAATTAATGGAAAAAATGCATCAAACAGAAAGTGATTTAAAATCAAGACACACTGTTTTAGAGTAATTTTAACTCTAAAATATTATTCTATTTTTATTATTGTAAACATTAAATCTTTGACCTCTTAAAAATCCAACAAGAGTTACATTTCCTTTTTTAGCTGTTTCACATCCTGAATATGCCGGAGCAGCATTTGATGCAAGTACAGGTATTCCGGATCTAACTATTTTTATTACCATGTCTGCAGGCATTCTGCCGCTGTAAATTACATAGCTGTTGCTTAAATCATAATCATGCAATATTCCATATCCGATTACTTTGTCTACAGCTACATGTCGACTTACATCTTCTTTTACAATGAAATTATTTTTATAAACAATTCCAGCTACATGTGTCCCTCCTGTGGCCTGCCAGATTTGAGCATTATTTTTCAGTTCTTCAATTCTGTTAATCAGTTCATCAGCTTCAACCTGAAAATCAGAGCTTATCGGTTCAATTTCTTTTATTTTACTTCTCCAGCCTCCTGAAGAATCGGAACATAAAACTGTTTCTTTTGTTTTAAGAAGTTTATCATCAATTTCTACATTAATATGATTTTCATTGATTTCAATTTTTTCAATGTCATCTATGGATTTTACCATATTCTCATTAAATAAATAACCTACAGCAAATTCTTCAAGTGAATCTTCAATTGCAGATAGGCTGCGGCTGATTTCATTGTTTATTGTTAATGTTATGGTAGAATCTTTAACGACTTTTTCTGTAACATAATTTATTTTTCCATTTTTATAATTTTGGGCTTTTTCTTCCATTATCTGTTTCATATAATTCCCCTTTAATTCATTATTTGATTTTTGAATATAAATAACTTAAAAGTTTTAGTAAATTATTTATCTCTTTAAGTAAATAATTTCATATCAATATATATTTTATTTGACTGAATGTTTAGTGATATTTATGGAAAAGAAGAGTAAGATTATTATTTTAATTTTGGCTGTTTTAGTTATATGCGGAGTTGCTGCTCACTTATTTTTAACTCCTTCTACTGTAGAAACAGTGGGATCTAAAAATATAACTGATATGGTTGGAAGGACAGTACAGATGCCTGCTTCTGTTGGTAATGTGGTAGCTACTAGTCCTCCAATGACTACTGTAATTTATATGATTGCTCCGGAGAAGTTAACTGCAGTTAATTTCCAATGGACTGATGACGAACTTAAATACATCCCATCTCAATATGCCAGCCTTCCTGTTGTTGGAGGTTGGTATGGAACACAAGATGGTAGCTATGAAGAATTCATAGCATCTGAACCTGATATGGTTATTGAATCTATTGATGAGGGTGGAGATGGAGATTTAGCTACTGTTCAAGAACGTCAGAATAAATTTGGTGAAATTCCTGTTGTTGCAGTTAATGACACTACAGATGTTGAAAAAGTCGATGGGTCAATAACTTTCATTGGAGATGTTTTGGGAGCACAGGACAATGCTAAAAAATTAACAGATTTCAATGATAAATATTTGAATATCGTACATCAGAAATCCGGCCAGATTACTGATAAGAAAACAGTATATTATGCTCAGGGTAATGACGGACTTCAAACAAATCCGTCTAATTCAACTCATGGCCAATTAATTGATCTTGTTGGTGGAGAAAATGTGGCTAATTCTTTAGCTCAGGGAAATACTACTTCTGGTATTCAGGTATCTATGGAGCAGATTATTAAATGGAATCCTGATGTTATTATTACTACCAATCCTGATTTCTATGGAAAAGTATATGACAATCCGAACTGGGCGGGTATTACAGCAGTTAAAAATCATGATGTGTATTTATCACCGCAGTCTCCATTTAAATGGTTTGACAGGCCTGTCGGAGCAAACATGATTATTGGTGTTCCATGGACTGCAAAATGTATTTATCCTGATCAGTATCAGGATATAGATATGATTTCCACTACTCAGGAGTTTTACAGTGAGTTTTATCACTTTGATTTAAGTGATGAGCAAGCTAAACAGATGTTGCTTGATTCAGGACTTAAGGAGTCAAACTTGTAAGGGATTTATATGAATGAGGAAAATAAGGAAATATTAAGTATTGTGCTTTTAGTTTTCCTTCCTATAATTCTTTTTTTTGCATCTTTTTTGATTGGAAGATATCCGATTGATCCGGTTGATGTGATTAAAACTATATTGTGCCCTATATTTCCACAATTGGAAGTGTCTCAAACTATTACAACTATTGTATTTGAAATAAGACTTCCACGTATTATTGGGGCATTTGTTGTAGGGGCAGCATTGGCTATGGCAGGTTCTGCGTTTCAGGGAATCTTTAAAAACCCGTTAGTATCTTCAGATTTGCTCGGAGTGTCTAACGGTGCAGGTTTTGGAGCGGCATTGGCTATTTTACTTTCAGGATTAAATGTTGTAACTCAAATATTCGCATTTGTATTTGGACTGATTTCAGTATCAATTACATATTTGATTTCAAAATCTTATAAAAACGGTGGAATTTTAGTTTTAGTTTTATCTGGAGTAGCTATTTCAGCATTCTTTGGAGCATTAGTTTCAGCAGTTAAGTTTATAGCTGATCCTGATGACAAGTTACCTGAAATTGTCTACTGGCTGATGGGAAGTCTGGCTTCTATTACTGTTGATAAACTGATAATGATTTCAGTTCCGATAATCATTGGCGTTGTTGTTTTAATGTTGCTTAGATGGCGTATTAATCTATTGTCTATGGGTGATGAAGAAGCACAGGCTTTAGGTTTAAATCCTTCAAGAACCAGACTGGTTGTAATTGCAGCATGTACTTTACTTACTTCCGCGGCAGTTTCCATTAGCGGAATCATCGGATGGTTAGGTTTGGTTATTCCCCATATGACAAGAATGATTGTAGGTCCGGATAACAAGATTCTGATTCCTGCTTCTTTAAGTTTGGGAGCCAGTTTCTTACTTTTAATTGACAATATATCCAGAGCAGTAATTTCAATTGAAATACCTATAGGAATTTTAACAGCAGTTATCGGTGTTCCGATATTCTTGTATTTACTTAGAAAGGGGTATTCAGAATGGTCGTAGAAGATAAAATATTGGAAGTTAACAATATATCCTTTTCTTATGAGGATAATTTAATATTTGAAAACATCAGTTTTTCTATAAAAAGAGGAGATGTATTATGTATTCTTGGACCAAATGGGACAGGTAAAACAACTTTAATTAAATGTCTAAACGGGTTGCATGATATTGATTCCGGTGAAATTTTAATTAATGGTGAAAATATTGAAACATTGTCCTTTTCTCAAATTTCTAAACATATTGGTTATATTCCACAATCACATGTTCCGTCGTTTCCATTTACAGTTTTTGATGTTGTGCTGATGGGTAGAGCACCATATCTTAATTTAACTCAGTCTCCAAGAGCTGAAGATGAGAAAATAGCTATAAAATCATTAAAAACATTGGGGATATATGATTTAAAGGATAAAGAATATACTAATCTTAGTGGTGGTGAAAGGCAACTGGTATTTTTAGCCAGAGTACTTACACAGCAACCAGATATTTTAATATTGGATGAACCAACATCTCATTTGGATTTTGGTAATCAGATTAAACTTTTAGAAATTATTGATAGGCTGGCGGAAGCAGGTTTGTCAGTTATAATGTCTTCACATTTTCCTGATCATGCATTTTTAAGCTCTACTAAAGTAGCTATTATGAAAAATAAAAAGTTCATTGATTTTGGAGCTCCTGGAGATGTAGTAACTGAAGACAACTTAAAAGAAGCTTACTCTATCGATGTTAAATTAATTGAATTAGATGAAAATAGAAAAGTTTGTGTACCTATGAAAACAAACTTAAAATTAGATATATAAGGTGATAAAATGATGACTGAAGAAGACTATGATGAACAATTAGCAAAAGCAGGTGATTTCCACGGAGAAATATGTGGTGGAATAGCTATTGGAACTAAATTAGCCATGTATGGTTTAGATTTAATGGGGATGGAATTAAATCAAAGACACAAAAACTTAATTGTCTTTTTAGAAATCGACAGATGTATGGCTGATGCAGTTCAGGCTGTTACAAAATGTTCCATGGGTAAACGTTCATTAAAACAAATGTATTATGGTAAATTTGCAGTAACTTTCTATAATATGGATACTGGTGAAGCTTTAAGAGTATCTGATGCTGATGCAAATAAAAAAGATAAATCTCAGGAAACCAGAGAAGAAATGATTCACCGTTTCAGAGTCACTCCTCCTGAAGAGTTATTTAATGTAGAAAAAGTTAAAGTAGAATTAACTCCATCTCAAATGCCTGGTAAACCTCATACTTCTGCATGGTGTTCTGTCTGTGGTGAAAAAGTAACTGATGGACGTCATTTGGTAAGAGGCGGAAAACCTATCTGTATTTCATGTGCAGAAGGTTCTTACTATGAAGTAATTGAAGATGATGAATAATTAAGCCACATTTTGTGGCATTTTACTATTTTTTTTTAAAATAAAAAAAGTTAGATAGTAAATAAGTACTATCTATTTTGGAATTTCACTTTCGGGAACATTATAAGTGTATATTACTGTTTTTGGCCTATTTGGATCAAATACTGAAAATCCTTCTATAATATTGTTTGATGAGTCATAATTTTTAGTTGAAAACTCAAAGGTAGCTTTTCCTTGGTGTACAACAACTTCCACTACTTCTTCTTTATCAGTATTATAGTTTAATACAAAGTATGTTGTTAAATCGGGAAGTTTGCTAGCTATGCTGCCATTATTGTAGAAAGTTACTTCGTATTTTCCAGGGGAAATGCAGCTTATGTTGTATGGAATTAGGGTAGTATGAATCCTAGGACAGATTGTTCCGGGCCCGGTTTGATTTAATCCCCAGGTTGTGTACCTGTTTGTTCCGTACCAGTTAGGTCCTAATTCTAATTTTAAGGTGTCATTCCATTCACCCGGTCCATAAATTCCATTAGGGTTAGCACTAACTTCTCCCAGAATTATTTGGCTTGGTCCTTTAGCATTATTGTAAATGGCATTATTTTCTACAACAAGAACAGCTCCTGGAGCATAGGTGTAGTTTTCATTTACAGTTAAACCTTCAATGGTACTGTTTGAAATTTCATTACCTGTAATTACAATTCCGCTACAGTTTTTAGCATCAATAAATACTCCCATGTAGTTATTATTAATTCTATTGTTGGTTACAGTTACATTTACTCCGGAATGCCTCATGCTTATTCCGTATCCATAAGGACCTTCAATCATTGTCATGGTTTTAAAACCAATATTTTCAATAATGTCATTGTCATTAATTAAGGTGTTTGAAGCACCCTTATCAAATTCAACACCGAAATTGTTTTTGGTTATGGTGTTCTTTTGAATGGTGGTGTATTTTGCACCATTTAAGTAAATCCCATTGTAATAATATTGGATGTTGTTGTTTTCAATGACTGTGTTTTTGGAGTTTAACAGTGCAATACCATTTCCCGGAAGTAATGTTTTACCAGAGTTATAGTTGTCCATATTGCTTTTATTTAATAAGTTGTTAATGTTGTTATTTTCAATGACAGTATTTTTAACATTATTAACTACAATTCCAGACCCATTATTCCCATTAATATTTAAGTTTTTAACTAAAACATTGTCTGCTTTAATATTTAAAACACAGGTATTTAATTTTCCGTTTAATGTGGTGTTGACATCACTTGTAAGGATGATGCTTTTTGTAATGTCTAGGGAAATATCATTGTAAACTTTACCTAGGAATTTAACAGCACCTTTATTATCAATAGAGTTTATAATATTTTGAATTTCGCTGTTTGTAGCATTTTCTTTAACTACTTGCGGATTTAAAACAACGACTTTGGCACTTGCAAAAGTTGATTCATGTGTAATGGTTGCAATATATTCTCCAGGATTTAAGTTAATATTTAATTTAGCTATTCCATTTATGTCAGTAATTTTATTGTAGAATACTCCATTGATGTTGTAAGTTACAGTTTGATTAGCTAAAGGATTGCCTTGTCCGTCAACTAATTTTGAATTTAATGAAGCAGGAATTCCAAAGTATTTTGTTAAATCATCAGCAGTCAATACTGGTAATACTGTGATGTTGTTTGAAACAAAGCAGTTGTTGTATATTGCGGTTATTATGTATTTTCCAGGGTGTAAATTGATGTTTAGGGTGGCTATTCCTTTGTCGTTTGTGGTTTTGGTGTAGAATACTCCGTTGATGTTGAATGTTATTTCTTGGTTAGCTAGTGGGTTTCCTTGTCCGTCAAGAGCTCTTACGTTGTATTGTGTGCCGTTTTTGTAGTATTTTACTAAATCAGTATTTTGATCCATATTAGGTTTTACAATAATTGTGTTGGAGATTGACTCGCCAGTTGCTGTGTTTGTACTTGTTATTATGTATTTTCCGGGAAGTAAGTTGATGTTTTGAGTGGCTATTCCTTTCTCATTTGTAATTTTGGTGTAGAACACTCCATTAATGTTCATAGTTACTTTTGTATCTTTTAATGGATTTCCGTTACTGTCTGTAAGTTTTGGATAGTACTGAGTTTGATTTCTAAAGATTTTTTCAACATCTTCTGCAGTAATTGTTGGAATTACTGTTATTGTGCTATTTAATGTAGTTCCCTTGTAGTCATCAGTTCCTGCATATGTTGCAGTTACATTGTATTGTTTGCTGGAAACCAATCTGATGTTCATATATGCAATTCCATCTTTATCAGTGGTTTTATTGTAGGTTTTACCATTGATTGTAAGGTTAATATTAGCATTTGCGATTGCAGTTCCATCATTGTCTTTTAAAATGTAGATTAATTTTCCTCCGTAGTAAATATTTGTATTTTGGATGGTTAAATCACTACTTTTAGTATCATTTGACGGAATGTCGGAATCAGGTATATTATAGTATGCACATGGTCTTGTTGAAGTATTAGTTTGGCTTATTGTACCGTATCCAGGTCCAAGAGCAATCAATACATTTTGGGTAGGTTTAAAAGTAGCATTTTTAAAGTTTACAGTAGCAGTTCCATTTATTATTGATACAATTTGATATGTATCTCCCGGTTTTATGCTGCTGTCAGTTCCTTCTTTATTTAAGAAGAAAGTTACATTTCCGGCACTTAAACATTTTGCTACTTCACCGGTTTTTGCATTAATAAAGGTTATTTTATATATGCATTTTGATATTTTGGTCATTTCTCCAAATATCATATCCTGTGTACCGTCTTTTAATATTCCAGGTTCATAGAATGTACTTGGACAAAGCTGTTCAAAGGAATATGTATTGCTTCCAACATAAATGATTCCGGTTTGTCCAGCTTCATTTTGCTGTGCAAAGATTCCTCTAGTGTTATGCCCTACAAAAATGTTGAAGTTAATTTCCTGTGATTTATAGTTTTCTTCAAAACTTTCTTTAGTTTTGTAAGTATCAAATATTCCGTAATTTCCATTTTCAAAAATGTAATTGCCGTTTATTTTTAAGCTATCTACTGCACAGTCAACATATATTCCTGCTCCGTTTTTTGCTCTTGCTTGAACAGGATTGTCCCTATTTGCCATAATGACATTGCTTATTATGTTCACATTATTTGCAGAATTAACAACAACACCTTTCCAATTATTTTTCACAATGTTGTTGTTTATTATGTTGATATTTTTATTGCCTTCTCCAATGTAAATTCCGGAATTTTTATTATTTTCAATATCATTGTCTTTTATAGTAATTTTATTATTATTTTCTATTAATATTCCATTTTGGGAATATTGGATATTGTTATTGTTAATTGTAATGTTTGAAGCATCTTTTATATATATTCCAGGACCATTGGTTACCTGGTCTATTATATTGTTAGTTATCTGAATATCTTTTGCACCTTCAATATAAACTGCATACGGGTCAACTTCTCCGTTTTTAGCAGCATCATTTACAAAAGTAAATCCTGAAAGAACAGATCCTGATGCCTCTGGGCTGAAGTAAAATATCCCAACACCATTTGATCCTTTAATATTACTTGGGCATGTAGACATTGTTGTTCCTACATTACTTATGATATTTAATTTTTTATCTACGACAAAATGGCAGTGTTCATAGTTTTTTCCAGTAATTTCTATGGTGTCTCCAGCTTTTGCATTATTTATTGCAGTCTGTATTGTCGGGTCGTTCATTTGATTTTCTGCAGAACCATCGACAACATATGTGGTTCCTAGTACTTCATGTGTTTCTGCCTGGCTTATTGCATTAGTGCTATTGTCCATATCTGCAGCACTAATGCCTTGTGCAAATGCAAATAACACGAAAATACTTATTAAAATTAATATTATTTTCTTATTCATATTATTTACCTCATATTTTATAGCGATATGATTAATAATAAATATCATATCTGTTGTTATATATTTGTTGTCTTTTGATTTGGGAGGTTAAATAAAAAATAAGGGATGGACAGCAAGAGCGTCTAAAATTTTTAAAAAAAAGAAAGAAGTAGAGGTTATAAAACCTCTAATTTAATATTTATTGGTTAACAGTTACGTGATTACCAACTTGATAACCGTTATATTCGGAGGTAATGATGTATTGGCCTGGTAATAATCTAATATTTAAGCTAGCTTCACCAGCTTCGTTGGTTGTTTTTGTGTATAATACACCGTTAATATTAAATTTCACAGTTTGGTTAGCTAATACTTTACCTTGTCCGTCTAATGTTTTTGCAACAAAACTTTTATTTTGACCGTAAGTCATTTCTAAGTCGCTGGTTTCTAAAGTTGAGAGTACAGTAACTTTGTTGGATATTTGAATACCTCCGTAAATGGTAGTAATGATATATTCGTCAGGTAATAATTTAATACCTAATTTTACCATACCATTTTCATCAGTAGTTTTGGTATAGAATACACCGTTGATGTTGAAAGTTACACTTTGTCCTTCTCCAACAGGTTTTCCTTCACCATCTAAAATAGTAGCTTCGAAAGAAGTACCGTTTCTGAAGTATAAAGTAATGTCTTTAGTGATGATGTTGGAAGTTACAGTAATAACATCTTTTGAGGTTATGGTATCATTTCCAACTTTACATGTTGCAGTAATTGCGTAATCGTTAGGTTGGAGGTTAATGCCCATGAAGATATTACCGTTTTCATCAGTTACTTTTGTGTATTCTCTTCCGTTTATTTTTAATGTAACAGTTACATTTTCAATAGCTTTGCCGTTTGCATCAGTTAAAGTGTAAATAAGTTTTCCGCCTTTAATAATGGTAGTGTCTTTAATGGTTAAAGCGGTTTTACCGGATACGCTTACTTTTACTTTGGATTCGGATGCACCGTATATGTATCCGTTGGTACTTGTTGTGGTTCCTGCATAAGCAATGTTTAAAGTCCAGTCTCCAACGCCTAATCCTTCAACAGTGAATAAACCAAATGCATCAGTAGTAGCTTCGATAGTTTTGGTTATGTCTCCGCTGGTAGCGGTAATGGTAACTTTTGCATTAGGGATAGTAATACCGTTTGCTGCAAGTAATTGCATAGTGATTGAGTCACCAACAGTTATTGCAGTAGTTGGTGCTTTTACGGTAGTGTCTAAAGTTATAGGGCTAATAATGTAAGTATTATTGTCACCTTCCCAGTTTTTATCCATGAATGATACAGGAGTGATTCCTTTTTCATAAGTGTTGTCAGCAACAGTTATGGTTCCGAGAGGGAGTAAAGGACCACCGTTACTTTGAATATGGACAGCATCGATGGTGTAAGGGTTGGTGTTGTTGTAAGCTTTAAATATATTGTTTTGAATGGTAATAGTTTCAATGTTACTTGGATAACCGTGTTCGGTGTTACCTTGTTCTATGTAGATAGGAGTACAGGTTCCAGCGATGGTTTTTCCATTTGCTGTTACGGAATAATTTCCAGTAATGAAAGTGTTGTTTATTATTTTGGTTTCACCAGCAGCTTTAACAAGTCCTAAGTCATAAACTTTGTTGTTTATGAAAGTGTTACCTTGAACAACAATTCCTCTTACTCCTCCTCCGTAGAATACACCGTACCAGTTTTCTTCAAAGGTGTTGTTAATAAATTGGAAGTTGTTTTTAGAGTTACTTGCAATGGATACTCCGTCAAGTAAATCTTTTCCAAAGTAATTGTTTAGTATTTTGTGGTTGGATCCACCCATAATAGCTACTGCTTTGGTACCTATTTCTTTTTTACCAATGGTTGTTACATCAGTAGTTCCAATAAATGAACATCCGTCAACTGTAATGTCTGAACAGCTGCTGGTTCTTACTCCTGCATTACCGTTTGCGAAAGTACAGTTAATAACTTTAATATTAGTTACACCGGATAAATCAATTCCACGTCCGTTTATTAAGTTTGCTTGTTTTATATTGAAGTTAATGTTTTGGAAAACAGTTCCTTCAACACTAGCACTTTTACTGTTAGCTATAAATCCATTGTCACAGTCAATAGTAGCATTGTTTCCTTCAATAATTAAAGTATGTGGAATAGTTATAGCACTTAATACTTCAGAACTATGCCAGTTGTAAACAGCATCTTTGGTGAAGTTAATGGTATCTCCACTTTGTGAATTGTCAATTATTTTTTGTACATCTTCGTAAGTTGCACTTGAATTTACATTCCAGGTTTTAGATTCTGTAGCAGGTTCATTTATTACTCCGCCCATATCGATGCTGGAAATTTCTACAGCTTCAACTTGTTCTGCAGGGGAAGATACTACAGTACTAGCAGCATCATCTGCAGCTGAAACAGCAGAAAGTGAAACAGCAGCAATAAGGACAATCAATAATGATACTAAAATCTTATTGTTTATTTTCATTTTTAATTTCTCTCCATAAAAGTTATAAATTAGCTAATAACATCTAACGACAAAAAAGATAGTTACTATCATTAAGGTATTATTAGTAATTTTTAGTTATGTTTCTATTTAGTATATAATCGTTGTGTTTCTTCTTTCAGTTTGTTTTAATGTAAGCTTTGAAAATTCGCCAGTATTGGTGTAATTGTTTGTTTTTGTTTTTTAATTGGAATTTAATTGAATTCTTCGTGTTATTTCATTTTTTAATGTTTTATAAAAATTTTTAAGATTTTTAAATAAAAAATAGTCGATTTCATGAGGGTAATATTATTAAATTTATGTAATAATTAAATTACATAATTATTTATATTACCTATCGCTATAATCATGTATATAATTACAATTTTCGTTCTGTAATTAGGTGAATAGTTTAAAAGGGGGTGAAAATATAGTTAAAAAAGTGTTTTTCATTTCAATTTTAATATTCTTTTTGGCAATAAACATTGTAGCTGCTGAAGACAGTGATAATGCTGCAGCTGATGCATATGCTAAGTCTCAAGTAGAAAATGTTGTATTGCAGAATATAGAAATAGATAATGTTCGATTAAATACATCTGATGTGTCAGTATTTTCTAAAGGTGAATTTTATAATGCTACCCTTACTTATGATGATGGAACTCCAGTTTTTAATAAAACAATCACTTTTGATGTTAATGGAGTCAAATACAATAAGGTAACCAACAATCAGGGTATTGCAAGTTTGAGCATACGATTAAATCAGGGAACATATGTTATTTCCACTAGTTTTACAGATTCTTATGACAGAATTTTAACTCACTACAATTATGTCTATGTGTCTGATGTTAAAGGAACTGTTATTCCAGAGGGATTGTCCAATATTGAAATTCAAAAAATCCTTGATTCTGCAAATGCGGGAGATAATATAATTTTTGCGGGTAAAAACTATGAAAATATATCATTGGCAATATCTAAAAACCCTGTTAATATTTACAGTTCAGTTAAATCTACTTTAAATGGAAATTCCAAAAGCCCAGTTTTTACAATTGAATCATCTAAAGCTGCAGGAACTGTTATTTATAACTTAATTATTCAAAACGGTTCTGAAGGAATTTTATTGAAGGGAACTAATAATATTACGGTTCTTAATAATGATATAACTAAAAATAGTCGTGGCATTAGTGTAATCGGTACAGATAAATCAAATATTATTGGAAATTTAATTTCCAATTCAAAAAGTTTTGGAATTTATCTTAAAGATTCAACTAATACTCTTATCTACTCTAATTGTATTACTAAAGGTGGAAATGGTATTTATTTTGACAATGGTGTAAAATATACAACTATTGAACATAATCAAATATCATACAACAAAGGATATGGAATAAATCTCCATGGGTCAGGACCTTACACAAACATAACTGACAATAATGTTTCAAATAATGATTATGGAATCAATATTGATTGTAAGGGTGATTCTGAATTATATATCACTAACAATGCAATTCATAATAATGATGTAGGTCTTAACATCGGTGAAAATTATGTAAGATCCGATGAGGATGGATTAATTGGTGTAGGATACAATTTTATAGGTCTTAATAATGAATTTAATATTGCAGCTAAGGAAAATGATAATTACCCTGCTTTTAAGATGGGTCCGGTACTTACTGATGGGAATGATGAACCATTTATTAAGATTTGTAATAAAATAAAAACCAAATTCTTAAGTTTTGATGTTAAGCAAATTGATAAAGGTTCTATACTTGTATCTGTAGACAGCAAAATCACCACAGCTATTCCCTGGAAAGTTTCAGTTAATAATGGTGGTAATTGGGGATACATGGAACTTAATAACGGAAATGGTATTTTGCATGTCAATAATGGTGACGGTATTGTAAAATTCGGTTATTATGGCAGTTCTGGTCAGGAAACTTATAAGCTATCTGATTACGAAGCGTATATTAAACCAAATTATCCTGTTCCGCCTTCTAATCCTACAAACCAAAATACTAATGGAAATGGAACTTCATCTAACACACAGCAAGGTCAAGGTTCTGCAACTACTTCTGGAGGATCAAATGACGGTTCTTTAAGTGTGGCTGGAGCTAATTCAGTATCAGCATCATCTGCTCAAAGTTCTGCATCTGCAAGTGACTCTGGTTCTAGTGATGGTGCTTCTTCTTCTGCATCAGCTAGTTCTTCTCAATCTGTTGCAAAGATTATAGATATTGATGAAGAAGTTGTAAGAATTGCAGGAATAAGTATTTTAATATTATTAATAATAGCTGTCATTGCTTTGTATTATAGGAATGATATAAAATCCATGATTGAAAAGAAAAATGGCAAATAGTCATTTTTCTTCTTTTTACTTTTTTTAAAAAAACTTCAACGATATGTTTATATATTCAGGTAGCAAATATTATTACTCATAATAAAGAGTTAATGAGCTGTTGAAATGTTAAGTTTATTTGAGGGATATTTATTAATATTTGTTGCATTATTTGCAGTTAATATTGGTCTTTTTTTAGGAAATTTTAAAACTAATAATTTGAAAGCAATTATTGTTGCAGTTTTATCTGGAATTTTGCTGATTGGTGTTAACAGTATTTCTGGCTATTTTAAAGATAGTCTGTCATTTTTGGCAGGTAATTTTGGATATCTGTTTATAGTAGCGGCAGCTGTCTTATTTGTTTTAACATGGATTTTTTTAAAAAAGGAAAATAATTTAAAGGAAGTTACTTTGATAACTGCCGTCTTATTTTATATATCTATATTATGTATTGATGCACATATTGATGGATTTTCAGTATTTAATAGCTTATTATTAACTTTATTTTTAGTTATAATAATGTTTGTAGTTTATCAGCTTTCTAAATTATTATTTTATGCAAAAAGAGAGTATTCCCTTATTGTTGGGGAGTTTATGATTTTAGAATCAATTTTAATTTTTATTTTAGGATTAACTTACTGGTCTGTTAAAGAATTGGATTATAGTATGTTTAGTGCTTATCTGATTTTGACTCCTACTTATAAGCTGGTGTATGTTATTATTTTAATGATTTTTATTTTGATTGTGGGATTATATTATAATGATAAACAGTTGAAAAAAAGATAGTGAGGTAATTTATGATAATTCAAGGAACTGAAACATTATCTTCATTTATTCATATAGTATCTGAAAGCTTACTGACTCCGGTAATGATTTTGATTGTGGTTGGTTTGATAGTTGTTATATTATGTATTGGAGGACTTATTAATGAACGCATTTCAAGAAAAACAATTAGCTCTGAAGAATTGGAAAGTTTAGTTAGGGATGTTTCATTTTCACAGTCTCACAGTGAAATTGAAAAACTTATAGAAGAAAGCAATTTATTTGACTTTCAAAAGAATGTCCTTGTTAAGATAGCTAACAATTATGATATCGGAAGTGAGGCTAGAAAAGCATTAGCCAGTGAATTAATTTCAGCAGAAGAAACTAAATTAATTAAAAGTACTAATAAAACAGATGTTCTTGTAAGAGTAGGTCCTATTTTAGGTCTTTTAGGTACTTTAATTCCTTTAGGTCCGGGGTTAGCAGCATTAGGTTCTGGAGATATTGTTACATTAGCTGAAGCATTAACTGTTGCATTTGATACTACTGTCACTGGTTTGGTTATAGGTGCACTTGCTTATTTGGTATCTAAATTTAAAAAACAATGGTATGAATCAGATTTAATAGTTCTTGAAACTATTGCTGAAGCAGAATTAGAGACTTTAAATAGAAAGTGAGTATTATGCTTAGGAAAAAACGTAGAATTAGTGAATCTTTAGATGATGACCCGATGAGTGGTTTATCTAACTTGTCTGATGCAATGCTAGTTCTGGCACTTGGATTTTTAATTTTTGCTATTATGGCATTATCTGCAAATCCGGAATTAATCTCTCAAACACCTGATACTCAGGATGTTTCTAGTGCTGATACTTTTGAACAGAATTATACTGATGCTGGCGGTATGGAAGATAGCGGATACAGTGAAGTAGGTAAAGTTTATGAAGATCCGACTACTGGTAAGCTAGTGCTGGTATCGGGATAATATTAACTTTTTTTTATTTTTTCTTTTTATATTTGTTTTTTTTTAGTATTACAATTTGATAATTATCTTTTATTTTCTATTTTTTATTTGTTTTGTTCATTATTTTGCAGTTTTTTTAATTTCTTTTTCCTAAATGTTTATGGAATGTTTTACACATTGTTTTAGGTTTTACAAAAATCATTAGGTATAACGAAGTTTATTATTTTGGAATATTTTTTGGAATCCTGTGATTTAGTTAGTATAAATGTTAAAAAGGATGTAATTTAAATTATTTTTAATAAATAACTGTTATAAAATCTGTAATAATGTTTACAAGTATTTTAAGTAATATATTTTATAAAAAAATAGATTTTTCACGATGTGAAAGTATTTTATCATGATTTATCATTATATATACATTATGTTAGTGGATATATTTAAATATTACTTTTTAAGGCAGATAACAAATCCTTTTTATATTAACTGATATACTTATAGTTATAATACTATGAGTCAAAATTTAAGGGAGATTTTCATATGTATTATAAGTTTTTTCCCCTGTGGAAAAATTAAAAATGAGGTTGATATTAATGAGTTCTTTTAAAAGTCCTGTTGATACAGCAAAAACTGTGTCTTCAATAGGTGGAACAAAAAGTTCCGCAAATGTTCTTAATGTAATATTGTTATCCTTCTTAGCAGGTGCATATATTGCATTTGGTGGATTGTTAGCTGAAGTTGCAAATGCAGGAATGCTCGCAGCAGGTTGTCCTCTTGGATTATCTAAATTTGTATTTGGTGCAGTGTTCCCTGTTGGTTTGATGCTTGTTGTACTTGCAGGATCTGAATTGTTCACAGGAAATGTTATGTACATGGTTATGGGTGTTTTAGATGGTAAAGCATCTGTTGGTGGCCTTTGTAAAAACTGGGTTCTCAGTTGGGTTTTCAACTTTGTTGGTGCTTTATTTGTTGCTTATGTATTAGCATATATGAGTGGTATTGCTACTGATCCAGTAATTGCTGCAGGAGCTACTAAAGTTGCTGTTGCAAAAGTTGGATTATCATGGGATGTAGCACTCATTAGGGGTATCGGTTGTAACTGGCTTGTTTGTCTAGCTGTATACTTAGCATTAGCATCTGATGATATCATTGGTAAAATTTTTGGTATTTGGTTCCCAATTATGGCGTTCGTAACTATCGGATTTGAGCACAGTGTTGCAAACATGTTCTTTATTCCATTAGGTATGTTCTTAGGTGCTGACGGTGTAAACTGGGCAACTACTCTTGGAAACATTATTCCAGTAACTATTGGAAACATAATTGGTGCAGCAATATTTGTAGGTTGTATTTATTATATAACTTACCTTAAAGATGCAAGTTAGAGGTAGAACTGAATTAAAATAAATAAGAAGCTTTATGCTTCTTATTAATTTATATTATTTAAATAAATTATTTGGAGATTATAAAATGGTTGAGATAAAATATGTCCCAACAATTTGTCCATACTGTGGTACTGGATGTGGACTTAACTTCGTTGTAAAGGATGATAAAATTGTAGGTGTCGAACCATATAAAAGACACCCAGTAAATGAAGGAAAAGTATGTCCAAAAGGTAACTTTGGCTATGAATTTATTAATAGGGAAGATAGATTAACAACTCCATTAATCAAAGAAAATGGGGAATTTAGGGAAGCTTCTTGGGATGAAGCTTTAGATTTAGTTGCTAATAAACTTAAAGAAGTATCTGATGATGATCCAAATAAAGTTGGATTCTATGCATGTGCTCGTTCACCAAACGAAAACATTTACATTACTCAAAAATTAGCTAGGGTAGCTTGTGGTACTCAAAACGTTGACCACTGTGCACGTATTTGTCACGGACCTACTGTAGCTGGTCTTGCTACCACCTTTGGTTCAGGTGCTATGACCAACGGATTCGACAGTATTAAAGAAGCAGACTACATATTCTGTATTGGTTCAAACAACATGGAAGCACACCCATTGTTTGGTCGTAAATTAATCCAAGCTCAAAAAAATGGTGCTAAATTAGTTGTTCTAGATCCAAGATACACTCCAACTGCTAAAATAGCTGATGAATATGTACAATTCAAAACAGGTACTGACGTAGCATTAATGAATGGTATGATTAAAGTTATTATTGATAATGACTTACAAGATGACGAATTTATTAAAAACAGAACAAAAGGTTTCGATGAACTTAAAGAAACAGTACAAAAATACGACCTTGAAACTGTATCTGAAATCACTCACATTGCACCAGAAGTCATTGAAGAATTAGCTATTGAATATGCTAAAGCTGATAAAGCAGCTATTGTTTACTCATTAGGTATTACTGAACACTCTCACGGTGCAGATAACGTAATGTCTACTGCTAACTTAGCTATGTTAACCGGTAACATCGGAAGAGAAGGTACTGGTGTAAACCCATTAAGAGGACAAAACAACGTACAAGGTGCTTGTGATATGGGTGCATTACCTTCAGATTATGTAGGTTACAGAAAAGTAGCAGATCAAGAAACTACTGACTGGTTCAATGAATATTATGGAACAAACCTTCCTGCAAAACCAGGTTTAACCTTAGTAGAAATGATGAATGCAGCTCATGCTGGTGACTTAAAAGTATTATACATCCATGGAGAAGACCCAGTACTTTCTGATGCAGATATCAAACATACTAAAGAAGCATTAGCTAACTTAGACATGTTAATTGTTCAAGAATTATTCATGACTGATACTGCACAATGTGCTGATGTTGTTTTACCTGCAGCAGGTTGGGGTGAACAAGAAGGAACATTCACCAACGGTGAAAGAAGAGTACAATGTTTACACAAAGCTCAAGAACCACCTGAAGGCGCAATGTTAGATTGGAAAATTATGGAAGAAATCGCAGTTAGAATGGGAGTTCCAAGAGAAAAATTCCATTACGAATCTGCTGAAGAAATCTTTGAAGAAATCAGAGAATGTGCTCCAATCTTCGCTGGTATGAACCGTGAAAGATTAGACACTCCTGAAGCTCTCCACTGGCCATGTCCATCTGTTGACGACCCATGTCAACCATTAATGCACAAAGATAAATTTGCACATCCTGATGGATTAGGTATTTTCCAAGCATTAGAACACAGAGGTCCTGTAGAAGTTCCTGATGAAGAATATCCATTGTTATTAACTACTACTAGGGTTTTATTCCACTATCACGCAGCTATGACTAGAAGATGTAAAACTTTAGACAACGAAGTTAAAACTGGATTTATAGAAATCAATACAGAAGATGCTAAAGAATTAGGAATTCTCAATAATGAAATAGTTAAAGCTAGTTCCAGAAGAGGAGAAATTGAAATTCCTGCAAGAGTAACTGATGACATTAAGAAAGGTATTGTAAACATACCTATGCACTTTACTGAATGTGCAGCTAACATGTTAACTAACTCTGATTCTTTCGATCCAAAATGTAAAATGGTAGAGTTAAAAGCTTGTGCTATTAAAGTAGAAAAAATTGAGGAGTAGATTTAAATGGCTGTAAAAAATAGCGACATGTATTATGCATACTCTAACAATGAAGGTATTAAAGAAAAAGGTGAATACGGAGGAGTAGTTACAACTATCATGAAACATCTTTTAGAAAGCAATGTTGTTGATGGTATTGTAGCTGTAAAAGAAGGATTTGATTTATATGATGCAGTTCCATGTCTTATAACTGATCCTGAAGAAGTTATTAAAACTGCAGGTTCAATTCACTGTGGTACTGTAAACTTAGCTAGTTTCATATACAAATACTTAGACGGTTGCAGAGATATGAAAATAGCAGTTACCTGTAAACCTTGTGACGCAATGTCTATAAGAGAATTAATGAAAAAGGGCAAAATCATCGAAGACAATGTCATAATGATTGGAGTAAACTGTGGTGGAACATTACCTCCTGTACCAACTATGCAAATGATTAGAGATGTTTATGAGTTAGATCCTAGTGACGTAATTAAAGAAGAAATCGCAAAAGGTAAACTCATTATGGAAACTGCAGAAGGGGAAAAAGGTTTCGGTATTGAAGATTTAGAAGAAGACGGTATGGGTAGAAGAGAAAACTGTCAAAGATGTGATTTAAAAATACCAAGTAACGCAGATTTAGCATTAGGTAACTGGGGAGTAATCGGTCCTTTAGCAGGAAAAGCTACTTTTGTTGAAGTATTCTCTGATAAAGGTGCAGATATTCTTAATGATGTGATTGAAGCTGATTTAATCGCTGTTGAAGAACCACTCGAAAAAGGAATTGCAATAAGAGACAAAATTAATAATTTCATGCTCTCTGCATCTGCAAAGAAAAAAGAAGCAGATTACGCAGGTACTTCCGGAGATATCATCGAAGTATTCAAAGAATATGAAGACGAATTCTCTAAATGTATGAAATGTTACGGTTGTCGTGAAGCATGCCCATTATGTTTCTGTGATGACTGCTGTCTTGAAGCTGAAGGTCCTGAATGGGTACCTGGTGGATACACTCCTGCAGCACCATTCTTCCACTTAACTCGTATGGTGCACATGGTAGATTCATGTACTAACTGTGGTCAATGTACTGAAGTTTGTCCTTGTGAAATACCTGTAGCTAAAGTATGGAGTACAGTAAACAACAAAATACGTGACGTATATGGATATCTCCCTGGATTTGATAATGGGGAACCAATTCCATTCACTGAACACAAACCAAAAGATAACTGGAAATAGAGTTTTTACTCTATTTACTTCTTTTTTTTAAAAAAAATTAATTTTAGAAGATAAAAATCTTCTGTTTAAAAATAGCTTTTAATTGTTATAAGGCTCTCTTTTGTCAATGCCTTTAATGAAAACTTCTTTTAGTTGAGAATCTGATTCATTATTTCTTATATGTGATATTAATTCTACCAGATTGTCATTTCTAAGTAAGCATGGCTTTATTTTTCCGTCAGGAGTTATTCTTAATCTAGTACAATTTGCACAAAAGTCGCTGTTTTCAATAGGTTTTACTACTTCAATTTCTCCTCCGTCTATGAAGTATTTTTTACGGTTTTGCATAAATTCACGTGTTTTGACTTCATCACATATGGAAAGCAACTTTTCATTGATGGGATCTAAATTATAATGATAATCTCTGCTGAATTTTTCATCATCACAGTTTTCACTGTCCATTAATTCAATAAGCTGAAGTATGATGCCATGTTCTTTACAAAATTCAAACATATCATCCACTTCGTTTTCATTTATTCCTTTCATTAAAACCATATTGATTTTAACGGGATAAAGGCCAACTTCAACAGCTTTCAGAATTCCGTTTTTTGATGATTCAAGCAGATTTTTAGTGGTAACTTTTTTGTAAGTTTCAGGATTTAAAGTATCTAAACTGATATTTACCCTATTTAATCCAGCTTCTTTTAGATCTTTTGCATATTTTCCAAGTAAGGTTCCATTTGAAGTAATGGATATGTCATCAAAATCAAGGCTGGCTATTTTACTTACAATTTCAACGATGTCTTTTCTTATTAAAGGCTCTCCACCAGAAATCCTTATTTTTCTAACACCAATATTTTTGGCTATTTCACAGATTCTGTAAATTTCATCTGCATTCATTTCCTCTTGAGAATCATCCATCCCATCATGGTGGCAGTATAAACAATTTTCATTACATTTGTTTGTTATTGTAATTCTTAATGAAAGTATTGGTCGTTCATATTTGTCTTTGATAGCTTCTATACTCATAAAATCATTTTTTAACAGTTATATTAATAGTTTCGATTTCATTGATGTCTAGTTCTCCAAGTTTCAATGATTTAATCATACCGTAAATTGTTTCCTTTAGGATGCCCTTTACAAATGCATTAATCTCAACATCTTTATTGTTTACTGTGAGTCTGGCTTCACTTTCTTTAAGATTTTCCTGATTTATTTTAGAAATATCTACCTGTGCAATTCTTGCATCTTCATCAGTGTTTAGAGATTTAATCATTCCAAATACTGAATTTGCAACGAAGTTGTTGGTATGATGATTTAAACTAATTTCTTTATTGTTAATTAGAACATTAGCTTCCACTTTTGGGTTTAAATCAATGTTATCTTCATTGTTTATTATTAGTTCAACTTTATTAATATCTTTTACTCCATACTCTTCGATATGCAATGTTTTTATTATTCCAAGCACTGTTTTTTTGATAAAATCGCTAACGAATTCATTTAAACCGATAACTGTATTATCAATTGACATAAAAGTATTAACTTTGTCCAAGTCTTCGGTTTTTACAGTTCCTTTTCTGATTTCTTTAGCTATTGCGTCTCCATCATTAAATCCGCATTCATCTAAAAAGAGGGTATCAACAATATCATGGCCTTTTTCTTCAACAGTATCCACTAGATCGGACACACCTTCGGGAGTTATTGAAAAGGAGTCCACTTCAGCTATTGTGTATTCATCAACTACATCAAGGGATGTTACTATTTTTGGATAGTTGTAGCTTTTAAATCCTTCAATAACTACAAAATCGACATTGTCCATAAATTTAATTAAAAACAGTAATCTGTTTAGTTCTAAAATATCTCTTACATTAAAAAATGATGTAGAGCCGATTCCCACAACAACATTTGATCCTGCCAGCTTATGTCTCCAGGTATCGGTATGTTCCCTGTCCATTTCCATTTCATGATGGGAATGCTTTATAGATGCCACATTATATCCTCTTCTGGTAAGTTCTTCAATAATCTTTACAGTTAGGGAAGTTTTTCCAGTATTTTTTCTACCTACTACAGATACGATTTTCATAGTAAAACCTCTACTTATTATTATGTATTATCTAGTTATTATAATAGATGTGTAGTTACTCCACATTCTCTTAAATTTTAGTTTTTCCTTAATTTTTTATAGATTTAGTAATACATTTTTTTTATTTTTTTATTATTTTTCCAATAAAAATATCCGATATTACTTTTTTTCAAATCGTATTTTAACCTTTATATCTTAAATTAAATTATTAGGATAATTTTTGTAGGAATATAACTATTTAAATCACTTATTTTTTAAATTAAATTGTTCTAATCTTTTTAACTAATTTTTTTGTTGTAGTATTAGCACAGTCATATATATTACTTTCGCCTTGCTTCTAGTAGACAAGTATATATTAATAATAAACAAAAGTTTATATCATTACACATGGTGGTTTATATGCCAAAACATATTGCATCTGGTTTGAAATATTTAGCTGCAGTGAAGCTAAAAGAGCAAGGTGAAAGCCAACAAGCAATAGCTAATGAGTTAGGTATTGATAGGTCTACAGTATCCCATTATTTAAATGGCAGTAATTTATCTTGGAATTCTATAGACGTTGCCAAAACTATCACTGACCTGACTCCTAGAGATTTCTTAAAAATGACCAGTGCAATATTTGATGAACCTGAACAAAGCCGTAAAATTGTTTCTATTTGTAATGATAGGGAATTTGAGGCAGTTGTTGCAGATTCATGTATCGGTTGTGGCTTATGTGTAAGCATGTGTTCTATGAAAGCTATTAAATTAGAATCGTTAAAAGCACATGTAGACTCCATACAATGTTGCGGTTGTCAGCTATGTAAAGATGAGTGCCCAACGAATTCTATTAAAATTTTGGAGATTTAATAATGATTAAAAATAAAAAAGAAGCTATAGACAATAACTTTGCTATTACAAGGGCAGCTGAAGAAGTAAGAAAGTTGTCTTTTAATGACCAGATTTGTCTTGGATGTGGAGTTTGTGAATCTACTTGTCCTGTTGAAGCAATTACTTTAAATCCAATTGCTGTCGATGCTCGTCACAGACGTTCCAATGATGTCTATTTCAGCGGTCATGAAAAAATAGCACAAAATTTCCATGCTGAATTTGATGTTCAAAAAATCAGCATTGATGAAAACAAATGTGTTTTATGTGGTATGTGTAGTGGATTATGTCCAATAGATGCATTAGTTTTAACTATTGATGATGTTCCAATTAGTGAAATTGAAGCATATCCTCATTACAACTCCTATTCTAAAATCGATGACGATAAATGTATTTACTGTAAAAGATGTGAAACTGCATGTCCTCAAGATGCAATTACTGTCATGAGAAAATTACCAGAACGTCAAAACTTGGTATCTGGTGAAATTAGTGTAAGTGATGATGACTGTGTTTACTGTGGAATCTGTCAGGAATTATGTCCTGCAGAAGCAATTGTAGTAGATAACACTACCGGTCAAGAATCTATTGTAATTGACAAAGACAAATGTGTATACTGTCTTGTATGTAAAAGATCATGTCCAGTTGACGCTATTTCTGCAGTATGTAGGGCATGTTCCTATGGTGAATATGATTTCAAAGCTGAAGATGAAGTTACTACTGGTAGTGCAGTTATTGATGATGAACTTTGTGTATACTGCGGATGGTGTGAAGGAGTATGTCCAGCTGATGCTGTTGAAACCAACAAACCATTCAAAGGTACTTTAGAAATTGATCAAGAAGCATGTCAAACATGTGGTGCTTGTGTAGATACCTGTCCATGTAATGCTTTAGCATTCCCTGTTTCTACTGCACCAGGTCAAAGATTAGACCGTATTACCAAACATGATCAATATTGTATCCGCTGTAAAGCTTGTGCTAAAGCATGTCCAAATGGAGCTATAACTGTTACAAGAACTGAAATAGACCACACTCCTATAAAATCTGTAACATGGCTCGATGCATTCGATGCAATTAAAAATTAGGTGATTTAATGGAACTTAAAGTTAATCAAGATAATTGTTTAGGATGTGGAATTTGTGTAATTGCATGTCCTGTTAACGCATCTATCAGCCCTGAAAATGCAGGTGGTAATGGTGCAAAGACTGATGAAGTAGTTATTATGGTCGAAAATGGATTCATTAAAATTTTCTCACCAGATAAATGTGAATTATGTGGAACTTGCCAAATGTTCTGCCCTGTAAATGCTATATGGATTGAATAGGAGGAATAATTATGCATTATGCTAATACTTATTTATCAAAACCTGTTGTTCCTGATGTAGAAATTGTTGGTGATGGAAAGACCAAAGTACTTAAATGTATGTTAAATACAGGTTCTGACATTTATCAAGGAGCTTGTAAAAAAAGAGGTTCTACATTAAAAGAAGAATATAAAAATGCTTCTGGAACTTGTTATATGGACCCAAGAGACATGGGTAAATTAGGTGTAAAAAATTGGGATACTGTCCTTGTTAAAACTGAATGGGGAGAAGTTGTAGTAAATGCTGCAGTATCTAGAGATGCACCTCACGAAGGAACTGTTTTCATTTGTAAAGGTCCTTGGGCAAATACTGTTGTAAGTCCTGATACTTACTGCTGTTCTGACCCAACTTACAAAGGTATTCATTGTACTGTTGAAAAAACAGACAGAGAAGTATTACTCATGGCTGATTTAATGAGATGGGTTTACAAAAAATATGTTGATTCCGACGACGACGATGTTGTTGAACATATGGAATCATTAGGAGAAAGACCAGTATATAAAGGTCGTAAATGGGAGGAGTTGATTGATCATGACATATGAGCCACCTGTAACCGATTATGATTACATCGTAGAAAATTGTACTTGTGCATTTTGTGGATGTAACTGTGATGATTTAGATTACTTAGTTAAAGACAACCATGTTGTTGCTGTAAGACATGCTTGCAGATTAGGTGCAAGTAAAGTTATGGAAGATATGGACCAAAGATTAGTAGTTCCTATGATTAGGGATGAAGACGGAGAACTTATGGAAGTAGATTGGGATACTGCTTTAGATAAAGCTGCAGAATATATTGCTAACTCTATCAGGCCAGTATTCTACGGTTGGTCTGAAACTTCCACCGAATGTATGAAAGAAGGATTAGAATTAGGTGAATACATAGGAGCAGTTTTAGATAACCAAGCTACTATCTGTCACGGTCCAAGTTTACAAGCTGTGCAAAATGCAGGTTACCCTATTCAAACTTTAGGGGAAGTTCAAAATAGGGCAGACATGGTTGTTTACTCTGGAAGTAACGCAATGAACTCTCACCCAAGACATGCAGCTCGTTATGCTATCTTCTGTAGAGGATACTTCAGACAAAGAGGTAGATTTGACAGAACTGTTGTAACTATGGATCCAAAATTCTCCGATACTGCAAAAATTTCTGATAAATGGATAGGATTCGAACAAAATGGAGATTATGGTTTTTACAATGCTATCAGAGCAGTATTAAGAGGAAAAGAAATATATCAAGATACTATTTCCGGAATTCCTAAAGAAGACATTTACGAATTAGTAGAAGAAATGAAAAACGCTGAATTCGGTGTTTTATTCTTCGGTTTAGGATTAACTCACACTTTATCCAAACAAAGAAACATTGATATAGCTATTAAAATGATTCAAGACTTAAACAAATACAGTAAATGGGGTCTTACTCCAATGAGGGGTCACTTTAACGTAAATGGTTTCAACATTTTCATGGCTTTCGAAACTGGATTTGCATTTGGTGTTGACTTTGCTAGAGGTTACACTAGATATATGTTAGGAGAAACTAACACCATCGATTTATTAACAAGGAAAGAGCCTGACTGTTTCATGGTTATTGCAGCAGACCCTGGTGCTCACTTCCCTAATGGTGCTAACCAACATTTAGCTGACATTCCTGTTATTCAAGTGGATATTCACTGGGGACCATCTACTGAACTTGCTGATGTAGTATTACCTGGTTCATTCATTGCAGTAGAATGTGCTGGTACCAGTTATCGTATGGACGGAGTTCCTATTTACATGAAAAAAGCAATTGATAAACCTGAAACATGTCGTGACGACGAATGGATTATCAGAGAACTTAAAGAAAGAGTCATGAAACTCAGAGAGGAGCCAAACGTAGCTCCAAAATATGTGCCTAATCCAAACGCATTATAAGGTGATATGATGGAATTTATACTTAAAAATGGTATTGTTTATGACCCAGCTAACGGAATAAATGGTGAGAAAAAAGATATCATGGTTAAAGATGATATCATTGTTGAAGAAGTCTCAGCTAATGCAAAAGTCATAGATGTTACTAATAAAATCGTTATGCCTGCTGGGGTAGATCCTCACGCTCACGTTGCAGGTCCAAAATTAGTTGTAGGTAGATTATACAGACCTGAAGATTCAAGAAGAGGAGTTACTCAAAAAACAAAAGTTACAAGGGCAGAATCTGGTTTTTCCATTCCAAGTTGTCCATCAACTGGTTACAGATACTCCAGATTAGGTTATGGTACTGTTGTAGAAGCAGCTATGCCTCCTCTTGAAGCAAAACACACTCACGAAGAAATTGCAACTATTCCAAACATAGACATTCCAGCTTTAGCATTATTTGGTAACAACTGGTTTGTAATGGAATACGCAAGAGAAAACAATATTGAAGACTTATCCGCATTTGTATCTGCATGGTTAAAAGTCTCCAAAGGTTACGGAATTAAAATCGTAAACCCATGTGGTAGTGAAGCATGGGGTTGGGGTATGAACGTACATGGATACAATGACAAAGCACCTTACTTTGATGTAACTTCTAGAGAAGTTGTAACTTCTTTAGCAAAAGCTAACGAAAAATTAGGTCTTCCTCACTCTATTCACATTCACCCAAATGATTTAGGACACCCTGGTAACGTACCAACTACTCTTGAAACATTAGATTCTCTTAAAAATATTAAGAAAAGTCCTAAAGCAGATATTAGGGATCAAGTTGTACATATCTGTCACCTTCAATTCCATTCATATGATGGAACCAACTGGAGAGATGCAAGTTCCGGTGCAGAAGAAGTTGCTAAATACATAAACGGTCACGACCACGTAACTTGTGATATTGGACAAGTAACTTTAGATGAAACAACCACCATGACAGCAGATGCACCAATGGAATACGACTTGTTCAAATTATCTGGATTAAAATGGGCTAACAAAGACATTGAATGTGAAACCGCAGCTGGTATTATTCCATGTATCTACTCAGGTAGAAGTCCGGTTGGAGCACTTCAATGGGCTATTGGTTTAGAATTGTTCTTACATCTTAAAAACCCATGGCAAGTATGTTTAACTACTGACCACCCTAACGCAGGTCCATTCATAAGATACCCAAGAATTATCTCCTGGTTAATGAGTAACCAAAGAAGAATGGAAATGATTGAAAACGGTGAAGTTCACAAATGGGTACAAAAAAGAACTACTCTCCCAACTCTTGAAAGGGAATACGACTTCAACGACATTGCAATTATTACAAGAGCAGCACCTGCTAAAATCTACGGTTTCAGAGACAGAGGAGCTCTTACTCCTGGATACAAAGCAGATATTGCTGTATATGACATAAATCCTAATGAAATTGACCCATCCAGACAATATGCAGAAATCGAAAAAGGTTTCTCTCTTGCTGATTACACAATTAAAGATGGTCAAATCTTAGTAAAAGATAAAGAAATTGTAAAAGTTAAAGAAAGTCAAAACATGTGGGTTAATGTACAAGGATACGAACATGAAGAACAAAATGTTATTAATAAAATCATGCCGTTCTTTACTCAATATTACTCCGTAAAATGGGAAAACTATCCAGTACATGATCATTATGTGTCCAATCCTATAAGGATAGATGTTAAAAGATAAAAAGGGTGTTTAATTTGAAAACAATAACATTTGATCAATTAAAAACTTCTTCAATCGCTTTAGAATTTGATGAATTAATTCCTGATGAAATTTATGCATGGAGCGAAGAAGATTTTGCAAAATATGAAGTACCTATTGGAAACTCAAGATTCCCAATTACTGATTTCTTCGATATTACTGTAGAAGGTGATGCAGAAGGACCTAATGATGTTAAAATGATTCTTAACGGTGACTTAAACAGGGTTAAATACATCGGTTGTAAAATGAGTGGAGGAGAAATTGTCTGTAATGGTAATGTTGACCTTCACGTAGGTGCAGAAATGAGTGGCGGATCCATCTATGTTCACGGTAATGCAGCTGCTCATGCAGGAAGGGAAATGTCTGGCGGATACCTTGAAATCGACGGTGACACCAAAGAATTCACTGGAGCTTCTTACATTGGTGAATGGAGAGGTATGACTGGTGGTAAAATCGTTGTTAAAGGTAATGCTGGTAAACAATGTGGTGAATGTTTAACCGGTGGAAGAATTCACGTTTTAGGTAACTGTGATATTTTAGCTGGTATTCACATGACCAAAGGTATCATTGAAATTGACGGTGATGTAAACCGTTGGCCTGGAGGTCAAATGAAAAACGGTAACATTGTCATTCACGGATTCCTTGGAAGATTACTCGAAGGTTTCGTTCTTGAAGGCGTTGTCGACGACCCTGAAATTGACGGCGAAGTATTCAAAGGAAAATATATCCAATACAAAGGGGACATTGGTCTCAATGGTAAAGGTGCTTTATACTTAGATGCTGAAGCTAACAGGGAAAAATTAGCTCATTATAATGAGATTGACGACGAATATACTTCAATTAGGGAATACAGGAATTTATAATTCCTTTTCCTTTATTTTTTTTGAAAAAAGTTTAAATAATAATCCTTTTCTGATTTTGATGGATTTTAATACATACTTCAAATGTATGCATAACGTTTAAATATTCTTTTATTAATAAATTATTATATATTGATTTGGCAAATTTTGTAAACTGATTATTAATTTATTGTATGGTTTTATGTGTGATAATATGGTTAAGGAAATTAAAATGTCTGCTGAGGAAGCTATTGAATATGTGAGAGAAAACGTCCAAATAAGAGATATTTTAGAAATATCATACAATCGTATTTTTGCTCCCGGTGAAGTATTAAATATAATTTCAGAAGACGAAGAAACTGGTGAGGGACTCAGGGTTAGTTTACAATTAAATGGTGAAATTTTAAATCAGGTTGTTGATGTAGATTTTAAGGAAATTAAAGATGATCTTTTAGAATTGCGCCATATTAAGGATGGTAAAATAACAATCGTGGAAGTTTATGATTAAATTTCCCATATATTTTTTTAAAAAATTATTTTGTTTTATACATTACAAACAAATTTTTATATTATGAAAAATATACTTATTATTTAACAATATAATGAGGTGTTTTCCATGAAAAAATTAAGTTTAACTCCAGATAAAGCTGTAGAATATTTAAAAGATAATGTGAAAATCCATGATAATTTAGAAATTTCTTATAATAGAATTTTTGGAAGCGGTGAGGTTTTAAACATGGACTTTTCTGAATATTTTGGAAAACCAGGGTTTAAAATGTTGCTTTCATTAGATGGTGATTCAATTAATCCGACTATTGAAATTGATGTTTATGAGATTGAAGACGATTTGATTGAATTTATTCACCATCCTGTTGAAGGAGATGATGTGGAAGTTACTGTAGTTTAAAATAGCTACAGTCTTTCCATTTTTTCAAATTTCATTAATTTTGCAATAGCTTTAACTTCAACATCTATTCCTTTTTCTTTAAGTGCAGCAATTAGGTTGAGACCACTGCCTGCAACAACACCAAAATTGTAGTTATCTACTTTAGCATTATATGTTAGTTCTCTTGGTTTGCCTATTTTATAAATTGAAAATCCAATATTCTTTAAGATGTTTAATAAATGTACTGCATAGTCTCTTGAAATATAGGGGATTTCTTTTAAACTGGCCAGTATTTTATTGGATCCGATATTTCTTGTTATTGAAGTCATGTTTTTAGCTATGAATATTTTATGGGGATCAACAGAAGAGCCATTATATGAAATTAAGTCAATAAATAAGGGAGATTCGTTTAATTCCAATAATCCGCCATATTTCGGGTTGCTCATTATTCCATTGTTTATTAAAAGTCCGTCAATACTTAAACTGCATATTGTAGCTATTCCTATTTTGGTATAATCGGTCGGATGTTCTACAAGCTGATAGTAAGGGTTGATGTATTTCGGATTTGATTCATAGGTTTCTTTCATAATATCTATTGCTTTATCTAAGCTGTCTTTGTTAATGTATGAAACATTTACTATAATGTCTCCTTTTCTAGTTTCCACATCGAAATTAACTTTTTGAATTAAATTCCATGATTTTGAAAGTAAAAATGGAGTTTTTGCATGAATTTTATCATCAGCAGGTTTAAGTATTTTTTTAACATCAGCTATTGGGGATAATGTTTCAAAGCCTTCAATTTCTTCAGCTATTTTTATGTCAATGTCATATCCGAGTTCTTGAGCTGCACAAAATGGGGTCACTCCTCCGCTGACGGCTATTCCAACCATTCCTTCAGGTACGGGAACTCCCAACATATTTTTGCCTTCTTCAGAAACTGCCATTACTCCCCCAATTCCAATTTTTTCCAATTTGTTTATGATGTTTAGGGCACGTTCCCGCCCTACACTTGGAATGAGGCGTAAATTAGCAGGTATTGTTCCGGTCCCGGTATTTATCACATCTAATACAGAAGTCATTCCCGGAGCTACAAATGCATCAAGAGGTGTTACAGATGTTTTTTTGTAGGAAATCAGTTCTGTAAATTTTGTCGGAACATAATCTCTGATTTTAACTAATCCTCCGTATAGTGGGATTGTAGGTATTCCTTCGTTTAACAGAATTCCGTCAATTGTGGTTCCGCATATTGTTTTTATCTGTATTTCTTCTTTGCTGTTACCTTCTTTTAAATTGATGTAAGGACTAACACAAAGACCACTTTTGAAAACATCTTTGATTATATTAAATGCTTCTTCATCGTAAATAGTTGAAGTATTTACTACAACATTTCCCGCCCGGTTCATGTAGTTGAAACTAGTCAAATAAATCATTTCTTCAAATTTTGAATAAATGAAATCAACCTGATCATAGATTATACCTTTATCAAGCTTTTTCCTGCCCAGTTCTGTAATTTGTCTGCCGGAATATCCCATTCTTTCAGTATATCCTTTTTCATCAAGAATTTGCATATGATATCTAACAGCACGTTCTCCTAAGTTAAATCCTTTGTTTTTCAACTCTTCTGCTATTAATTTAGAACCAGTAGGTTTATTTTGCTCATTTAATATTCTTAAAATTTCAATTATTTTGTGTTCTGATTCAGTCATATGATGCTCCCTTTTTTCTTAAATATAATCATGCCTAATTTTACTTAAGAATCATTATATTTAAAAAATAAAAAAAGTATATTTAGATTTAAATATCTAAATATTTGTTTTGTTCGTATCCGAATACTTGTACACGGTATTCGTCCCATTCTTTGTATTTGAGCTCTAGGAATTTTTCACTGGTGTGGTCTCCTAAAGTGGATAATATCAATGGGTCTTCTTCAAGTGCATGGTAAGCTTCCCATAAACTGGATGGTAAAACTTGAATTCCCATAGCTTCTCTTTCTTCTTCGGTTAATGAGTAGATGTTAATTTCGGTAGGTTCTCCAGGATCAATTTTATTTTGAATACCGTCAATACCTGCTTCTAACATTACTGCAAATGCTAAGTATGGGTTACATGCTGGGTCTGGTGCTCTGTATTCAATACGGGTTGCTTTACCACGAGCTGCAGGTACCCTGATTAATGCAGATCTGTTTTTAAGACCGTATGCTCTGTATACTGGAGCTTCATAACCTGGCACTAAACGTTTGTATGAGTTTACAATAGGGTTGGTAATTGCGGTTAATGCTGGAGCGTGAGCAAGCAATCCTCCCATGAAGTGAAGTGCGTCTTTAGATAATCCGGTTTCGCTGTTTGGGTCAGAGAACAGGTTTCTGTCTCCTTTGAATACTGACTGGTGACAGTGCATACCACTACCGTTTACACCAAAGAACGGTTTTGGCATAAAGGTTACTCTGTAATCCATTTGGTCAAAAGTAGCCATGTTGTCTACAATAGCTTTAATAGCTTGTTTAAAGGTAATTACAGCATCTGCAGTTTTTAATGCATCTTTAAATTTAAATGCAATTTCGTTTTGACCAGGTCCTACTTCGTGGTGAGAAGCTTCTACTTCGAAATCTAATTCTTCTAAGTTTAAGGTTAGTTCTCTTCTGAAATCAGGTCCTTTATCTAAAGGTTCAACATCAAAGTATCCTGCTTCATCGTAAGGCATTGGGTATCCTTCATCGTCAATATCTACAATAAAGAATTCTGGTTCAGGACCTATGTTATATTGTAATCCCATTTTTCCAATTTTAGCTAAAGATTTTTTCAGGATACCTCTTGGGTCTCCAACAAATGGTTTTCCGTCAGGAGTCCAGACATCACAAATAAATCTACATACTGCAGATTCTTCAGGCCTCCAGGATAATCTTGAGTAAGTGTGGATATCAGGTTTGAGAACAAGGTCACTTTCATTGATTCCTACGAATCCTGCAATTGAAGATCCGTCAAATAACATACCTTCAACAAATAAGTCTGCCATGTCATCTTCTTTAAATGGAATTACAATGTTTTTAGCAGTTCCATTTATATCAACAAATTGTAAACGGATAAATTTAATATTATCCTCTTTCATTTGTTTAATTACGCTTTCCATTAATTCTTCGTTAACTTTTTCAGTCATTAAATCATACTCCATATAAATCTTATGGATATTAGTTTCAAAAGGTTAGTCGGAAAATACCTTCCTCCCTTGGCAATACATTTCCTTCTCATATTATATAAATGTTTTGAATAAATGTACTTATAAGGATTATTTATATTTTTTAATATATAATCACAATGATTTTTATTTTTCAATGGTTAATTCAATAGCTTTTTTAAAAATTAATGGGAATATGTTCAAGTTTAAATAAATAAAAAATAAGAAAAAGTAATGTTGTTTAAATTTCATTTACATTAAATGAAGTTAAATCCAACAAATCAAAAGTTAAAATTTCCGGGGCTTGGGTAACTTTGCCAACTCCTGTCATTATTTTAAAAGCTTCCATAGCTTCAAGACATCCGATTAAATTTGGAGTAGGTCCAATAACTGGAGGGACACCTGATGTAACACTTGATAAGTCATCCAATACATCTTCAGTTAAATCTTTATCTTTTGATGGGAGATTAAACATTGTTTCATAGTTTATATCTTTATCTGCTGAAAATACTGTAATCTGACCTAAAGTTCCATGAATGGCTCCATGAATAAATGGGATTTTCTTATTTTCAGCTGCTCTGGAAACAATTACTCTTGTTTTGACATTATCAAGAGCATCAATAACAATATCGCACTCACCGATTATTTTATCAACATTTTCTTTAGTTACAGTTTCTTCAAAGCAGTTAACTTTAACATAAGGATTAATCAGTCTGACTTTTTCTTTGGTTACTTTGCTTTTGGAAAGGCCTAGTTCTTTAATGCTGGCTAATGTTTGTCTGTTTAAATTGGATAAATCAAATGCGTCCTCATCAACTAAATTAAGCTGGCCAACTCCCATTCTGGCTAACATTTCAATAGTCTGACCACCTATTCCTCCACAGCCAATAACTGCTATTTTAGCTTCTTTAAATCTTTCCTGTTGACTTCTAGTTACAATACTCATTTGACGGCTTATCAGTTCCCAATATCCGTCACCTATATATCTTGTTGGCATTTTTTCACCTTAAAAATGATTAAATTCTCTACCGAAATAATTATCTACTTTTTCAAGTTCCTGTGGAATATCTAGCATTTGAGGACAAACAAATTCACAGTCTCCACAGTCAATACAGCTGTCTGCTCTGCAGTCTTCATCAATCAGACTAAAATATTGCATTGCACTTCCTTTTGGATTATTCAGCATTTTGCCGATATTGTATTCGTTAAAACAATTGATGATATCAACACCTTCTGGACATGGCATACAATATCCGCAACTGGTGCACTCATTTCCGGTCAGCGTCTTGTATGTTCTGGCAACTTCTCTAATTAGATCCTGGTCGCTTTCGCTAATTTCTTTAACATTTGAAGCTATTTGAATATTTTGTTTAACCTGTTCTAAGGAGTTCATACCACTTAAAACACAGTCAACATCGTCTCTATTCCATAAATATTCTAAAGCCCACTCGACAGGAGTTCTTTTAACTTCAGCACAGTCCCAAAGTTTTTGGACTTCTGGAGGAATGTTCTGAACTAATCTGCCTCCGCGCAGTGGTTCCATAATCATGCTTCCGATATTCAGCCGTTTTAGTTCATCAAGACCCATTACTCCTGTCTGGTAGTATTCATCAAGGTAATTCATTTGTGTCAGGACAACTTCCCATTTGGGATATGCGTCAAGAATGTCTACAAATGTATCAATTTCAGTATGTGATGAAAACCCTACATGTTTTATTTTGCCGCTGCTTAAACTGTCATCAAGAAAATCCAAAACTCTAAGTTTGCGGACTTTATTCCAATCATCCTTTGTAAGAGCATGGAGTAAATAAATATCAATACTGTCTGTTTTGAGTTTTTCAAGCTGTTTGTCAAGATAATATTCAAAATCTCCCTTTTCCTCCATTAACCATGATGGAGATTTTGTAGAGATTAAAACATCATCTCTGTAGCTGTTTTCTTTTAAAAAGTTTCCTATGAAAACTTCGCTGTTTCCGTTACCGTCGATTCCGGCACTGTGATAAGGATAAGCTGTATCAATAAGGTTAATTCCATTATCAATTCCATAGCTAAGAATTTCACTAGCTGTATTTTCATCGATATTGTCATTGGAACCTTTTGTCGGTAATCGCATAGCTCCGAAACCAAGAATTGAAACATTTTCTTTGGTTTTTCCAAGTTCTGTATATTGCATTTTAATAAATCCTCAAATCTTAACACTTGATATATTTATTAATGAGTTATAAAATAGTTTTGATTAGTGATGTTTAAAGTAACTCAGATTCTCCTTTTTGAAATCAGCGATAAAATCAGCTTGTAAAATTAAAAATTTCCTAAAAAAATAGTTTATAAAAAATATTCCTGGGATTGAAGATGCCGGGAGCGGGATTCGAACCCGCGGCCTCACGGTATCCCAGGAATTAGTCAGAGCACTGCTTAATTACCCTATGAGCCGTGCGCTCTAACCAGCTGAGCCACCCCGGCATCAGACATTTATTATATTAAATTCTCATTACATTTATACTTTTTGTTTTTCTTATTTTTGATTATAATTTAAGTTTGGCTGATTGTAATTAAACATTGTTTATTTTTATAATAATTAATTAATAATGGATGTAGTTAATTTGAAATATTTTGTTGCATTATATATTTTTAAAATTATTTATGAATAATAATATTTAATAACCCTCAAATGATATATTATAATATTATTTAATTTTTATAGGGGATATTATGAGTAAAGTTAAAGATATGTCTCTTGCTAAAGAAGGTATAAGAAAAATTGAATGGGTTCAAAGACACATGCCAGTTCTTGAACACATCAAAAAAGAATATGAAGAAACTCAACCTTTCAAAGGAATCACTATTGGGTCTTGCCTACATTTAGAACCTAAAACTATTAATTTAGGTTTAACTTTGCAGGCAGGTGGAGCTGAAGTAGCTATGACTGGATGTAATCCGTTATCCACTCATGATGATGCAGTGGCCGGAGCTGCTGATTTAGGTTTGAACATCTACGGTTGGAGAGATCAGGATGATGAAGAATATTATCAGACTATCAACATGGTTCTTGATCACAAACCTGATGTAATCATTGATGACGGTGCAGATATGATTATGGTTCTTCACAATGAAAGAACTGATGTTTTAAAACATATTAAAGGAGCATGTGAAGAAACTACTACTGGTGTTCACAGATTGGAAGCTATGCATAAAGATGGGGCTTTAAAATTCCCTGTTGTAGCTGTAAATGATGCTTATACCAAATATTTGTTTGATAACAGATATGGTACAGGCCAATCCAGTTTTGATGCAATTATGGGAACCACCAATATGTTAATAGCTGGTAAATCTGTTGTTGTATGTGGATATGGATGGTGCGGTCGTGGAATAGCTTTAAGGGCACAAGGTCTTGGAGCTAATGTTATTGTAACTGAAATCGATCCAATCAGAGCACTTGAAGCAAGAATGGATGGTTACAGAGTAATGAAAATTAGAGATGCTGTAAAAGAAGCTGATTTAATCATTACTGTAACTGGTAATATCAATATTATTCATGGTGATGACTTCAAATACATGAAAGACGGCTGTATGTTATGTAACTCCGGTCATTTTAATGTGGAAATTAATAGACGTGACTTGGAAGCTCAATCAACCAGTGTTCGTGAAGTAAGAGAAAGTATTGAAATGTTTACCATGAAAGACGGCAGAAAAATATATCTGCTTGCAGACGGAAGATTAGTAAACTTATCTGCAGCCAGGGGACAAGGACACCCTGCAGAAATCATGGACATGAGTTTTGCTGTTCAGGCATTATCTGCAAAATACATTTTAAACAACGATTTGGAAGTCGGTGTAACTAAAGCTCCTGATGACATTGATTATGAAGTAGCTAATTTAAAACTAAAAGCTATGGATATTGAAATTGATACTTTATCTGACCGCCAAAAAGAGTATATGTGCAGCTGGAAAGAAGGAACTTAAGTTTTCTTCTTTGATTTTTTCTTTTTTTTATTTGGATAATATGTCTTATTTCAGATATGTTGACAATGGTGAAGGTCCAACTAAGTTATTTATAGGTGGAGTCCATGGCAATGAAGGTAAAACTTCTTTAAAATTTATTAAACGTTTGAATATTGATGATTTTTCAAAAGGACAGTTTTATTTTTACAATTTTGATAAAACTCCATATATTTCTACAATTAAAAAGGAATATTATAAATCAGAAATCGGTTTGAAGATTTTGGATCTGATTGAGTATTTTGAACCTGATTTTTATACTGAACTTCACTGTTACGACCTGGCGCATTTTGACAGATTAACTTCTATGGAACGTTACACTAAAACAGGAATTCCTCCATTAATAGATTTGGGAAATCATGTGCTGGTAAGTTCTGTTTCTCCATTAATTCGCATGACATATTTTTCAACTGACACTGTTTGCAAAACATTGGAATTTCCCTGTGTTGAGAAGCTGTCTGCAGAAAAAGAAGAAAAATATAATTTCAATAAAAAATCAGCTGTTGAAACCTATGAAAAGCTTCTTAATTTAATTGTCAGAGCACCGGACAGGGAATATTTTGAAAAGGAAATGCTGAAAAATTATTATAATCAGGTTGCACTGGCTGTTGATTATGCCAAAAAAGTATTTGGTCCGGAGTTTCCCCCTTATTAGAACCAGTCTTCAAGGCTTTTCTGACTTGAATTTAAATTTTTTAATTTATCACAGGCTTTTGAAACTCTGTCCTGTGAAAAACCGTGTTCTTCACATAAAAAGTCAATAATATCATTTTTAGCCGGTTTTTTCCATCTGATTTTATAATTGGTATTTACATTATGGTTTAGGAATATTTCTCTGACTTCAGAGATGTCATGTGATGATTCTTCCTGAAGTTTGGCTAATTTATTTTCAAGTTCTCCTTTTTTAGCTAGTTTAAGAGCTGTTTTTGCACCTACTCCTTTTAAGCCTTCACTAAAATCAGTTCCGATTAGTATTCCCATATCAATAAGCTGTTCTCTATTTATGTCCAGTTCATCTAAAACTCTTTTTAAATTGTAATATTCCAGATCTCCCAAGTTGGAATTGATGGCAAGGTTTCTTACAACCCTTTTGGCTCCGAATAAGAGACAGTCATAATCCTGTGAAGCTACTGCCCATGCATCTCCATTTTCAACAAGGTAAGCTGCTTGTGCTTCTCCTTCACCATATGCTTCAATGTATGGTATTCCCATCATTGTCAGCAGCTTTTTGGAGGATTCTATAATGTATGGAGATAATTTGGAAGATCTCATTGCATATTTTCTGGCTTCCTGAGTATCCTGTTTAGCCAGTGCTTCTTTCCATTTTTTTTCAGATTCTTCTCTTGTCTGTCTTCTTTGGTCAATGGTTTCCTGTTTAAGATAGGATGGTGTTCCGTCAAATACATAAATCGGTTTTATGTCTTTTTCAATCATTGAGGAGTTTCTATATAAAATTCCGCTTAAATGAGAGGTTATATTTCCATTGCTGTCACTTAAGGGTCTTCCGTCTCTTTGTCTGATTGTAGACAGGAACTGGTAAAGGGTATTAAATGCATCTATAGAGATTGCTCTTCCTTTCAAATCTTTAAAATCAATCTGTTCCGGCTGGATTATGTCTTTTAGTTTAACACCCATTTTATCACCTGTTTAAATATTTGTAAATTTACTGACTGGGAATACTTCTTTAATCCACATCAATACATTGTTTTTATGGATAATTACATATTCTCTGGCAAGCATATCTTCTTTCGTGTTAAATAAATCTTTTAACCTTTCATTAGGTTTTTCAATATAGATTTTATTTACTTCCCTTCTTGATTCAATCTGGTAATTTTTTAAAATTCTTCCGATTGGTATGTCTGCTCTAACCAAATCGCAACAAATCTCATCGGTTAAACGTTCCAATGGAATGTATGACAGTGCATAAATTAGATTTTCATCGTCTTTATGCATTATAACTTCCCGGTAATTGATTTGTGCACCTTCATCAACATGGATTAATTCGCTGATTTCACGGTCTGCTGTATCAAAGTGCTGTTCTAAGGTACTTAATGTAATTTTACCGTACAGCACATCTAAAATAGCTGTAATTGATCCGTCTGTTGTCAGCAGAATTTTTTGAGTATTTGAAAAGTCTTTTGTATATCCTTCTTCTACCTGATTTATTTTTTCAATCAGACGTTTGTTTGCTTCGTTTTTTTCAATAGTCATTTTTTCACTATAAATCTTTAGGATTTGTAATAACTCCTTCAATAGCTGAAGCAGCAACAACCTTTGAATTAGCCAGATATACTGAGGATTTCGGATCCCCCATTCTTCCTTTGAAATTCCTGTTTGTTGTGGATATGCAGGTTTCACCTTCAGATAAAACTCCCATATGTCCTCCAAGACATGGTCCGCATCCTGGATTGCATATAATAGCTCCCGCATCTATAAATGCATCAATGTATCCTTCATGGATTGCCTGTTTGTAAATTTCAGCTGATGCTGGAAGAATTAGTAATCTAGTATCATTATTAATTTCATTATCTTTTAAGATTTCATAAGCATCTTTCAAATCAGATAATCTGCCGTTTGTACAAGAACCGATTAAACATTGGTCAACAGCTGTGCCTTCAACTTTGGAGATGTCTTTAACATTGTCTACATCATTAGGGCAGGCTATTTGAGGTTCCATATCAGTTATGTCAAAGTGCATTTCTTCTGAATACTGTGCATCTTCATCGGATTTAACAATATTCAATTCACTTTCTTTTTTTCCGGTTCTTTGGGAAACATATTGGATAACTTCTTTATTCGGTTCCATTATTCCGTTTTTAGCTCCCATTTCAATAGCCATATTACATATTGTGGCTCTGCCTTCCACTCCCATTTTTTCGATGGTTTCTCCGCAGAATTCTGCAGTTTTATAGGTAGCTCCGGCTATTCCCACTTCGCCGATGATTTTTAAAATGATATCTTTTGGAGCAGTATATGGATTTAACTCTCCGCTGACTTCCATTTTAATAGCTTCAGGAACCATAAACCATGTTTTACCTGTAGCATAAACCATAGCTAAATCAGTAGCACCCATTCCTGTTGAAAATGCTCCATATGCACCATAAGTACATGTATGTGAGTCGGCACCTACAATAACTTTTCCAGGTTCTACCAGTCCTTTTTCGGGAAGTACCTGGTGGCATATTCCGTCACCATGTATGTAATTTTTAGTAATTTTCTGTTTTTTTATGAAATCTCTGCATACTTTCTGGAATTCTGCAGATCCGATTGTATTTGCAGGAACATTATGGTCAAATACAATTGCAATTTTTTCATTGTCCCAGACTTTGGTAGCTACTTTTTCAAAGGTTTTTATAGCTGGAGGTGATGTTCCGTCATGAGACATAGCTAAATCAACCGGAATTTCAATAATTTCTCCGGGAGTAACCTCTTTTTTTGCTTTAGCTGATAATATTTTTTCTGTAATATTCAAAACCGTCACCTATTCTTTTTTATAGTTACAACTTTTTACAATTTCTCTGAATACATCATCGTTAATGTATGTTCCTTCTTCTCTGCTTTTTTTAACTTTTTTAACAATTTCAATAAGGGTATCGTCGCTTACATCAAGGTCACATTCATTTAATTTGGCTCTGACTGCTCTGCAGCCTGAATGTTTACCTAATACAAGCTGTCTTTTTTGTCCTACCAGTTCTGGAATATACGGTTCATAACATAACGGCTCTTCAATAACTGCATCAACATGAATTCCGGATTCGTGTCTGAATACGTTGTTTCCTACTACAGGTTTGTTATAGGGAACAGGCAATCCGCTAGCTTTTGATACAAGTTCGGAAAGTTCTTTAATATGTTTGGTTTTAAATCCTAAATCTTTACCGTATAATAATTTAAGAGACATAATTACTTCTTCAAGAGATGCGTTTCCTGCACGTTCTCCGATACCGTTTACTGTTGTGGAAATTCCATTAGCTCCTGCCAGTACTCCGGATATGGAATTTATAACTGCCAGACCGAAATCATTGTGACAATGTAGAGCAATATCTATATTTACATCTTTTTTAAGTTCTTTTACCAGGTAAGTAATTCCCTGCGGAGTTATAGCACCGGTAGTGTCTGCTATGTGTACTCTGTCTGCTCCATAGCTTTCAGCCTTGTTGTATATTCTTTTTAAGAAATCCAAATCAGTTCTGGTTGCGTCTTCTGCAGAAAATGCAACAAATAATCCGTGATCTTTAGCATATTCAATAGCGTTCATACATGTATTCAGTGCTTCCTGACGTCCGATGTGCATTTTGTGTTCTAAATGGATGTCTGAAGTTCCCATAAATGTAATAACACCGTCAACATCACAATCAAGAGCAGCATCAATGTCTTCTTTTTTTGTTCTAGATAAAGAAATGATTTGAGCATTAAGGCCTTCTGAAGTTATGGCTTTCACTGATTCCTGTTCTTTTTTGGAAACTATAGGAAAACCTGCTTCAATTTGTTTAATTTTAACTTCATCTAATTTTTTAGCAATTTCTAACTTTTCTTCAGGACTAAAACAAACTCCTGGGGTTTGTTCACCGTCTCTTAAAGTTGTATCATAAACTGTAATTTCATCAGGAAAATTTAATTCCGGTTCTTTATTATAATGACTGATATAATATTGCAAATAATCACTTCTCTTAAATTATTTTATTAATTTAATAATATTGTATTATGTTATATTATAAAGTTTCTAAAAGTTCCAGATATGAGGTTCTCTCAAAACCATCTGTAATCCCAAGTTGTTTAAACACTTCAAAAATGCTGTTCTGAGATTCTTTGTAATCGTTTCCGTCTTCAAGACCTATTTCAATTTCCATATATGGGTCTAAACCTTCAATATCATCCAAACTTATTTCAAAATTTTTATAAGCATAATATTCACGGTTTTTACGCACAGTTCTGACTTTTTTAAATCCTATATGTTCGAATGTTTTTGCACATTTTTTGCTATCTTCAATTCCGAACTCTATTTCTTCACGTGTTTTACTTTCAGAATCAATTTTAGCCCCTTTATATGTTATGAAAATGTGTTTTTCATCGCCCTGTTTTGTTGTTCTTATTCTAAGGGCTTCATCTGTTTTGGCAAAATCTACTATTGGGCTGTTAAAATAAATATCTTCCTGAAATTCTTCTTTAGTTTTAATAGCTCCCAGATAATTTAATTTTTTTCTCATATCTTCAAAATTATCAATTTTGGCTTTTACTTCAACTTCTATCATTTCTATCAGACCTTAATATAATTATTAATATTTTTTGAAGTTAATTAAAAAATATGTTTATTACATATTTTTGTTTTTACTTTATAAATAAACATAAGTTTATATACTATTTAAATAAAATATTTAATTAGTAAAAATTTAATGATTTTAAATCTTTACTGTACTCATTTTAATAATTAATTGGAGGTTTTAAATTGACCGATGTTGATATAAAAATAGAAAACATTGTGGCTTCTGCAAGCATAGGAAAAGATATAGTTTTAACTGAAGTTTCCGAAGCTTTAGAAGGGGTTAATTTTAATCGTGAACAGTTTCCAGGATTAGTTTTTAAACTTAAAGATCCTAAAACAGCAGCATTAATTTTCAGCTCTGGTAAGCTTGTTTGTACTGGGGCTAAGTCTATAGATGACTCAAAGTTAGCTATTAAAAAGACTGTTGATTTAATGAGGACTATTGATACTGAAATTCCTCATGAATTCGAAATTAAAATTCAAAACATTGTGGCTTCTGCAAACTTAGAATCCACATTAAATTTAGAAGCAGTAGCTTTAGAACTTGAAGATACTGAATACGAACCTGAACAATTTCCGGGTTTAGTATACAGGTTATCTGACCCTAAAGTTGTTTTATTATTATTCGGTTCCGGTAAAGTTGTTTGTACTGGAGCTAAAACACGTAGCGACGCTAAATTAGGTGTCGAAAGAGCTTACGATAGATTAAGTGAGCTAGATTTAATATAATTGGTGGTATGATTGATTAAACTTGTAGTATTTGACTTAGATAACGTTATTATTGATGGAGAAGCAATTGATGAGATAGGGAAATTAGCAAATGTTGAAGATGAAATAGCTGAAATTACTGAAAAAGCTATGCAAGGTGAAATCGACTTTGAAACTTCTATTAAAGATAGAGTTAAACTTCTTGAAGGAACTTCCATTGAAGATATTCAAAAAGTTGCTGATGAACTTCCATTAATGAATGGTGCTGAAGATACCATCGCACGTTTAAAAGAAGAAGGATTAGATGTAGCTATTATTAGTGGCAGTTTTGATGTTGTTGCACAAACCGTTAAAGACAAACTCGGTATTGAAAATGCATACACTAATAGTTTCACTGTTGAAGACGGTAAATTGACTGGTGAAGTAACTGGACCTTTAGTATCTGGTTCTAAATTGGACGTATTAAAAGAACATATTGAAGGTAATGACACTTCTTTAGAAGAAGTTGTTGCAGTTGGAGATGGAGCTAACGACATTTCCATGATCGAATCAGCAGGTATTGGAATTGCTTTCAATGCAAAAGATTCTGTTAAAGAAAAAGCTGATGTTGTAGTAGATGAAAAAGACTTAACCAAAGTCTTAGATGAAATTATTAATCAATTATCCACTGATGTTGTTGAAAATGACGAAACTGAACAAGTAGAAGAAGCAGAAGATGCTGAAGAATCTACTGAAGAAGCTGAAAAACCTAAAAAAGACGGTCTTCCTGAATCTGATTTTGTTTTAGCTGACACCATGGAAGGTGTAAGAAAACAAAAAGATGAAAAAGAAGCTGAAATAGCTAAAGTTACTGAAGAAAGAGAAGAATTCAACAGGATAGCTAAAGAACAACGTAAAATTCGTGATGAATTAAACGCATCATTAAAAGAAAACTTAAACAAAGCTATTGAATTCAGAAATGAACGTAACGAAATCAACAAAAAAGTTGAAGAAGCTAAAAAAGCACGTAACGAAGCTAACAACAAAATTAGAAACTTAGAATGGTCTTCTGGTAAACGTGACAAAATTAAAATAGAAAATGAGATTAAAAAGATTGATAAAATCATTGAAACTCGTGTTTTAGATATTAAAAAAGAAAATCAACTTGTTAAAAATGCAAACGATTTAAGAAAACAGTTAATGGAAATTCATGAAGATGAATCCGTTAAAGGTGAAGCACAAGAGCTTAAAAAATTATCTGAAGAAGAACACGAAAAAGTTATTGACTTTTCTGAAAAAGCTCAAGCAGCTCACGAAGAAATGCTCAAATTCTTCAGAAAAACTGATGATATCAGAACTGCAGCTGATGAAGCTCACAAAAAATTCATCGAAGCTCGTAAAAATGCTTCTGCAAAACATGAAGAGTTCAAATCCATTTTAAGCGATATTCATGTTATCAATAAAAAATTAGGTTCCAACAGACCTAGAAAAAGAAGATCTGCTAGTAACAAATCTTCCTCATCAAACGGTAACAAAAATCGTGAAGAAAAAGAAAGAGCTGAAGAAATCTTCGATAAATTCAAACACGGTGGAAAATTATCTACTGAAGAGCTCTTACTTTTACAAAAATACAATATTAATTAAGTAATTTACTGAAATTACTTTAATTTTTATTTATTTCTTTTTTTAAGGTAATATCATGTCTGATGAAGAAAAAATTGAAACCTGTTTTTTATGCGGCAAGAAATTTGACATGAATAAGTCCGAACTTGCCTACTATCGCTATGACAAATATCCTATTTGCGATTACTGTGCTGAATTTTACAGTTTTTACAAAGAAGATTTATAATTATTTTTAATTTTCATATTTTTGCATTGATTTTATCTTATTTTTAAAAATACTTCATATAAACTAAAATCTTTCAATAGAAATATTTTTATAGGATTAATTATTTTAAATATTAAATCAGTAATTTACAAATTTTTATAATTTAAAAATTTAAAAACGGTACAGGTACAATGAATGAAGTAATAATTTGCGAAAAACCAAAATCTGCAGAAAAAATAGCTAAAGCATTGTCTTCTAAAGCTAAAAAGAACGTATTTAATAAAAAAGTTAAATATTGGACATTGGAAAGAGACGGTAAGGATATAACAGTATTGTCTGCTGTCGGACACTTATATTCTTTAACTCCGGATAATCCCAAGGATAAAGTCTATTTTGATTTGCATTGGGCACCATTATTTGAGATTGACAAAAAATATAAGAACTATACCAAGGATTATGTAAGGGCTATTAAAAAATATGCTAAAGATGCTGACAGCTACATTCATGCATGCGATTATGATATTGAAGGAACTTTAATCGGATATCATGCATTAAAATATGGGTGTGGCGATGATGCTTTAAAAAAATCTTCAAGAATGAAGTTTTCCACTTTAACTAAAAAGGATATTGTGGAAGCATATGAAAATAGAATACCTATTGACAGACATCAGGTAGACAGCGGTGTAGCCAGACATATTCTGGACTTTTATTTTGGTGTAAACATATCAAAGGCTTTAATGAAATCTGTAAGCGCAGCCAAAAAAAGATTTTTAAAGTTATCTGCAGGAAGAGTTCAAACTCCGACTTTGTCTATTTTGGTTGACCGTGAAAAAGAGATTAAAAAATTTGTACCTAAACCTTACTGGTTAATTAAAGCTTTACTTGACGGTGAAATTGAAGCGGATCATGTAGATGGAAAAATATTCGATAAAACAAGGGCTGAAGAGATTTTTTCAAACTGTGAAAATAGTGATGCAGCTGTCGATAAAATCAAATATTCCAATTCCACTACAAAACCTCCTGTTCCATTTAATTTAGGTGGTTTGCAGTCTGAAGCTTATAATGTCTTTGGTTTTTCACCTAAAAAAACTCAGACTATTGCTCAAAGCCTTTATACTGCAGGATATACATCTTATCCACGTACTTCATCCCAAAAGTTGCCTGAAAGCCTGGATTTCAAAAGCATATTTTTACAGCTGTCCAAAAATTCCGAATTCAGAACACATATTTCAGCTCTTCCGGCTAAATTAAAACCTAATGAAGGTAAAAAGGAAGATGCTGCTCACCCTGCTATTCATCCGACAGGTATTTTACCTGATAAATTGGACAAGGATGAGTTAAAAATTTATGAACTGATTGTTTACAGGTTTATTTCAGTATTTTTCGAAGCAGCTACCTTTGAAACAATGAGTACCACTTTGGACATTGGCGGTGAAAAATTCAAGTTTAGACGCAGAAGGGTTACCCATAAAGGATGGCTGGAACACTATCCATTTAAGAAAATAGATAATGAGGAATTTCCTGATGTTAAGGAAGGAGATTCCATCATCGTCAAGGAGATTGTATCAGAAGAAAAAGAAACCAAACCTCCTGCAAGATATAATCAGGCTTCTTTAATTAAGGAACTTGAAAAAAGAGAACTTGGAACCAAAGCTACCCGTGCAGATATTATTGATAAGTTATATGACAGAAAATATATAACTGGAAACAAAATTGAGGTTAATCAGCTTGGTGAGAACATAATCGACACTTTAAGCGAGTACTGTTCTAACTTAACAAGTGAAGAGCTGACCCGTGACTTTGAAAATAAACTTGAAGGCATAGACAATGATAAAGCCACCCGTGAAAGTGTTGTAGCTGAAGGTGAAAAGGAAGTTAAGGTTATTTTGAGAGATATTGATAAAAACAAAGTTAAAATCGGTTCACAGATTTATGATGCCTATCAGGAAAGCAATATTGTTGGAAAATGTAAATGCGGCGGAAATCTGGTTAAAAAATACTCTCCTAAAAATAAAAGCACTTTTGTGGGATGTTCTAATTATCCTGACTGTAAAGCAACTTACTCTGTTCCTAAAGGAGCAAATTTCTTAAAGAAAACCTGTAAAACATGTGGATTACCTATTATTTCCTTTGGTAAGCCACGTCAGCATGCATGTCTTGACCCTAACTGTGGTAAAGAGAATACTAAGCCTCGTGAGATGAAAGTAGTTGGTGTGTGTCCTAGTTGTGGTAAAGAACTGATTAAAAGGTCCGGAAGGTATGGAGAATTTGTTGGTTGCAGAGGATTTCCAAAATGTCGCTTTACCTGTTCTTTAGATGAGTTAAAAGATAAAGTCCAATAGACTTTATTTTTTCTAATTTTTTTTTAAATGCATAATCTTTAATAATGTTAAAAATAATAGATATAAATTAATAAAAGTATTGATGGTTTTGCCCAAAAATATTTTTATTTCTTTAACATTCTTATAAATTTCAAATAAGTTTTTTAAATAATAAATTCAGTTGATGTAACTATTTTTATGTTAATTGAATAATATCGAGGATTTTGATGAATAAAAAAACAATATTAACAATAAGTAAATCAGCAATCATTATTTTGATTCTGTTAGCTGTTGTTTTTGCATTAAGAGCTCCTGCAGCGGACCTTAATATTTTGCCTACCGGTGATTTGAAGGCAGAATATGAAGATGCTTCAGGTCTTCCTTATTTTAGTGAAATGGATTCATATTATAACTTAAGGTTGACTGAAAATTTCGTTGATCACGGTTATGTAGGAGATGAACTAGTCGATGGTTCAAACTGGGATATGCATAGGAATTCCCCAGATGGAGATAAGATTAATTATGAGTTAGCTATTGTATGGGTAACGTCATTTTTCTACAATATAGCAAACCAGTTCTTCGGTGATTACACTGTTCAGGAAGTTGCATTCTGGACCGGTGCTATTGTAGCATCTCTTGCAGTTGTTCCTGCATTTATCTTTGCTAGACGTCTGACTAATGATTTGGGTGCAATAACAGCTACATTGATAATTGTGCTTGCACCAAACTATTTTGCACACACATTCCCTGGATTTTTTGATACAGATATGTTCTACTATATCTTCTCATTATTCTTCATAATGTTCTTTATGGAGAGCTTGAGGTCTAAAAATCTTATTGCAAAAGTTGTCTTTGCAATATTGTCTATTGTATCTATTGGTCTTTTCTCCCAATCATGGACAGGATACATCTTTTATGTAGGTCTTATGGGTATCTTTTCAGTTGTGTACTTAATATTATGTTATGTATTTAACATTGGTGATAGTGAAAGAGAGTTATACCCAAGTAAGGCTGCTTGGTTCGTACACCAGAAGGATTTAATGTCCATTGTTATTTTAGGTGTTATTGGATTTATCGGTCTTGCAGCATTTAAAGGAGTAGACGGTGTACTTGGAATATTTGGCAGTTTAACTGGTTTATTGTCCTTGCAATCAACTTCAACTGTTGTAGGTGGATTCCCTAATGTACTTATTTCTGTTGCGGAATTGCAAATGCCAAGTATGCTTGGAGCAGGTATGGATTCATTCTTGCTTGCTAATTCCAATGGTGTAATAAACGGTATTGGTGGAATTTTCGTATTCTTCGCTGGTTTAACGGTATTATTTATCTTTGCAAAAAGGATATATGATTATAGAAATGTTAAACAAGACGGAAACACAACTAAAAAACCGCCTAAATCCCAAAGATTGGCATCTTCTAAAAAAATTGATGATGACCGTAAATTTAAAATATCTTTAGGTAGCGTAAGTAAATTTGCCAAAGATAATGGAGTAACTGAAGCTAAACGTTTGAACTTAATGTTTGCTACTCTATTTATAGTATGGGTAGTAATTACAGCACTTGCAGTAAGTAGAGGTTCAAGGTTCATTACCACTATTGTATTGCCATTCGGTTTAATGGCAGGTATATTTGTAGGATATGCTTCTGACTATGTCAAAACTAAACTTGATAATGACAAAATGTTAATGGCAGTTATATTGGTAACAGGATTCTTTGCATCATACCCATTAGCAGCAGTTACAGTACCTATATTCGGTATTATATTATTCCTGTTAATTGCTATAGCTGGTGGAATAACCATATACGGACTGAAATCCAGTAAGTCTGCATCTACTAAAGTACCTGTTAAGAAGTATGTTGCTATTATTGCTATTGCTCTTGCATTGATAACACCTACTGTTTGTGGTGCTTATCAGACTGCTAATCAGGTAGTGCCTGGTACTAGTGATGCTATGTGGGATTCAATGGTATGGATTAATGAAAATACTGCTGATAATACTGTTGTTGCATCCTGGTGGGACTTCGGTTACCTCTTTGAGATTGCTGCTGACAGACAGGTAATCTTTGATGGAGGTAGTCAAAGTGGTAACAGTAGGGCATTCTGGCTAGGCCAGGCGATGACGACGGATAATATGGATTTGTCTGCAGGAATATTTAGAATGTTGGGAACTTCCGGTGAAAATGCTACTAATACATTAACAGATTATACTGGCAGTCCGGGTAAAGCAACTGATATTTTAATTGATATCCTGCCGAAAAACGCACAGGATGCTAAAAATGCATTAATTAATACATATGGTTTAACTACTGAGCAGGCTAATACTATTATTCCGCTTACTCATCCTGATAATCCAAGACCGGTTATCTTTGTAGCAAGTTCAGATATGTTGCAAAAAGCTGGCTGGTGGAGTTACTTTGGTGCGTGGGACTTTGATAAGCAGAATTCCACAAACTTCAATTATTACGTGCCTTCCCAGCAAGTAACTGTTGAACCTGGATCTACTGGCAGATTAGCTTTAATTAATGAATCCGGTTTGGAATATGATGCAGTTATTACTAGAGGTACTGGAAACAACACTACTACTGGTCATACTGAAGCAGTATATTCAAATAACGGTTCTTTACTTAAAATAAACGGATCAGAATTTAATCCATTGAATGTATCCCGTATCATGGTAATTGAAGGTAATCAATTAGTGAAAAATGAATCAATAGCTGGAGCTCCTAGCGATTCCAATTATACATTATTCCTGATGGGTGAAAATAATGTTTACACACCTATTATAATGCATAATAAATTGGCTGATTCAATGTTTACCAGATTGTACCTTTTAGGTGGTATGGGTCAGAATGTATTCTCCATGGTTCATATGGAAAATGGAGTTTCATTATGGCAAGTAAATTATAACAACACGGCTGCTGGCGGAACTAGTACACCTGCTGCATCTGGTGCTACTGATGGAAATATTGGTACTACTAGTCCGGACAGGGCTTAATTTTGATTAGGATATTTTAATCCTAATCTCTTTTTTTAATTAATAATATGGTGATTTAATGGGAATAGAGGAGAAAATAAAAGATATTGAGGATGAAATTCAAAAGACACCATATAACAAGGCTACTTCTCACCATATTGGTAAACTTAAAGCTAAACTTTCTAAATTGAAAGAGGAGTCTATTCAAAGAAGTAGTTCCGGAACAAAAGGTCAGGGATTTCATGTAAAGAAATCTGGTGATGCTACTGTTGTTCTTGTTGGATTTCCTTCTGTTGGTAAATCTACCCTCTTAAATGAACTTACTAATGCTGAAAGTAAGGTGGGAGCTTATCAGTTTACTACTTTGGACATTGTTCCAGGGGTTATGGAGTATAAAAACGCTAAAATACAAGTTTTTGACATTCCTGGGATTATTACCGGAGCAAGTACTGGTAAAGGTAGAGGAAGGGAAATTTTATCTGTAGCCAGAACAGCAGAACTGATTGTGGTTGTTTTGGATGTTTTAAATCCGCAGCATTTGGATGTTATTTTAAAAGAATTAAGAAATATTGGTATCAGACCAAATGAAAGGCCTCCTGATGTAACTGTAAACAGGAGAAGAACTGGTGGTGTTCATGTGTCTTCAACAGTTCCGCTTACACATTTGGATGAAAAAACAATCAGGTCTATCATAAATGAGTATGGTATGCATAATGCAGACGTACTTTTTAGAGATGATGTAACAATGGATCAGTTTATTGATGTTCTTGATAGAAATAAATCATATGTTCCAATGTTGATTCTATTAAATAAAGTGGATCTTGTAGATGAAGCTTATCTTGAAGAGATGAAAAAACAGCTTCCTGAATTTATACCAATTTCTGCAGATAAAAAATTAAATATAGATAATCTTAAGGAAACAATCTTTGAAAATTTAAACCTTGTTCGTGTTTATCTTAAACCGCAAGGAAGAAAAGCAGATATGAACGATCCTTTAGTTATTAAAAAGGGTTCAACAGTCATTGATGCCTGTGACAAATTGCACAAGGAATTTGTGAAAAACTTCCGTCATGCTAAAATATGGGGAACATCAGTTAAATTCCCGGGTCAGAAGGTAGGTCCTGATCATGTTTTGGAAGATGAGGATGTTTTAAGGATTATTCTTAAGAAATAATTGTGGGTAATATGAATCAAGTTATTTTTATAAGTGGAACTCCATGTGTTGGAAAAACTACATTAGCTAGTGAACTTTCTAAAAGATTGGGTGCTAATTTAGTTAGAGTTAATGAATTGGCTATTAGTAATGATTTAGTTTTGGGAATCGATAATAAAAAGGGTTATAAAATAATTGACATACCTGAATTAGATGTAGTTTTGGGAGAAATTATTGATAATTTTGATTCAGATAAATTACTTATTGTGGAAGGGCATTTGTCTCATTTGTGTAATGGTGCTGATAAAGTAATAATTTTAAGAGTTCATCCAAGTATTTTGGAAGAAAGGCTGGCTGGGCGCAAATATTCTGATTCTAAAATTCGTGAAAACCTTGAAGCAGAGGCACTTGACGTATGTGGAGCTGAAGCATACGAGGCATATGGTGAAGATGTCTGTGAAATAGATGTAAGTGATTTGTCTATTGATGAGACAATTAACCTGGTGGTAGATGTTATTTTTGATAAAAAAGACTTTCCATTTGGTGTGATTGATTTTATGGACTGGCTGATTGGATGATGAAACTTTTGCGGTTCAGTTTATTTTTATAATTGAAATAATATTTCTTTTTATTTAGTTTGTTTTGAGCTGTCCGGGGCATTTATAAATTAGTTCGACTGTACTGGCTCTCAGGTTTAATTGTAACTGGAGCAACAGTTTATATAATGTGTTCGGGCTATGATTTGGTTAATTTGGAACGCAGTAAAAAACATTTAAAAAGAGCGGTAATGGCTGTTTAATTTTTATATTGTTTTTTTTTTCATTTAAAATATTGTATTATTTGTGATAAAAAAAGTTAAAACATTATTTAAAATAAATAATGTTCTTTTACTAAACGTACAACTTCTTTTGCTTCTGCAGCTTGACTTGAAGGTACTTTAAATGATAATGGTTCACTGTAAGCTGCTCCGTCCACATTAACAACAGTATTGTTTGTCACTCCGATTTTAATATCTACATCAAAGTCTAAGGTTCCTGCAGTTTCAAAAGAAATGGTTTTGATTGTGTCTTTTGGGAAAAATTTGACTTCTACTTTTTTACCGCTTAATCCCTGAACGTCTACTTCGTAGATTCCATAGTTGGTTAAAATTATCTGGTCTCTTATGAATTGGTATGACTGAATTACTTCTTCATCATCAAAAAAGAATTCAGATACATAGTCTTTGTCCATCTCTTTACTTACATCACCATGTCCGATTACTTTATCTAAATGCCATAGTTTTCACCTATGTATTAATATTTTAATGTTTTACTATTTAATTTTAGATGATGTGGAAATCTTTTTTTATAATGAATTTCTAATATGTGTATATATAACACTTGTTTTTAACACAACCTTTATAAATATAGAAAAACAAATTTATTCCTAATATTCATATTAACCTAAGGTTATTTTAACTATGGTTTTTGTTTTAATATGCGCAAATCATTTTAATTCAATTTTTGAATATTATATCCTAATTTAATAGTTATTATTATAATTATGAGGAGGATATCTTTGAGTAGAGGAAAAAGACCAAAATGGATGATTGAAATAGCTATTGAACGTATGAATATTCTTTTTGAGCGTGCTGAGATGGAATTCGAAAGGCACCCGGAAAGAAGTAACCGTTATGTTGTATTAGCTAAGAAATTATCTACCAAGTACAATACCAAAATTCCCGATAAATGGGCAAGAAGGTATTGTAAAAGGTGTAATAAGTTTCTCTACCCTGGTCACAACGCTACAGTCCGGCTGGTTAACGAAGAAGTTAACATTTTATGTGGCGAGTGTGGGCATGTTATGAAAATTCCTTATCATAAGGAGAAAAAAAATAAAAGGAGAGCTAGATATGAGTCAATCAAAAAAAGAAATGATGAATAGAGCTCTTTCCGCTATGACAATGAATATTGGTAAGGCTGGTGTTAATGACAATGTCATTGAAGAAATCAAACGCCAACTTAAAGCTAATGAAATTGTTAAACTTAAATTTGCAAAAAATATCGCTAAAAATAAAGATGATTATATAGCTGACATTGTCCAGAAAACCAGATCTAAACTTATAGATGTTAGAGGAAATGTCGCTGTCATTTATAAAAAAAAGCCTTAGAAAACATTGCTTAAATTTAGAGTTACAGGCCCTATTTTTATTAGGTCTTAAATTTACAGTTGATTATGAGGACAATTATTTAAAATTAAATATTGGAGAATTAATATGACTACTGTATTTGATGTACCTGCAGATTTATTAATTAAAAAAGTCGCAGAAGAATTTAAAAACAATGATAAAATCAATTCCCCTGCATGGTCCAATTTTGTAAAAACCGGTGTTCACAAAGAAAGAAAACCTGAAGATGTCGACTGGTGGTATACCAGATGTGCATCTATCATCAGAAGAGTGTACATGGACGGACCTGTAGGAGTTATGAGCTTAAGAACTTTCTACGGTGGTAAAAAAGACCGTGGAGTAACTCCTGAAGTATTCAGAAAAGGTAGTGGAGCTATCGTAAGAAACGCGCTACACCAATTAGAAGATGCAGGATATGTTGAAAAAGTTGTAGGTGGAAGAGTTGTTACTCCAGCAGGAAGATCATTCTTAGATAAAATTTCTGCTGAAATCATTAAGGATATTCCTAATCTTGCAAAATATTAATTAAATTATTCGGAGAGTTTGATATGAGTGATCTTGATGAAATTCGCCGCAAAAGAATGGCGGAATTAGAAGCCAGACAAGCTGCTGCACAAGGTCAAATGCAACAACAAGCACAACAACAAATGCAACAGCAAGAAGCACAAAGACAATTTGAGGAGCAAAAGAAAGCTTTAATAGCTCAAATTTTGACTACTGAAGCACGTTCCAGATTAGCTAACCTTAAATTGACTAAGCCAGAGCTTGTTAATCAAATTGAAATTCAGTTAATTCAATCTGCTCAGGCCGGCAGTTTAAGAGGTAAAGTAACTGATGAACAGTTAAAAGTACTCTTGAGACAAATAGCTGGTCAGAAAAGAGAAATTAAAATTACAAGGAAATAATATTAATGAAAGCTTGTGTATTATACAGTGGAGGAAAAGACAGTTCTTTTATGGGTGTTATGCTTAAAAGACTTGGTCTTGATGTTGAATTGTGCACTGCCAATTTCGGTGTTTACGATTCTTATATTCCAGCAAGCCTTTCAGCCAAATCTCTTGGGTTTAATCATAGGGTTCTTGATTTGGATTTTGAACTTTTAGACAAAACCTGTGACATGATTATGGAAGACGGATTTCCCAATGACGGAATAAAATTCCTTCATGAAAGTGTTGTTGAAGAGATTTCTGAAATGTATGATATTATAGCCGATGGAACTAGAAGGGATGATAGAACTCCTAAACTTAATATAAATCAAATTAAAAGTCTTGAAGATAGAAAAGATGTTCAGTATATTAATTTGGATAGTTTTGGTCACAAGACAATTAAATTAATCACATCTAATTTATTTGAAATATCTCATGAAAAAAGCAATAAGGATAATAGCTCTGATTATGAGGTTGAAATAAGGACTTTAATTGATGAAAAAGGAGGAAATTCATTGGATATTTTCCCTGAGCATTATCAAACTCGTGTTACTGGGTATAAAAAATAATTATTATTATAAGGTGAGAAAATGAGTAGAAATAAACCATTAGCTAAAAAATTGAGAATGGCAAAAGCAAATAAACAAAACAGAAGAATTCCAATCTGGGCTTATGCTAAGACTAACCGTAAACTTAGATACAGACCTAAACCTAGACATTGGAGAAGAAACAGTCTTAAATTATAAGGGGGATTTTTCATGGAAAGAGTTTATACAATTCCACTTAGAAACGCAAAAAAAGTCAAAAGGACTATTAGAGCTCCTAGAGCTATCAGAGAAGTACAAAACTTCTTATTCAAACACATGAAAGCTGAAGAAGTAAAGCTCGATGAATCTATTAATCATGAAATTTGGGCAAGAGGTATCCAAAAAATACCTTCTAAAATTACTGTAAAAGCAGTTAAAGATGATGATGGCGTAGTAGAAGCTACTTTAGCAGAATAGCTATATAATACTACTTCAATACTACGTGAGGTAACAATATGTTAAGAAGAATAAACATTGTAGATAATCCTAATATAGGAGTATTTATTTTAGCAACTGATGATTTGGCTGTTGTTCCTTACAATCTTCTTGACGAAAAGGTTAAGCTGATTGAAGAAACACTAGAAGTTGATGCTGTAAAATCTTCTATTTCCGGATGTAACCTTATTGGATCTTTAGCTGTAGCTAATTCAAACGGTATTGTTGTTTCCCCACATGTATTAGATAGAGAAGTTAAACAGTTTGAAGAATTAGGTTTAAATGTAGCTACAATTCCCGGAAATTATACTGCAGTAGGTAATATTGTTGCAGCTAATGATACTGGTGCTATTGTAAGTCCGTTTTTATCTGATGAGGCAGTTAAAGTCATTGAAGATACTTTAGATGTAAATGTTGAATCAACTTCCATGGTCGGAAGCGATATTATCGGTTCACTGATTACAGTTACCAACAAAGGATTTTTAATGGATAAAAATGCTACTGAAACTGAAGTAGACTTTGCTCGTGATGTATTTGGTGTTGAAGGAGATATTGGTACTGTAGGCAGAGGTATTTCTTTAGTTGGGGCATGCTCTCTTGCAAATTCAAGTGGAGCTATTGTAGCTAAAGAAAGTACAGGTCCTGAAATGGCTAGAGTTGAAGAAGCATTAGGCTTTTTAGACGATTTATAAATAATATCCTGAGGAGTTAATATGATAACAAAAATTTACAGAGTTAAAGGTACTTTTGTAATGGGCGATTCATATCATAAATTTACTAAAGAATACAAAGCTACCAATGTAGCTGATTTAGAAGAAAAAATTTATGAACGTTTTGGAAGTAAACATGGTTTAAACAGAAACCAAATTTCTATTAAAGATATTGCTGAAATCGCACCTGAAGATGTTGTAGACCCAATTTTAAAAGAAATTTTATAAGGGTGTTACTATGGAAGATCAGCAAAAATTTAATCAATTACTTAATGAAATAAATGTATACAAACAGCAAGGAGACTTAATTCAGCAACAAATTGAATTAGTCAGAGCTTCCATTGCTGAAGTTGATGCATTAACCAACACTTTGGATGATTTGGAAGGTAAAGATTCTGTTGAAGCTTTCGTACCTGTAGGTGCTGGTTCTTTCATTAAAGGTGAACTTAAAAACACCGATGAAGTTATTGTAAGTATTGGTTCTGGAATAGCTGTTAAAAAAGATGTTGACGGAGCAAGAGAAACTATTGCAAGACAGAAAAAAGATCTTGAAGACAGTTTAGATAAAATGTTAGCTAATATGCAACAGGTGTCTGACATTATCGGATCTTTATCTGCTCAGGCAGAACAGTTAGCTGCTGTTGCTCAAGGAAACATGTCAGCTACCGGATTAAACTAGATATAACTTCCTTTTTTTACTTTTTTTATTTAATTTATTTTTCCATATTTTGCTTATTTTTTAAATATTATAAAAAACATATTATTTTCTAATTAAACCATAAGGTTGTGTAAAATTTGTTTGAATCTTTGAAAAAGAAGTTTTCACGAACTAGTGATAAATTAGAAGAAGAGCTTATTGAAGAAGCACAGGAAGAAAACAATCTTGAAGAGGAATCCGGTAAAAAATTCTCCTTTTTTTCATTTGGCAGGAAAGATAAAAAAGAAGAAGAGGATTCTAAAAGTGATGTAGCGGAAATTCCTCAGGAAGTTGAAAGTATTCAAGAAACTGACACTTCAGATGATGAAACCTCTGATGATAAAGATGAAAAATCTGGTTTCTGGAGTTTTGGTAAAAAATCCAGTGATAATAAGGAAGAGCCTCAGGAGGAAGAAGAATCAGCTGAAGAGATTCAAGAGGAAGAAGAACCTAAAAAATCTCATTTCTGGAGCAGAAATAAAGAGGAAGACACTGAAGAATCAGAAGATGCCGATGAAAAAACAGAAGAGAAAAAATCCCGTTTCTGGAGCAGAAATAAAGATAATGATTCTTCTGAAGAAAATGATGAAGATGAAGAATCAAGCGGAATGTTTTCATTTATTACTGCCAAAACCATTTCAGAAAAACACCTTGAAGATATTTTATGGGAACTTGAAATGGGTCTTTTGGAAGGGGACGTGGCTATGGAAGTAGCTAGTGCAGTAGTGGATTCTGTTAAAGATGATCTGGTTGGCCGTAAAATCAAAAGAAGCAATGACATTACTGAATATACCTACAATGCACTAAGAAATGCTGTAGCTGAAATTATTGATATTCCGGGCAAGTCAATGACTGAAATGATTGAAGCCAAAAAAGCACAGGGCGAACCTCTTGTTGTAATGTTTGTCGGTATTAACGGAACAGGTAAAACAACAACCATCGGTAAATTAGCTAATTACTATCTTAAAAAAGGTTATACTCCTGTAATAGCTGCTGCAGATACTTTCAGAGCAGGTGCTATTGAACAGGTTAATTACCATGCAGACAAGGTTGGAGTTAAGCTTATCAAACACCAGAAGGGTTCAGATCCTGCAGCTGTTGCATTTGATGCAGTTGAACATGCAAAAGCTCAAGGTAAAGAGCTGGTTTTAATTGATACTGCAGGTAGGATGCAGACCAACACCAATCTTATGGATGAAATGAAAAAGATTAAGAGAGTTGCAAAACCTGATTTGGTTGTCTTTGTAGGGGATGCCCTAACAGGTAATGATGCAACCCAGCAGGCTTCCAAATTTAATGAAGCTATTGACCTTGACGGTGTTATTTTAACTAAAGCAGATGCTGACAGTAAAGGAGGAGCATCATTATCTATTGGTTATGTTATCAAAAAACCTATTCTCTTTTTGGGAATGGGTCAGGGATATGATGACATTAAGGAATATGATGCTGACTGGATGCTGAATCAGCTCTTTTCTGAAAGCGGAGAAGAGGTAAACATTAATGAAGCTTAAAAAAATAACATTAATTTTAATTATTATTTTGGCAGTGTTGGTTTTGATAGCTGGTGCAGCCACATTCACCAGCAACAATTCAATAATAGAAACACCTAAGGGAAATGCTTCTGTTGTTGTAACGGGTGATGTGATGTTTGCACGTAATATGGCTGGAGTATTAAGTTTGGATGAAAGTCCTTTCAGACATGTGGAAAATGTAACTGGAAGTGCGGATTTGCTGTTGATTAACTTTGAAAATGCTGCAACAACTTCGGGGTGTGCTGTAAAAGGTGATGTTCCGCTTAAATGCGATCCTTCCTATGTTCCATTAGCTAAAGCCAACAACAATACCGTTGCAGCACTGGCTAACAACCATTTATTTGATTACGGCACTGACGGTATGAAAGATACCTTAAAGTCTTTGGATGATGCAGGCATCACTCATATCGGTGCAGGAAATAATGAATCTCAGGCTCGCCAAACTGCAAGCAGCGATATAAACGGAAGAAATATTACTATAATCAATTATATGGATTCAAACAACTTTAAAGAATATAGTACTGATGTAATGCCTCAGGCTAACGGTTCTAATCCCGGTTATTCTGCATATGACAGTGATGTTGCAAAATGTCAAATTCAGGATGCAAAGGCAAATGGTTCAGATGTTGTAATTGTTTATTTCCACTTTGGAAATGAATACTCCCGTTCACCAAATCCTGATCAGGAAAAGATGGCTCATGAAGTAATAGATTATGGGGCAGATGCTGTTTTAGGTTCACATCCTCATGTAACACAGGGAATTGAAATGTATAAAGGCAAGCCTATATTCTACAGTCTGGGAAACTTCATATTTGACATGTCAAATTCAGCAACTCACATTGCATATATAGTCAAAATGGACTTTGTCAATGATACTGGGGAGTGTACAGTTTATCCTGTGATTATTTCAGGATACCTGCCTTACTTTATGGGGCCTGATGAGGGAACCAGTTTACTTAATTCATTGTCTCCTCAATGTGATGATTTGGAAATAACACCGGAAGGTACCGGTAAATTGTATTTTAATTTAACAGGTGATACCAATGAGTCATGATAATAAAAGCGAGTGGAATTCTTCTCTTGCGTTTTTAATGTCAATGATTGGGGCTGCTGTTGGATTAGGCAATATATGGCGTTTCAGCTATGTACTTTACTCCAATGGTGGAGGATCCTTTTTTATTCCTTATTTTGTAGCTATCGGGCTTCTGGGAATTCCATTTCTTATTTTGGAATATGGTTTGGGGTTTAAATTCAAAACATCCTTTTCAAATCTGCTCCACAAGATAAGGCCGAGGTTTGAAGTAATAGGATGGGTTTTAGGTCTTCTGGCATTTGGTGTTGTAACATATTATATGGTTATTCTTGCATGGGATATAGTTTATCTTGGAGCAAGTCCGTTTCTGGCATGGGGGGCTGATCCTGCAGGATTTTTCTTAAATTATGTTGGTGGAGACTCTACAATTTCTGACTGGTCACATCTGATACTTCCGACAGTAGCGGGACTGGTTATTGTATGGATAATGATATGGTTTATTTCAAAAAAAGAGCTGAACTCAGGAATAGGCAAAGTATCTAAAGTGCTGATTCCATTACTCTTTGTTATAATGGCAGCTATTGTAATATTTTCCATGACATTGCCGGGCCATAATTTGGGAATTGAAACACTGCTGACTCCGGACTGGTCAGTGCTTTTTGATGTAAACATATGGCTTGCTGCATTTTCACAGATTATATTTTCATTAAGTTTGGGAATGGCTATTGCACTTACATATGCAAGTTATTTACCTGAAGATTCAAAATTAATCAATAATGTGCTGATTGTAGTTGGTTCAAATTCAGGATTTGAAATATTCACTGCATTTGGAGTCTTTTCCATATTGGGTTTCATGTCAGTAACATCAGGTGTTCCGATTGAAAGCCTAATCAGACAGGGTACAGGTCTTGTATTTATTGTATTTCCGACAATATTCAATACAATGGGTATAGCAGGTAAGATATTGGGACCTCTGTTTTTCCTGGCTATATTATTTGCAGGAATAACTTCTGCTCTGGGATTTTTAGAGCCGTTACTTAATTCTGTATGTGATAAGTTTGGATTTACCCGTAAAAAATCAGCCAGTATATTATGTGGTGTCGGATTTGTGATTTCAATGTTTTTCACATGCGGAATCTCCAGCTATCTTGTTGAAATAGTGGACGGATTTTTGAACCAGTTTGGAATATTGTTTTTAATCGCATTGCAGTGTATTATATTTGGATGGATTTTAGGAATTGATGATTTAATTGAAGTTGTAAACAAGGATTCTGTAATGCATGTTGGAAAACTATGGGTTGTAATCATTAAATATATACTGCCATGTGTAATTTTCATAGTTTGGACATTCGGAATTATTGACCTGATTAAAACAGGGGGATTTCTGGAACTGGCTGTTGATGTTGTTATTACACTTAGCATTTTAATAGCAAGTGTTATGCTGACAAAATTCGAAGATTATAAATAACTGTTAATGACAAATAGTAAGGTGTAATATGGTTTTTTTTTAAATCATATTCTAATATATCAACAAAAAAATTTATTTTTTTGATTCGTTTAAAACCTTCTCACGTGTTTTAAAGGGGTTTTATACTCCTTAAAACACACTTTTAATAAAGTTTCTTTCTTTTGGAATAGGCTTTCTGTTTCTTTTTTTCCAGACTTTTATAATTCTGTGATTTGTAGGTGTTCTTTTGTCTGTTTGTAGTGGCATTGGGCATTACCGTTACCAAATTTATCGTGTTGTTGTCACAGGCAAAAACAACCTTGATTTCAGAGTATTTCTTAGTTTTCGGAGCCGGAAAAATAACTTCATACTGGTGATTGCCGCTAGGTTCATATCTTAAAGGCTCTTCATTCAATACTGTGTCTACAATATAGTCTCTTGAGATTCCGTTGTCATCAAGCCTCTGAATAAAATGGGTATTTTCAAAGCACCAGTTGATGGAGCTGAGGTTTCCGACAATATATTCGTCAAAAATGTCCATACTTTTAATTTCATATTTGGTTGCTTTTATAGCTTGTGTTTTTAATTTGTTTAGAATATTTTTAAAATCAGCTTATTTGTTTAGGAGAATATAGGTAATTATATTAATTTCCTTTTATAAATTAATATCTATTGGAGGTTTTTCATGGTTTCTAGAAAAATTTTGATTACTTTGGGAGTATTTGCTGTTTTAGCTATTGGAATCGGTTCAGTATGTGCTGTGCAGAATATTGAAGTTGACGGAATGAAGTTTTGCATTCCTGATGAGTATAAGGAAGACACATCTTTAGCTACTGAAGGTGTAACAAATGAAGACGGCTTTAAAATATATAATCGCACATATTTCGACAGTTCAAATAAGATGATACATATATCTGTTTTCCATGGTAAGGATACTGATAAGTTAAGTTTGGATGATTTAAAAGAACCTACTGATGTTAAAAAAACTATAAAAGGTTATGATGGTTTATTGGATCACGATAAGGATGCAGGATTATACTTTTTTACATATATTAAAAATGGAAAAGTCAGCATAGTAACTGTTGAAGATGAAAGTTTACTTGAGAAAGTTATTGTTTAAGTGAGAAAGGATTTTCTTGCTTATTATTTTATTTTTGTAGTTGTTTTTGTGATTTTATGACTAAAAAAGTTTAAATTTAATTCTGAATAATCAAATGATTTATCATGTGTTTATTTAGTGAACATATTCTATTCATTTTTAAATTTAAAGTAATTTTATTCTTTTATTTTGTTTTATTCAGTTTATATTGAGTTTATTTTTATTTTGTGTAGATATTAATTAATATTTTCTTTTTTTATAGGATTAATTTAGTAATCTTTAAATATAATATGATTTAAATTATTATTTAAAAATGAAAACAATTTTTCATAATGGGGACAATTTTTAAATTTAAGTAGGGAATAAATCAAGAAAATTTTTGGGGCTTGGTTGTTTGATGAAAAACTACTAAAAAACGATTTTAACTTCATTTAAAAAAGGGTTAGTTAATGCTTTAAATGAATTTGAAAATCAAACATTGTTAATATGGTGAAAACATGGAAAATACAGTATCGTTTCAGGAATATCTTTTAAGCAAAGGATATTTATTTGATCCGAAAATAATTGAAAATTATTTATTGTCTATAAAAGTAAAACCGTTTGTAATATTTACAGGAAATTCAGGAACTGGTAAAACAAAACTTTCTCAATTGTTTGCAGAATATATTTCTGATTCCACTCAAAATTCTGGAAACAATAGTTCTTTAATTAATGATAATGAATTTTTGTCTGTTAAAGTGCCTGTTAATAAATCATCCTTTGAAAACACTGGTTGGACACTTAGTAATAAATATCTTTATGATGTTTTGCCAATTAAAGAATCACAATGTGATTGTGATATGTGGGTAGACAATATTCCTGCAAAAGCATATGTTCGTGTGCAAATGCAACTGGAATATGATAAAAATAATGAAAAATTAAAAAATTATTTTAAAAATTTATTTTCTCAGGGTACTTCCAAGATTGTTGATTTAAAAATAAATGTTGGGGCATTTAAAGAGATTTATGATTGTAAATCTAATAATGAAAATTTTATAATTTTGGAACAAAATTCAAACAAAACAGCATTTAATGAAAGGCAATGGTTTATGAATAATAATATCTTTAATTATTTGCCATTTAAATCAGGTTATGTTGGTTGTAATATTGTAGTTGAAGATATTAAATCGACTGCTAAAATTAGATTGATGCCTAGATTGTATTTTAAGAAAAATAAAGAACTTCAAGATTATTTAAAAGAAAATGAGGGCAAAAAAGTTGAAGTAAAAATCAAAACAGACAATTTTAACTTTGATAATTTTCATCCAATTTGGGAAAAAGAAAAAGATGATTCAACAGATTATAAAAAAGATCCAAATTATAAAATAGTTCCAGTAGGTGCTAATTGGACTGAAAATAGGCATGTTTTAGGTTTTTATAATGTAATTACTGAAGAATATAATGAAACACCATCTTACTCTTTAATTAAAGCTGCTAAAAATGATATTGGTTCACCATATTTCTTAATTTTAGATGAAATGAATTTATCTCATGTTGAAAGATATTTTGCCGACTTTTTGTCAGCTATTGAAAGTGGACAGCCAATTCCATTGTATTCTAATGATGATGAAAATTATGAATTGGATATTCCTGATAATTTACTGATCGTAGGTACTGTTAATGTTGATGAAACAACTTATATGTTTTCACCTAAGGTTTTAGATAGGGCAAATACTATTGAATTCCCGACAATGGCTGCTAAAGAATATATGAACTCTGATTTTAAAGAATTTGACTTCAAAAACATAAACTATCTAATGAACCCTCTTGAAGATTTGGATGTGAGAAATATGAATGTCTATGATTTAAAAGACATTTTCATGTTTATTAATTGTTCTGAAGGTAATTTGTGGGATGTTTTATCTAATGAATTAGATTTATTCCAAAGTATTCTTAAAAAAATAAATTTTGATTTTGGTTTTAGAGTTATTAATGAAATTCTTCGTTTTATGTTTGTTTCATGGAGATATGAAGATTCTCCGCAAAATTGGGAAAATTGGGAGAGATATTTTGATGCCCAGGTCAAACAAAAAATTCTTCCAAAATTGCACGGTTCACAAAAAGCTATTGGTCAAACTATCAATGAATTATTTAATGCATGCTTGATTGAAAGAAAAAATAATGCAGATGCAAGGCTTGTTGATTTAACTAAAGATGATTGTAGATATTATACTTCTGCAGTTAAACTTCAAAATATGGCTAAAATATTATCTAATCAAAGATATGTATCTTTCATAAATTAAATTCAGATTCAAATGATTGAGCAAAAAGTTATTATTGATTTGAAAAATGATATGGGAGGGGTAGGCACTCTTTATATTAGTGCGTTAAATCCTAAATCGACTAATTATTCTAAACATTCTATAAATGATTACTTAATATTAGAAAATATTGATTTGGTTGAAATTCCTGATAATTTAACTCCTATTCAATATTGTGTTGATTCATCAACTCATTTTGCAAATTTGATGCTTTTGGAAGAAACTGATTATCAAATTTTATTTGAATCAAAAGATATAAATTCCTCTTATGATGTTTTATATTCATTAGTAAAAATGAATAATGATTTTTTTAATGAATTTAGGTTTTCTTTAACTGAATTTGAAAAATATAAAGTTGTTGGAACTCTAAATTTTAGAAGTTATGTTGGTAAATCATTTTTAGATGTTAAAAAGAATGGTTATTTGTCTAATAGGGTTCCAATTGAAGTTAGATCTAAAAAAATAGATTATTTTAATCAATATTCTGCTATGGTAGCGGAATTATCTCAATATGCATTAGGTTTGATTTTTGAAAGTAATTCTCCTCTTTATCAGGAATTTGAAATTGATTATAAAAATAAAACAACATATTATGAAGATTTCATGTTTTTGGAATATTTGTTCAGACCGGAGAATTTGCCGTCTATTTTTGAATACTTGTCTAAGAATTTATATGCTAAGTTAGAAGAATGTGATGAAGTAGTTCCAACTTCTTTTGCATCAAATATTGGCGATAAAGAGTTAATTAATATTTTAAACAATCCTGATAAGTTGCAAAAAACAAATTCTGATATAAAATTAGCCAGCTATCTTGGGGGATTTTTACCAATTGAAGTTGGAGAAGTAGACTATAATGATTCAATTGATGTTGCTGAAAATAGATTTTTTAAATATTTTTTAGAATTGGTAAGAGATTTGATTGAAAAGTTGTTAGACAATTCAAAAGAGGGTTATATTAAGGATAAATTAACTTTTTTCGATGAAGAAATTGTATATTATCTTTCCAATAAATTATTTGGAGATATTGGTACTTTAGATTACATTCCATTTAATTCACAAGTTTTACAAAAGAGGGAAGGTTATAGGGATATTTTCCAATTCTTTTTAATGTTCGAATTTTCTTTTAAATTAAGTTGGGATGAACTTAACAATCAATTCAAAGGTTTTGAAAAGAAATTAAGTGAATTATATGAATATTGGTGTTATTTCAAAATTTTAAAAGTTTTAAATGAGATGAGTATTTCTAAAGTTGATTTTGAGGATGTTTTTGAAATTAATAAGAATAATTGGTCAATGGATATTAAAAGAGGGCACAAATCAATTAAAAAATTTAAATTAAATTTATTTGATCAAGATATTTTCATTGAGTTATTTTATAATAAAACATTTTCAAATAATACAAAATATAAATCATATTCCTTAGCTTTTAGGCCAGATTATTCATTACTTATTTATTTAAATGGGGAAAGATATTTTATTCACTTTGATGCAAAATATCGCTCTGAATTGGATGTTATTAATTTTTATAATAAAATTCAGGATAAAACATTCTCTGAAGTTGAAAATGAAGTTAATAATAGGGATTCTAATGAAAATAAATATAGGATTTTCAAAAATGGTGATATTTATAAAATGCACACTTACAAAGATTCTATTTTAAAAACTGAAGGATCATACGTATTATATCCTGGCAATGTACATAAATTGTTTAAAGAAGATAATGATCTAATTATTCCGTCTGTTGGTGCTTTTCCATTAGCTCCTGGAAATGGTGGTGAGGAGGAGTATAATCTATCTATTTTTATTAAAAATGTAATAAGAAGTTTAATTGTTAATTAATTAATTTATAAACTAAATTAAGAACATTTAAATACAAAGCAGCCAATATATTCAATTAATATTTTAATTCAGGTGTAAAAAACATGAAAGAAATAAAAGTAGTGGCAGCTATTATTCAAAAAGAAAACAAAATTTTAGCTACTAAAAGAGGATATGGCGAGTTTATAAACATGTGGGAGTTTCCGGGAGGAAAAATCGAATCAGGTGAAACCAAAGAGCAGGCCCTAGTTCGTGAAATTAAAGAAGAATTAAACATTGAAATTAGTGTTGATAAATTTGCCATAGATATTGAGTATCAGTATCCTAACTTTTATTTATTCATGTCCTGTTTTATGTGTTCAATTAAGGAAGGTTCAATCGAATTTTTAGAACATAATGACGGTAAATGGATTACAAAAGAAGAATTAAACACTTTAAATTGGCTTCCGGCAGATATTGATGCAGTTAATTATCTAAAAGAAAATATGTGATTTTTATGGATAATCAGAATGATATTTTAGAAGGAGCTAAAACTGCTTTTATTAATGAAACTTATAATCCTGCAAATGATTTCAAACCTAAATTCCTTTCAAACAATTTTAATCATAAGGTTTTAAATTCCATTAAGGAGGAACTGCAGAATTGTGACGAATTTTTCATAAGCTCTGCTTTTATTACTTTAGGTGGTTTGACTCCTCTTTTACAGGATTTTCTGGAACTTGAACAAAGAGGTATTAAAGGTAAGATTCTTACAACTGATTATCTTAATTTTACAGATCCTAAAGCTTTAAAAAAGCTTCAGTCTTTAGATAACATTGAAGTTAAGCTGTATGCTCAGGAAAAGAACGGTTTTCATACAAAAGGTTATGTTTTTAGAAAAGGCAATATCTACAAAGGTATTGTAGGCAGTTCTAATTTGACTTTAAACGCTTTAACTGTTAACAAGGAGTGGAATGTTGAATTTACCTCTTTACATGACGGTGAAGTGTTAAATAATTTATTATCTGAATTTAACAACTTGTGGGATGAAGCAAACAATCTGGAAGATGTTCTTCCGGCTTATGAAAAGTTATATGATTCTCAAAAGAACTTTACAAAGCTAAAAGAAAACTACAAAAAACTCAGCTCTGAGGATTTGGTTCCAAATTCTATGCAGATTGGTTTTATGGAAAGTTTAAGGTCTTTAATTCAAAGTGGTGAATCAAAGGCACTTCTGGTATCTGCAACCGGTACTGGTAAAACTTATGCTTCTGCTTTTGCTGTTCAGGATTTCAATCCTAAAAAATTTCTTTTTGTAGTTCACAGAGAACAAATCGCCAAACAGGCCATTAATGCTTATAAAAATGTTTTTAAAAATACAAAAGATTTCGGATTGCTGACTGGTAATTCTAAAGACTATGATTCCAACTTTTTATTCTCAACAATTCAGACATTGTCTAAAGATGATGTTTATACCAAGTTTAAAAAAGATGAATTTGATTATATTGTGATTGATGAGGTCCATAAAGCAGGTGCTTATTCCTATCAAAAAATCATGGATTATTTTGAACCTGAATTCTGTTTGGGAATGACTGCTTCACCTGAGAGGCCTGACGGTATTGATATTTATGAACTCTTTGACCATAATCTGGCATGTGAAATCAGACTTAAAGATGCTTTAGAAGAGGATTTGTTATGTCCTTTTCATTATTTTGGAATATCTGATTTGGAAATTGATGGAGAAACTGTTGATGATTCAACAGAATTCAATCAGTTGGTTTCAGATGACAGGGTAAATTATTTACTTGAAAAATCAGCCTATTACGGATATTCTGGTGAGAGAATTAAAGCTTTGGTATTTTGCAGCAGGAAAAAGGAAGCAAATGAACTTTCAAAAGCTTTCAATAAAAGAGGCCATCCGGCAATTGTCTTAACAGGTGATGATTCACAGCAGACAAGGGAGGATGCAATTTACAGACTGACTAATGATGAGGCTAAAAACAAGTTGGAATACATTTTTACAGTTGATATTTTTAATGAAGGGGTAGATATTCCTGAAATTAATCAGGTTTTACTGGTAAGGCCAACACAATCTCCAATTATATTTATTCAGCAATTGGGAAGAGGTCTTAGGAAATTTAAAAACAAAGACTATGTTGTTATACTGGATTTTATCGGAAATTATAAAAACAATTTCATGATTCCGATAGCTCTTTCAGGTGACAGATCCTATGATAAGGATAATATTCGCCGTTATCTGATGGAGGGTAATAAAGTAATTCCTGGAGCTTCTTCAATCAGTTTTGATGAAGTTTCTAAAAAGAGGATTTATAATTCTATAAACAACACTTCATTTTCAAGAATAGCTCTTTTTAAAGAAAAATACAATAATCTGAAGTTTAAGTTAGGCAGAATTCCAATGCTTTTGGATTTCTATGAAAATGGAGAAATGGATCCTTTATTAATCTTAAATCATACTGCAATGGATTGCTATTATTCATTTTTAAAAAAGGCAGATAAAGATTATGACGAATATCTCTCAGAAGAGGAAATTTCATCTTTAAAATTCATATCCAAAAACTTAGCCAGTGGAAAAAGACCTCATGAGTTGCTGATTTTAAAATCTTTAATTTATAATGGTTATTTCTCAGTTGAATCAATTGAACAATTATTAAAAACAGAATATGATATTCAAAATGATGTAAAATCAATTGAAAGTGCAATTGATGTTTTAAATCTTGATTTCAGTAAAAAAGATAAAAAAGATTTTCCTGAATTATCTTTTATGAATGAATTTCAAATTTCAAATGAATTTAAAGAGTATCTGGCTCATGAAACTTACAGAAAACATATTCTGGATGTAATTGATTATGGATTGCTTAAATATAAAACAGAATATAATGCTCAAGTTGAAGGTGAAAATTTAACATTATATGCCAAGTATTCAAGAAGGGATGTTTGTAGACTGTTAAACTGGCCAAATGATGACAGTTCCACATTATATGGATATAGGGTAAAACACAATACCTGTCCGATTTTTGTAACTTATGATAAAAAAGAAGACATTTCAGATAGTACAAAGTATCTAGATGAGTTTGTAAATAGGGATGTTTTCAGCTGGATGACTAGAAGTAGGCTTAAATTAGATAGTAAAGAAGTAGTTGCTATTAAAAATTATCAGAAAACTAATTTAAAGATACATTTGTTCATTAAGAAAAGTGATGATGAAGGTAATGATTTCTACTATATGGGTCAGGTCGAACCATTTGATTTTATTCAGACAACTATCAAAAGCAAAGACGGAGACCTGCCGATTGTCAATATTAAATATAATCTCCATATTCCAGTTAAAGATGAGCTGTATGACTATTTTGAGAACAAGATATAGGTGAATTAATAAGAAAATTAATATATTAATTGTGGTTATGGTGCTTGTACTTTCATTGTCAATTGCTTATATGTTTTTATCAATTAATATGCAAGAAAATAAGAATCATCCAGTAGTTAACATAACAAACAATGTTGGGACTATAGATTAAAGCCACTATGAAATTGATTATAGTAGCGACCCTATGGATGCTGATACTGAATGGTATTTGGATGAAAGACCTCATAAGCAGATGCATAGTATGGATGAAGTCCCCAGTGGTGAAAGGGAAGTTCATTATACAGAAGATGGCAGCGGATGGTATGAATATTATGATTAAGTGATAAAGGAAATTTATTTTCTATCACTTAATAATTCACCAGCTACTCCGATGCTTTCTTTCGGATAAGCTTGAACAAGTACTGTTATTGCCTCTATTGGCAATCCGTAACTCTCAGCCACTATTTCACTTACTTTTTTTACCATTTCTCTTTTATCTTCAACACTGATTGTGTCATTTCCGGCTATTGTTATTACAGGCATAATTTTTTCCTCCCTGTTTTTAAAATTTATTAATCAGATATAATAAACTATCTATTAAGTGATTATTATGCTTGGTGAAAATGAACTTGTTAAACTGTTTCCAGATTTTAAAGATTTGGTTCAGCCTTCAGGAATTGATTTGGCTTTAGATAAAATTTATACTCAGGAAAGTGAAGGGTCTCTGATTGACAATGAAAAAAATCTTCCTGAAATTAAAGAATTGGAAGGGCCTGTTTACACTTTAAAACCTCATACTGCTTATCTTGCTTCAATTGACAGGAAAATCAAAATTCCGAAGGGCTATTCAATGTTATATCTGCCAAGATCCACATTACTGAGGTCTTTTGTCTCAGTTCAGACAGCTGTTGGAGACCCTGGTTTTTTCGGAACTTTAATGTTTATGATTTATAATCACGGAGATTATGAATACAAAATCAAAAAAGGGGACAGAATAGCTCAGGGAGTTGTTTTTGAAGTTGAAGGCTCCGGGCAATACAGCGGATCTTATCAGGAAGAGGAATAGATGATGAATGTAGCTGCTTATTTAGTTAAAATCCTTGAAGAGGAAGGTCTGGAAAATATTTTCGGACTTCCGGGAGAACAGATTCTACCGTTTTATAAGGCTCTTAAAGACTCCAAAATAAATCATATTCTGGTAAGACACGAACAGGCAGCTATGCATGCGGCAGATGCATATTACAAATCATCCCATAAATTAAGTGCATGTGTAGCTACTGCAGCACCGGGAGCACTTAATTTTACAATGGCTCTGGCAGGAGCATATAAGGACAATGTGCCTCTTCTGGTTTTGACAGGAGACAATCCCACTGATTTGAGAAATGAGGATGTTTTCCAGTCACTTCCGACATCTGAAATTTTTAGAAATATTGTTGACGAAACATTCAATCCCTTAAACGGAACTGAAGCGGTATATGCACTAAGGGCAGCTATTTATAAAATTAGGCACGACCCAAAAGGCCCGGTTCATATAAACTTGTCAAATGATGTCCTGTTAAGCGAGGAGTTTCAGGACTTTGATTTATGTTATTTGTGTGAAAATGACCTGTCAAATGTTAAAAAAGCCCAGAAATTAATAAACAAATCTAAAAAACCGCTCTTTGTATTGGGTTCAGGAGCAATATCACAAAGAAAAGTTTTAAAACTGATAGCTGAAAGTAATGGAATTCCGGTAGCAACTACTTTTAATTCAAAAGGAATCATAGCTGAAAGCAATCCTTTAAATCTGGGAATGGCAGGTACCAGAGGAACTCCCAGAGCAAATTATGCCATAAAAAATTCAGACTGTATCATAGCTTTAGGTGCAAGAGCTTCTGAAAGGACATTTGTTGCTTTGGATGAAATTGAAGATAAGCTGATTCATGTAAATATTAATAAAAAGCATCTTAAAGGAAATTATCCGATTCAGGGAAGTGTTGAAAACTTCTTATATGAAGTAGACTTTAAAAAAGCAGACTGGCTAGATGAACTGTTGGAAATTGACAACAAAATAGCTGTTGAAGGTTTGGGGGATAAAACACTTCCGTTAAGACCTCAGGTGGCTATTAATGAAATTCTAAATCAGTATAAGGACAATATTATAATCGGTGATGCCGGAAGTCATATTACATGGGTAACTCTGCTTAAAAAATCCTCTGACTTTGGCCAGCTGCTGTTTCAGTCAGCACTTGGACCAATGGGTTACGGAATTCCGGGAGCTATCGGAGCTGCAGTTGCAAATCCTGATAAAAAAATAATTGTAATCAACGGAGACGGAGATTTCCAAATGAATATTCAGGAACTGGCTACAATAAAAGAATATGGCTTGAATATTTTAATTTTTATAATAAACAACTCACAATACGGCATTATAAGGCAGCATGAAGTTAATAAATATGATATGGAACCCTATCAGATAGATTTAAAAAATCCTGACTTTGTAAAAGTAGCTGAAGCATACGGATTAAAAGCAAAAAGGGCAGAAAAACTTGAAGATCTCCAGGATGTGGATGATTATGATATTGTAGATGTTGCTGTAAGGTTTGAAGATATTCCCCTTCCTAAATAAGGCACTCTTCAACAAATTTTTTTACAATATCTTCATATCCCAGGCAGTTGCCGTCAAATGAATAGTAATAGTATTCCTCATCTTGGTTATGGATAAATCCGACTGGTATCAGTTCATAACTGGCTATTTTATCTTTTAAGATAACTGCTTTTGATTTATAGATAAAATAAAAGTCATCATCACCAACAGCTATTTTTTTAAAGGTTAATTCTTCATTCTTTTTGAAGTATTTGTCAAGCTTTTCCTTTTGGTGTTTTGCAAATCCTGAAAAATCATTTTTCATTTTTATCACCTATGAAGGTTTTAATTAAAATCCTGATTTCTTTTTTGGAAATTAAACTGACAACAGGCAAAAGCAGCTTTAAAAGATTAATGTCAACATCCAAGCATCCTTTAAAATCAATTACAGGATCTCCAAAAACAGGTTCGGCACTTACTTTAGAAACAGGATATAATGTTTTAATAAATCCGTTAACAGCCCAGATATATCCTATATACTGCGCAGTGTCTGCATAACTGACCAGTCCAAATTTAAGATGATTTTCTAATTTTGATACCTTGAGGGATTTGACGGTTTTTTTTAAAAAATCTGAAATGTAGGGCAGGGCATTTTTAAGAGGTTTCATTAAATTTTTAGACTCTTTTTCATCATCTTCGTCTTTTGAGGTTTCTTTTTCTTTTGAAGAATTATAAACAGTTATTTTTTTAAAAATATTTATTTTAATAATAGCTGAAAGTTTGCTTCCGGTTTTTTCAAAGCTAAGTGATATTCTAAGACCCATATATAAAAAAATAATAAGAATTAGGATGATTATAAGTAAAATCATTCCTAGGATGTATATGGTGTTCAAAATATCCCTTTTTTAAGTTTATTGTTCGTCTTCGGTAGTTGTAAACTCAGGTTCAATATATTCAGATTCATCGTAGTCATCTGAAGATTTTGAGAAGTAATTTTTAACAAGGTCAGAAACAATCAGTCCTAAATCAGACAATGCTTTGTTGGTTTCGGTTCCTTTAGTTAAGTTAACAACTTTAACTCCTTCTCCGCTTTTGGCATTTTTTGGAATAATTACCATGGAAACTGGTTCAACACCTGCACCTGCACCTACAGTATCGTTTCCGTCATTGCCCAGTATGTTTTCACAGGCTCCAAAACCTACTCCCATTCTCATTACTGGAATTAAAAATTGGTCTCCTGCATCAATAGGTTTTCCGACAACATTTTCAATACTGATAAGTTTACGTAATTCTTCTACACTTGTTTTAATATTTTCAGCCATATTTTGACACATCCATTTTTTTTAGTTAATTATAATATTAATTATCAAATATTAAATATTTTGTTTATTTAAAAAAAATTTCAGGCTTAATAATTTAGTTATTATCAAGCCTATTTTATGAATTATTTTTACATTTTTAAGGAATGTATTTGGTTTAATGTGTCTTGGGGTAGTTTTCCTTTTTGAATTAGTGTTGTTATTTCGTTTGTTATTTCATTTTTCATTTCATTTTTTCCCTCATTTCTTCCTTCTTTTCTTCCCTCGTTTATTCCTTCTTTTATTCCTTCTGTTTTTCCTTCTTTTATTCCTTCTTTTCTGGCTTGGTCGTATAGTGTGTTTCTCATTTTTATTTCCTCCATTATTGGTTGTTGGTGTTCTTTTTTTATTACTTTGGAACATACTGCCTGTTGAATGTACTTGATGTTGTTAAGTTCGTCTATGGTTAATGTTGTTATTTTATTGGTTAATTGAGCAGTTTTCAATGTTATTTCTTCTGTTGGTTCCTTATAGCTTGTAAACGGCATTAATTTCAAAGCAAGTATTTCTGTTGGTGTTAGTTTTTCGTTGTTTTCTATTTTTTTACTTATACTATTTATTTTTTTATTTCCGTCAATGTTTTTTAAGGACATGATGTTAATTTTAAAAACATTGTCTTTACTGTACTGATGGATAATCTGGTCGTGTGGTATTGCTTGAACACAAATGATGTAGGTTTCAACAAAACAGCCGGTGTATTCATGTAGTAATGCGACATAAGCGAAGATTCTTTGCAATTCCTTTTTTGTTGGAAATCTTGCTTGAAATTCTATATGGATATAAATTTTGTCTTTTGTTTTACCTACGTAGTCCAGATGATATCTTTTATTTTTTAATTCGCTGAATTCTGTTTTGGCTGATTCTACAATTTCATAATCGATGTTCATAAATTCTAACAGTTCATTTATTGAGGTATTCGCTATTTCTTTTAATGTTATGTCCAGTATGTGATAGTTGATGATTAAAACCCCCTGTTGCTTTTATTGGATATCCAATATCTCATTGGTTTTTATAGTTTATAAATTGGTCAGTTTTTTCTAAAAACAATTTTACATTCTTAAATCAATAAAATAATGATTTTAATGTAATTTTGAAATCTTGATTTTTATCGAGTATAAAAGAAATTTTTGCTATTTTTTAAAATTTATCGAGTATAGTCGATAAAATTTATATATTTTAAAAATATAACTTAAAACAGGTGTTTTCAAATGATAAAAAGGGAGTTATATCTGGAAAAAATCAGAAGGTTAATTAATACAGAACCAATTAAAATCATTACAGGAGTTAGAAGAAGTGGTAAGACCTATCTGTTGCACAGTATAAAAGAAGAACTTATTGAACAGGGTATTTCCAAAGAAAACATATTTTTAATATCATTTGAATCTCAAAAATACAATAAAATCCAAAACTTCATGGAATTGGATGTGTGCGTCAATAATTTAATAAAAAACACTTCAGGTAAACTATATCTGCTGTTTGATGAAATCCAGAATATTATGGGCTGGGAAAAAAGCATCAATTCATATAGGGTAGATTTTGATTGTGATATTTATATAACTGGTTCTAATTCTGAACTGCTCTCTGGAGAATTGGCCACATTAATTGCAGGAAGATATTTCCATATAGATGTTTATCCATTTTCATTTAAAGAGTTTTTACAATATAAAAAAGAAATAAACAGTATAGATATCAAAAATAAAGAATTGCAGTTGTTTAATGAATATGTAAAATACGGGGGAATGCCTTCTTTACAGCAGGTGCAGGACATTGATAAATTTTCATATTTGGAAGATATTTACAGCACCATACTTTTAAAAGACATTATTTCCAGACATAATTTAAGAAATGCTGAAATTTTAAACAGGATTTTAACATTCATAATCTCAAATATCGGGCAGTCGGTTTCAGCTAACGGAATATCCAAATATTTAAAGCATGAAAACTTAAAAGTATCTGCAGATACGGTTTTAAATTATCTGTCTTTTTCTCAAAATGCGTGCTTCATTCATGAAGCTAAAAAAGAAAATTTAAAAGGTAAAAAAGTATTAAAAACCAATGGAAAGTATTATTTGGTTGATCATGGATTTAACCAGGCTATTATTGGTAAGGATATGGAAAATACAGGCCAGATACTGGAAAATATTGTTTATATTGAATTGCTTAGAAGGGGTTATGAAGTAAAAGTTGGAGATATAAATGGTAAGGAAGTGGATTTTGTCTGTAATAAAGCAGATAGAAAGATTTATATTCAGGTTACTTATTTATTGTCAGGTAAAGAAACAGTTAAAAGGGAATTCGGTTCCTTAAGGGCAATCGGAGATGATTATGAAAAATATGTTTTAAGTATGGATAATTTGGATTTTTCAAACACTGGAATAAAACACATGAATATAATTGAATTTTTAAAAAATGATATTATTTAATGCTTGGTTTTTATCGAGTATGGAAGAAATTTTTACTATTTTTTAAAATTTATCGAGTATATTCGATAAAATTTCACAAAATCAAAAAAAGAAATAATGCAGTTTTGAAGATATAAAAAAATTAATTATTGTATTTTGTTTTAGTGTTTTTTAAAATTTTTAATTTAATTGTTTGTTTAGTAAATTAAATTTAAAAAATTGGAATTATAAGTTAAATTAAGTTGTATTTAAGAGTAATGTTGCAAATATTTTTACTTTAAATTTTTTAAATATATTTTAACTATCTAATTAATAAAATAAGATTATTTAAAAATAAATATGAAGACAATTGTCTTCATTTATTTTCTTATTAATGCAATTAGTCCGGCAATACCTAATAATATGAATCCGAGTATTCCATATGCTGAAATACTTATTAATAACCATATTGCTGAAATAATTAATATTATTCCACCAGTTTTTGCATTATTTTTCACATATACTGATCCTACAATCCCTACTATGGATGCTAAAAGTGCAGATATTCCTAAAGCAAATATTTCGGTTCCTCCAAATGATGATAACATTATTGCAAACACGCCACCAAGCAAACCAAAAATTGCACCAATAATTCCTAAAACTAGTTCTAAGGTTCTTGATGTTTCATTTGCAGTTATTTCTTTAGTTGAAGTTTCAGATTTTCCATCAAAATTGTATCCGCATTTTATACAGAATGTAGCATTGTCATCATTTTCAGTTCCACAAGAAACACAAAATTTCATTTTTTCACCTTATATTGTTATTGTTTGGTTATATATTGCATCTGATAAATCGTTTCCTCCGAATGCACTATCAAGAATATATACTTCTGCTTTTGATGGTGTTGAGTCACCATTTACATAAGCATTACCATTTATTTTAACTATTTGGTCTTTTTGTATATCATTCATATTCCAAACTAAGGGGCTTTTATCAATTACTGCTCCACTATCGTCATAAAACACAACTACCATTTCTAAATAATCATAATCCTTATCTGGGGTTAATGTTCCACTGACTGAATAAGCACCATAACCTTCACTTTGTATACTTAAATCTGTTATTTTTGGATTTGTTTGAGGAGTGCTAGGACTCATTGACCCTATGATGATTAGTAATATAAACAGTATAATCATTATCATGAGTATAGTTTTTCCCTTTGAAACTCTTCGTTGCATAGTTTTTTTATCAATTTTGTAGAATAATTTATCTATTATTCCATTTTTATGGTTTTGTGCTTTTGTTTGAGTATTCCATTCATATCCGCATTTTTCGCAGAACTGTGCTTCATCTTTATTTTCAGCACCACATTTTAAACAAAATTTTGACATTTTTGACCTCCTTTCAAAGTAATTTTTTTCACATGTTATTAATCTATTCATTAAATAGATATTATACAGTTTATAACATGTTTATATTAAGTGTTTCTAATTGTTTTTTATTAATGATGAATTACTTAATTTTTATTTTTAATTAATCATTTTTTTTAAAATAGTTATTTATGGGTCCTGAATTAAGTAAATGCAAAAAGAAATTTATCAAACTATTAAATTATTTGGATGATGATTTGGTTTGTAAATAATCTATTTTCATATATAGCTTTTTCAAGTAATGATTTTATAAAAATAAGGTTTTTATTTTATAATTGATAAAAGCTATTTAAAAAAGAAAAAAAAGCAGAATCATAAGTATGATTCTGTAATGGATGCTACTCCGGCACCAGCATCTTCAATTGCACCGAGGCCTTTTAAGGTCATTCCGATAGCTGCAAAGGTTTGTACCAATTCTTTGTAGGAAATATTTCCCATATGTCCTATTCTGAATATGTTTCCTTTTAAGTGGTCTTGTCCACCAGCTAATTCCACTCCGTATTTGTCACGGGTAGTTCCTCTGAATTCTGCATCAGTTACGCCTTCAGGCATTTTAACTGCAGTTACAGTAGCTGAGGATACTTTTTCATCTGCGAATAATTCTAAACCTAATGCTTTTGAAGCAGCTACGCTAGCTTTAGCAGCTTTGTGGTGACGTGCAACTCTGTTTTCTAATCCTTCTTCCATAACCATTTTTAATGCTTCGTTCATAGCATAAGTTAGAGATACAGAAGGAGTGTATGGAGTTTGTGGCGGATTTTTGTCTCCACTTTTTTTAGCAGCCTGCATATCTAAGTAGAAAGTGTGGGAGTCTACTTTGTCTGCAGCAGCCCATGCATCGTCACTTAATGTAATGGCAGCCATTCCAGGTGGTGCTGCAATACATTTTTGGGATCCTGTAATACATACATCGATTCCGAATTTGTCTACATCAACATAGTCTCCTCCAAGGGAAGATACTGTATCTACAATGTAGAGTGCATCGTAGTCTTTCATTACTTTACCGATTGCTTCAATAGGTGCTGCTACACCAGTTGAGGTTTCATTATGAACAACAGATACTGCTTTAATATCCTCATCAGCATCAAGAGCAGCTTTAATAGCTTCAGGAGTTACTGCAGTTCCCCATTCTACTGCTAATTCTTCGGTGGTAATTCCATGAGCATTAGCTATTTTCATGAAACGTTCTCCGAATTTTCCTCCTACAACATTTAAGATTTTTTCTCCGGAATTTACTACATTACTTATAGCTGCTTCCATTGCTGCAGTTCCAGATCCAGTTAATAAATAGGATTGGTTAGAGGTTTGGAAAACATCAGACATTAATTCACTGGTTTCAGTTAAGATTTCCCCATATTTAGCTCCTCTATGATTTACAACAGCTTGAGACATAGCGTTAAGTACTCTTGGGTGTACTGTTGTTGGACCTGGAAGCATTAATAAAATTTCATCCATTTAAAATTTCCTCCGTATGTAAAAATAAATTTTATGATTTAGCTTATGATAAAGCTATATAAATGTCTTATTTTTATAGTTTTTAAATATTGTGTAGTACATATAATATAACATGGATTTTTTTGGAAATGACAAATTGACTTTTAAAAGGGTATTTAACTATCTTTTGGGATTATGGTTCATAACTTTGGGGATAGGTTTTTCAATAAAATCTAATTTGGGAGCAACGCCGGTCAGTTCAATTCCATATACTTTAAATTTGATTTGGGGAATTGAAATAGGTAAAGCTACAATTATATTTCATGCAGTTTTAGTTTTGATAGAACTGATACTGTTGGGAAAGAACTTTAAGATTAAACACTTCCTGCAGGTCTTTGTGGGGGTGCTCTTCGGATATTTCACAACTTTTTCAGTTGGGCTGATGGGATTTATTCCGGATCCGACCAGTATCCTCTCTGAGCTGCTGCTGACATTTCTAAGCATATTCAGTGTGGCTTTGGGATTATTTTTCTATGTGCCTACAAACATTATTCCTGTATCTGTTGACGGGGTAACTCAGGCATTGGCCATTGCATTTAATATGCCTTTCTCAAAAACCAAGGTTGTTTATGATGTTAGCCTGCTTGTTATTTCTGTAGTGCTTTGCTTTGTATTTTTAGGAGTAATTGGGGGCAGCATAGGTATTGGAACAATTCTTTCAGCTGTTTTTGTTGGAACTGTTTTGAAATATATCCATAAACTTAACAGCTATTTGACCGGAAAAACAATAGATTTTAAACAGATGTGAGGTATTTTAATGTGGATTAAACGAATTATCTTGTTTGTTGGAGGATTATTTGTAATGTCACTTGGAGTGGGCCTTTCAATAAAGTCTGGTTTGGGAGTTACACCAATCAGCTCAATTCCCTACTCTTTGACACTGGCTTCAGGTGTAAATATTGGAATTACAACAATTATTTTTAATGCAATTCTTGTATTTTTGCAAATACCAATTTTAAAAAAGAGATTTAAAGCAAAAAGGCTTTTGCAATTAATCAATACAGTTATGTTCGGGTATTTTACAGATCTTTCACTGTGGATTTTATCTCCGATGCCGGGCCTGCCTTTGGATGTTAACTTTACACTGCTGATTGTAAGTATGTTTTTAATAGCTGTCGGTATTTTAATATATATGCCTGCAAACATTGCTCCTCTTCCGGGTGAAGGAGTTGTGGAGGCCATATCTTTGGCATATAATAAACGATTTTCCAAAGTCAAAGTATGTTTTGATACATCAATGGTTGTGTTATCTTTAATCATTTGCGGACTCTTTACATCGGATATTTTTGGAAGTGTGAATATAGGTACAATTCTTGCAGCAATATTCATTGGAATTATTATAAGATATCTTACAGAATTGTATGAAAAAATAACCGGAAAGTCAATTACAGTAGTTAATAAAGAAAATTAGGGGTATGAAAGAATTAAAATTACAAAAGAGTTAATTAAAAGAATAATATATTATATAATCGGTGTATGCATACTGTCTTTTGCAGTAGGGGTTTCAATCAAATCTGAATTGGGAGTTACTCCAATCAATTCAATTCCTTATGCAATAGCTTTAATTGCAAATATTGATGTGGGGCTTTCATCAGTTTTATTTTATCTGGTAGTTATTTTTATACAAAAACCAATTTTGAAAGACAAGTATCATCCGAAAAGACTTCTTCAGCTTGTTAGTGCTTTTTTATTCGGATACTTTGTCGATTTTTCATTGGGGGTAATGGCACCGATTCAGAACCTTTCATTAATGGGCAAATTTTTAATGCTTGCATTAAGCATAGTTCTTATAGCTGTAGGGATTTTAATAATGATGCCTGCAAATATTGCACCTCTTCCTGGAGAAGGTCTTATAGAGGCAATAGCCATAGCTGCAGATAGGAAATTCTCATCAGTTAAAATATGTATTGATTCATCAATGGTGATAATAACAGTTATTTTATGCTGGATATTTTTAGGTGATGTTTTGGGAAGTGTAAGTGCAGGTACAATAATCTCGGCTGCATGTACAGGTTTTGTTGTAAGGCAGTTTCATGATTTGTACAGATATTTTACAGGTAAGGACATTAGAGTTGTTAATAAGGAATAAAAAATATTAATAATTTGCAACTAAATTCATATGTAAAGGTGTTTTAAAATGGATTTTGGTCTTTGGGAAACTTACTATAGGAAAATATTGGATGATTTCGGATTTGAAAGAAAAGATGATGAAAAAACTGCCCAGGTATTGGATGACATTCTTTTTGAGCAAGGCTGTTTAACACTGGAGGATTTGCATGAAAAAGTAGATTTTTCCACTAAATTCATAGTATTTGGAGCAGGTCCTTCTCTAAAAGAGCATATTAAAAAAATAAAAGAAAACTATGATTTGATAGATTATGTTTTAATAGCTGCAGACGGGGCAACAACAGCTCTGGTTGAAGAAAAAATAGTTCCGGACATAATAGCTACTGATTTGGACGGTAAAATAAATGATATTTTATATGCAAATGCACATGGTGCAAGTTTAGTTATTCACGGTCATGGAAATAACATGGATGCAGTACGAAATTACACTCCATTTTTCGATAATGTTTTAGGAACAACACAAGCTCAGTCACATGGAAACCTCTATAATTTTGGAGGATTTACAGACGGGGACAGGGCAATGTTTTTAGCTATTGCACTTGGAGCCAGTGAATTGACATTGGCAGGAATGGATTTTGGAGATGTTGTAACCAAATATTCAAGACCGAATATTGCAGAAGAGACTGCAAAGGCTGATGAAATCAAAACAAAAAAATTGAAGTATGCAGAATTGTTTACAAAGTGGATTGACGATAATGAGGACGTTAAAATTATTAATTTAAAGTCATAATAATTTTTTTATAATAGTTTAAATATAAATGATAAGTATGGGAATTGAAGATATTTTAATGCATGATGAAAGTCTTTTTCAAAATATAAATGCTTTTGATCCAGATTATGTGCCTCCAAATTATAATTATAGGGACAGGCAAATGGAAGCTATGGCAATGGCAATCAGACCGGCTATAAGTGGAGGTCAACCATCAAATTCCGTTGTTTTAGGTTCATGTGCAACCGGAAAAACAACAGCTATCAGAAAAGTATTTGAATTAGTTGAAAAGACTACAGAAAAAGTTGTTTGTGTTTATATAAACTGTCAGCTTCATACAACACGTTTTGGAATATTTTCACAAATATACAAAAAGCTGTTTGGCCATATTCCTCCGGAAACAGGAGTTCCATTTTCAAGAATTTATGACCAGATCATGCATAAACTTCAATCAGATAAAAAAGCATTAATCGTTGCATTGGATGATGTCAATTATTTGTTCCAAAGTAAGGCAGCTAATAAAGTATTTTATGATTTGTTAAGAGCATATGAAGAATATCCTGGTGTTAAAACCGGAATTTTTGCAATATTGTCTGATCTTGAATTCAGATATGCCTTTGATAAAAACGTAAACACGGTTTTCATACCTCAGGACATTACATTTCAGCCATATACTTACTCAGAAATTGAAGATATATTAAGAGACAGGGTAAATGCAGGATTTTTCCCGGGAGTAATGGGTGATGAAATATTGGAATTGGTAGCTATGCATACCTATGATGTAGGTGATTTGAGAGTAGGTATCAATCTTTTACGCTCTTGCGGTAATATTGCTGAGGCTGATGCCTCTAGAGAAATCACTGAAGAACATTTCCAAAAAGCAGTTGATTCTTTAGTTTCAGTGCAAATCTCAGAAACTTTAAAATCATTAAATGACACCGAAAAGGCATTATTAAAAATAATTTCAGATTCAGATAAGATTTTCACAGCTGGAGAATTATCTGAACTGTTTAAAGAAAAAGAAAATGTAAGTTATGCTACCTTTAACAGAACCCTTGAAAAATTGGAGTTTTTAAGATTAGTTGATACAAAATTCACAGGAAAAGGATCAAGAGGAAATTCCAGAGAAATTATTTTACGTTTTAACCCATGTGATTTCAAATTATGAAATTCATTTCCATCTTTTAAGTTGTGGAAATGCTTCATTTAACATTTTTCTAGCTGTTTTTTCATCCATATCTGTATTTTCGACAGTTTTCGGAACACAAAAATCAATCATTTCTTCCATAGATATATCTGCTGTAAATTCACCATTTTCATAGCAGTAAATGCAGTAATCTTCGTTTTTACTGCTGTCTTTGTTGTTGCCGTATAATTCTTCAGTCATAGGCATTGCACATGACTGACAAAACTTCATATCTGAATCAAATTTCATATTAATCATCTCTGTAACATTAGATTTTTGCATGGGTCAACCTGTTTTGATCTAATGCTTTTTCTGCGCCAAGGGTTTGGTAGCATATAATCAGAAAAAACCAATTATACTAAATTGGGATTTTGCGCAGTTACAACAGAGATTATTGATAAAAGCAATACCATCATTATAACAAGTATCACCATGCAAGCTTGAATATTATAGTTACTATATTCTATTTCATCCATTATAGAACTTTTCTTTCTTAAATCAGCTTTTATTGCGGTATCTGAATTTTTTAACATTTCTATCACATCGCTAAATTAATATTGTTTGAAAGTGTAATATAAAGAAAGAGAGACACCCCATTTGAAAAGTAATATTTTAGGAAAAAAACTATGAAAAAATTTGAATTTTTTGATGTAACTGCAGATATTGGATTTTATGCATATGGAAACAACTTAAACGAAGCTTTTGAAAATGCAGGATTGGCATTATTTAATATAATTTCCAAAACAGATAATATAAATCCAATAACTTCCAAATCATTTGAAATAACCTCGGAAGACAAAGTTTCATTATTATATGATTTTTTAGAGGAACTTTTATTTTTGCATGAAATAGAATTCATGTTATTTTCAGAATTTAAAGTCATGATTGATAAAATAGATGACGGATATCACTTAAATGCAACAATTGAAGGCGAAGATATTAATTGGGATAAACATTACCGCGGCGATGAAGTTAAGGCAATAACATTTCACAAAATGAATATTGTTGAGGGGAATGCTGTAAAACTTTCAGCAATTGTTGATTTATGAAAACATATATAATGAATTATAGTTAAATAATTAAATATGCAAAGAAGAAAATCAGTTTCAAGAATATTTGAACTAATTGTAGGTGGCTTAGGGGCACTTGTAAGTTTGGTTTCTAGTTCATTTATTTTATTGATTGGAAGTTTTGGATTTGGAGCAACATCCTTTTTAGGACTTATAGCTACTCTTGGATCATTTTTAGGTATTTTTGCATCTATTCATGTATTTAAAGATAGTGATGTTGGAGGATTCCTGTTTATTGTTTCTGCAATCTTGGTTCTGCTGGGATCTACTTTCTTTGGTGTTCTTGGAGCATTGCTGCTGTTGGTTGCAGGAATATCTGCTTTATTTAGAAAATAAAAATTTTCTTAATAAAGCTTTTGTAAATAAACAATTAATCTTTAAGAGATTTTATTTTTCTCAATTTGCCGGTGAGGTTTATGGCCTCATTTAACTTGTTTTTTTAGAGTGTAAAAAAGAGGTTTTTTGCTGCCGATTTTATTTTTTGGAGTAATTTTTTTATTAATTTCATTCTGTTTTCTACCAAAAAATTATTTATTGTCCTATTATAAATATTATAAAATAGTTTGTGATTTTTATGAGTATTAAAGATAACATTAAAAAAGTTAGAGATAACGTATACGAAGTTCCAGGAAGCGTTAATAAAAAAATGAGAGCTTCTGGAAGATTGTATCTTGATGATGAAAGTTTTGAAGCTTTGGAAGATGGGGCTATTGACCAGATTGTAAATATTGCATGTCTTCCAGGTGTTCACAGATATGCAATCGGTCTGCCTGACATTCATTTCGGATATGGATTTCCAATAGGTGGGGTGGCAGCATTCAATGAAAAAAATGGAATTGTCTCTCCTGGAGGAGTAGGTTTTGACATTAACTGTGGAGTCAGATTAATAAAAACCAATCTTAAACAAGCAGACATTGAAGACAAGCTTGATGAATTAATTGAAGCATTGTTTAAAAACATTCCGTCTGGTGTAGGAAGCAAAGGAAAAATCAAGCTTAAAGAAAATGAAATAGATGATGTTTTAAATTTCGGAGCTGAATGGGCTGTAGAAAATGGCTACGGGTGGAAAGAAGATTTGGAAGTTTTAGAAGAAAACGGAAGAATCAAAGAAGCAGACTCAGCTAAAGTCAGTGACAAAGCTAAAAGAAGGGGAATACCTCAACTTGGTTCTTTAGGTTCTGGAAATCACTTTTTAGAAATTCAGGTTGTTGATGAAATATATAATGATGAAGTGGCTGGTGTATACGGACTTGAAAAAGGAATGGTTGTAATAATGATTCACAGCGGTTCAAGAGGCTGCGGACATCAGGTATGTTCTGATTATTTAAGAGTAATGGATAAAGCTTATAAAAATCACCAAATAGATCTTGCAGACAGACAACTGGCCTGTGCACCATTTGATTCAAGGGAAGCTCAGGACTACTTAAAAGCTATGTATGCTGCAGCTAATTATGCATGGGCAAACAGACAGATGATGACTCATTGGATAAGGGAAACCTTTGAAGACATTTTAGGAAAATCCGCTAAAGATATGGAAATGGACATTGTTTATGATGTAGCTCACAACATTGCTAAACAGGAAACACACAAATTCAAAGGCAATGACATTAAACTGGTGGTACACAGAAAAGGAGCTACCCGTGCATTCGGACCTGGAAGTGAAGAAATTCCTGAAAAATACAGGGAAGTTGGTCAGCCGGTATTGATTCCTGGAACAATGGGAACAGCATCCTATGTATTGCATGGAACACAAACAGCAATGGAAGAAACATTCGGATCCACTGCACATGGTGCCGGAAGAGTTTTATCAAGGTCACAGGCTAAAAAAGACTACAAACCTGAAGAAATCAAAAACACTTTGGCTGCAAACGGAGTAAAAATCAGAGCTACAACTGAAAATGTAATAGCTGAAGAGGCACCTGGGGCATACAAAGATGTGGACAGTGTAGTTAAAATATCTGACAGTACAGGAATAGCTAAACTTGTTGCAAAAGTAAAACCGTTAGCTGTTACAAAAGGATAAGATAAGATGATTGGAATTATTGGCGGCAGCGGAGTTTATGAAATAACTCAGAAGGCAGACAGTGTTGAAAAAAAGTTAGTCAAAACAGACTATGGGGAAGTTGAAGTTTCTATTTTGGATATATTCAATAAAACAGTAGCTTTTATTCCAAGACATGCTGCAGGACACAGTATCCCTCCACATAAAATCAATTTCAGAGCTAATATTGATGCACTTAGGAATGTAGGTGTTACACAGATAATAGCTACCAATTCTGTTGGGTCTATGAATCTGGAAATGCCTCCTGGATCATTTGTCATTCCCGATGACTTTTTAGATTTTACAGAAAACAGGGATAAGACATACTTTGAAGACCATGTTGTTCATGTAGATGTAACTGAACCTTATTGCAGTCGTCTAAGGGATATAATGGCTGACTGTGGGGAAGTTATTACTGGCGGAACATATGTGTGTACACAGGGACCCAGATTTGAAACACCTGCTGAAATCAAAATGTTCAAACTTCTTGGAGGGGATTTGGTAGGTATGACTGGAGTTCCTGAAGTAACATTGGCTCGTGAAAGGGCAATTTGTTACAATTCCATTTGTATAGTTTCAAATTATGCATCAGGCATTTCTGAAGATAACTTGACCATTGATGAAGTATTTGAAATGGTTAAGGCTAAAGAATCAGATTTGCTTGAATTGATTTATGAAATCATCAGGAATTTAGACGACGATTTTGATTGTCCTTGTCGCCATGCTTTAAATGGTGCTGAAGTTTAAATTCTTTTTTCAAAAAGATTTATTATTTATTTAACAAAATTTTATTTAGGTTGATGTTATGGCAAAAGTTATATTATTAAATTCCAGTCCTCGAGCTAACAGTAACACTCAGGATGTTCTGGAAGTTTGTGCTGAAGAAATTGAGAAAAATGGTGTTGAAGCTGAAATCATATCCTTAAGAGGAAAACAGATACAGTCATGTGTTGCATGTAACGGATGTGCAAAAACAGGAAATTGTGTTTTAAATGACGGTTTGGATGAAATCATTGAAAAAATCAGACAGGCTGACGGATTTATTCCTGCAGCACCAGTTTACTTTGGAACTGCAAGAGGAGACATAATGGCTGCTCTTCAAAGGATAGGTAAAGTTTCAAGAGGAAACGACAAATTTTTAGAATGGATGGTTGGAGGTCCGATTGCTGTTGCAAGGCGTGGAGGACAGACTTTAACCTTACAGGAAATGACAATGTTTTTCCCGATTAACAATATGATAATAGCCGGAAGTACTTACTGGAACATGGTATTTGCAGGTCCTGAAGGTACAGCTTTAGATGACAGTGAAGGAATAGCCACTATTAAGTTATTTGGTCAGAATGTTGCCAATATAATTAAAAAATTAGTTGATTAAAATGAGAATTGCACTTGCATCTTCCAATGGAGATATTGTTGATTTGCATTTAGGAAAAGCAGTATCATTAGTTATTTATGATGTAGTTGACAATGACTTTGATTTTGTTGAAACAAGAAAATTGGCTATTGATAAGGACGCCAAACATCAGGGCGGTGATGTTATTCAAGAATGCAATGACTGTGATGTTATAATTTCTACAAAATACGGATTCAAATCCAAAATTAAGGCAGAGGATGCAGGAATTAAGCTGGTTAGTGATGAAGGTCCTGTTGAGGAAGTTTTACAAAGATATATTGATCACTACAATTTCATGAATAGCTGATTTTCTCTTTTTATTTTTTTAACAAGTTTTATATATGGTAGTCACGATATTATTATTATGGAAGACTTATGTACTATTGTTTTGGGAGTGCTTATTGCACTGGTAATATTTTCTATTTGCGGATAATATGGAAAATAAAACAAATATTGTAATATTGGTTGTTGTATTAGCTGTTTATGGCTTGAATCAGCTGGTTTTGAAGAATTTGGGAATTCCATTTTTCAATAATTATCTCAATGATCTGCTGGCTGTGCCATTATTTTTCGCTTTAATAAACAGCATTTCATTATACAGGTCAAATATGCAGGTGACATCCTTAAAATATCTGACTTTAATTACAATATTTCTATCTTTTTTAGGTGAGTACATAGCTATTTTTTTAAGACCTGGAAGTGTTTCTGACTGGTGGGATGTTGTGTGTTATTTTATAGGAATGTTTGTATATTACTTAATTACAAATATAATAGTTAAGCCTATATAGTTCAGAAGGTAGAACGATTGACTCGTAATCAATAGGTCTGGGGTTCGATTCCCCATGTGGGCTTTTTAAAAAATCAATTGGAGGTTGCTTTAATGGAATCTAAAGATTTGATTATAATAATCTGTGCAATTATTGTCGGGGCATGCATTATAGCATTTGCAATTGCTTTTGCTGATGATATCCATGATGATGAAGACGATACTGTGTCTACTAACTGCACTGCTGAAAATCTAACCAATAATACAACTGCAAACACAAGTGACAACACTAAGCCGAATTCAGGAGTTTATGTTGTAAGTGAAGTGGTAAAATATAATTATCAGGCAGATGACGGCAGCTATTATCGTGAAGTAACTTATTCTGATGGTGGTTTTAGACAGTACAATACGTCTAGCGGAAAATTAATCGGGTCCAGCTATGCTTCAGACCAGAAATATTTGCCTAGTATGGAATAAGGAGTTTTAATACTCCTTATTTTCCAACTAGTGTTATGAAATCATATTTTTATTTTGTTTTAATGTGTTTTTACTATTTTAAAATGATATTATAATCATTCTTTTTGTTTAGTTTGTAATAACTAAAGTTATAAATTATATGGAATAAATGTTTAGTCATTTAACAAGCTTTATATATCATGAAGAAAAGAAGTAATAATAACCTTTAAGGGCGGATTTTAATAATTTAAAACTTTATAATGTATTGTTCTTTAAAATAAGTGAGTAAAACTCACAGTAGTCGATTAACGGATTATAAAACTATAATCAATTATAATCTTATTTTATATTCTGTATTGTGTTTAATTTAACAGATACGGTATTTGGTGGACTATTTTTAAATTTACTATAGCGATAGCTATATTTTTAACGATAATAAAATTTACGGAAAAACTATAAAAGGTTGATATAATGGCAAAAGCAAAAGCAAGACGTAGAGTACGTGACACATGGAAAGAAAAATCTTGGTATACTATTAAAACACCAGTAAACTTTGAAGACAAAGAAATTGGAGAAACTCCAGCAAGAGACCCTGATTATCTCATCGGTAGGGGAGTAGAAGTTACTATGAGGGAATTGTCTGGTGACTTTTCCAAACAATACATCAAACTCAGGTTTGAAATTGATAATGTAGCAGGAGATGTTGCAAACACCAAATTTACTGGTCACAAAACTACTACTGATTATGTAAGAAGTATGATTAGAAGAGGAACCAGTAGAATCGATGCTTCTTCTGTTGTTAAAACTAAAGATGATCGTAAAGTTAAACTTCATGTACTTGCAGTAACTACCAGAAGAGCTAAATCTTCCCAACAAAAATACATGAGACAAGTTATCAATGATTTATTAGCTGAAACTGCAGCAGAAAAATCTTTCGATGAATTAATAAAACTTGTTGTTAACGGTAAATTAGCATCTGAAGTTTATCACAATGCTAAAAAAATCTACCCTCTTAAAAGAGTGGAAATTATCAAAAGTAAAGTATTAAACTAAATACTTTTACTTATTTTTTTCATTTCATTATATCACAATGTTATATTTCATTGTAAAAAAATAATAAATTAAAACTCCACATTCGGTACAGTTTTTTCATCTTCAGGAATTTCAATAAAGTTTGCAGTTTTAAATCCGAATAACTGTGCAACTAAATTGCTTGGAAATTGTTCACAGCTGTTGTTGTAGACTAAAACATAATTATTGAAGCTTTCTCTATAAATGGCTATTTTATCTTCACTGTCGCTTATTTGTCTTTGCAAATCCAAAAAGTTTGAATTGGCTTTTAGTTCAGGATACTTTTCAGCTATTGCAAATAAATTAACAAGACTTCGGGATAGCTGGGAATTTGATTTTTGTATGTCTTCTATATTTCTTGCATTCATTAATGAAGCTCTGGCCTGACTTACCTGAGTAAATGTGTTATGTTCGTGTTTTGCATAACCTTTAACAACTTCCACAAGATTTGGAATTAGGTCGGTTCTTCTTTTTAACTGAACATCAATTTTACTCCAGGAATTTTTTACCCTGTTTCTTTCAGTTACTAAGTCATTGTAAATTGAAATGGTGTAGTTAATGATTCCTGCAATTATTATTAAGGTAATTAAAGCATAAATGAAACTTCCTCTTCCTGGAATTGCAATTTCAATTTCAAAACTTACAAATAAGATAGCCAGTACGATAATTATTTTATATAATGTTCTCATAGAATAAATTATGGTTAATATATTATATTAATTATATGGTTAAATTAGGTAGCTTTTTATATTATCCTTTAGAAATATTATTGTGTTGATAATATGGTTGAAAAGTTAATAATGATTAATTGGGGTTATGTTCTAATCCTGTTTTTATTGGGATTCTTAACATACAAAAGAAAATCCTTAGACGCTCTTGGATCAGTTGTTATGATTATTATGGGAGTTATCATTATTTTCTCAGCAGGATTTAACTGGTTATTATTAATTTTAATATTTCTTATTTTAAGTTTGGCGGCTACAAAATTCTCAAAATCCTATAAAAAATCTTTAGGGGAATTTGAAGGTAGAAGAACTTCTAAAAATGTTATTTCAAATGGTATTGTAGCAGTTATGATGGCTGCATTTGGAGGTTATTACTTATCATTTGTCGGAGGATTTATTGGGGCAATAGCTACTGCAACAGCAGATACTTTAGCCAGTGAAATAGGAGTATTGCATCAGCCTAGATTAATTACTACTTTTAAAAAGGTTGAACCTGGAACTGACGGCGCAGTATCTGTTTTGGGAACTGTTGCAGGTATGATTGGTGCAGCTATTGTTGGTATTTGTGCTTATTTGCTTGGAATTATTAATGATCCTGTTTTAGCTATTATTTTAGCAGTTATTCCTGGAACATTAGGTTGTTTTATGGACAGTATCCTTGGAGCAGTCTTTGAAAGAAAAGATTTGCTTACAAATGAACATGTAAATCTTATAGCTACTATTATCGGAGCTTTAATCGGTATTTTACTTGTTTAATTAATTATTTTAATAAGTTAAAACAGATAGTAAATCATGTCTGTAGTAGAGTTTAATTTTGATATTGCTGTTTCAACACTTATTGCAGTAATTATTGCAGTATATTATAAACGCAGGTATGGTGATGAGATTTTTAAGGATAAACGTACCTGGGTTAAGATACTTGTGCTGTTTTTTGTTGCAAATTTAATTAAAGTTTTAATTAAACCTTTAATAGGTTTCTAAAATCTGATTTTTTTAAATAATTTTATAACTATTGAAAAATATATTTAAAAGTATTATATTAAGGTGACATTATGAAGGGAATAGTTTTAGTTATGGATGGTATGGGGGACCGTCCACTTAAAGAATTTGATAATCAAACCCCTCTCCAAGCAGCCAATACTCCGAATATGGATGAAATGGCTAAAAATGGTATAACTGGAATTATGGATTCAATAGCTCCGGGAATTATACCTGGTAGTGACACTGCTCATTTGTCTATTTTAGGTTATGACCCTTACGAAGTATACACAGGAAGAGGCCCTTTTGAAGCGGCTGGTGTTGGAGTAGATGTTATTCCTGGAGATATTGCATTTAGGTGTAATTTCTCAACAGCTGATGAAAATGGTATAGTTACTGACAGACGTGCAGGAAGAATCAGAGAGGGAACTCATGAAATCGTTGAAGTGTTAAATACAATGGTTTTGGAAGATTATCCTGATATTAAAATTATTTTTAAGGAATCAACTGGTCACAGAGCAGTTTTAGTATTAAGAGGTGAAGGTCTATCTGATAAAGTAAGTGATGCTGATCCTAAAGTGGAAGGAAACAAACCTAAAGAAGTTATACCTTTAGATGATTCAGTTGAAGCTAAAAAAACTGCAGATATTTTAAATAAATTGGTAGTTAAATCTTATGAAATGATTAAAGACCATCCTGTTAATTTGGAAAGAATAGAAAACAATGAACCTCCTGCAAATATTATAATTCCACGTGGTGCAGGTGAAGTTCCGGTTGTAGAAGCTTTAAATGACAAATATGAAGTTAATTCTGCATGTATTGCTGAAACTGGTCTTATTATGGGAATAGGAAGATTTGCCGGTATGGATATTATTGAAATGGAAGATGTTACTGGTGGAATTGACACCAATTTGGAAAATATCAGAGACACAATTATTGACCAGGTTAAAAATTCAGACCATGACTTTTTCCTGATAAATATTGATGGGGCAGATGAAGCAGGTCATGACGGGCAGGCTGTTGAAAAACGTGACTTCATTGAAAAAGTTGACAGGGTTGTTATGAGTGAACTTAAAAAACTTGAAGATGTTTATATTTTCTTGACTGCTGATCATTCAACTCCAATTTCTGTTTTAAACCACTCAGGAGATCCTGTGCCGGTTATTATTACAGGACCTGAAGTAAGAGTGGATGATGTTTGTGAATACTCTGAAGTAGCTGTTGCAAAAGGAGGGCTTTGCAGAATTAGAGGAGCAGACGTTATGAACATCATGATGGATTTAATGAACTATGCTCATAAGTTTGGAGCTTAAAAGAGTTGATTCAATGGCTGTTAAAAAACTGTTCGGAACTTCTGGAATTCGGGGGAAAATAAATTCTGAAGTTACATGTGAACTTGCATTAAATGTCGGTAAATCATTAGCTTGTTATTTGGGTAATGAGGGAACGGTAGTTTTAGGTTATGATACAAGAACTACTAATGTGATGCTTGACCAGGCTATTTGTGCAGGTTTGCTTGAAAGCGGAGTAGATGTAATTAAAATAGGAATGGTTCCAACTCCTTTGGTAGGTTATGCTACTGATAAATTAGGTGCTGATGCTGGAGTAATGCTGACTGCATCACATAATCCTTCACAGTACAATGGAATTAAAATTTGGAATGCTAACGGAATGGCATACACTTCAGCTCAGGAAGCTAAAATTGAAGAAATCTACTCAAATGAATCTTACACTTCAGTAAGCTGGGATAAAGTAGGTAGCTTAAGAGTTAATGAGGAAATTAAAGGAAGATATATTGATGATCTGGTAGGTATGGTAAATATTAAGCCAGGTTTAAAGGTTGTCATTGATTGTGCTTCAGGGGCAGGAAGTGAAATATCTCCTTTGGTATTTAGAAAAGCGGGCTGTGAGGTAACAACTCTTAATTCTCAGCCGGACGGTTTTTTCCCAGGAAGAAATCCTGAACCGAATGCAGAAAACCTGCAAAATCTGATGAAAACTGTAGTAGCCATTGGTGCAGACCTTGGAATTGCACACGACGGAGATGCAGACAGAATGATTACAATTGATGAAAATGGTGATATTTCCCCATTCGACTCTTTACTTGCATTAATGTCTAAAGAATTTGACGGAGACATAGTCACTACTGTAGATGCAGGTTTATGTATGGATGAATCTGTAAAAGGTAATGTTTTAAGAACTAAAGTCGGAGATGTAAATGTAGCTGAAGTCATAATAGAAAAAGATGCTGCATTTGGAGGGGAACCTTCCGGAACCTGGCTGCATCCTGATTTTTGTATGTGTCCTGACGGCATACTTTCAGGTTTAAGGATGGCTGAACTTGTATCAAACAAAGGCAAATTGTCCGAATTGCTCTTAGAGATTCCGTCTTACCCAAATATTCGTGAAAAAATAATCTGTTCTAAAGAAGCCAAAACAGCCGTTATGGAAAATATGGAAGATTTATTAAAAGACAGTTTTGATGATATTAAGGAAATTAATTCTATTGACGGAGTCAGATTAACTTTCAATGATGATAGCTGGGTTTTAGTAAGGCCTTCAGGAACTGAAGATTATATTAGAATAACTTTAGAGTCTAAAGACAGCACAAAAGCTCAAGCCATTAAAGAAACATGTGTTAAAATCATAAAAGAAAATATTTAAATTCTTTTTCATGCAGCGGATTACTGCATGTTTTTTTTAATCTTCTTTTTTTCAATTAAAAAAATTAATTAATAAGTATAAACTTAACATATTATAATAGTTTATAAGTAATAACTTATGGGGTAATGAAATTGAAAGCTATAATTTTAAGTGCTGGTGAAGGTTCTAGAATGAGGCCATTAACCCTCACAAAACCTAAAACAATGTTGCCAGTAGCTGGAAAACCAATTATTCAGTACAATATCGAGTCTTTAAGAGATAATGGTATAACTGATATTTTGCTTATTGTACGTTATAAAGAAGAAATTGTTAGGAATTACTTTGGAGACGGAAGTGATTTCGGAGTCAATATTTCTTATAAAACTCAAAAAGACTTTTTAGGAACAGCTAATGCTATTTCATATGGTGAAGATTTTATTGATGATAGTATTATTGTTTTAAATGGAGATATTATACTTGATGATGAGATTATTCATGAAATAATTAAGAAGTACAATTATTTGTCACCTGATACTTTAATGCTTTTAACTGAAGTGGAAGATCCTTCAGCATTTGGTGTTGTTGAAATTGAAAACGGAAATATTAAAAACATTGTAGAAAAGCCAAAACGTGAAGAGGCACCAAGTAATTTGGTCAATGCTGGAATTTACATATTTAATAAGGATATTTTCGATAAAATCCGTGAAACAGAAATCTCTGAAAGGGGAGAATATGAAATTACTGATTCAGTATCTTTACAAATTGAAGATAATAAAACAGTTATCGGACATAAAACTTCTAAAGATTGGATTGATGTTGGCAGGCCATGGGAATTAATTGAAGTAAATGAAGAATTAATTGGCAAGCTTAAAACAGAAATTAAAGGAACAGTGGAAGCTGGAGCAGTTATTCATGGTGAAGTATTTTTGGATGAGGGAAGTGTTATTAAGGCTGGTGTTTACATTGAAGGAAATGTATATATTGGTAAAAACTGTGATATAGGTCCTAACTCCTATATTCGTGGAAATACTTACTTTGGTGATAATGTTCATGTTGGAAATGCTGTTGAGATTAAAAACTCAATTATTATGGAAAATACAAATGTTAGTCATTTAAGTTATGTAGGTGACTCTGTTATAGGTTCTAACTGCAATATAGCAGCAGGAACAAATATAGCTAATTTGCGTTTTGATAATGCAACCATTAAAACTAAAATTAAAAATCAGAAAATAGACAGCGGAAGACGTAAATTGGGAGCTATTATCGGTGATTCTGTAAAGACGGGTATTAACTCAAGTTTTTCTCCAGGTGTAAAAGTAGGCCATAACTCCACTATCGGATCAGGTGTGCTGTTATACGAAGATTTGCCTTCCGATACAAGAGTATTGGAAAAACAAACTCATATTATTCAAAAGAAAAAGAAAAAAATTAATTAAATGGTGATATTATGGAAAATAAAAAAGACTCTGTTGTAATATGTCCAGGTGCACAAGTACTCGGTGATGTTGAATTAGGTGAAGATGTATCAATTTGGCACGGAGCTGTTGTTAGAGGAGATGTGGATTCTATTAAAATAGGTAACAACTCTAATGTACAGGATAACTGTGTATTACATTGTACTGAAGATTTCCCGATAACAATTGGGGATAATGTATCTGTAGGTCATGGTGCTGTTGTTCATGGATGTACTTTGGAAGACAATGTACTAATTGGAATGAATGCAACTGTGTTAAATGGAGCACACATTGGTAAAAATTCTATTGTAGGGGCTGGAGCTGTTGTAAGTGAAGGTAAAGAATTCCCTGAAGGCAGTCTAATTTTAGGAGTTCCTGGCAAACTAATAAAGGAAGTTACTCCTGAACAAATTGAACATATTCAAGAAAATGCAGATAATTACAAAAAACTTTCAAAACAATATAAATAAGGTTAAAAAATGAAACCAAGGGCAATAGTTAGTGAAATGGATTCCTATGTTCCAGGTAAATCTCAGGATGAGATAGCTAGTGAATTCAACTTAAATAAAGATGATATAATTAAATTAGGATCTAATGAAAATCCATTTGGCCCATCTGCTAAAGCTATTGAAGCTATCGGAAAAGAATGTAAAAACATAAACAGATATCCAGAATCAGTTTTAAACGAGCTTCAACAAGAATTAGCCAATTATTCTGGGGTTAAACAATCTCAGGTTATTATTGGTGGTGATGGTGCTGATGAAATCATTGATGTTTTAGCTAAAACATTTATTGACGAAGGTGATGAGTTTATTGTACCTCTACCTTCTTACATGTATTATGAGTATTTATTGCAGCAATACGGTGCTCGTCCGGTTTATGCTAAATGGAATTTGGAAGAAAACAAATTGGATACAGATTCAATTTTAAATTCTATAAACAATAAAACAAAAATGATTTTCTTATGCACACCAAATAATCCTACAGGTACTTTAATTGATGAAAAGGATATTAGGGATATAGCCTCTGGAAATCCTGATGTTCTGATTGTTGTAGATGAAGCCTACTTTGAGTATGCTGAAGTTACAAATAAGGATTTGATTAATGAATTTGACAATATTTTCATTATCAGAACCATGTCTAAAGTAATGGGATTGGCTGGAATGAGAATGGGTTATGGTTTAGCTTGCAGTGAGATTATTGAATATATGCACAGAATTAAACCGGTATTTTCTCTAACAAGATTGTCTTATGTAGCTGCTCTTAATACTTTGAGGGATAAGAACTACATTGAAACATCTATTGAAAAAGGTATTGAAAGCAGGGAATATCTTTATAATGAACTGTCAAAAATCGATTCATTGAATGTTTTCCCGTCTAAATCTAATTTCATGTTAATTGGCATAAAAGACACAGGATTTACAGCATCTGAATTTGCATTTGAACTTATGAAAAAAGGTGTTATTGTAAGGGACTGCACATCATTTAAAGGATTGGATGAATATTGGATTAGGATAAGTATCTGTACTTTAGAAGAGGATAAAAAATTCATAGACATTGTAAAAGAGGTATTATCCTAATGTATGTAGGCGGAACTGTAATTTCTTCTGTTGAATTTCATGGAAATATGTCTTTAGTTATTTTCATGTCAAAATGTCCTCTTGCTTGCCGTTATTGTCATAATGCTGAACTTTTAGATGACAACACCCAATTAAGTTTTGAAGAAATTAAAAAAGAAATAAATGATGCTGCTGATTTTATTGATGCAGTTGTAATATCTGGAGGGGAACCGCTGGTTCAAAGTGATGCAGTTATTGAAATACTAAAATATGTGCATAAATTAGGTCTCAAAACCAAATTGGATACCAGTGGAATTTATCCCGATAAACTTGAGAACATTTTAAAACTGAATATTTTGGATTTCATTTCTTTGGATGTTAAAGCACCTTTTGAAAAATACAGGAAAGTTACAGGATCCAATGTCGGTTCTCAGGTTCACAAATCAATGAATCTTATAAACAAATATGGGGTTCACCTGGAAGCCAGAACAACTTATGTCCCGACATTACATACTAAAAAGGATATTTATAATTTGGTAATGGATATTGAAGCTGAAGTTTATACCATTCAACAATTCAGGAATAGGAATGTTTTAGACCCTGCATTGGAGGAAGTGGAAGTTCCAAATCCTCATGATTTAAGAAAACTTGCAGAATACGTAAAACCTTATTTTGACGGTGTTGTAAAAGTAAAATCTGCAGAATTTGGAGAAGAAATAATATAAATTTGCTGGGAGGAGAAAAAAAATGCCAATCTTATCATTTTCAAGTCAGGATATTGATATAATCACTGGAAAAAAGACAATGACAATACGTAAGCTTTGGAAAACTCCTCTTAAAAAAGGCGACAGACTTTATTGTTATTGGAATTTGGTTTCTAAAGAAAAAAAGAAAATTTTTGAAGCTAAAGTATTGGATGTGCAAACAATTCCTTTTTCTGATTTGAAAGATAATGATGAACTTGCCAGAAAAGAAGGATTTGAAAGCGCTGTGGAAATGGTTAAGGATTTCAAAAAAATGTATGCTGGCAAAATTGAGGATTCTGAACTATTTCAAATCATTTACTTTGAAAAATTAGATGTAAATGACTGGAAAGGGGATAAAATTGATGAAAAGGCTATGATAACACAAAGAGCAGATATTCTTTTTGACAGCGGTAAATTTGATAAATCTACAATGTGTTATGATGCTGCTTTAAGAATTGATCCTGATGATGTTTATCTATTAAATAAACAGGGAGATAATCTATCAAGGCTGGGCCACTTTGATCAGGCAATATTTTGTTATGATAAGGCTTTAAAAATAGAACCTCATAATGAATATATATTAAATAATAAGGCTATAGCTTTACTTAACTCCGGAAAACTGGATGATGCTCTGAAAGTTAGTGATATTGCACTGGCCATAAATCCGAACAGTTCAATTGTTTTATATTGGAGAGGATTTATTTTAGAAGTTTTAGGTAAATTTGATGAAGCTTTGGATGTTTACGACCATCTGATTTTAATAGATAGTGAAAATCCTGAAGTATGGAACTCAAGAGGAAATTTATTGTCTGATATGGGCAAATTGGAAGAAGCTATTAAATCTTTTGACAGGGCTCTTGAAGTATGTTTTGATGATTCTGAATTGGATGCAGGTTCTATAAATCGTATGGGTAATGCTTATATTGATTTGGGTAAATTAGATGAAGCTCTGGAATGTTTCAATACAGCTATTTCTTTAGAAAAACACAATATTGATTTTTTATTAAATAAAGGAGTAGTTTTAATGGAGCTGGGAAAATTTGAAGAAGCTGTAGAAAGCTTCAATAAAGTTTTACTTAAATCTCCAGATAATGAAGATGCATTTTTCCTAAAAGAGGAATGTCTGGATAATTTGTAACATCTCTTTCTCAATTATTTGAGGATATAAAATTGTATTTTTACCTGAGGATTTTTTCCAATTATTTAACTAACAACTGTTAGTTTTATATACTATCAAAACAATAGTATAACTAACAACTGTTAGTTTTGGGATATTCATGAAAACACAAACAAAAGATAAAATATTTGACACGGCTTTGGATTTATTTTCTAAAAAGGGATATGATTCAGTATCCGTTAGAACAATAGCTTCAGAAGTTGGAATTAAGGAAAGTTCAATTTATAATCATTATTCAAGTAAAAAAGATATTTTAATGTCAATTTTAAACTATTTTGAAGAGTATTTTAAAGGAAATCCGTTAGATGATGAAAATATCAGAAAATTACTTGAAGAAAATCCTGAAGAATTTTATCATCAGGGATCTGAAATGTTTAAACAGCAGATTTTTGAAGAAAAGATTTTAAAAATCATGAAGCTGATTTTTGTTCAGATGTATCAGATAGATGAAGTTAAGGAATTTTTCCTGCGGGAGATACTTGGAGGGTCTACTGACTTCTGGAGTGATGTTTTTGAAATACTGATTCAGAAAAATGTAATTGGTAGCGACTGTAATCCAAATAAATTGGCTGAAATGTACTTTGGATTTTCAATGTTCAAGTTATGGGAAATATTTCTGAAATATGACGACTTTCCAAAAGCAGAAATTGAAATCATGTTTGATGAAGTTGAAGAGTATCATAAATTCCTGCTTGATAGTGTAAGGGCTGATAAAAATGAGTAGTTTGGATTCACCTTATGAAGTTAATGACAGTTATTACAGGGATGTCAAAAGATTTGCCAGTGAATTTTTAGACTTTGCTCACAACTACTTTGATGATGATGAAAAAATTCTTGAAGGATTGATTGTCAGCATATATTGGAAGATGTGCTGTGATAAATTTTCTTCTTTAGAACAAATAATTGATTATTTGGAATATATAGGTGATTTTAATGATCAGCTTCCCTATTTAAGAAAATGGGAAAATGTTGATTTTTCTCCGTATCTGGTTTTGGGGGAGTGGTTTTGTAAAAATGCACAAAAATACTTATCATCATATACATTTAATTTAAATGATTATTTGAAAAAATATGAAGATATACCTAAATCAAAGCAAGAGGAAATATTTTTCAATAGTCCGAAAGAACTATATTATTTAAACATGCTTTGCTCTGAAATAATGGGAAGAATTTTCAGACCAGATTATGAATCAAGAAAAAGAAAAGCAATTGTCCTGCCAACATGTATGAAAATAGACCAAAAACACTGTCAGGCTGTTGAAAAAAGATTAGGTGAAGTTTGCACAGCCTGCAATCCTGAATGTGAAATAGCTAAAATAAATAATGAGTATGACTGCGAGATATATCTGGTTTCCCATAAATCCTCAGCATTTCAAAATGCAACAGATGAAGATAAAAAAGATCTGGCTATTGTTGGAGTTGCATGCCCGTTGAATTTAATATCTGGAGGATGGAAAGCAGCAACACTTGGAATGCCTCCACAATGCGTACTCCTTGATAAAGTGGCCTGCAGCAGGCACTGGCTTAAGGAGGATGTTCCCTCATCAATCAATAAAAAAGAGTTAAAAAAAATATTGGAAGTAAATTAATACTTCTTAATGTTTGTATTTTTTAATTAAACTTAATCCCCACTCAGTCATTGCATCTGCCTTTTCCTGAGAGTCAGATTCAGCAAAGCATCTGAAGATTGGTTCAGTACCTGATGGTCTGATAATTACCCATCCGTCTTCTTTTAGGATTTTAACACCGTCAGTGGTATCAAGTTCAAAATCAGTAGTGGTTTTTATTTCATCCGCTATGTTGTTCATAACTTCATCTTTCAAGTCATCACTGCATTCAATTTTTGTTTTTGTTGCATAGTAAACCGGAAGTTCTTCAACCAGTTTGGATAACGGTTTTTTCTCCTTAGCTATTGTTTCAAGTATTTTAGCCACAGTCATAACTGCATCTCTTCCATAAACAAAATCAGGGAAGATTAAACCACCGTTTTCTTCTCCACCAAATAAACCATTTTCATCTTTTAATTTACGGGCCACAAGTAAATCTCCAACAGCAGTAGCTATTACTTTGCCGTTGTACTCTTCAGCAATATCATAAATTGCCTGTGAAGTTGCAACAGTTGTAACTATTGTACCTCCGTTGTTTTCTTTAAGCATCTGTTTTTCAACAAGTGAAAATGTTTTGTCTCCAAGTACAAAGTTTCCTTTTTCATCAATACAGATGGTTCTGTCTGCATCTCCGTCATGAGCAAGTCCGATATCTGCATTTAACTGTTTTACAACATTAATTAGCTCCTGTAAGTTTTCTTCAATTGGTTCAGGGTCACGACCTGGGAAAAATCCGTCTGCCTGACAGTTTAGAGTAGTTACATCACAGCCCAATTTTCTAATCAGGTAAGGGGCAGTGTATGATCCTGCTCCGGAACCGCAGTCAACAACAACTTTCAAATTAGCTTTTTTAATGGCTTCAACATCTACTTTGCTGATTGCTTCATCGATGTATTCATCAATAATTTTGTCATTGTGGTATAATTGGCCAATTTCACTCCAATGAGCTCTTTTCGGTTCTTCATCAAAATATAATTTTTCAATTTCCAATTCCATCTCATCAGGAATTCCAATACCTAATTCATCTAAAAATTTAATTCCGTTATATTTTGGAGGATTATGTGATGCGGTAATCATAACTCCACCGTCATAATACTTGCGAACTCCATACTGGACTCCAGGAGTGGGCAGAATTCCTAAATCTACAACATCACAACCGGAAGATAAAAGTCCAGCTTTTACAGCTTCCATTAACATAGGACTGCTTGTTCTTGTATCTCCACCAACAGCTACTGTTCCTTGAACTACTGATCCGTAACATGCTGCAAGTCTGGATGCAAATTCAGGAGTTAAAACTTCATTAGCTACTCTTCTAACTCCAAAAGTCCCGAATAATCTTTTTTTATCTGACATTATTAATTGCCTCATAATTTTTTATATTACAGTTATTTTTATTTTTGATAAATAAAAAGTTAATGATGTCGAAAATTCTTTATTCTGCAGGGGATTTTACTTGATTGATAATGTTAATTTTTCAGCTTATTTTAAAAGCTTGAGTTAGACAATTTTTATTGCATCTCCGCTTGATAGGATAAGTTCCAGCTGGGAATTGTATTCTGTAACTGTTCCGGCAACACTGACTTTCTTGCCTTTGTAACTTTCAACAGCAATTCCGTTATCTTCCAGCTGGGCTAACTGGCTCTCAAAAATTATTAAAGACATCTGTCCTGTTCCGTCATTGATAGTTAAAAAATAGCTGCTTTTACTTGCTGAGGCTTTAACGTCGCTAACAACACAGTCAATGCTGACTTCCTCATCAATCATGCCTCTGTTTATATCCTGAATTTCCACTTTTTTAACTTCAATTGAAGGAGTAAATATTATTAAACCGATTAAACCTATCAATGAAGTTATAAGAGCTATTTTCAGTAATTTGTCATCTGTAATTTCCATGAATTTATCTTGATTTTTATTTTAAAAATAGATGATAGGTTTTTATTTTAAAATATTGTTTTGCAAAATCTTTTTTTACATCAAAATATAATTTAAATATGTATGTTTGGTAACAGTGATTTAAAAAAAACAGATTTATATGCAATACTTGTTGGGATATTTTGTGCATCGTTGATTGTTTCAAATATAATTGCAAGCAAAACATTTGAATTGTATTGGGTAAGCTTGCCCTGTGCAGTTATAATATTTCCAATAATATATATTGTTAATGATGTACTTGCAGAGTGTTACGGTTATCAGAAAGCCAGAATGGCTATTTATTTAGGATTTTTCATTAATTTAATAGCTGTAATCTGTTATAATATAACCATGTTTTTACCGGCTCCTGCATATTTTACAGCTGATGCAGCTTTCCATACAGTTTTGGGAAGTACTTTAAGATTGCTGATAGCTAGTTTTATAGCTTATCTGGTCGGATCATTGATTAATGCAAAACTGATGGTTTATTTAAAATATAAAAATGAGGAAAAATTATTTTTCAGATGTATTGCATCTACATTTGCCGGTGAAGGAATGGATGCAATTATATTTATTACAATAGGATTTTTAGGAACAATGCCTCTATTTGCACTTCTAACTATGATTGTGGCACAGGCATTATTCAAAACAGCTTATGAAGTTGTTGTATACCCTGTAACAAGAAAAGTAATACAAAATGTAAAAGCTTTAGATGATTATTGAGTTTCATACATTGAAATTAACCTTTCAACTGTATCAATATCATCTACTCCTTTGTCTTTTCTGATATTTTTAACAACAGGGAAACGCAATGAGTATCCGGTTTCATATTCAGGACTTTCAACGATTTCACTGAATGCCACTTCCAATACGATTTTAGGTTCTACAACAATTTCTCTGCCTTTTGTAGACAGTTCGTATTCTTTCATTTTTTTAGTAAGATATTCTAGTGTAGCATCATCAAGACCTGTAGCCACATAAGCAACTGTTTTTAGATTATTGTCTTCATCACGTAGGGATACTAGATATGAGCCGACAAAATCTCCTCTTTTACCGATACCGTATGTTCCGCCAACAACAACCATGTCCAATGTTTCAGGTTCTGCCTTATATTTAAGCATTTTTTTACCACGAAGTCCTGGAATATATGGCTCTCCAGCATCTTTAATCATTATTCCTTCGTGATGTTGAGCTATTGACAATTCAAACAGATCTTCCACTTCTTTAATAGTATCTGGAGTTCCATAAACCATGTTGCTTAAATTGATTTCATCTGGTGTGGTGTTGACGATTTCCTCAAGTTTTTTTCTCCTTTTAAGTAATGGTTCATCAATCATCGGAACTATGTAGTATAACAAATCAAAGAGGAAAACTTTTAGAGGGACCTGTTCCATAGCTTCGTCAATATTGTGTTTTCTTCTGACTCTATGTAGAATATTCTGGAAAGATAAGGGGTTCCCGTCTCTTGTAGCTATTACTTCACCTTCTACAATATAATCTTCATGAGGGAGGTATTCATTAAATAAATCCACGATTTCAGGCAGTGCATGGGTGATGTTTTCAAGTCTTCTTGTAAATATTTTTATTTCATCACTGTGTCTGTGTACCTGAAGACGAATTCCGTCGTATTTGGTTTCACAGATAGCTACTCCCATTTCATTTATGATTTCTGGAATCGGAGGTGCAAGCTGTGCAAGCATAGGTTTTACTGGAGTTCCAGGAGTCAGGTTTAACTCTTTAAGTCCGCCTTCCCCTTTTTCTTTTGCAACAACAGCTATCAAACCTAAGTCATTTGTAAGCATCATTGCCCTTTCAACAACTGATTTGTCAATATTGAATGCCTGAGCTATTGCATCTCTTACAACACCTTCTCCAACACCAATTCTAAGTTCTTCAAGAATAGTACGGGTTAAATATTTTGCTTCGCTGGCTGAAGCTTGAGACAGCATTTCCAAAATTATGTCAATTTTACGTTTTGTTGATCTTGCTCCGCTTTTTTCAGAAAGTTTTCTTAAGCTTTTAAATACAAAATCTATTGTTAAAGGCTGAGAAAAGAATGTGGTCTGTGATTTTTTAGCATATAAGCTAATGCATGCAAGTCCGATGTCTCCCTGATCACGAACTGCATCTTCAACCTTGTCAGGAGTAACTCCTACAGCTTCACCAACCGCCTGCATAACTAATTTATTACCAATTCCAATTTCTTTATCACTCCATGCAGGAAATATGCTGCCTAATATTAGCAAACCTACCTGCTCAAGGGTAGTGCTGTCTAATTTTAATAGGAAATTAGATATGATTTGCGTTTTTTCCAGTCTTTTAGTTGTATTTTCCAGGGCAGAATATACATCTACTAATTCTTGATATTTCATTTAAAAGTCGCCTTTTGCTATTTTTACTGCACAATATTCTCCGCACATTGCACACATTTCGTCATCGTCAAGTTCACATTTGTTTCTGTAACTGCGAGGTTTGGAATGGTCAAATGCAAGTTCGAATTGTTTTTCCCAATCAAATTCTTTACGTGCTTTTCCCATTTCACGTTCTCTTTCCCATGCAGAGTCAAGTCCTTTAGAAACATCAGCAGCTTCAGCAGCTATTTTGGAGGCAATCACTCCTTCTTTAACATCTTCAAGAGAAGGTAAAGATAAATGTTCTGCAGGGGTTACATAACATAAAAAGTTAGCTCCACTACTTGCAGCTATTGCTCCTCCAATAGCTCCTGTAATGTGGTCATAACCCGGCGCCAAGTCAGTTACAAGAGGACCTAAAACATAAAATGGAGCTCCGTAACAGATAGTCTTTTGTATTTCCATATTTGCTTTGATTTGGTTTAATGGCATATGTCCTGGTCCTTCAACCATTACCTGAACATTTGCATCCTGAGCTCTTTTAACAAGGCCTCCTAAATTGACGAGCTCCTGGATTTGCGGAATGTCGCTGGCATCGCTTAGGCATCCTGGCCTTAATCCGTCACCTAATGATAATGTAATGTCATATTCGTAGGACAGCTCAAGAAGATAATCGTAATTTTCATATAATGGGTTTTCCTGCTGGTTGTGTTTAATCCATGATGCAAGGAAAGTTCCGCCTCTGCTTACAATTCCCATCATTCTTTTAGCTTTTTCTAATTTTTCAACTAAATCTTTGGTTATTCCACAGTGGAGAGTCATGAAATCAACCCCTTCTTTAGCCTGATTTTCAATAGCTTTAAAAAGGTCATCGGCATCCATATCGATGATTTCTTTGTTTTTATTAAGTGTAATTACTCCAGATTCGTAAATAGGCACTGTTCCGATAGTTATATCTACAGCGTCCATGATTTTTTTCCTAAATGTTGTCAAATCAGATCCGGTAGACAAATCCATCAGTGCATCTGCACCGTATTCCTGAGCTAATTTAGCTTTATTTACTTCCAATTCAATATCATCAATTTTACTTGAAGAACCGATGTTTGCATTGATTTTGGTTTTAAGGCCATCACCAATTCCGCAGGCTTTTGAATGGCCGTTGATGTTTTTAGGAATTACAACTCTTCCATCAGCAATTAATTTAGCTAGTTTGTTAACGTTTATATTTTCATCATGAGCAACAGCTTCCATTTCTGGAGTGATATTGCCTTTTTGAGCTTCACTTTTTTGTGTCAATGTTTCCCCTCATAAGTTAGTTTATAATAATGGATCAGGTATTTTTGGATTTTCTTTTTTAGGTTTTTTCCCGCCAATTTTTTCCAGCCTCATTTCTAAGAATTTTTTACCATTTTCAGTTTTAGAATAAATAGGAATTGACTGGCCGACTGTTTTTAAACTTTCAGCTTCTCCAATTTCTCTAATGTATTTGGATGCACAGGCGGTTGCTACATCACATTCATCAAAAAGAATTCTAGCTTCTTTTTTAGTTATGTTACTTGTATGCACGACAAATGTGTAAATATTTACATCAGGATGTGCTTTTTTAAGTTCCCGGATTTTAAGACAGTCCTGGGCTAATGTTATTGTTACAGCTATGTTTTTATAACCTTGTTTGATAGCTAATTTGATTCCTTCTGTCTGATCAATTTTGGCAGTTTCAGGTTCTAAAATATTTTTTCTGCCTAATTGGTCAAACAATTCAGGAATCGGGCTAGTTTTAACAAGTCCTGAGACTCTTCCTCCAATACCTTGAACTAATTCACTTTCAGTTACTATTAATGTTCCGCAACCTTCACAAACCATTACTACACAGTCTATTACATTTTCCTTAATTAATGTGGATAAAATTTCAGAAATTCCAAAAGAAAGAAAATCTTTCATTCTAAGCTGTCTATTTGATGTACACATTCCAAAATCATCGATTCTAAATTGCATATTGTCCCAAATAGCTTTCTTAGTTATTTTTTCCATTCCTCTGTGGTGATGAAATAATGGACAGTAATTCAGTTTAGGTTCGCTAACATCAATTACCTTTCCGTCCTTGATTGTTACCTTACTTAATCCGATTGCTTCAACAATATGTTCACTCATGATTTTTATATTAGTTAATCATTATGTTAAAAATTTACTGTTTATTATTAATTTTAAAAAAAGTATTACGATTGTTTTAAAAAAATAGGGAAGAAATTTAATCTTCCCTATCTAGATATACTGAACCTGATCGCCAGGACTGTTAGATGGTTTGACTTTTTCAAGAGCTTCTTTAAAGTATTTGTAAGGTACATTTTCAGCATCAAGGTTGTTTCTTAAAGTTAACATTGCTGCTTCACGACATACTGCTTCAATATCTGCTCCGACATATCCGTCAGTTTGTTTAGCTAATTTTTCAAGACTTACATCGTCAGCTAGTGGCATACCTTCAGTATGTACTTTGAAGATAGATAATCTTGCATCTTCGTTTGGTAAATCAACTTTGATGTGTCTGTCAAATCTTCCAGGTCTCATTAAACCTGCATCTAATATGTCCGGTCTGTTGGTTGCTGCAATGATTGCAACATCTTCGAGTTCTTCTAAACCGTCCATTTCAGTTAATAATTGATTTACTACTCTTTTGGTTACTCCGCTGTCGCTGTCATTTGCACTACGGGTACTTGCAATTGAATCGATTTCATCGAAAAATATTACAGTAGGTGCAGTTTGTTTTGCTTTTCTAAATACTTCCCTTACACCTTGTTCAGATTCACCTACCCATTTGGATAGTAATTCAGGACCTTTGATGGAGATGAAGTTAGCTTCACTTTCACTGGCTACTGCTTTTGCAAGTAATGTTTTTCCTGTACCTGGAACTCCGTAAAGTAAGGTTCCTTTTGGTGGTTTTACTCCAAATTTTTCGAATTTTTCAGGATGTTTTAATGGCCATTCAACAGCTTCTTTTAACTCTTGTTTAACATCGTCAAGTCCACCTACATCATCCCATTTAACATTAGGTACTTGTACAAGAACTTCTCTTAATGCAGAAGGTTGAATTTCTTTTAAAGCTGATTTAAAGTCATCGTTTGTAACAACGATTTTTTTAAGAACTTCTTCTGGAATTTCTTCATCGTTTTTGATTTCCGGAATAATTCTTCTAACAACTCTCATTGCTGCTTCTTTACATAATGATTCCAAGTCTGCTCCTACAAATCCGTGAGTTGTACTGGCTAGTTTATGTAAGTCCACATCCTCTGCAAGAGGCATGTTCCTTGTATGGATTTCAAGAATTTCTTCCCTTTCTTCAGAATCAGGAACACCAATTTCAATTTCACGGTCGAATCTTCCAGGTCTTCTTAATGCTTGATCAAGAGAATCCGGCCTGTTGGTTGCACCAATAACAACAACTTGTCCTCTGGATTTAAGACCATCCATTAAGGTTAAAAGTTGAGCTACAGTTCTTCTTTCAGTTTCACCTTGAGTATCTTCTCTTTTTGGAGCAATAGCATCTAATTCATCAATGAATATAATTGATGGTGCATTTTCTTCTGCTTCTTCAAAGTATTCCCTTAAGTTTTCTTCAGATCCGCCAACATATTTACTCATGATTTCAGGCCCATTTATTGCAATGAAATGAGCATCACTTTCACTGGCTACTGCTTTAGCCAGTAATGTTTTTCCTGTACCTGGTGGTCCGTGCATTAACACTCCTTTTGGAGGTGCAATTCCTAATTTGTCAAAGAGTTCCGGTCTTTTAAGAGGAATTTCAATCATTTCCCTAACTTTTTTAACTTCATCTTTAAGACCGCCGATATCTTCATAGCTTACATCAACTAAATTAGTTACACCTTCGATGTTGGATACATCTACAGGACTTTCGTGTAATTCCACTTCGGTGTTTGGTCCAACTACAACAATTCCTGCCGGTTTGGTGGACACTACAGCAAATTTAATTTCTTTCATTGGTGAGAAATCCATTAAATCACTAAATATGCTGTCAAATCCCATTCCCATGCTGGTTGGTCTGGTTCTGATTTGAGACCCTATAATGTCTCCTTGAACCATTGCTTTTCCTTGGAATAATCCGCGTACATCTCCTTGTACACGAATGTTGTTTTCAGTTGGTGCAAGAACAACTTTTTTAGCTTCAATAACTTGTGCTTTTTTAATGGTTACTTCTCCGCCGATGGTTGCTCCTGAGTTTTTACGAACTAATCCGTCAATTCTTATCACTCCAAGACCAATGTCGGTTTGTGAAGGTAGGGCAATTGCTGCTGTTTTTTTGTCACCAGTAATTTCGATAAGGTCTCTTTCATTAATTCCGAGATCGCTCATGGTTTTTGGGTCTAATCTTGCGATTCCTTGACCGATATCTCTTTGTGAAAGAGCTTCAGCTACTTTTAAAGTAATTTCATTTTGTGCCATGGTATCATCTCCTTTTTTTAAATGGCGCACTATATAGTTTTAAAAAACTACATGCTTAGGATAAATTCCTTTAAATTCACTAAATAATAAAAATAATATAATAATTTTCTTTTTGCTTATTTTATGTTTCTTTTCTTAGAAACAATTATATATTGATATGTGTTACTATATAAAGCTTTCGGTTCAAGTGTAAAATCAAAAATTAATTATTGAGCATTATTTATTTAAAAAAGAGATAAATTATTTATAATAAATTAATATATATTTTTTAAAGTTTTATTTTAAAAATTAACAACTTTATTATTTTATTTCATAAAAAGAAGTAATTTAATAAAGTATTGTGATAATAAATTTGTTTCGTATACATTCAAACGAACTAATTTATCTTATGATTCCACCAAATCCTGTTAATAAAGATTTGGCATTTTCAATACTGTCTTTGTAAAGGCCGGTAACCTCAAAAGTTAAACTGACATCCTCTTTTTTAATTTGAGGGCCTTGGTAAACATCAGTGATTTTAGCATCAATTATATTGTCCAAATTGATTATTGTATCTAAAATAACATGTTTATCAACACGTATTGGGAAAACACAACTTATTGATTCAGTTTTCTTATTTAAATTTTTAACTTTCCAGTCATAAAGTTCGCTGTCACTTAAAACTTCAATGTTTGCTACAACTAATTTTTTAGTTTTGTTCCCGTTTTTTAGAATAGCCGTATTTTTGTCAACCCTTTCTAAAATGCCGACATGAATTTTTCCGGAGTATATATGTTTCAGTCCTATTTCTTTGCCGATGGATTGGTTCAGTAAGCTGTGTTCATGATTTAGTGAATTGATAGCTTTATCACTTCTACCCAGTGCTCCGCTAATGTCTCCCATATTTTTAGTAGCTTTAATAGCTAAATCAACAAATTTGTCTTCATTTCCATTATTTATAACATCTCTGAGTTCGTTAACAGCTTCGGCAAAAGTATTTCTTATTTGGGGACCGTTGTTGTTCATTGACTGGATGTAATATGTTAAATAAGGATTTTGCGCTACAATCCTTGCAATCATATCAATCATGAGATTGTAGATTGGGCTTTCAAAGTCTTCAGTTTCTCCAATATCTACTTTTAGTTTCTCCATAGCTGATGCAGTTGAAATAAATGAAAAATGAGTTAAAACCTGAACAATGCTCATCATATAATCATGTTTTTTAGCGGTGGTTTCGATTATTCTCATATTTTTATTATCCAAATAATTGTAGACCTTATTAAACCACTTTCCTTTTTTATCTGGAGTTAAGACAATTACTTGATTGTCCAGTTCTGTGGTTCTCGGACCGAATATTGGGTGTGTTGGAAGATATTCAATATCATCAGGCAGTGATTCCTTCATAGTCTGACTTGGGATTTCTTTAACGGAAGTTACATCAACCATCAGGGATTCTTTTCTCATAAATGGAGCCACTTCACGAATAACGTCAGGTGTAAAATGAATAGGGACAGATACGATTACGACATCACACATTTCAGCCAGCTGTGTGTTTGATTCGATATATTCGATACCTAATTCATTAGCTATTTTTCTTCCTTTCTTGTGATCTCTTGCACTTATGATTACGTCAAAATCATCTCTTAAAAAGTAAATGAGGGTTTTTCCCAAACCGTCACTTCCGCCTATTATTCCAACTTTCATTTCAATCATTAATAATTTAAGTTATCAGATATATAAATAATTTAGATGTGGAAATATGAAAATTGTAAAACAGGATAAAAAAGAAGGAATTGTGACATTAGTTCCAGAAACTCTTGATGATTTGTGGCATTTGTCTCATATTGTAGAGGTTGGAGACAGTGTATCTTCCAAAACTACCAGACGTATTCAGGACAATACTGGAGATAAATTAAGAAGTGACAGAGGGGTCAAAAAAACATTTACTTTAAGAATTGATGTTGAAAATATTACTTTTCATATTTTTACCGGAAAATTAAGGCTTACCGGGGTAATTACAAAAGGTCCGGAAGATCTTATTCCTTTAGGTTCACACCATACAGTTGAAGTTAAACTTAACACTCCAATAACCATTAAAAAGGAAAAGTGGGCAAACTGGGCACTAAAAAGACTCAATCAGGCTATTGAAGCATCTAAAAAATTAGCTGCAATCATTGTTCTTTTGGAGGATGACACAGCTACTTTAGGTTTGATGAGACAGTTCGGTATTGAATATTATGGTCCGATTAAAGGTTCTGTTTCAGGAAAGCGCATTGTGGATAAAAACAGATCAAAGGCAATCGCCCAGTTTTATGAAAAGGTCATTGAATCAGTCAATAAATTCCATGATATTCAAAATATTGTAGTTGCAGGACCGGGCTTTGTTAAAAATGATTTTTATGATTATATTAAAAATAAGCATAAGGATTTAGCTGATAAGGCAATTATTGAAAGTACAGGTTCTGGAGGAAGGGTTGGAATTCATGAAGTTCTTAAAAAAGGGACTGTTGAGAAACTAACTGTGGAAAATAGGGTAGCCAGTGAAATGGTTGCCATCAACAATCTTCTTGAAGAAATAGGTAAGAATTCATCTAAAGTGGCTTATGGTGAAAAAGAAACTGTTAAAGCAATAAACCTTGGTGCAGTTAAACAGTTATTGGTACTGGATTCTGCAGTAGCTATTAATGATATGGGAAATTTAATGGACATGGTTGAAAATATGAATGGTGAAGTAATGGTTATCAGTAGCCAGCATGAAGGTGGGGAGCAACTTAAAGGTTTGGGTAGTATGGCAGCTATTTTAAGATATGAAATAGCTTAATTTCTTTTTTAAATAAAGATTTATATAATATTAATTATTATAAGTTATAACTAGTAACAATATTAAAAAATGACTATATTTTTTAATGAAAAACTGTGATTAACATGTTGTATACAGGTATGATTGAAGCATTTATTATTGTATTTATTTTATCAGCTGTAGGTTCACTGGTTTTAAATATGGTATTTCGCTTTTTTGGTAAAAAAGGTTATTTGGGTAACTTGTATCCAAATGTACGTGGTGGAATTCCTCGAGCTATAGGTTTAGTTCCATTTATTATATTGTGTTTCTTTTTCTTACCGGAATATAATACATTAGTTTTAATTATGGGTCTTTTTGCATTTTTGGATGATGTTTTGGGAAGAACTCCTTCTCCAATTGGTATTGAGTGGGGTCAACTTTTCAGAGGTATTGGAATGCTTTTTGTTATGATTGCAGGATTCTATTCCGGAATGGGTTTATCTTCAATTTTCATTGCATTGCTGGTACAGCCTATTAACATTTCTGATATGCAGCCGGGATCAACCTGTATGGTTACAGTCATCATGTCTGTTGTAAGTATAATCTGTATGCTGATTGTCGGATCTCCGCAAGTTTCAGAATTGCCGGCTATTTACACTCCGTTATTATTGATAATTGTTTGTATAGCATATTCTCCATTGGATTTTGCCGGAAAAATCATGTTGGGGGAAGTCGGAAACCATTCATTTGCAGTTGCATTGGGAATTTGTTTCTATTTAGTCGGAGGATTCTGGTGGGTAATTGCTCTATCTTTTGTGACTGTATGTCTTACAGCATTTGTTAGAAGAAGCACTCTTAAAGTATTTTTCAACCAAAGATTGGGCATTTTAAATCCGACATTTGGAGATTTCTTTATGGATGTTTTAACTGGTGGAGGTTTGGGAGATTTATTCAGAAGAATCATATTAAAAACAAAACAGTATGATGTGGAAAATCCGACTTTGATAAAATTAGGATTTAGAAGACTTCTTTATAATCCTTATGCTCCAACTCATGGCAGTCATGAACAGAAAAAATCATATAAAGTAAGACTTGACGGGAGTTAAAATATTATGAAGGCATTAATTGTAATTACTGGTAGAGGACTTGGAGGAGATTCAGTTATAGCATACAATATAATTGAAGGTCTTGAAGCCAAGGGAGTTCAATGTGAAATAGCTCTGGATGAGTCTGCACCAGGTTTATTATTTAAGAAAAAAGGCAGAACATGGCATAAAATAAAAATTCCTCAGGCCGGAGGCCATGCAGCAACAAAAGCTTCATCTGTTAAAGCAGCATTTAAAATGTTGACTGCAACATTTAAAGCAAGAAGCCTTATTAAAAAACTGGATGTTGATATTGTTGTAGGAGTTATTGGTGGAGGAGCTATTGTAGGTTCTGTTGGTGCTAAATTAGCGGGTAAACCAGGAGTATCAATAATCTCCACTCCTTTGGATTCTAAGATATGTCCTAAACTTAATCAATGTTATGCATTGCCTGAAATGAAGTATTTTCTGCCTGAACACCTTCCAAAAAATATAAATCACACTTTATATCCTTTAAGTGAAGGAGTAGGTAATGGTAATCCTGATATTGCTCTTGAAAAATTAAAGGAATCTCCGAAATTTGATGAAAATAAAAAAACAATACTGTTTTCTTCAGGTTCTTCAATATTTAAAGGAATAATAAAAGGAGCTAATAACTTTGCCAAATTCTCTGATGAGTATAATATTTTATTGGTTGGTTTGCCTTTAAAAGAAGGATATCTTGATGATCTGGATGAAAATGTAATTTATTTGGGTTATATTGACTGGATGAGTCACTTATTAACTTATATTGATTTGGCAGTTTTAACAGATGACGGTGTATTGCTTGAAGAAACACTGGCTTCCAAACTTCCTATTGTAACACTAACAAAAGTAAAATGGGGAAGATATCATAATATGGCTGGTGTCTTTAAAGGAGCCATTATAGAATCTGACCTTGACAGTTTAAATGACAATATATTCAGGGCATTTGATGAGTTTGACGAACTTAAAAAGAATGCTGTTAAGTATGCTAAAGAATCTTTGGAAACCAAATCCAATTTGGCTCAAAAAATAATTGATGTGGTTAAATAAATTTACAACCACATACTTTTTATAATTTTATAATTTGCATCTGTTGAAGGATGTATTTCTAAAAAGTCTCCATATTCATCCAATGGGGAGTTTATTCGCATTAAATATGATAAATATGCAACATCACTAACTGAAGACGGTGAGATGGAGTTTATTTTTTTAATTTTGTTTTGTTTTTTATCAAAGGATATTTTTGTATAACCTGTATCTCCGCTTAATATTTTCCAGAATGCTCCTGGTCCTGCTATTCCAGGAATTCCAATATCAACTTTATCCTCTTCGGAACAGTTATTTTTTTCATCTTCAACAAAACTTACTTCTGTGTTCAAACTTAATGTTTGAGGAATTGCATGGTAAACAACTTTATTTGGGTAGTTGGCCATATTCCTTGCAGCTGTTATGCCCTCCATTCTAGCTACTGGTGTCAATTGATATCCTCCAGTAACATCACCTGCTGCATATACGTGTTCTTTGGTTGTTTCCATCATTTCATTAACTTTGATGGTATTGTCAGGATTTAACTCAACAATATCCCTGACTATTTCTGAATTTGCCACTCTTCCTGTTGCAAAAAAAGGAACTCCTTCCAATTCTTCATTTTTATCGGTAATTACTTTGTTTTTCTTGCATTCAACAACATCAGTTTCTTCCAGAATATTTATTTCAGAAAGGAGATTTTTAAAAATGTAATCTTTAATGTCGCTGTCGATTTCTTTCAGTGCTTTTGATCTGGATATTATGTTGACTTCACTTCCAAGAGTTGAGTAAATATTGGCTACTTCAACAGCTATGATTCCTCCACCGACAATATTCAATTTTTCAGGAACTTTATCTATTTTCAAAATATCCCTATTGGTTAAACCGTATTGGCTGCCTGGAATATCCGGAATAAAAGGACGTGCACCAGTAGCTATTAATAAATTGTCCCAGTCAAAGGACTCTCCATTTACTTCAACTTGACTGCCGTTTATTTCAGCTTCACCATAAACTATATTGTTTCCAGCACCTTTGTTTTCTTCTTCGTTTATTTTTCTGAGCATTTTTTGAGTTTCGGTGATTTTTTCCACTATTTTTTCATATGAAATATCGAGCTGACTTTTAATGAATCCATAGCTATTAAACTTATTATTGTTTTCAATGAATTTGGTAATGTCAGTTAATGCACATATAACCATACAGCCTTCATTTAGGCAGGTTCCAGCTATATGGTTTTTTTCAATTAAAGTAACTTCTTTGCCTAATTTTCCAAGTTCCAAAGACCCTAATCTCCCTGCAGGTCCTGATCCGATAACAATATTTTTCATTTATACAACCTCATAGATAATTATATATAGGTTTAATTTATTATAGATAATATATTATATTTTTGAATTAATTTTACAAGAGGGAGAAAAACTATGTGTATTGCAGCACCTGCTAAGGTTGTTGAAATCAACAGAGAAAAAGAAAGTTTATTTGCAGATTTCGGAGGAGTAAGACAGGAAGCAAAAATTAATCTCTTGCCTGATGTTGAGATTGGTGATTATGTTCTTATTCATGCCGGTTATGCAATAGAAAAACTATCTGAAGAAGCTGCTAAAGAATCTTTAGAAGCTTGGGAAGAACTTTTAGAAGTTCTTGAAGAAGAAGATAGAGAAATGGAAAAAGCCAGAATGGCTGATTTGAATCAGTAAATTGATACTCTATTTACTCCTTTTATTTTTAAAAATTCACTTATTAAATCATTATCTATTGGATTTTCGGTAATTACTGTGAGAATTGGATTTTCTTCAAGTTCGTTATCTTCAGCATAAGCCTGTCTTATGTTTATACCTTTTTTTGAAATTATTTTTGTAATTGCAGCCAGTATTCCTTCATTTTGGGATCCGACTTCTATTTCAATAACTCCAAGATTTAAATTTTTAGCTATGTTTTTCAAAAGAGTTCCAGCAGGCAAAACATTGCTGAAAATATTAAATAGATCTTCATCATTTTGAATTATTTCAATTGTTGATTTAATAGCTCGTCTGTCAACATCTGCAGCAATAGCTAATGCTTTGTCACTTATTTTAAGATTGCCGCAATATATTTTCCCGTCATTGTTCAGAGACAGTCCTAATTCAATCATTTTTTCGGCTACTTTCATACGTGCTGGATATTTTTTGAATTTTTCGTTAATCTTTTCCCACATTTTAATCATCATTCCAACTTTTTGTACATTAATGTAATTTTTAGTTAGAATTAGTATATAAAAATTAGTATTTTAAATTATAGGTAAAAGTTAGTTGGTAAAATTAGTTTTAAAGTAGGCTAGATGGGATTCGAACCCATGACCTCCCGGTTATCAGCCGAGCGCGCTAACCAAGCTGTGCCACTAGCCTATGATAATGTGTCGCTATGATACAAGCAACACTTATACTTATGATTGTTACTATATATAACCTTTTCGGTTATTCTAGTTTTTTCACTGATTATTTGTTTAACATTTCATTAATTGAGTCTGCCATAGCATGGCCTTCAACTTGAATTTCAACTTTGTTGATGCCATCTACATTTTCAGCTGCAGTTTTTGCATCAGCAGCAATACGGACAATACTCATACAACCAGGGTTTGTTGGTTTGATAATTAATTTTGCTTCATCATTATTGACGATAATGTCTTGTACAATACCCATTTCTACAATACTTACACCCATGTGTGGGTCATTAATTACTGAAACAGCATTTTTAATATCATTTACTAAATCTTCTGACATATCTTTTTCTCCTAATTTTTAAACTTGTTAATAGTATTTGGTTTTGTTATATTTATAAGTAGTTATTTGGATTTATGACTTGTTTAATAATAAAATAAGGAAATTTAAGCATTTAATAACTATATTTTGATATGCCTAAATTTTATAATACATTTTCAATTTTAAAAGACTTTTTAATTTAAATTTTTAAAAAATAAGAGTTTTTAGTTGTTTTTCACTCTATGTTTTATTTTGACGCCGATACCGTTTGTGCACTGTTCCATTTCACGGCCGGTTAATATTGCCTTTCCGACACCTACGACTTCATCATCTTTAACAACAACTACCTCATCATTAGGTATGATATTATGATCTGCTTTTCTAATTCCAGGAGCAAAGACAGTGTTTGTTTCTAAATTAAAGTCAATGTTAACAACATTGATATTCAAATCTTTTAATATTTCTCCACCTGCTAAATTAAGTCTGTATAATCCGGTGTCCTGATTTAATAAAGCAAGTTGTTTTCCATTGCTGATGATTTTTCTGTGATATCTTCCTTTTGTCTTAACATCCTCTGGAATAAGTTTGCTTCCCTCTTTTCCAAATTGGTAAGTAGCTATTGATTTAAGTTCATTTAAAACTTTATCTCGTCTATTATTCTTTTTATATTCTTTAAGTTCCATTCTTAAATTATAAATGGAATCTGGGGATGTTGGACGTCCGTCTTTACATGTATATGTACATTCGTCAAGATATTGTCTGCAGACTTCTTCATAGCCTCCATGCACATTAGCTATGACATTTTTGCCTTTGACATATTTCTCAAGTAGCTTTCCTGACTCATCTATTTCATCCTGAGACCATGAACCTGTTACTGCAACATCATATGACTGGATTGGAAAAGTATTTTCTAATTCTCTTGGACAGATTCCGAAAGGTGATGTTATTATGAGTTCTTGAAATGATCTGCTTACTTTTCTAAATTTTTGATGAGACTTGGAATTTGAATATGGTTTTTTCATACTGCAGGGCAATAAAACAACGGTATCTCCCAGAGGTTTCATTAACTCCATTCTTTGACGCCATCTTACAGCTTCCGGACGGTATAATGACTCTTCACTTGAACAAATTACTTTCATATTTATTCATCCTCAAATGCTTTTATTAATTCGTTATCTAGTTCAATTAATCGTTTAATATCTTCTTCAGGTTCATCTATTTTTCTTTTCCATTTGGCAATATCAAAATCAACGTCCACTTCTTTGGTTCCGCTAATTAGATTGTCTGCATGTGCAACTATTTTTTCTTCAATTGTTTGTGGAATGTAAGATTTTTTAGGAAGGCCAAGCTTAATAGCTTCATCTTCACTAAGGCCTGCTCCGATATGTCTTTCTACAATATTTTGAACCTCTTCAGGATAACCGTATTCTCTAACTATTTTGGCCCCTTCAACAGCATGGGTTATGCCATGAGTTTTGGATCTGCCAATATCATGCAATAATGCTCCCTTTTTAATAAGATCTTTATCGGCATCTTTAAAATTATCCGCTATTTTCATGGCTTTTTTACAGACTGCTTTTGAATGTTCAATTACATTTTCAGGTGTTTCTTCTTGTTTTAAAATTTTCAATTCCATGTTATCTTAAGCATCAACCTTTTTGGTGAAAGATTTGTAGTTGCTTTCAACAGTTTTAATATCATCTTTTATCTGTTTAATTAGATTAGTATTATCAAAGAATTCTAATTCTTCACCACATTCCGGGCAAATGAAATCATATTCTGTAGCAGTTTCAAAATCAAGTCTGATGTGTCCTTGAGGACATACAAAATACATTGTATCTTCTTCTTTTTCCAGTTCCTTATTAAGCATTTTTAGATATTCTTCTGAATCGCTTTTAATATGATTAATCACTTCCTGTTCTTCAAATTTCCAGGAATAAGTAAACCATTGTGTTTCCGGGTCTTTACTTCTTTTGTAGGTAGCCAATCCCATATCATAAAGTTTGTAAAGGATTTTTCTAACGATGTTTAATTTAATTTCAGTTTTTTCAGCAATTGCCTCATCTGTTTCAACACCATCAATTAATGCCTGAACAATAGGTAAATTGCTTTCATCTTCCACAACATTGGTTAATAAGGATTTTACTAAGGGATCGTCTATCATTTAATTTCTCCTAAAAATGCTTTGATTTTAAAAAAATAATAATATAATAATCAATGATTTAATTATGTATTTTCTACTATAAATATTATTTCTTTCTTATAATTACAGCAGGTGTATGAGTTATTGAATCAAGAGCTTCTATAGTTACACTGCTTTCATCAGTTCCCAAAACAGATTTGACACTGTGTATTGTTGACATTTCAGTAGCTAATGATTTTTGATAGTCTTCAGCAATATTGGCTATTTTCAAACCTTCTTCAACACTGATATTCTCACTGCAACCCAATGGTGTTGATCCCATATTTTCTCCTAACTGTCCTTTAACATATCCGATTACGCCTTTATTGGCTTCAATACCGTCAATAGCTATTGGCAGTCCGGTAAAATATTTTCCATTCTTTTTATATGTTGCATCAGTGTCGATAATCATCACACAAACATTTTTGCCTATTTCAGCTTTCAGCTGTTTGGCTACTTTTTGGGGATTTTCAGGAAGTAAAGACACACAAGTTCCCGGAGCATTACTTAAATCAATTCCAGCTTCTGATGCAGGTTTTAGTGCATGTTTCAAACCGTATAATTGCAGCACTACCTCTTTATGAGCATAAGTTTCCTTGGGAAGTCTTCGCAGGTTTTTAATGGTTCTTTTTTTAATTCCTAAAATGGGTCCGAAGACATATCCCCAAAGGTATTTGCTCCAGACTGTTGTAAGAAATTTGGCTTTAAGTGATGGGCTGTAGTTGGATTCATCAACTAATCTGCCCTGTGAAACGGAAACCGGTGTTTCAGCTATTACCAAATAATCTCCGTCTTCCATAATCTCTTTTGCAGGATTTATGATTGAATTTAAATTTTCATTAGGTTTAATATATCCGGTTTCAATTGGTATTACAATGTAGTCTCCATTAGTTATGTGTTTAATATTTTCCAAATTCTTACTCATAAAATTCCTTCAACTATTTAATATAAATAATATATTGTATTTATTATTATTTAAGGTGATTTCAATGGAAAAATCTATAACATATTTTGAAAAAGAAGGAGAAAATTACACTGATGAATTAATTTCTCTTGTTAAACAAAGATTGGATGAATCTGATGAGATTAGATATATTCTTATTGCTTCAGCATCAGGCGCATCAGCTTTGAAATTAGCAGATGCTATTGAAGGGGATGCACAAATAATTAATGTAAGTCATCATGCCGGATTCAGCGGACCAAATGAAGTGGATATCTCCGATGAAATGATTGACAAACTTGAAGAAAAAGGTGTTGACACTTTTATAGGGTCTCATGCATTTAGTGGGGTCGGTCGCGGAATCACTAATAAATTAGGAGGTATAAATCCTCCGGATATCATAGCAGATACTCTTCGTATGTTTTCACATGGGGTAAAAGTAGCTTGTGAAATCTCCATTATGGCTGCTGATGCGGGTTTAATTCCTGTTGATGAAGAAATCATAGCTATTGGTGGCCGTGCACAGGGTGTTGACACTGCAGTTGTTTTAACTCCTGCCAACATGACTAATGTTTTTGATTTGAATATTCATGAAATTATAGCTATGCCTCGCCAATAGCTTCTTTTTATTTTTTATTTTTTTAATATGATGATGGTTAATGGTTAAATGGAATATGTGAAATAAGTAATTTTATAATAGATTATTTATTGGGTGTGATTCGATAGATTCAGTATCAAGTTCTGCAGCTGCTTCTGCGATAAACATATCAGTTTGTGCAATAGCTGGGAAACAGATTGTTGCATTATCGATAGGTCCAAATAAAACAAAGTCTCCTCCGACCATTACCTGAAGAATGTTTGCACCGATATCACAAACAGTAAATGCGGTTTTGTTTCCGCTTTCGTTTTTGTAATCTCTTAACCAGTCCCAAGCAGACGGGATGTTGTGAATACCTGATCCTACAGGATATCCCCATTTGGATTTTTCTGCAAAAGTGGCACTGCCTGCAATACCTGCACCCTGTCCTAATGGAGTTACAGCAGTATCCATCATAAATTTGGTAATTCCGCAGTCTTCAGCTACTTCAAGTAAACCTTTTTCGTAAGATCCGTCGTCTCCGTCTTCCCACATAGCTATTTTTCCCTGAACAGTACTGTTCATTGGATTGAATCCTAAGATAATGGAAGAGTCAATGTCAGTTTCTTTAAGTGCTTCAAGTTCGGATTTTTCTGCAGACATGTTGATTGAATTGTAGATAGCTCTTTGAGTTAAACCGACTTCATCAGCATATCTTGCACCGGCTACTCTAGCATCTCCGGAAGTGGAGTCTATAAGAAATGGAAGTTCATAGTTGTCTCCAACAAATTCAAGATATTTTACAATAGCTTCTTCAGTTTGTCCGAAAACTTGAGCAATACAAGGATTCCCTGTTACATCAGACATTTCAATCATGTCAGTAAGGAGTTTGTCTGCTTTTTCTTTGTCGAAATCTCCGGTTAATTCATCATTAACGATGTTGTGTCCGCCGTAAAAGATAGTACCACACAAAACTGTAGGATATTCTCCTGGCTGTCCACCCATTTTTACTCCACCAAAATCAAATACGGTTTGTTCTTTATCAAATTTAAACATTTAAATTACCTTTGTTTGTTTTTGCAATCTCGAAGATACATGAATTATCAAATATTATTTAATAAAACTACAGTTTTCTTTAATAATGTCACAATAAAAATTTGAACATTATTGTAATTATATAAAAATATTTTAATTTTATTAAATAATATTCATTAAATATTCTTTTTAATTAATTTATTTTCAATATTTCTTTGAGATTATTTAATAGTATACTGTTTAGATATATATAAAACTATTGTATTTTATTCAATATTTATTTTTATTTTTTAATAATTTTATTTTTTTTCAATTTTTTGACGTAAAATAGATTTGTTTTGCCTTTTTTTCAAAAATAGGAGGTATAACTTAACTGTTTTTAATAAGTTAATATTTAATCATGATTAATATTAAAAAAGTTGATTATTCATGTTAATATTTTATTTTATGTTGTATTGAGTGGTATTTTGATTAATTATAAATTGAGCAATTAAAAAAAGATATATTGGATATTTATAAGTGATATATTTGAATTTAATTGGTATTACTGTCTTTTTAATATTTTTATCATGCTAAAATATTGTTTATTTCTTTTTTATAATTTTATTTTAATTTTAATATGCATTTTAGTTATTTTTAAAATATTTAGATAATTATACACCATTTCATGGCTGAATAATAGGTCAAATGGATTTATTTTAATTTTTTTTAATTAAAATTTAAAAAGTAGTGGCATTTAAATATTAGTTGTTACAAAAATAGTTAACATATTTAAAGAGTATGTGGGGTTAACTCGTGAAATTTATAGATGATGCAATCAAAGAATCCGAAGAAAGAATGGAAGAGAAAGCACCTAAAAAAATTTCCTCAGATATTGACAATGATTTAATAAAATTATTTAAACAAAATAAAACTAATATTTTTGTTGTTGGTGCTGGGGGAGCAGGTAATAATACTATTTCTAGGTTAAATGAAATAGGAATCGAAGGAGCTACAACAATTACTGTAAACACTGATGCTCAAGATTTATTTTATAGCCAGTCTAGTAAAAAAATCCTCTTAGGAAAACAAACATGCGGCGGATTAGGTGCTGGTGGAGATCCTTCTGTTGGTGAAGAATGTGCTGAAGAAACAGAAGATGAACTTAGAGATGAACTTGAAGGTGCAGACATGGTATTTGTAACCTGCGGACTTGGTGGAGGAACAGGTACTGGTTCAGCACCAATCATTGCTAAATTAGCTAAAAAAGCAGGTGCATTAACTGTTGCTGTAGCTACTATGCCTTTCTCAGCTGAAGGTATTAGAAGAAGGGAAAATGCAGAAAATGGTTTGGAAAAACTTAAATCAGCAGCTGATACTGTAATTATTATTCCAAATGATAAATTATTGGAAGTAGCACCAAACCTTCCTTTAAACAAAGCATTCATGGTTTCTGATGAAATCTTAGGTAGGGCAGTTAAAGGTATTACTGAACTGATTACTAAAAGTGGTCTTGTAAGTTTGGACTTTGCTGATATTAAAAGTATTATGGGCAGTTCCGGTATGGCTATGATTGGTATGGGAGAATCTGATTCTGGCGACAGGGCATTAGAATCTGTCCATGAAGCATTAAGCAGCCCATTATTAGATATTGATATTTCCAATGCTACTGGTGCTTTAATTAATATTGCAGGTAGTTCTGACATGACTTTACATGAATCAGAAAAAATCGTGCAAGTTGTTGCTGATAAATTAGATCCTGAAGCTAACATTATTTGGGGTGCTCAAATTGATGAAAGCTTGGAGAATACTATTAGAACAACTATTGTTGTTTCAGGTATTTCTGAATCTAAAGACAGTAATTCTATAACTGATGATGATTTTGAAGATTCTCAAGAAACTACTTCTAATGAAGATCAATTAGATGATTTCATTGATGGAATATTCTAATTCCATTTTTCTTTTTTTTATTTTCATAGAAAACTTTATTAATAAATAAAATTAAAAATTATTTCATTACTATTATTTTATTATAATTCACTACTATGGGATTAAATTCTGTAGTTTTTTATTAAAGGGTATTTATATGAATGTTCAAGAACGTTTTGATAAAACTATTAAAGATTGTAAAAGGGTATTGAAAGTATCAAGAAAACCGGACAAACAGGAATATTTGGAATTTTCAAAAATTGTAGCAATTGGAATTGCTATTATTGGTGTTGTTGGGTTTATAATTGTATTAATCGGTGAATTAATAGGATTATAATTAATTCAGTTTTACAAATTTAATCTCAGGAAATTATAATAAAATTTAATTTGTAATGTTAATTTTATTTCAAAATTTAATTTTTTGAAAACTTTAAATACTATTATCAATATAGATATAGATATTATAAGAATCTAATTATTTCATGATTCGTTTCTTGTTTAATTATGTTTTTATAATAACTTTTAACTTAACTATATGATTTTATTAACTTAAAAATAGGTGATTTTTTCATGGAAGATGCTAATAGTTCCATATATGCTCTTAAAACCTCTGCAGGTCAGGAAAGAAATGTTGCTAGACTTTTAGCTCATAAAGCTATCAGTGTTGAAGGCATAGGTATTTCTGCAATTCTTGTCCCAGAATCTTTAAAAGGATATATATTAGTAGAATCTTCAACAAAAATAGATTTAAGGAATCCGGATCTTAAAGTGCCTCATTTAAGAGGTGTTGTAGAAGGTAAACATGGAATTACTTTTGAAGAAGCTAAAAGATTCTTGAAACCTGAACCTATCATTTCCTCTATCCAAAAAGGAAGTGTTGTTGAACTTATTTCTGGTCCGTTTAAAGGAGAAAGAGCAAAAGTGGTTCGTATTGATGAATCACGTGAAGAAGTAGTTCTAGAGTTAATAGAAGCAGCAGTACCTATTCCGGTTACTGTAAAAGCTGATCAAATTAGAATTATTCAAAAGGAGGCTGACTGATGGCTAAAGATACAGTTGAAATTCTTATCGAAGGCGGAAGCGCAACTCCTGGACCTCCATTAGGTCCAGCATTAGGACCTTTCGGTATTAACATGATGCAAGTAGTTGAAGAAATTAATAATAAAAGTGCAGACTTTGCAGGAATGAAAGTACCTGTTAAAGTTAGCATTGATAGAGATACTAAAGAATTTGAAATTGAAATTGGTACTCCTCCAACTACTTCTCTCATTATGGAAGAACTCGGCATTGAAAAAGCTTCTCATGAGCCAGGTGCAGATATTGTAGCTGATTTACCTATTGACAAAGCTTTAAAAATAGCTAGGATGAAATTTGATTCATTATTAGCTAATGATTACAAAGCAGGTGTCAAAGAGGTAATGGGAACCTGTGTAAGTATGGGACTTTCTGTTGATGGTAAAGACCCAAGAGAAGCACAAAAAGATGTTGATGCTGGAAAATACGATGATGTTTTAGTTGAATAAACATTATCTATTCAAATTTAAAATTCAAACTTATAAAACAGTGTATATGATGTTATAATTGCGATTATAATTGATATACTGTTTAATTCATGCAATCGAAGAAGAATTTTTTCTTTAATCGATTACTCATGAAACCAAATTTAAAAAAATAATCCAATGAACACTTATTTGTTCATGGGGGATAATATGACACAAGAAGTATTAGAAGCGGTGAAGGAGGCAAAAGAACAATCAAAGCCGAGAAACTTCACACAGTCTGTGGATATGATTGTTAATATTCGCGACTTAGATGTCAAAAAACCAGAAAATAGGTTTAATGAGGAAGTTACTCTTCCTAACGGCCGTGGCAAAGAAGTTAAAATCGGAGTCATAGCTGATGGGGAACTTATTGTTCAAGCTAAAGATGCTGGTGTCGCTCTTGTGATTAATAAAGCGGATTTAGAAGAGTTAGGAAAAGACAGAAAAGCAGCTAAAAAAGCAGCAAACTCTGTTGATTTCTTTATAGCTCAAGCTGATATGATGCCACTTGTTGGTAGATTTTTAGGTCCAATTCTTGGTCCTCGTAATAAAATGCCAAAACCAGTGCCAGCTAGTATCAAATTAGATCCACTTTTAGAAAGATTACAAAGCACAGTTAAAGTTGGTATCAAACAACAACCTGCTATTCAGATTATTGTTGGAAGCCAAGATATGTCAGATGAAGATTTAGCTGAAAATATTGAAACTGTTCTTACAGTCTTAGACCGCCATTTAGATAAAGGAAGAAATCAAATTAAATCCATGTTTATTAAAACAACTATGGGTCCAATAGTGAGGGTGATCTAATGGCTCATGTTGCTGAATGGAAAAAAGAAGAAGTTAATGAGCTTAAATCTTTAATTGATAAATATGATGTTATCGGGATTGTAGATTTATTAAACATTCCTGCAAAACAGCTTCAAGAAATGAGGAAATCTCTTCATAACAAAGCTGTCATCAGAATGTCAAAAAAGAATCTTATTGATTTAGCTCTCGAAGATTGTAATGCTAGTAAAAACAACATTGTTGATTTATCAGAGCATATGGAAGGTCAAGTTGCAGTTATTGCAACTGAAATGAATCCTTTCAAATTGTATAAAATATTAGAAGACAGTAAAACTTCAGCTCCTGCTAAACCAGGTGCTATTGCTACTGATGATATTGTTATACCTGAAGGAGACACAGGTTTTGAACCAGGTCCATTCCTCGGTGAATTACAACAAGTTGGAATTCCAGCTAAAATTGATAAAGGTAAAATTGTTGTTTCTAAAGAAACCGTTCTTGTAGAAGCAGGTGAAGAAGTATCTGCTGCTGTTGCAAGTACTTTATCAAGAATGGATATTAATCCTATGGAAGTTGGGATCGATTTAAGAGCAGTATACGAAGAAGAAGCAATTTATACTTCTGAAGTACTCGCAATCGACGAAGAACAAACTTTAGCAGATGTTCAAAATGCATTCAGAAATGCATTCAACTTGTCTGTTAATGCAGCTATTCCTACAGAGGAAACTATTTCCACAATCATTACTCTTGCTTACACCAGAGCAATCAATGTTGGTGTTGATGCAGCAATAATGACTTCTGAAACCTCAGAGCCAATAATTGGTCTCGCACAAGCTAAAATGTTAGCTTTAGCATCCGAAGTATCAGGTACTGAAGGAGCTTTAGATGATGAATTAGCTGAAAAACTTTCTAACGTAGCAGTTGCAGCAGCTCCTGTTGTTGAAGAAACTGTTGAGGAAGAAGAGGAAGAAGAAGAGGAAGAAGATGCAGAAGAAGAAGCAGCAGCTGGGTTAGGGGCTCTCTTCGGTTAAAATAATTAATTAAAATTTTTTATTATTATAAACCTTACAAATTAGATTATAAAACTAATGGTGATAACATGGAATATATATATGCGGCAATGATTTTGCACAGTGCAGATAAAGATATTAACGAAGAAAATGTTAAAAGTATTATAGAGGCAGCAGGAATTGAAGCTGATGATGCTAGAATTAAAGCATTAATCGCAGCTTTAGAAGATGTTGACATTGATGAAGCAATGGAAACTACTGCTATGGCAGCAGCTCCTGCAGCAGCAGCTCCAGCAGCAGCTGAAGCAGCTGTAGAAGAAGAGGAAGAAGAAGAGGAAGAGGAAGAAGAAGCTGAAGAAGCAGCAGCAGCTGGTTTAGGAGCTTTATTCGGATAGATTTTTTCTATCTTTTTCTTTTCTTTTTTATTAACTACTATTTTTATTAATTAAAACTTATTTTCAACTTAACACTTATTTTAAGCACTTACTAATGTGATTACTTTTTCTAAAAATATATTTATTATATTAAAAACAAATAGTAAATTATAATAAATAGATTTTAAAATTGATTGAAATGCTTGAAATATTCGATAAACTTGGTTATAAAAAACAAAAATGTAAAACTTGTGGACATGAATTTTACGCACAAGTTGACAGGGATACCTGTGGGGATGCTCCATGTGATGAATATGAATTTATTGGAAATCCTGCAACTGATAAACCTTATACTTTATATGAAATTCAACAAGTTTTCAGAGAATTTTTAGAAAAAGAGGGACATACTCCTATTAAGAGATATCCTATTTTAGCTAAAAGATGGAGAGATGATGTATTTTTAGTTGGAGCTTCTATATTCTGTTTCCAGCCTTGGGTTACTTCAGGTATGGTTAAACCGCCAGCAAACCCTTTAGAAATTGAACAACCTTCTGTTCGTTTAAATGATGTTGATAATGTTGGAAGAACAGGTAGACACATGACCTGTTTTACAATGGGATCTCACACTGTAATAAATACTGAAGAAAATTTCATTTACTGGGAAGATGAGACAATAAGACTTTGTCATGAGTTCTTTAAATATATTGGAATTAACACTGAGGAAATCTGCTTTATCAAATCATGGTGGAGTGGTGGAGGTAATGAAGGACCTTGTTACGAAGTTTGTGTTCGTGGTGTGGAATTAGCTACTTTGGTTTTCATTCAATATAAAACTTTAGACAATGGCGAAAAAGAAGAAATTCCAATTAAAGTTGTAGATACAGGTTATGGTTTGGAAAGAATAGCTTGGATTTCTCAGGGAACTCCTACTGCTTATGATGCATGTTTTGCTCCTGTAGTGGATAAGTTAAAAGAATTAACTGATGTTAAGGTCAATACTGATATTTTGGCCCGTAATGCTCAAATAGCTGGTATGATGGATATTGAGGACATTGGAGATATTAAAGAGCTTCGTCAACAGGTGGCTAATAGTTTAGGCATTACTTTAGATGAACTTTTAGAATCTGCAGAACCTATGGAAGCAATTTATATTATTGCAGACCATACCCGTTGTCTTGCTTTCATGCTGGCTGACGGAATTATTCCTTCAAATGTAAAGGAAGGTTATTTGGCCCGTTTAGTTTTAAGGAGAACTATCCGTTTCATGAAAGAGTTAAACATGAAAGAGTCTTTGGCAGAGGTTATGGGAATTCAGCTTGAATTTTTAACTAAATTCTATCCTGAAATTAAAGATTCTGAAGATCATATCATGAATATTATTTCTCTTGAAGAGGAAAGATATCAATCTACTATTAAAAAAGGAACCAGTATTGTTAAAAGATCAATTAAACGTCTTAAAAAAGAAGGTAAAACAGAAATGCCTTTAGATATGTTAATGGATTTATATGATGCTCATGGAATTCCTCCGGAAACAGTTGTTGAAATAGCCGGTGATAATTTTACTGTAAATGTTCCGGATAATTTCTTTACTCTTGTAGCAGGGGCTCATGAAAAAGACACCTCCAATAAAAAGGAATCCTTTGAAATTGATTATCCTGAAACAGATTTATTATTCTACAAAGATTTTAATCAGAAAGAATTTGAAGCAGAAGTTTTAGGAGTAGTTGAAAAAGACGGTAAAAACACATTGGTATTTGATAAAACAGTATTTTATCCTGAAGGAGGAGGTCAACCTTCTGATGTGGGTGCAATTTCTGTTGATGGCACTGTTGTTAATATCAATTATGCTGAAAAAGTTAACAATGTGGTATTGCATCATATAGATGGGGATGTTGATTTGGATAACTTTGTCGGTAAAAAAGTTGAAGGTAAAATCGACTGGAACAGGAGAATTACTTTAGCCCGCCATCATTCAGCAACTCACCTTATTGTAGCAGCCGCCCGTAAAATCTTAGGTGAACATATTTGGCAAGCAGGTGCTCAAAAAGGAGTATCCAGATCCCGTATAGATTTATCTCATTATAAACGTATTTCTCAAGAGGAACTTAATGAAATTGAGAAATTAGCTAATGAATATGTAATGGACAATATTGAATTGGATATTAAATTTTATACAAGAGATGAAGCAGAGTTATTATATGGATTTAAACTTTATCAGGGCGGTATTGTACCGGGTAAGTCAATTCGTGTTGTTAAAATACCGGGCATTGATGTTCAGGCTTGTGCAGGAACTCATGTTTTAAGAACTGGTGATATCGGTCCAATTAAAATCAATAAAACTGAAAGGGTTCAGGACGGTGTTGAAAGGATTGATTTCTCAGCAGGTACAGCTGCAGTTGATTCAATTCAGAACGAAAACAAACTGCTTCGTGAAAGTTCAGGAATATTTAAAGTCGATGACGATCAACTTCCAAAAACCTGTGACAGGTTCTTTTCTGAATGGAAAGCACAAAAAAATGAAATTGACAAGTTAAAGTCTGAAATAGCTAGTTTAAAAATGAATTCATTAGCTGATGATGTTACTGAAATTAATGGTCTTAAAGTTGTTAAACAGTTAATTGATGCTGATTTTAAAGAGCTTCAAAAGATTGCAACTGACTTTACAGATAATGACAAGGCTGATGTTGTTTTAATGGGTAACAATGACGGTAAAATTGTTGGTGCAGCTTCCCAAAATGCTATTGATGCAGGCATAAAAGTAAATGAAATAATTAAAAAAGCTGCAGGGGTTCTTGGTGGTGGCGGCGGTGGCCGTTTAACTCTTGCTCAGGGAGCAGGGCCTAAATGCGAGAACATGAATGAAGCATTAAATATTGCTATTGACCTTATTTAGATAATAGGGTCTTTAACAATAATGCTTATAAATGTTAAAATTAAAAGTTTATATTAGCTGTTATATTTTTTTTAGTAATGGCGATTTTAATCTAAATTTTTTGAAATAATTTGATATTTATGTTTGATGTTCATTTGGTACTGTTGTTTATAGGATTTTTACTTTTAGTCTGTGTATTGTTAAGTAAATTCACAGCTAAAATCGGTGTTCCCGCATTATTGATTTTTTTAATTGTAGGTTTGATTTTAGACACCAACCAGGTTATATCATCATCGATAACGAATTATAATATGATTCAATCGATAAGTATTTTTGCTCTGATTATTATTATGTTTTCGGGAGGTTTGGACACTGAACTTGCCAACATTAAAAGAGTAACCTGGGAAGGAATCTCCTTATCTACTGTCGGTGTTTTTATTACTGCAATTGTTGTAGGAATACTGGTTCATTTACTATTCGGGTTAGGATGGTTAGATTCATTTTTAATAGGTTCAATTATATCTTCTACAGATGCTGCAGCAGTGTTTTCAATTTTCAAAACACAAAAGTTACATATTAAAGATAATTTGGATCATATGCTCGAGTTAGAAAGTGCTACAAACGATCCTATGGCTTATATACTTGTAACCTCAGTGATTTATTTAATAATTCATCCTGAGACATCTATGTTGCTCCTAATATTTAATTTCTTTAAATCACTGGCTTTAGGTTTAATAATGGGTGCAATTTTAGGTAAAGGATTTTCAAAATTGCTTGCAAGGATTAAATTAAGCGTTGAGGGATTGTATCCGGTACTGTTATTGTCTTCAGCTATTCTTTCATTTGCAGCTACTGAAGTTGTTGGGGGAAATGGATTCCTGTCAGTATATATTGCGGCAGTAATAATAGGTAATTGTAAAATCAAATATAAATATACTCAATTATCCTTTTTCGAAGGTATTGCATGGATTATGCAGATTGTGATGTTTGTATTACTTGGTGCATTTTCATCAATAAAGGAACTTATACCTATGTTAATTCCGGCAATATGGATTGCAATGATACTGACATTTGTGGCAAGGCCAATTGCAGTACTGATATCTTTGGCTCCATTTGATATAGACAGACCTTCAAAGGCGTTTGTTTCATGGGCAGGAATTAAAGGGGCAGTACCTATTGTATTTGCATTTTATCCATTGGTACATGGTATTTATAATGCACAAATGATATTTGATATTGTAATGGTTGTTACTTGTATTTCAGTACTGGTACAGGGATCTACTCTTAAATTTATGGCTGGACACCTTAAAGTATTAAAAGAGGAATAATATGAATTATGATGTAGTTATAGCACGTTATGGTGAAATTGGTTTAAAAAGCTCAAAAGTAAGAGCACGTTTTGAGCGCAAATTGGTTAAAAATATTAAAGCAGCTATTGACTGTGAAGTTGACAGAAACCAGGGAAGAATATATATCTTTCCAAAAAACTATGGCGAGTGTTTGGAAAATTTAAATAAGGTATTTGGTGTTGTATCTTACTCTCCGGCTGTTTCAACATATGGAAACTATGAAGATATTGAAAAAACATTAGGTGAATATGTAGATAATCTTGTTGATGATGGATTCATAGGCAAAGATACAAGATTTGCCATAAAATGCAGAAGGGTTGGAAACCATGATTTCACATCTCAGGAAATGGCTGCATTCTGCGGTTCTGTAGTTGTTAAAAAAGTAGGATGTCCTGTTGATTTAACAAATCCTGAACTTAAAATTTATGTTGAAGTAAGAGATGATGAAGCTTTTATTTATCATGAAAAAATTGACGGTCCGGGAGGCCTTCCACTGGGAACTCAGGGAAAGGTTGTTGTTTTGGTGTCCAGCGGTATTGATTCTCCGGTGGCAGCTTATCTTATGATGAAAAGAGGATGCGAGGTTATAGCACTTCATTGTGATAATGCTCCATTTACAGGACCTAAAGTTCATGAAAACTTTGATAAAATAATTGATCAGCTTCAAAGTTATGCAAAAGGAGTTCCTATTACAAAAAAAGTTGTAAAATATGGGGAGTATTTGCAGCAGGCTAAAGACTGTGCTCCGGAAAAAATGACCTGTGTTTTATGCAAGTCAGGAATGTATAAAATAGCTGAAAAATTAGCACATAAATATGGAGCATCAGCTATTGTAGACGGAAGCAGTGTAGGTCAGGTAGCTTCACAGACATTGTCTAATATATTGGCTACCCGTCATGGTGTTGACATGCCGATTTTAAGCCCTTTGATAGGTCTGGACAAATTGGAAATTACCAGAATAGCTGAAGATATCGGAACTTTTGAAATTTCTAAATTGGATGACGGGGGATGTCATGCAGTTCCCAAATATCCTGAAACAAAAGCAGATGTTGACAGGGTTGAAGAGGCTTGCAGGGCAATGAATCAAAAAGAAGCTATTGAAAAAGCCTTTGATTCCATTGATTAATCTTTTTTCTTCTTTTTTTTAAATTCTGATGTAACTTATTTTTTACTTTTCAAAATTATTTGATAAATCTTAAATATATCCTTATAATATAAATATAAATCATATTCAAAATTTGTTTAGTTTTGATAAATTTATTTTGAATTTATAGATATGTGTTTTGCTGGTTTAAAGCTAGTTTAACTTATTGTGGGGGTTATAATGATATATTGGTGATGTTTGATAATATAAAAACTTTCAAAAACTTAAAATTTTCAAAATAAAATAAAAAGGAGGATACTCATGGATAAGAAAATTTTATTAATCTGTCTCATAGCTATTGTGGCATTTTCAATATCTTGTGTAAGTGCAGCAGATAGTAATGAGATAGTTATGAATTCATCTGATGCAATTGGTATTAGTGAAGACATATCTGTCGATGATGTTGTATTTGCTAATCAGATAAGTTCAGAGGATTCTCAGGTAGTTGGCGATTCTCCATCTGGTGAGGTGTGGGTAGCAACTACTGGTAGTGATGATAATGAGGGTAGTCAAGCTAGTCCTGTAGCTAGTGTCAGCAAAGCTGTAGACTTAGCTCAAAGCGGAGCTACTATTCATATTAAAGAAGGAACTTATAATCAGGGAAAAATAGGTCTTAATAAATCTTTATCCTTTGTTGGTGAAGGTAAGGTTATATTAAATAGTAATGGTGCAAATGTATTTGAATGTCTTGAAAATGACTGTACTTTAGAATTCACTAATCTTGTTTTCACAGGGGTTTCATCTGCTAGTGGCAGTTCCTGTGGTTTAAGAGTAGGTGGTAATGGAAATCTTAAAGTAATTAATTGTACTTTTACAGATATTAGTGCTAAATTTGGTGCAATGCAGTTATACACAACAGGTGTTGCAGATATTATTAATTCTACAATAAAAGATGTGACCTGTGGAGTAACTAGGGGATCTATTGTTTATAATTCAGGCACTGGTAAATATAATTTTGATAATATATCTATTATTAATCCTAAATTATCTGATTCTGTAACTGGAGCTGCGGTACATTTAAGAACTGTGTTTTATTTAGATAACAAAGAAGCAACAGTAACTTTAACTAATTCTCGTATAACTGGAGCTAGTGGATCTATGATGTCTCTTATAGAAAATAAGGGTACTTTAACTATTTCCAATACTGTAATTTCCAATAATGTAATTGGAAAAACAGAAAGTGGAATTAATGGTCAATATTTGTTATATTTGGGCAATTCTAATTTTGTAACTGCATTAAATATGACTAACTGTATAATTGAAAACAATACTTTTGGTAATGCAGATACTAGTGCATTAGCTTATATTTTTAAAAATTCCATTGTTAATTTAACTTATTCTTCTATTATGAATAATGGATTCAGTAAAAATTTAAATATTGCATCTGGAGTTACTCCAACTGTTAATTTAGATTACAACTGGTGGGGAACTAATACTTACACTGGTGATAATGTAAATAAATGGGTAGTTATGAGTACTCCTGAAACTACTATTGATGCTGAAAGTGGTAAAGCTATTGATGTAAGTGTTAACTTTAATCATTACACTGATGCTTCTGGTAGTATTCAAGATTTAGCTCAGTCTATTTCTGGAATCAATGTTGACTTTAGTGCTGTTAGTGGTACTTTAAGTAAAAATAATGTAGCTAGTGTAGATGGTATAGCTACTGTAACATACACTACTACAACTAATGATAAAATCACTGCTAAGTCAGGTAGTCAAAGTTTAACTATTGATGTTACTGTCAGTAGTGGTGATGATAATGTTGTAACTAAAGAAACATTCTTTAATTTCTTTGATTCAGAAGGTAATTTATTAGATTCTATTACTTATGATACTTTAATTTTTAAAGGTGAATTCTCTGATCTTGGAATTAATGTAATTACTATTTCAAAACCATTAACTATCAATGGAAATAATGCAGTTTTAAAAAATATTGGATTTGCTATAGTTAGTGGGGATGTTACTTTAAATGGTCTCACTCTTGCAGGCAATACTTTATCTGAAAAAATTGAAGGATCAGTGATAAACATAAATGATGTGGAGAATGTCATGTTAAGCAATTTAAATATTGATTATTCTTCAGTCAGCAATGATTTGGATATTGCTTTAATTAAATGTGTTCAGTCTGCAAATGTTGAATTAGTGGATAGTAATATTAAATATGTTGGGAATAAAATAGAAGAAGGATTGACTAATTATGTAATATATGTGGATACTTGTCCTAATATGGTTATCAAAGGAAATACTATTACTGCAAGCTTATACCCACACAATATTAACTTTGGTGATATTATTGATTCAGCAGCCATATATGTTGAAGCTGGTGTTATTGGAGATAGTATAAATTTAACAAATAATACAATTTCAATTGATGTTTTAGCATCTGATATTAAAAAGGGTGCTGTATATGGGTTATACTCTGCATATTCTGAATCTTATTTAAATGATAATACTATTGTTTTAACTAATAAAAATGAAGGATATTGTAAAGTATATGCTGTATATTCTCAACCTGGAGTAGTGTCTGAGTTTAATAATATCTTAATTAATGCAAGCAGCAATGGTATTGCTGATGGAATTTATGGGTTAAGAGTAACTGTTGAAAATACTAATGTAACTATTGTTTCTAATGGACCTGCTGTAGGTATTAATTCTATTAGTGGTAAAAATGTTATTAAAAATTCTAAGATTAATGTAACTGGTTTAGCTACAAATACTGATTCAGTTTTAGGTATTACTTTTGAAAAAATGGGAGATTTAATAGGTAATTCTATTTATGTTCATAATATGGGTAAATATTCAGATGATAATTTAATATATGGTATATTTTCCACTAAAGATACTAAATCAAATATTAAAAACAATGAAATCACTTCTGAAGGTAATTATGCTATTTACTTATCACGTGCATCTGATTCTAATATAACTGACAATATATTATATGCTCATGAATTAAAAGGTAATGATGCTGTAAATGTGATTGGTACTAATAATATTATTAAAGATAATAAACCTATTACTGTAACTGATGTTTGGGTATCTGCTAGTGGTAGTGATGATAATGATGGTAGTCAGGATAGTCCTGTAGCTACTATTGCAAAAGCAATTGAATTAGTTGCTGAAGGTTACACTATTCATGTAGGTGAAGGTACTTATATTGCTAATTCTTTAACAATAGCTAAATCATTTGCAATGATTGGTTCAGGAAAAGTTATCATTGATGGTAATGCTTCTAAAATCATGAATATAAATGAGAATACAATTGTTAACTTCACTAATGTTGCATTTACTAATGCATTAAATAATTACGGTGGAGTTATGCAAAGTAAAGGAACTGTAAACTTAAATAATGTAAGCATTTACAAAAACACTCAAAAATCAGGAAGTACTCCTACTGTAAGTTCAATATACAATACTGGTGTAATGACTATTATTAATTCAAATATTTATGAAAATGACGGTTACGGATTAATATTTAACTCAGGTAATCTTGATATTATCAATACAACTATTTCCAGTAATAATGTTGCTAAAGGAACTACTTATGCATTTTTATATATTGATGGTGGTGTTGTAAATGTAATTAACTCTACACTATCTGATAATGCTGCTAGATTAGGTGGTATTTGGCTTAATAAAGGAACTTTAAATGTTAATAATGCAACATTTGAAAATAATGTAGTTACTGTAGGAAATGGTGGAGCAATTCACATTGAATCTGATTCAAGTACTGCAACCATTAAAGATTCCAAATTCATTGGAAACAAAGCTAATAAAGATGGTGGAGCTATTTATAATAAGGGTACATTAAATATTGAAACTTCCATTTTTGATGCTAATGCAGCTTCCAATGGAAATACTGGTTATTATGGTGATGATATTTACAATTCAGGTATTTTAACTTTACATTACTCTGCATTACTTGGAAAAGGAACTAATAAATTAATTTACAATGAAGGCCGTGAACCAAGTGCTAATGCTCAATATAACTGGTGGGGAACTAACAGCAATCCTTCAACTTTAGTTGGTGCTGGTTTAGATTATTATGATGAACCATGTGATGATGTTGATGTTTCTAACTGGGTTGTCATGAGTGTTGATCCAACAAGTATTGAAAAGGTCATAGTTGGAAATGAAAAAATTTTAACAGTTAACTTCAATCATTATAATGCAAATGGTGTAATTAAAGAATTGGCTAAATCTATTCCATCTATTAATGTTAATTTTGAAGCTGTTAATGGAACTTTATCCAGTGATGTTGCAGCTACTGATAATGGGGTAGCTAGTGTAACTTACACTGTAAAAGGTAATGATCAAATTACTGTTAAATCAGGCAGTCAAACTTTAACCGTTCCAGTTACCACTAAAGAATTAACCAATATTGTAACTAATGAAACATTTTTTGATTACTTTGGTGATGACGGAATGTTATTGGGAGATATTACTTTTGATACTTTGATATTCAAAGGTGAATTCTCTAATCTTGGTGTAAATGTTGTTTATGTTCCAAGAGCTATTGTTATTAATGGTGATAATGCAGTATTAAGAAATATTGCAATAATGTGTGAACAAGGAACTACTTTAAATAACTTAACTTTAAATGCTACTGATTATGTTGCTGATACTGATGGTGTACTTATATATGCTATCGGTAGTGATGTCACAGTGAATAATATTACTATTGATTATAATGCTACTGATGGTTCTAATAATGCAATTGCAGTTTATGCTAGTGGTGCAGATAACTTTAAATTAGTAAACAGTACAATTACTTTTACTGGAAACAATGTTGACGGTAAAGTATTTGCTCAGGGTATAAAAATAGCAAAAAGTAACAATGCTGTTGTTGATTCAAACATAATTACTACTTCATGTCCGTTAGTGGATGTTGAGTACAGCCATTGGGGAAGTATTGATACTGATTTGGTATTTGCAATTGGTGTGGAAAAATCAGAAAATGTTAAAATTATTAATAATATAGTGGATAATTCTGCTTGGACTAAAGGAAATAATGCTAATTTCCCTACTTTCGATGCATTTATTGCTCATACTGCTAATAATTTATTAATTAAAAACAATACTATTTCTCATACTGATTTAATAACTCTGAAAGGAAATTCAAGTTATATTTATGCACTTGATTTTTATGAATCCAACAGTGTAATTGTTGAAGATAATCGTGTATTACTTAATACTACTGGTGGTAAAGAGGGTGCCGGCGCTGCTTATGCTGTACAGGTTACAGGTCCTTATAATAATTTTGTAGTTAAAGGAAATAATTTAACCACAGTATCTAACGGTCCTAATTTAGGAGTGTACTCACAAAATTATTATGGTGCTACTGAAATTACTGTTGAGAATAATTGGATTAATGTAACTGGTTTTGCTGGACCTGCCGAATTTGCTTTGGTTTCAGGTATGGAATTCCAGGATACTGTAGCTAAAGCATATAATAACACTATCTATGTTCAAAATGTAAACGAATATAATGATGACAATAATATTGCAGGAATTACTTATGTACAATCAACCAGCGGAAGCCACCAATTTGATATTCAGAATAATACCATTTATTCTGAAGGAAAATATGCAGTATTAATTAAATCTGCTAAAGATTCACAAATAATTGGAAACACATTGTATGCACATGAGTTAAACGGTGATGATGCAGCAATATTTAAATCAGGAACTAATAATGTAGTTAAAAATAATTATCCTATGTCTACCGATATTATAATTGATGTAAATAATGCATGGATTGGTGAAGAAGCAGTTATTGGCATAACTCTTAATTCTGCTGCAACTGGTACTGCAAACATCATGGTTGGTGGTAAAACTTACACTGTTAATTTAACTGATGGTAAAGCTACTTTAAAAGTATCTGATTTGCCTGCTGGTGAAAATACTGTTAAAGTGGATTATGATGGTGATGGCAAATTTAAATCTTCAACCAACAGCACAACATTTAAAGTATTTGATGGTATTGTAACTAATGAAACATTCTTTGATTACTTTATTAACGGTACTTTAGCAGATTATGTTCCTGAAGGTGCAACTTTAGACTTCAGAGGTAAATTCTATAGTCATGATGATGTTAAATTTGATTTAGCTATTAATAAACCAATTAATATGATTTCAACTACTGGTGATGCATTTATTGATTTAAACACTACTGCAGGTAGTTTACTTGGAGAAAATCCAGGTTCATGCTTTACAATCAATAATGGAGGTTCCGGATCCAATGTGTCTGGTATTATATTCCATAACACTCAGGTTTGGATTTATGATGCTCATAATGTAGTTTTAAATAATATTAGTGTAATTGTTGAAAATAAAAGAGTTGGTTCTGGTGTTGGAACTACTGCTATACGTCACGGATCTACTAATGTAACTCTTAAGAACAGCTACATTTACACCAGCAATAATGGTGGGTCAAGCAGTATTGTTTTAACTCACGTTCAAAATTGTACTGTTGAAAATAACACTATTGTCGGTGAAGGTAATGTAGGTAATTTACTTTACTTGAATACCTTTAACGATGCAGGCTGTGATTTAAGTAATGATTACAATAAAATCATCAATAATAAAATAACAGGTCCAAGTCCTGCTGCGGCAATTTGTTACGGTATTGGAATTAACGGTAATAATAATTTAATTGCAGGAAATGTAATTAATTATGCTGGTAATGGTATTGTTCCTGCATGGGGTGCTACTCCTAACAACAACACTTACTGTGACAATGTTTTAATTGGAGGAGCTAGTATGAGTGTTGCAGCTAGTTCTATTGCTTACAACAACACTGTTTCAGGTACTTTAACTATCGGATCAGGTTCAGTTGCTTACAATAACACTGCAAAAGCTATATCTGTCAGTTCTAATTCTGTTGTATCTAATAGTAGTGCAACTGCAGCTTTAACAGTTCAGGCAGGAGCTAAAGTAGCTAATGTAACTGCTGCTTCTTTATCTGTAAGCGGTAAAAATGCAGTTATTGAAAATGTATCTATTAGTGGTGTTGGAACTATTAAATCCAGTGCAACTAACACTACATTAATTAACTCCACATTTGGAGGTATGCTTACTGTTCAAAGTGCTAAAAACACAATTAAATATAATAATATTGTACTTGCTACTGGTGATGCAGCAATTCTTGCAACTGGTGGAGATAATGTAATTACCAATAACTATTTAATTGCTGGAGATAAATTAGGTGATAATGCAGTTAATTCTACTGTTGAAACAAACATTGTAAAAGACAACCTTCCTGGAGGAATTGTCAATGTTACAATTACTGCAAAAGATGTATTTGAAGGCAGTGATGTAATAATTGATGTGACTGTTGATTCATTATCTAATTTAACTGAAAAATTCATGCTTAAAATCAATAATAAAGAATATGTTCTTTCATTTACTGATTCAAAAGCTAATGTAACTATTTCTGATTTGACTGCAGGTAAATATGATATTGCTGTAACTTATGGTGATGAAACATACACTTTAATTAATGCTACTTCTGATGTTTCAGTTTACGGAAATGTTGTAACTAATGAAACATTCTTTATCTACTTTGATGAAGACGGATTATTAAGAGAAGAAGTTCCTTTCGATGAATTAATATTTAAAGGAGAATTCTCAGATATTGTAAATCTTATTTCTATTACAACTCCTCTTAAAATAACCAGCGATAATGCAGTATTAAGAAACATAGCATTTGCTGTGCTTTCAGATAATGTAGTATTAAACGGATTAACTTTAATCTCTAATGTTTCATGTGCTGATAATGGTGGAGCTCTCATATTGGTAGCTGGAAATAATGTAAATGTTTCTAATATGAACATTAGCTATATTATTAAAGAAAGTGTAGATGCTGTTGCAATTAATGCAAATGGTGTTTCAAACTTAAATGTTGTTAACAGCAATATTTTCTTTGAATCATGTCCTAAAGATGATTCCTTAACTGCATGCGCTATTAATATAGATGGTGTTTCTAATTCATTCATTAATGGAAATAATATTACTGCTGTTTTACCTTACCTATTTGCATCTAATTATGATATGAAATACTTCATGATGGGTGTAAACACTGTAAATCCAATTAGGATGAGGGAATGTAATAATGTAACATTTTCCAAAAACAATGTAAACACTACTGCAAATGATGGAAGTGCTAGCTTCCCTACTTTACAATGTATGTTTATTGTCGGATCTAATGACTGTGTAATTGACGGAAATAATTTCTCTATGATTGATACACTTATTCCTGCTGGTACAAGCAATTACCTCTATGGAATTAACATTGGATACAATAAAAACTTAATGATTTCCAATAATGACTTTAAAATGTCTACTGCTGGGGGTAAAGATGCTGCAGGTACTGCATATGCAATACAAGGTGTAGAATGTGAAGTATCTATGATTGGAAACAACATTACAAGTATAAGTAACGGTCCAAACTTAGGTATTTACTTTGCAAGTATGACTGGTGGAACATCTGAACTTTACATTGCAAATAACTTAATTAATGTAACAGGTTTAGCTTCTGCTAGTGGTAGCTGGGCTTTAGTTTCAGGTATTGAAGTGCAAAACGGTAATGCAAAAATATACAACAACACAATCTACACTTACAACGTGGGCGATTATAGTCCTGAAAATTATATGTATGGTATCAGTTATGCTCAATACATGTACGGAGACCGTTCATTTGATATACGTGACAACAGAATATACGTTGACGGTCATTATGCAGTTTCATTTATTAATGTAGATGGATCTAATGTAACTGACAACTTATTGATTACTCGTGATTTGGGTGGGGATGCTGCTGTTGAAATTAAAGCTGGCAAAAACAATGTAGTTGAAAACAACTATCCTAGAAGTTCTGATTTAATATTTAACATTACTTCTGAAGAACCTGGAAAAATTTTAATTGATGTGACTATTGATAAAAAAGCTACTGGAAACATTGCTGTTGTTGTAGACGGTGACAAATATGATGTAGCTATTGTTAATGGTTCTGCTAAATTAACTTTAAGTGATTTGCCTGCTGGAGTATATTATATTGAAGCTAAATATAATGGAAATTCCATTGTAACTGAAAGTTATAATTCCACTAAATTCACTATTGATTTAATTGATTCTTCAATTGCTGTTGAAGCTAAAGACATTAAATGCGGTGAAGAAGCAGTAATTACTGCAACTGTTACTAATGGTGCAACAGGAACTGTTACATTCTTTGTAAATGGTAAAACCTATGTTGTAGATATTACTGATAGTGTAGCTACTTTAAAAATAGCTGATTTAACTACTGGTGATTATCCTGTATTTGCTTACTATAATGGTGATAAATACTATAAAACTTCATACAATTCAACAACATTCAATGTAGCTAAATTAGCTTCTACAACTACTGTCAATGTTAGTGATATTAAAGTTGGTGAGGATGCTGTTATTAGTATTGCTGTTCCTGAAATAACTTCTGGAGTAGTTAGTGTTACTGTTGGTGATGCAATTTATAATGTTGCTGTTGTTGATGGTAAAGGATCTTTAACTTTATCTGGTTTGGCTAGTGGTTCTTATGATGTTGTTGCTAAATTTAATGGTGATGACAAATATTTAGCTAGTGAAGATAGTGCTAAATTCAATGTAGCTAAATTAGCTTCTACAACTACTGTCGATGTTAGTGATATTAAAGTTGGTGAGGATGCTGTTATTAGTATTGCTGTTCCTGA
>OHEM01000021.1_pt1 | contig 115381 bp, 106 predicted proteins | sample 1567281 | NCBI WGS metagenome assembly OHEM01 (sample SAMEA3879537, study PRJEB24766) | human gut metagenome | biome: human-associated habitat; feature: feces | place: USA | collected 1985/1987
TTGATTTAAAGGACAATTTTAAAAAACTTTACATAAATATTTACTTTACATAAGATCCGTTATGTAAAGCTTTACATAACGGATCGAGGATTGTGATCGCATTAGGAAAAAACTCTTCAGGCATAGTAAGGTAGGTCTTGTAAGCATCTGATATAACACCTTTGACATTTAATCTTTCCTTAAGTGGGATGGATAGGAAGTAACTTTCAAGAGTAGAATGCCAGCGATTGTGGACGATATCAATGATTTGTCCTGTAGAAAAATCCATAATGACAAATGCATATTTTTCAGTGTTACTGATATCCAGATATACTTCATCTATTGATATGTATTCAGGCAAAGGAAGTCTGGGAAGATCTACATAACGCTTAAATATCAGACGTGCAGTTGAATCAGAAATATTGAATTGAGCAGCAATCTCAGCTGTTGATTTAGTAAGAGCCTTGAATGCATTAAGAATCAAATATGGAGTGATATTTGAAGAATGCGAGTATTTATCCAAAAACGGGAAGGAATCATTCTCCGTATGACCACATTCCTTACACACCCATCTACGTTGTCGTACTATCAAGTAAGTATCCATTGAATCTTGGGAGATAGGATGATTTACTTTTCGAACATATATACCCTTGGAATGCATGCGAGACTGACACTTAGGACAAAGAGTAGGTTTCAAGTTTTTCTCAATATAAACAAATTTATCAGAACCAATGATTTCAATTTTAGTAACAGTATAAGTGCCATCATCGGCTAGATTAAGAAGAGCCAGATAATTAGAATTTTGATTAGTGTTGTGTTCCATAATAATGTTTACCTCCTGAACAACAAAGAAAAACACAACATAAACATTATAGGTGATAACTCACTCTAATAAATCTAGAAAGCTTTTAGAGTCGGTTATAAATAGCTCTGAACGAATATAAATAAACAACTGAGAAATAATAAATAAAAAGTGAACAATCTATGGTGAAAAAAGAAAAGAAAAAGGGTCAATTTATAGACCCCAAAAGTCACCCCTAAAATTGACCCCAAATTAGACCCCAAAAATAATGACCCCAATTAAAATTGGTTACCCAATCGAAAGGTTGGATTTTTTCTATATCCCTCATAAAAGGTAAGCGCCAAGTAATATGATGGATTGAAAATCATTTCAAAAAAATCGACAATTATATAGAAAATTAGAGTTTCTAGAGTACAGTCTAAAAACTCTATAAAATGATTGGAGATGATTAGATGAAATTAGAGGATTTAACGCCCAAGCAGAGACTGAAGGCGGAAAAGTGGCTGGCAATCATTCGTGAATGTATAAATAGTGATTTATCAAATGAAGTATGGTGTGAACAGAATAACGTTAATATTAAAAGTTATTACTATTACCTGGCAAAACTAAGAAAGATGGCGATTGAACAGATTCCATACAAAAAAAGAAATAATGTACTGCCTCTGGTTCCTGAATCAAATGATATTGTAGAAATACAGGCTCCTCAATCTACTCCTGTATGCATATCTTCTTCAGTAATGACGATTTGTCAAGGAAACACAAAAATAGAGATCAATTCTAATTGTCCTGAATGGATGATCCGGGAGCTGTTGAATAAATATGTTAGGTGATATTTCTAAAGCAGAACATATCTATATTGCCTGTGGATATACAGATATGAGAAAATCAATTGATGGACTTGCAGCTATTGTACAACAGAATTTCAAACTGGACCCATTTTCGAACTCATTGTTTCTCTTTTGCGGAAGGAGCAGTACAAAAATGAAAGTCTTGTACTGGGAAGGTGACGGATTTGTTCTTTTGTATAAGCGTCTTGAAAATGGAAAATTCATATGGCCAAGAAATAAAGATGAAGTAATGAAAATAACAGATCAGCAGTTCAGATGGCTTTTAGAAGGACTTAAAATAGAGCAGCCACGAACAATAAAAAAGAGTAATAAAAGATGTGCTATTTAGCTTTATATTAAGGATATTTTGTATTAAATATGGTATAATATAGACAGTTAAGGAGTGCTTCGAATGATTGAAAATGCAGGTATCGACTACAAAGAATTATATCTACAGATGCAGTCAGCAGTTGTAGCACTATCAAAGACATTGGAAGAAATTCAAAAAGAAAACAAGAATCTAAAGGAAGAAAATGAATATTTAAAGCGCAAGCTGTTTGGAACAAAAAGTGAAACATCAAAGTCACTTGGTTTTGAGCAGCTTTCTCTTTTTGATGAGGCAGAAGCAGAAGCAAATCCAGACGAAGAACAATTTATTCTTGAAGAAGTTAAATTCAATAAAAAGAAAAAGTATAAAGGGCAGTTGGATGATAAATTATCTAAACTGCCACATATCGAAGTTATTATGACACTTCCAGAATCTGAACTTGTATGCCCAGTCTGTAACAGTAAACTTGTTCCTGTCGGAAAGAAATTTGTTCGACACGAAATTGAATTTGTACCAGCCAAGTTAAAAGTAAGAGATGTATATACAACGACATATGAATGCAGAAAATGTCGTGCAAATGGAAAGAGTGTTATGAAAAGTCCTGGAATTCCAGAACCTGTCATTCCACATTCTTATGCTTCTGCTGAAAGTGTGGCTTTCGTTATGAAACAAAAGTTCGTAAATGGCGTTCCACTCTATAGACAGGAATCCGAATGGAAACAAATGGGTCTGGATCTTTCAAGAACGACAATGGCTAACTGGATCATATATTCAAGTGAACACTGGTTAAAACCACTGACAGGCAGAATGCATGAAATCCTGCTTGAATCAAAACATGCCCATGCCGATGAAACACCTGTTCAAGTTCTAAATGAACCTGGTAAAAAGGCAACAACGAAATCCTATATGTGGGTATATTCAAGCATCAAAGAGAGTTCATATCCAATCCGACTGTTTGTATATGCACCAAACAGATGCGGATATAATCCGCAGATATTTTTCAACGGTTTTCATGGAACTGTTATATCAGATGCATATTCCGGATATAACAATATCGAAGGCTGTGTCAATGCATACTGCTGGGCACATGCAAGAAGAAAGTTCAGAGACAGTCTTCCAAATGATCTCGAAAATGCAGAAAATACGCTTCCGATTATTGCGATGAATAAGATCAAGAAACTCTTCGCAATAGAAAAAGAAATAGAGGCGTTGTCTCCTGATAAAAAGGTCAAAATACGTCAGCTAAAGTCAAAGCCATTAATAGATGACTTCTTTTCATGGTGCAAATCCAATCAAAATGCCACAGCCAGTGCAAAACTGAGCAGAGCATTTAAATATGTTTTAAATCATGAAGAAGGATTGAGACAATACTTATATGATGGATATATTCCAATGACAAACTCATTAGATGAAAGAGTAATTCGACCATTTACGACAGGAAGAAAGAACTGGTTGTTCTCGGCAAGTGTATCAGGAGCAGAATCAAGTGCGAATGCATACAGCATAATTGAAACAGCAAAAGCAAATGGACTGGATCCATATAAATATTTGACAACAATATTTACATATCTTCCAAGCCAAGATCTGATCAAAAATCCAGAAATAATAGACGAGTTTCTACCATGGAGCGAGTTCGTACAAAAAAACTGTAAATAAAAGAATCAGCTAACATTTTTTAGCAATGTTCAACTGATTCTTTTTTATTTATTTAACTACATTATATTATTTGGCGCTTACCATAAAAGTGTAATTATTTTAAATTATTCACTCATAAAAGTGTAAAATACTCTTATCAAGAGGTTTAGAATATGAATGTATATTATCATTTACCGGGCCTATTTGAATTCTATGAATTCTATAAAAAGTTTTTGCCCCTGTTTAAAAATAAAACAGAATACTTTTATGACTGGTGTAAGATTGGCTCTGTCTATGGCTCGCCATCTGATTGTATATGGTCTGGTGGACGCATCAGTTATGCAGATTGTGATCCAAAAAAAGTATTTGCTTTGATGAAAGAATATAATATATCTTCACGTCTTACATTTAGTAATTCTTTGATTGAAGAAAAACATTTATCCGATATAAAATGCAATGAATTATGTCGATTGTTGAGTTTAGATACAAATAATGGGATTATTATTCATTCAGATTTATTGATGAAATATCTGAAATCTAAATATCCGAATCTATATTTTGTATCTTCAACCACAAAAGTATTAACGGATTTTAATGATTTTGAAAAGGAAGTAGAAAATCCAGACTTTACGTATGTAGTCCCTGATTTTCGATTGAATAAACAATTAGAAAAGTTGAATTCACTATCTGAATCATATAAACCAAAGGTAGAATTTCTGTGTAACGAATGTTGCTGGTATGGATGTAAAGATCGTAAGGAATGTTATAAATCGGTTTCTAGACAAAATCTAGGCATTGATTGTATGGATCATGTATGTAAGGCCCCTTTTTCTAAGGAAGGGTATCGCTTTTCTAGAGTGATGGAAAATCCTGCATTTATTAGTTTAGAGGATATTTTAAATATCTATGTCCCTATGGGCTATTCAAATTTTAAAATCGAAGGAAGAGATTTAGGAAGTGCCCTATTATTAGAATTTATTCTTTACTATATGGTAAAACCACAATACCAAATTCATGTTCGTGAAGCAATGTATCTAGATGTAATGCTAGACTTATTTTAGGAGAAAATGATGATTGAAAAAAGACACACAGTACGGAAATATTTAGATAAACCATTAGATGTTGATTTAATAAGTTTATTAAATGCACGTATTGAACAAAACAATGAATTGTATGATTTGACATTGAAACTCGTGATGAACAACTCAGATGGTATTTCTAGTTTGGCTAGACTCATGTCGAATAATACAGTACAAAACTATATCATTCTTGCAGGTAAAGAATGTTCAAGTTTAGATGAAAAGATAGGCTATTGTGGCGCTGACTTAATTTTGTATGCCCAAAGCCTTGGACTAAATACATGGTGGTGTGGAGGTATGTTTAATGGCAAGAATGCTTTTAAACATTTAGATGATAAAGATGTTAGAGTCAATGGTGTCATTGCGATTGGATATGGAAAAACACAGGGGGTACCGCACAAATCAAAGACAGCTGATCAAATTAGCCATTACCAAGGAGTAGTTCCAGATTGGTTTAACGCGGGTATCAAAGCTTTATTATTAGCACCAAGTGCTTTAAATAGACAACCATATATAGTGAGTGGTGTGGGTAATAAAGTGAGCTTTAAAGTAAAAAGTGGAACTTTGTCACAAGTCGATTTGGGGATAGGAAAATATTTCTTTGAGCTTGGTGCGGGAAAAGAAAATTTTGAATGGAGTTCATATGATACGAATTGAAGATGAAATCTTTTTAAAAAAGAAATTTGATTTTGAAAAATTGAAAGAATTTGGGTTTTGTTTTGAGAATAACACATATATTTATTCAGAAGATTTTATGGATGGAGATTTTAAAGCTGTCATTGAAATATCGGATGTTTTAAAAGGTAAAGTCATTGATAATTTCAGTAATGAAGAATATATGCCACTACGCATAGAATCCTTTGATGGGGATTTTATTTGTAGAGTTCGTGATGCTTATAAGGACATATTAAAAAGAATTGCGGATATATGTTGTACAGACGTATTCTTTGCGGATAATCAAGCGAATCGCATTACGAATCGGATTTTTCAAACTTATGGAGTAAAACCAGATTTTCCATGGAAGGATGACAATGGTGTTTTTCGTCATTTAGACAATAATAAGTGGTTTTCCCTTATTATGTATGTGAAGTGGGACGCTCTTTTAAAAGATGGAAATACCCGTATGGTAAACATTATGAATCTAAAAAGCGAAGAACACTATGATATTGATGGAATTTATCCGGCTTATCACATGAATCACAAGAGTTGGATATCTTTGGCTTTAGATGATACATTATCTGATTCATTAATTATGGAATTGGTTTCAAAAAGTTACAATTTAACAAGAAAGAAAAGGCGCAAATAATGCGTCTTTGATACTTTTTAGCCAATTGGCTGATGATAAAACTTGCCATAAAAATGATTCGTCTTATATGAGTTAATGATGACATTTGGCGCTACATTTAATACACAATCAATCACATCAGCTTCTTCATAGCTCGAAATGACTGTTTTACAAATATAGAATTTCTTATTACTGTAAGCCCCATACGCATCAATAACACTCATACCATGTTTGAAGTTTTCTGTATAAGCCTTTGTGATAATGTCTGGATTTTCGGTTGTGATTTCAACAGTAATCTGGGCATATCTGTGATAGAAACGGGAAATAGTTTGGGTTGAAATAAATTGGAAGATAATTGAATATCCCGCATATACCCATCCAAAGAAAAGACCGAAAATAATTAAAATAATCGTATTAAAAATAAAGACATAATCCCACAAACTTTTATGAATCTTATTAGAAATGTACAGGGCTATAAAGTCTGTACCGCCAGTAGATCCATCTGCCTTTAAAGCAAGTGTAATACCAATTCCATATAAGAATCCACCAAATAATACGTTTAGGACTAGATCATCAAAGAAGGGAGTAAAAGAGAAAATATTTAAAAAGAATGATACAAGTCCAAACTGTAGGCAACTCAAGAATACAAATCGTTTTGAAACAGATTTATAACACATTAATGCTGCCGGAATATTTAACATAAGAATTCCTAATGAAATAGAAAAATTGATGTTAAATAAATTACAGATTTTATGAATTAATATCGCAACTCCGGTAAATCCACTAGACAATAAATTGCACGGATTCATAAAGACTTGAATTACGTATACTTGAATAAAAGCACTTAATACGGTCATGATAATTGAAAGTATCAAGTGTAGGTTTTTATTTTTTGAAAAATGTCGAATTTCTTTTGTCATGCGAATCACCATGGATAATTATATTCGAAAAGATTTTTAATTCTTTGAAGCTTCCTTCCTTGTACTAGGAAATTTCCTAATATTAGGAAAAAATGCATGTTAATAATGAGGTAAAATCATATAAAATATAAATATGGGGGTGTACTAAAAGTGAATAAAAGACAAGAGAAAATTGTTCTATTGTTGAATGATACAAAGGCGTGGATGACAGGAAAAGAAATCTCTAAGCTTATGCAAGTATCGGATCGAACAATTCGTAGTGATATCGATGCGATCAACCGCTATTATGAACAGCCAATTATTGAATCCAACTTACGAAGTGGATATCATATTCGAGATGAAATCAATGTTACATTGCCTACAGCACAAAAATTTATAATACCTCAAACACCTCAAGAAAGATGTGTGTATTGTGTGTATATTATACGTGTGTTATTGTTTGAGAAAAAAGAATTAAACTTGATGGATCTACAAGATCAAGTGTTTATTAGTGGTTATTCAATTGATAATGACATCAAAAGAATTAAGAAAATATTAGAGAATTATAACGATTTAAAATTGATTCGCTCTAAAAATCACATTCATTTAGAAGGTAGCGAAGATGAAATGCGCAAACTCTATAAAGATTTACTTACGGAAGAGACACAAGGAAATTTCTTGAACCTAAATAAGCTTTCAAGTATGTTTAAAGGTTTTGATTTATTAAAAGTCAAAGATATCATGGAAAATATTTTAAAAGAATATAATTATCGCATTCGTGAAATGGCAATTCCTATGTTGATGATACATATTGGTGTGGCGATTGAAAGAATGTTGCACCACAATTACATCAAAACAAGTCGTGGAACAGATCTTGAAAACACAAAAGAATATCAGATTGCCAAAGAATTCTTTAATCGTGTATCTAAAATTGTGCGTATTGATATCAATGAAAACGAAGTTGAATTATTAGCCTTATTATTGATGGGCAAAAATTCAATGAACCTTCAAAATGATTTGGTTTCTGCTTATAGTAAACATGGCTACAATGTGAATGAATTGGTTTCGCAAATTATCGAATCTATTAAATCAGACTATGATATAGACTTTTCAAAAGATGTAGATTTACGTTCTGGTATCGCACTACATTTACAAGGGTTGGTTGAAAGAAAGAATAAAAATATTCATATCGATAATATGTATCTTCAAGAATTGAAGAAAAAGTACCCATTAGTTTTTGAATTGTCTATTCGTGTTGGTGAGATTTTAAATGAAGAATTAGGAATCGATATTTCTGAAAATGAGCTAGGCTTTTTGGCTCTTCATTTAGGTGCTGCCTATGAAAGAACGCATAATCATCAACATTATAAAGCCATTATGATTTATCCTGTGGATCAGGCTTTTGGTGATATTTTACTTAAGAAAGTGGATTTCTTATTTAACGAACGCATGGATGTGATTCAAAGTGTGAGTTATTTTGAAGAAAAGACAATAAAAGAATTAGATCCAGATTTGATTCTAACAACGTCACCACTACAACATAATTTAGATATTCCAACGGTTCAAATTTCTGTGTTTATCACAACAGAAGATGAGAGTCGTATTTTCCAAACGTTAAATGCGTTGGATAAAAAGAGATTTCAAAATGAGTTTAAAGCTCAAATCATTGATTTGATTGAACCTGAAACTTTCCATTTGAATTTAAAAACAGAAACACCAGAAGAAACAATTGAATATATGTGTGACCACTTGAAAAACCTTGGTTACAGTGATGATGCGTTTAAAAAATCAGTTCTTCAAAGGGAAAAAATGGCATCCACAAGTTTTGTGTATTCATTTGCGGTACCACACTCATTGAATGTGGCAAGTTTTCGATCTTCGATTTCTGTTGCATTTTTAGAAAAACCAATCAAATGGGGAGAATTTGAAGTGAAGATGGTTATGTTGCTGGCAATTAATGAAGTATACAAAGATACTTTGGTTATGTTCTTTGATTGGTTAAGCAGTATGATCAATAACGCAAATCATTTTGTAGCTTTATTAGAAAGTCAAAGCTATGAAGAATTTATATCAAAAATAATCGAATAGAAAGGTTGTGCAAATATGGATAAAACACATCGTTATGGAGTAAAACTGAAGAAAAGTTCAGTAAATAGTTTTTATAGAGGCGTTGCCTATCTGATTGATTGGTATGTGGCAACAATGTTTGCCGGAATCCCTATTGTCTTAATTGGAAGCATTGTAAATCATACAACTTCTGTATCGCAAGACTTATCTAAAATTCCGGCCCCATACAATATTTTGGTAGCTTTGTTGGCGATTGTATTCTATTTAGGATATTTTGTGATTCTTGAATTGTATGTATATAAAGGACAAACCTTTGGTAAACGCATTATGAAATTAAAGGTTGTGAAAAACGATGAATCGGATGTAGATTTTAAAACAATTTTAATGCGCGAAGGACTAGGAATCATGATCGTTGAAGGCTATATTGCGAATAGTTCAAGTTATTTGCGTCAATTGATTCAAATCGTTACAGGCATTCCAATTATGGATATGGCGGTATATGTATTTGGAATTATTAGTGCTGTTTCTATTCTAATGGGTATGGCAAGTCCATCAAGAAAAATGATTCATGACCGTATTGCGAATACACATATTATGAGTGTGGCAGGTACGGAAAAGTAATTTCCTAGATGTAGGAAAACATTTAGTGAATTCATTATCAATAGCTGTGATAAAGTAAAGACAGCTAATAAAGGAGAGTGTTTATGGACAAGCTAGAAAAAATTTTAATGCCTATGGCAGATGTTCTAACTAAAAACCGAGTGTTAATCGCAATTCGTGATGGTTTCTTGATTTCTACACCATTATTAATTGTTGGTTCAATCTTCTTGTTGATTGCAAACTTCCCAATTCCAGGATGGGATGCTGCAGTATCATCAGTACTTGGTGCAGGTTGGACAGACTGGTTCAAGGCGGTATCTCGTGCATCATTTAACTGTACAGGTTTATTAACTGCATTAGGTACAGGATATGCGATGGCAAGAGAATTTAAAGCAGACAAAATTCAAGGTGCTGCCGTTGCATTGGTTTCTTATTTTATTTTAATGCCAACAATTCACACAGCTGTTAGAGATTCAGGTGAAGTTGTTAAAGATGCTGTTTTCGCAGGTTTAGATTTTGATTATATCGGACCAAACGGAATCTTTATGGCCTTGATTTGTGCAACTCTTGGAGTATGGTTATTTGCCTTCGCTTATAAAAAGGGATGGACAATTAAAATGCCTAAAGGTGTACCTCCTGCAGTTGCAGATTCATTTGCTGCATTAGTACCAAGTGGTCTAGTTATGGGAGCTGCATTCTTAGTACGTATTGGTTTCTCATTCACAGAATTTGGATACTTCCAAGACTTTGTAGTAGCTATTCTACAAACACCATTGGAAGGTTTAGGAGATACATTAGGAGCTAACGCATTATATTCATTCATGTGTACTTTCTTCTGGTTCTTTGGTATCAATGGACCAGCTGTATGTAACTCAGTATTCTTCATTGGTAACGTATTAACTGCAAAACAATTAATCGCATTCGAAGCTGGTAAAGCATTACCATATATCTTCACAAACCCATTCAGTAACTTCTTCTGTAACTTCGGTGGTGGAGGATCTACTCTATCATTAGTAATCTTGATGGTTACAGTATGTAAGTCTGAACGTATTAAACAATTAGGAAAATTATCTATCGTTCCAGGATTCTTTGGAATCAACGAACCAATTATCTTCGGTTTACCAGTTGTATTAAACCCAGTTATTGCGATTCCATTTATTTTAGTTCCAATGATGAACTTGATCCTATCATATTTCGCAACATTATGGGGTATTATTCCACGAACAACAGGTGTAAACTTACCTTGGACAACTCCAATTGGATTCTCAGGATGGTTGGCTACAGGATCTTGGAGAGCAAGTGTATGGCAAATCTTCTTGTTGGTATTAGGAATGATGATTTATTATCCATTCATTAAAACATTAGATAAAAAATATTTAGCAGAAGAAGCTGCTGCTGCAAATGAGTCAAGCGAAGAAGACGATATCTCATTTGACGATTTAGATTTAGATAATCTATAAGATTAGGAGGATAACACAATGAAAGTTATGATGATTTTTGACCAGACACAAGCTGGTTTAGGAGGAAAAGAAAGTCCTGATTTACCTATGGGCGGAAAAGCAATGGGGATTGGTTCTTGTGAAATGTTTACTCGATTCTTGGATCAACAAGGAGGGAAAGTCATCGCTACTTTATATTGTGGAGACGGTACTTTTTTAGCCGACCCAGAACTTAACGCAAAGAAGTTTGCGGCTATGGCAAAAAAATTTAATCCAGATGTAGTTATCTGTGGACCATGTTTCAATTATGCAAATTATGGTATCATGGCTGCTAAATCAGCTGAGGTGATTTCAGAACTAACAAATATTCCTGCTTTTGCGATCATGTCACAAGAGTGTGAAAAGGCTATCGAAACATACAAAGATAAAGTTACAATTTTAAAAATGCCTAAAAAAGGTGGAATTGGATTGAATGAATCATTAAGCGCTATGTGTGAATACGCTAAAATGTTAGTCGACAAAAAAGATACTGCTGAATTCTTAGAAAAACATGCTTATTAATAATGACCAGCTCGATTGAGCTGGTTTTCTTTATGTTCCTAACAATAGGAAACACATTTGGAATCTAGTGAAACAAAATAGGTCTATACTGCTTTATATAAGGAGGACATAATCATGTCAGAAACATTAAAAATACTTAATACTTTAACACAAACAATTTCAATTTCAGGAGATGAAAAAAATGTTGGCAAATGTATGGCACAATACTTAGAGCCATATTGTGATGAAATTGTATATGATAATTTAGGCTCTGTATTTGGTGTAAAGAAAAGTAAAAAGGAAAACGCAAAACGTGTATTAGTAATTACACACATGGATGAATCAGGATTAATGATCACAAAAATTAATGATAATGGAAGCGCTGAATTTATTGAAATAGGTAAAATCAATAAACAATACTTACCAGGAAGTCGTTTGCGTGTAAAAACAAAAACAGGTGAAGTCAATGCCTTTGTGGTAGGCACAGAAAAAATGGTTATCGATTTTGGAACGTATTCAAAAGAAGAAACATTAGCACTTGGTGTATTTGTAGGAGATAGTGCCGTTGTAGACGGTCCATTTGTCAAAGTACAAAAACAATGTATTTCAAAAGCATTAGAATCAAGAGTTGGATGTTTAATGGCTGTTGAATTATTAAAAGCTGTTAAAGATAAAGAACTTGATTTTGATTTATATGTTGGAGCTTGCGTTATGGAAGAAGTAGGACAGCGAGGCGCTACAACAGCTACAGGACTGGTAAAACCAGATCTAGGTGTTGTACTTGGTTGTAAGAAAGCTAAAACATTAGATGAAAAAGACCAAAGCGTAGGAGAGCTAGGGAAAGGCTTATTAGTATCTTTCTACGATAAAGGAATGATGCCAAACCGTGGTTTATTAGATGCATTAGTACAAATCTGTAAAGAGGAAGATATCGCATATCAGCACTACTATAGTATGGATCTAAATGAAGGTGCATGGGTACACAAATTGTTTGCCGGATGTCCAACACTCAATGTATCGATTGCGATTCAAAATGCATATAGCGCAATTGAAAGTATGGATCTAAATGATTATGACTGTGCAAAAAAAGCTTTGACTGTATTTGTTGAACATTTAAATGAAGAAAAGATTCAAGAATTTAAGGAATCAAATCGATAGGTGATACTATGGAACAAGCAATTGGTGATATTAATTTAGAAATGCTGAAAGAATTAAGTGAGGCTCATGGCATTAGTGGAAACGAAAAAGAAGTGAGTCGCATGATGAAAAAGTGGATGAGTCCCTATGCGGATGAAATCACATATGATAATTTAGGATCCATCATTGGACTTCAAAAAGGAGAAGAAGACCAGCCTACTTTAATGATTTGTGGACACATGGATGAAGTTGGTTTTCTAGTGCGCGAAATTGATGAACAAGGCTACATTCGTATGCTCCCAGTTGGAGGATGGTGGGGACATGTACTACCTAGTCAGACGCTTGTAGTGACAACACATGAAGGGAAAAGATATCAAGGTGTTGTAGGATCAAGTGCGCCTCATGGATTGAGTAAGGAAGTCAAAGAAAAAGTTATTCATCCCTTAGATTTATTTTTAGATTTGGGTGTCGCAAACCGTGCTGAAGTTGAAGAATTAGGAATTCAAATTGGCGATATGATTACGCCAGATACAGAATTTACAGTTATGAACAACCCAAACTATTTAATGGGAAAAGCATGGGATGATCGTTTATGTGCAGCTATGGTTGTAGATGTAATGCGTCTTTTAAGTCAAGATAAGCATAAATGTAATTTATATGGTGTTGGTACGGTACAAGAAGAAGTTGGTTTACGAGGAGCAAGAACAGCCGCAAATATGTTACATCCAGATGTTGCGATTGCCTTAGACGTAACAACAAGTATGGATACACCAATGGATAAAGGAATCAATGGCTTAGGAAAAGGTGTTGTATTAAGTGTAATGGATGCGGGAATTATCGCAAATAAAAATTTTATCGCAAAGATGGAAGAAATCTGTAAAGATTTAGATTTAGACATCAATTATGACATGATGACATGTGGTGGAACAGATGCCGATAATATTCATAAAGCACATGATGGTGTTGTCACAATGACATTATCTATTCCTACACGTTATATGCATTCTCATCGATTGATCATTCATCGTAAGGATTATTGGCAAACTGTATTATTAATGGCTGAATTTGCTCGTCGATTAGATAATGAATTGTTGCAGATATTGAAAGGATAAAACAATGAAAGTATTAGTTGGAAGATTTAGTTCAGAATCCAATGAACACTCTAGATCTTTAATGAGTCTAGATAAATTTATTTTGAAATATGGAGAAGACTGTATCGACTCTATGTATTGTCGAGATATTTTTGAAAAAAATGGCATTGAATTGATTCCAAGTATTGGTGCGATTGGACATCCCCATGGACCTGTAACTTTACAGGCTTATGAATTTATTGTGGATAAGTTCAAACAAAGTGTGAAAGAACATCTACACGAAATTGATGGAATCTTCTTGTTTCTTCATGGTGCTAGTAAGGTGATTGGTTTACAAGGAGGTTCAGCAGAACATGCGATTCTACGCGAAATTCGTGCTATTGTTGGACCATATATGCCTATTGCCCTAGTTATGGATCCACACGGAAATTTATCGGAAGAATTAGTTTCAAATGTAAATCTATTAAGATGTTATAGACACTCACCACACATTGATACAAAGGAAACGTATCAATTTATGGCTAAAGATTTTATTGATCTATTAAATCATAGAGAAGACATTCATCCAATTTATTATCGTGTTCCCATTATTATTGGTGGAGAAAAAAGTGTATCTTTTGATGAACCTATGGTGTCTATCAACAATATGTTAGAAGAAGCTGAAAAGACAGGTCGCATTCGTTCAGCCTCTTTCCACATTGGTTATTTAAGACATGATGGACCAAACTTAGGATGTTCTGTTGTCGTATGTCCAAAGACAAAAAAAGACACAGAATTTGCGGATATGTGGGCAAGAAAAATTCGTGAATTTGCCTATTCAAAACGTCATGAATTCCACTATCATGGAAATGTAGCTTCTTTAGAAGATGCAATCAAACAAGTTGTTTATCATGATCAAGGAACATGCTTTATTACCGATTCTGGAGATAATGTAGGATCTGGTGCGGATGGCTTTAATAATTATGTTTTAAGACAAATTATGAATTTAGATGATTTTAATCATAAGAAATACTTAATTTCGGGAATCGTTGATTTTAATGCACATGCTTTCTTAATGAACAAAAAAGTTGGCGACAATGTCGAATTTGATTTGGGTATGGACTATGATGAGCTATGTCAAAAAATCCATATTAAAGGTAGTGTTGTAGCCAAAGGCTTAGCTGAAGAAATGTATGTTGGTAAAGAAGATATTGGTACAGTAATTACTGTAAAGGTAGAAAACATGCCTGTGTATGTCGTGGTTGAAAATGATGCCATTCAATATTATGAGCCAGCCCAATATGTGACAAGCGGCCTAAATCTAGATGATTATGATGTCGTTGTTGTTAAACAAGGTTATATCTCAGCTGAATTTGATGAATATGCATCGTATTGTGTTATGGCACTAACGGATGGGCCTACAAATCAAGCGAGTGAAAAGCTTGTATTTAGGCAAATTCATAGACCAATGTATCCATATGATGATCGTGAATTAGACGAAATTTAATGAAAAAATAAATCCACCGCTCGGTGGATTTTATCTTTTATAAATAGTTTTGCATAAATGAATATGCATTGTTGAAACAAATCGCATTGATTTCTTCATCTGTGAATTCATTTTCCTTGAGTTTTAGTGCAATATTTTGGATTTCTGTGATGTTCTTCATACCAACCACATTACTATCTTCCATGCCAGGAATATAGTCCATAAAATCAAAACCTAATGCGATATGTTCAATACCAATCTTTTCTTTTAAGTATTCAAGGATTTCAATAAAGTCATCTAGTGTCGCATTTTCTTTCTTGTTCTTCACAAACCAACGAACCGGAATACCTCCAACTAGTCCTTGTTTATTTCTAATAATGTCTAGTTGTAAATCGCTCAAGTTACGGTAATGATTGTATAAAGCCTTCACATTACTGTGAGATGCGATGATGGGCTTTGTACTTGTTTTTGCGATATCATAGAAGTTCCATTCGCAACAATGACTTGTATCAATGGCTATGCCAATATGATTCATAGCTTGAACCGCTTCAATACCTAGATCTGTTAATGGTTTATTATTTGTTCTTGCACCACAAGCTAAGGCATTATCATCGTTCCAGCATAATGAACCAAGACGTACATTATGATTATATAACCATTGAATTTTATTTGTGACATCTTCTTTAATTCCACACATACCTTCAACAGCGATAAAGACTTGAATATCTTTATCGTTGTTAAATGAGAAATGTTTACTTGAATGAATACAATCATTGGCATATACGATACATTCTTGCATATCTTGCCATGATTCAGTGCCGCTAAAGCAGCAGACAATGGCAGAAAATTTCATGTTGCCTTCTTTAAAGCGAGGATAGTGAAATTCATCCAAACGATTCAACTGTTCTTTATGATCGAACAAATCATTTCCTATATCATCATGTAAATTCGCAAATGAGATCATGCGCTTAACTCCTTTAAGAAGTCTTGAATTTGATCGGCAATCGATTGTAGACTTTCTTGCCAGAACGATTCTTCTTCAATGTTGATATCTGCCATACTTGCGACATTTTCACAAGTATTTGTGGTTGTTGCAGCTAGTAGTTTTTCATATTTAGGAATAAATGATGTCCCTTCCTTTTTGAATTTTGCGTATAAACCACGAGAAAATAAAGCACCAAATGTATATGGGAAGTTATAGTACGCGATATCTGGAATGTAGTAATGTACCTTTGTAATCCAACGATAAGGATGTATCCAGTTCTTGTCTAAACCATCACCGAATGATTTATTTAGGGCTTCCTTCATTAGTTCACATAGTTGTTTGGCATTTAAGAAACCTTCTTCAATATGCTCAAATACAGATTTTTCAAATAAGAATCGCGCATAGATGTCCAATACGTTTTGACATAATGCCGATAATTGTGTATCAATGACTAATAATTTTTCTTTTTTAGGTAAAATGCTTGCCATATAGTTATACATTACATTTTCATTAAATGTACTTGCCGTTTCTGCCAGTGGCATACAATAATCACGGTTTAAAATAGCCTGTTCTTCAATCATTTCTCCATGGAAAGCATGACCTAACTCATGGGCAACTGTAATAATATCACTTAATGTATTGTTGTAGTTTGTGATAATACGACTTTCATGGATCCAACCCAGGTTTTCACAGAATGCGCCAGGTTGTTTACCTTCATAAGTTGGATAATCAATCCAATGTTCATTAAATGCAGTTTTTGTCATTTCATGTAAGTTTTCACCTACTTTTTCAAAAGCATCCAAAATATAGGATTCGCAATCTTCAATAGAGAAATTAAAGTCACATTCTTGTAAAGTGGCATAGATTTCATACCAAGGAAGACCATGATCATAACCTAGCATCTTGGCCTTTGTACGAAGGTATTTTCTAAATACAGGTAAATATTTTTGAATACTACTCATCATCGCATCTAATGTTTTGGATGACATTCTTGATTCAATCAACATTTTTTCTAAAGGATCTTTATAGCCAAGTAAGCGTGCTTCTATAAGTTGTTGTTTCTTAATGGCACTTACCGCAAAGGCAAGTGGTGTTTCAATTGGTTTATAGGCTTCAAGCTCGGCTAGGAAGGCATCTTTACGAACGTTGGAATCATTATCATGACACATATTCTTTACTTGTGTTAAAGGTAAGCTGTTCCCACGATAGTTGGCCTTGGCATTTCCAGTTAGTGCATAGTACATGTCTGAGAAAGCTTTTTTACTTGTTGGATATACTAAGTTTAATATTTCCTGCTGTTCTAAAGGCAATGTGTGTTTAGCATTGTTTAATTTTTCTTCAATGATAAATTTATAGGTTGAATAATAACTTGATTGCTTGATTTCTTTATCTTCTAAGATTTTTGTCCATAATTCATTCATTTGATTTGCGGCTACAGCACAAGCACTTAATACTTTGCTTGACCATAAAATAGCATCTTCATTGTTGGCTTCTACACTTAGTCTTAATGTTACATATAAACGAAGTCGATATTCTAAGTCTTTGATTTCTTCGAGTTGTTTAAAGGAAGTGTTTGTGTTCACGTTTTCTATTTTGTAGTTTACTAACTGGTCATAGTCCTTTAAAAAGATTGGATCATCATAACCAGTATATAATTTAGATAAATCCCATTTATAATTGTTTGTCATTTGTACACCTGTCTTTCTACATTAATTATAGGAAGTATAGGAATGGAATACTCAGAAAGGAATTTCCTAGATGTTAGGAATAATCGAATATTTCCTAATCGCTAGGAAGTTCGATTCATAGAAAAGAAAATTTGTATGATGTACAATACAATCAGAACAAGGAGGGTATCTATGGAAAACTTGGAAATGATAAGCTTTCAAATTATTTCTTGTGTAGGTACTGCAAAATCAAGCTATATTGAAGCAGCACGTAAGGCGCAGGAATACGAATTTGATAAGGCAGAAGAATTAATTAAAGAAGGAGATGCTATTTATATTAAAGGTCATGAAGCACATGCTTCTTTGATTCAACAAGAGGCAAGAGGAGAGTCTGTTGCGGTAAATATGTTGTTGATGCATGCAGAGGATCAATTGATGGCAGCTGAAAATTTTAAGGCTTTTGCCCAACAACAAATCGTGATTTTCAAGAAATTTCAAGATATTGAGAATAGGTAGGAGACGAATATGAAAAGAGTATACTTATTTTGTGATAATGGGATGTCAACAAGTATGATGGCACAACGTATGCAGGACGTGGCTGACAGTCACAACTTGCCAATTGAATGTAAGGCATTTTCATATAAAATCATTCAAGACATCATTGAAAAAAATACTTTAGATTGTATCTTGATTGGTCCACAAACTAAATTCTTATTTGATGAAATCAATAAAAAATACGGTGATAAAACACCAGTTATGGTTATTGATCCAACAGATTATGGTATGATGGATGCAGAAAAAGTATTAAAAAAAGCTATCGTGCAAATGAAAAAATTTAAAAACAAATAAGGTCGCTTTTTTAAAGCGATTTTATTTTTGAATCATATGTAGGAGGAAAATGTATGTACGGAATTATCGCAACATGGAGAATGGCTTTAGAAGGAATTTCAAAAGCAGATTCTATGTTAAAAAATAACGAAAGTGCAGCGGATTCGATTGAAGAAGCAATCAAAGCTGTAGAGGATTTTGAATACTATAAAAGTGTAGGATATGGAGGACTTCCAAATGAAGAAATGGAAGTGGAATTAGATGCTGCTTTTATGGATGGGGATACACTAGAATTTGGATGTGTTGGGGGCATTAAAGATTTTGCCAACCCTGTTAGTATTGCACGTAGTCTAATGCACTATGATGCCAATAACTTCCTAATTGGTCAAGGTGCTGAAAAATATGCTTCAAGACATGGCTTTGAAAGAAAAACAATGCTTACAGATCGTGCTAAGATTCATTATCACAATCGTACAAAAGAAATCACAAATACGGAATTAAAACCATATTCAGGACATGACACAGTAGGTATGGTTTGTCTAGATACTGCAGGACACATGACTTGTGCTACAAGTACTTCTGGATTGTTCATGAAATATCCAGGACGTCTAGGCGATTCGCCTGTATGTGGTTCTGGATTCTATGTAGATTCTTTTGTCGGAGGAGCGAGTGCTACAGGTTTAGGGGAAGATGTTATGAAGGGCTGTGTTTCTTATGAAATCGTTCGCCTAATGAAAGAAGGCATGCATCCTCAACAAGCGTGTGAAAAGGCTGTACACGATTTTGATTTAGAATTAAAACGAAGAAGAGGGAAAGCTGGAGACATGTCTTTGATTGCGATGAATAATAAGGGTGAATGGGGTTGCGCTACAAATATTGAAGGTTTTAGTTTTGTAGTGGCAACTGAAAAACAAGCCCCAACAGTATATTTAGTAAATCATGATGAGGATGGAAAATGCACATTTGAAGTTGCTAGTAAAGAATGGATGGACAACTATATGGCTACGCGCACAGCTCCATTAGTAAGGAAATAAAATGGAAGAGGCATTATTAAAGAAAATCGATGAAATCAGCGATGAGATGATTTCAGGAATCAAAAGAGTTGTTCAAATCGATAGTGTACAAAGTGAAGCTAAGCCAGGTATGCCTTTTGGAGAAGGCGTAAATAAAGCTTTAGAAGAAGCATTGAAATTAGCTCGTGAATTAGGTTTTGAAACAGAGAACGTCGATCATATGGTGGGTATTGCCAAATATGGTCAAGGAGAAGACTATATTGGCATTATGGGACATTTAGATGTTGTACCTGTAGGAGAAGGATGGAATCATCCTCCGTTCTCAGCTTATGAAGATGAAAATGGCAGAATCTTTGCCCGCGGTATTTTAGATAATAAAGGACCGACTTTATCTTGTTTATACGCATTATATGCCATAAAGGAATTGAAAATTCAGTTAAAGTGTCCTGTTTATATTTTGTTTGGAACGAATGAAGAAACGGGATTTGAAGATTTAACACATTTCCTTAAAGTCAGAAAACCACCTATTATGGGTTGGACACCCGATTGTAAATATCCGGTTGTATATGCGGAAAGAGGAAGAAGTACCTATCGTGTGAGTGCGACTATTGAAAATAAAACTGTATTTAATCAATTTATTAATGAATATATTTTATCGGATAATGGATTTGGAAATAAATTGGGACTAAATATTGAGGATCCTGAATTTGGTAAAATGCAGATGAGTAATAAAAAGCTGGTGGATTTAGAAGGAAAACTTGGCTTTGACTTCTCTTTTAGCTATCCTGCAAGTATTAGTAATGATACAATAGAGGAGACAATCAAATCTAAATTAAGCAAAGGACTACAAGTAGAATGTATACATAATTATGATCCTGTTTATTTTGATAAAAATGGATTCTTATGTCAAACATTAAAGGCGACTTATGAAAAGGTAACAGGCATGGATGGTACGCCAGTTACAACTACGGGTGGAACTTATGCGAAGATCATGCCAAATATAGTTCCTTTTGGACCTAGTTTTCCTGGACAAAAGGGCATTGGGCACAATCCGAATGAATGGATGGATCGTAGTGATTTGATTTTGAATGCGAAAATATACGCATTAAGTATAGTGAGGTTGGCTAATGGAGAGAATGATTGAAGTATGTGCAGGTAGTTATCAAGATTGTATAGCTGCATATCAGGGTAAGGCAAAAAGGGTTGAATTAAATAGTGCGTTAAGTGTTGGTGGCTTAACGCCAAGTGTCGCAAGTCTAGTTCGTGTAAAAAAAGAAACAGATTTAACTGTAATTTGTATGGTACGTCCACGCGCTGCTGGTTTCTGTTATGAAAAAGAAGATGTAGAAATTATGTTTGAAGATGCCAAGATTCTTTTGGATCATGGTGCTGATGGAATTGCGTTTGGTTTCTTAAATGAGGATGGCACAATTTGTGAAGAGGACACAAAAAGAATGATCGACTTGATTCATTCATACAATAAGGAAGCTGTATTCCACAGAGCTTTTGATGTTACGCCAGATGCATTTGAAGCCATTGAAACATTGATTGATTTAGGGGCGGATCGCGTACTTACAAGTGGACAAAAATCAAAAGCTATGGAAGGTATTGATTTAATTAAAGTATTGAATAATCAATATGGTGATAAGATTCAGATTCTTCCTGGCAGTGGAATGAATGCAGAAAACGCAAAAATGATGATGAATTATACAGGCGTATATCAGGTGCATTCTTCTTGTAAGAATTATAAAGCAGATACAACCACAACAAAAAATGGTGTTTCATATAGTTACTTAGAAAGTCCACATGAAAATGACTATGATGTAGTGGACGTAGAGTTGGTTACAAAATTAGTGAATAGTATCAAGTAAGGCGGGGTTCCCGTCTTTTCTTGTGCAAAGTTGTAAGGGATGATATAATTTACTAAGTTATAACTAAGTAAGTTATAACTTAGTAAATGGAGATCTTATATGTTTGTCGGTAGAGAAAGTGAATTAACAAAATTAGAAAAAATGTACTCAACGAATGAATTTCAGTTTGCGGTAATCTATGGGCGTCGAAGAGTTGGAAAAACAACTTTGATTCGGGAGTTTTTGAAAAATAAAGAGAGCTTATTGTATGTTTCATTGGAAGGGACTCAAAAAGAAAATTTAATTGGATTGTCGAGAGTGATTTCGAGGAATGATTCAATCGTATATGATTCATTTGAAAGCTTATTTAATGCGATTGATAAAATGTTAGAAACAAATCAAAAAATAGTTCTTGCGATTGATGAATATCCATATTTAGCTGAAAGCTATCCCCCTATTTCTTCTATTATTCAAAAGCATATTGATTTGTGTTGGAAAGATAAAAATATGTTTCTAATTCTGTGTGGTTCTAGTATGAGTTTCATGGAAAATCAAGTATTGGGATATAAAAGCCCGTTATATGGACGAAGAAGTGCACAATTTAAAATCACACCTTTCACATATTTAGAAACGCAAAAAATGCTTGTGAATTATGATCAAGAAAGTCAGGCAATCGCATATGGCATAACAGGAGGAATTCCTGAATATCTCTCAAAAATAGATACAAACAAATCTTTGGATGAGAATATATTGGATTTGTTTTTTGATGATAATGGAGCATTATTTGAGGAAGCAACTAATCTTTTAAAACAAGAAATGCGCAATCCCGCAAGCTACAATAGTATACTTGGTGCCATAGCTTCAGGGGCTAGTCGTTTAAATGAAATCGCAAATAAAGTGGGTCTAGATACATCTGCTTGTAGTGGTTTATTGAAGTCTTTGATCGAATTAAACATAGTCGAGAAAATATATCCTGTTACTGAAAAAGAATCAAGTCGAAAAACAATATATGAGATAAAAGACACAATGTTTTTGTTTTGGTACAAATTTGTAAGGCCAAATTATTCAAATATACAAATGGGTTTAGGTCATATTATTTATGATCAATACGTTAAACCAAAAATATCCGATTATATGGGATATGTTTTTGAAAAAATGAGTACTGAATATTTGTATCAGAAACAAGTTTTCCTGACATTACCATTTATTCCGGAAAAGATTGGAACGTGGTGGGGAAATGATCCAACAAGAAAAGAAGAAGCAGAAATCGATATCGTAGCGATAAATTCAGATTCGTGCTTATTGTGTGAATGTAAGTGGAGAAATAAAGAATTAGACAGTCGAGTTTTAACTGTTTTAAATAGTCGAAAAGATATCTTTAAATATAAAAATAAGAGTTTAATGGCATTTTCTAAATCTGGCTTTACAGAAGATGCGATAGAATACGCAAAAAATAATGATATTCGATTAGTTTCGTTTGAAATGATGTAGATGTGCTACAATAGACATATTAATGGAGGTTGTTTATTGTGAAGCGTAATGAACAAAAGGTAGAAAATACTTGGAAAACAGAAGATATATTTAAAGATGAAGCTGCATTTCTAGCTTGCTTAGAAACTTGTAGAGAATTAGGGAATGAGCTTTGTGCATACGATGGAAAATTGGATGATGCATCCAACTTATTATCATTTTTAAAAGGATATGAAAAATTAACATGTCTATTAGATGATTGTTTAGGCTATTCTTCTTTGTTGTCAGATCAAGATACGGCAGATGCCCATCATCAAGAATTAAAAGGAAAAGCCAATGCATTAGCGGTTGAAGTTTTTACTAAGCTATCTTTTAGTGATGTACAAATCATGCAGATTGAAAATTTAGAGTCTTTTTATTCATCTGAACCCATCTTAGAAAGATATCGTGTATATCTAGAAGAAGTATGTCGGTTAAAAGAACACGTATTATCTCAAACAGAAGAAAAATTAATGGCATCCAGTTCATTGATGCAAGACACGCCTTATTCGATTTTTGGAATGTTGAACAATGCGGATTTAAAATTTGAAGATGCGATCGATTCAAAAGGAAATAAGCACACTTTAACTACAGGTACATTTATCCATATGTTAGAGCAGGAAGATGAAGTGTTAAGAGAGAGTGCATATCGTAATTTTTATGCAGGTTATGGTTCTATGATCCATACTTTAGCTGCTTGTTTAAATGGACAGACAAATCAGTTGAAATTTAATAGTATAGCACGTAAATATGCATCGAGTTTAGAATGTGCAGTCGATGCGAATAATGTTTCACCAAGAGTGTATGAACAATTGATTGAAACGGTACACAAAAATATTCATGTTTTACATAAATATATGCGAGTACGTAAAGAAGTTATGAAGAAAGAGAAACTTCATATGTATGATCTATATGTGCCTATGGTCAATGAATGTAATGTTCCTGTATCTTTTGAGCAGGCTAAAGAAGATGTCTTACATTCCATTCAATTGTATGGAACTGAATATGCCAAAGTGTATGAAAGAGGATTGAATTCGCGTTGGATCGATGTATATGAAAATGAAGGTAAACGCTCAGGTGCCTATTCAAGTGGACAAAGAGTACATCCTTTTGTGTTGATGAACTTTGCGGATTCTTTAGATACAGAATTTACTTTAGCTCATGAAATGGGGCATGCGATGCATTCCTATATGTCTACAAAATATCAGGCTCCATTAGATCGTCACTATAAAATATTTGTGGCCGAAGTTGCCAGTACTTGCAATGAAGCTTTATTGATGGATTATTTGCGCAAACAAAACTCAGATCCTAAATTCCAGGCTTATTTGATTAATCACTTTATGGAACAATTTAGAACTACATTATTTAGACAGTGTATGTTTGCGGAATTTGAGAAGATTATCAATGAAAAGACAGCAAACAACGAAGTTTTGACAAGTGATACATTGAATCAAATCTATGCGGATTTAAATAAATTCTATTATGGAGAAGATGTGATTGTGGATGATGAAATTAGTATGGAATGGGCTCGTATTCCACATTTCTATATGAATTTCTATGTATACCAATATGCGACAGGATTTAGTGCAGCTATGGCTCTATCACAAAAATTGCTTCATGGAACACAAGCTGATATTGAAGCATACTTATCTTTCTTAAAGGGAGGATGTACAAAGTCTCCAGTCGAATTATTGCGTATGGCTGGGGTTGATATGGCAAGTCCAAAACCAATTGAAGATGCGATTGAATTGTTTGATTCTTTAATTGATGAATTTGAGAGTATTATGAAGTAGAAAGTCGTTTGACTTTCTATTTTTAGTCATTTTAAAATTAGTAATAGATGAATGACTAAAAAATGATACATTCATTTTCAGAAAATGTATGAAAATTATGGTATGATATTCACGAGGTGAACTAATGAATAAGTTAGAACAAGCACGTACACAAATTGATGCGATCGATCGTGAAATGGCTAAGCTGTATGAAGCACGATTGGATGCTGTTAAGGATGTGATTGCGTATAAAATAGAAAATGATTTACCAATTCTAGATTCAGGTAGAGAGCAGGTTGTAATTGAAAAGAATCTGCAGTTTATTCAGAATCCAGATTATAAAGAATATTATGAGTCTTTTATAAAGTTCATTATGAAAGAATCGAAGGCCTATCAAAGAACGTTGCAGTCGCATGATAAAGTTGGATATTGTGGAGTTGAAGGTGCCTTTGGGCATATGGTGAGCGAGAAGTTGTTTCCTTCCAATCCAAAAGTGGGCGTTTCTAGTTTTGAGGAAGTCTTTCAAATGGTTGTCCATTCAGACGTACAATATGGTGTGATTCCTTTTGAGAATACGAATTCTGGATTGGTTGGAGAAGTCTTAGATTTATTAATGGAATATCCAGTGTATATTCAGTCAATTTATGATCAAAAGATTGAACAATGTTTACTTGGAATTCCGGGCAGTACATTAAAAGATGTGGAGTGGGTCTATTCAAAGGATCAAGCACTTTCACAGTCTAAAGAATTTTTAAAGGAATTAAATGTACAAACGGTGGCTTATCCAAATACGGCGATGGCAGCCCAATATATTTCAGCACAACAGGATGTGCATAAAGCAGCTATTGGTGCTAAGGAAAATGCAGAGTTGTATGGCTTAAAGGTGTTGGCTATAAACATTCAAGAAAATGCGACTAACACAACGCGATTCTTAGTAATTGGATTAAAGCCACAAATGCAGGGCAATCGCTTTAGTATGGTTCTATCGGTTAAACATGAGAGTGGCGCTTTGGCAAAGATCATTGATTGTATTGCCAAGAATGGATTGAATATGGAAAGTATTCAGTCTAGACCGATGAAAAATAAACCTTTTGAGTATTTCTTCTTTGTCGAAATTGAAGGGGATATGTCAAAGGCAAATGATTGTATTCGAGAGGTACAGTCTGTGTGTGAAAGTGTAAAAGTATTGGGAGCATATACTTTAAAGGAGGAAAAATAAGTATGAATTTTGTGAAGGAAAGTGTCAATCAAACACCAATCGTAGATACTGTATTCTCAATTGTTGCCAAGGCAAAAGAGGCTAAGGCTAAGGTGGGAAGTGAAAATGTTGTAGACGCGACAATTGGTTCTTTATATGATGAAGAGGGAACTTTGGTTGCCTTAGACAGTGTATTTAGTTCATTAAAAAACTTGGATAATAAAGTATTGGCAGCCTATGCAGCTAGTTTTACAGGCAATCCAGACTTTAGACAAAAAGTATATGACTGGGTATTGAATGGAAATTCACACTTAGAACATGAAGTTATCGCAACACCTGGAGGAACCGGTGCCGTTGGTATGACTTTACAAGAGTGTCTAGATGAGGGACAAACAGTTGTCTTGCCAGAAATTGCATGGGGATCTTATGCACTAATGGCGCAGATGCACAATTTGAATGTGGAAAAGTATAGTTTATTTGAAGAAGATCACTTTAATTTAAACTCTTTTAAATCGGCATGTAAAAATGTGATGGAAAAACAAAATCGTTTAGTCATTGTGATCAATGATCCTTGTCACAATCCTACAGGGTATTCTTTGAGTAAAGACGAATGGAAAGAAGTCATTTCTTTCTTGAATGAATGTTCAAAAACACATGCCGTAGTATTGTTGAATGATATTGCGTATATTGATTTTTCTTCTAGACAAGAAAAGGCGAAAGAATATTTTGCACAGTTTGATCAAATTGAGAAAAATTTTGTCGTAATTGTCGCATTTAGTTTATCAAAATCAATGACAAGTTATGGCCTTCGTTGTGGAGCCGCCATTGTGTTAGGACAAGAAAAAGAAGCAGTTCGACAAGTAAAAATTGTGTTTGAAAAGGATGCACGTGCGACTTGGTCAAATATCAACAATGGAGCTATGGCTACATTTGTAGATGTATTAGACAATCATAAAGATGCGTATGATAAAGAAAGATTGCACTATGTAAATTTATTAAAAGAACGTGGAGATATCTTTGTCAAAGAAGCGAAGGAAGTGGGATTAAAACATTATCCTTACAAAGAAGGATTCTTCGTAACTTTATCTATGGATAATGAAACACGTGACAAATTCCATGAGGCATTAATGGAAAACAACATTTTTACCGTCAAAGTAAATTTGGGTATTCGTGTTGCGATTTGTTCTTTATCGGTTGAAAAGACAAAGGGACTCGCAAAAAAGATGAAGGATATTTTGGATACAGTAGCTTAATACTGTATCTTTTTTTTCATCCACATATGTGGGACTCCTTCATCATCGTCAATTTGACCAAACTGAATATAGCCTTGTTTTTCGTAAAATGGGCGGATACGAACTTGTGCGTGTACCACAATTAAGTCTCCATGTAATTTTTTGATTTCATTTTCGGCACTTTCAAGTAGTAAATTACCAATATGCAGGTTTCGATATTTCTTTAATACGGCTACCCTTCCAATAGTGTAATGATTGTTTTCTTTGAAGAATCGGCATGTTCCGATTGGCTTTTCTTCGTCAAAGGCAACGATATGATGACTAATAGTATCGATTTCATCAAATTCGTTTTCAAAGCCTTGTTCGTTCATGAATACTTCAATACGAATGTCTTTGGCATCTTGTGGTAAGGATGTAAAAATTTTTGTGTTCATATTATTCCTCTTTCTTTCTGATACATTAACAACTCAAAAATAGAAAGTCAAATTATGATATAATAAGGAGTAAGTTAGGTGGGAAGAAGTATGCGTATTTATGAAGAATCTTTAAATCGTTTTATTAAAAATTCATGGATATATTATGAGGCAAATGATCCTTATTATGCAGGTAAGATTGAGCGTATCTCAATTGAAAGAGTGCATGATCGGATTTTATATTATGAAGTAAAGGCTATTATTCAAACGCGTTGGAATGAGGAAATTATTAACTTTAGAGTGAATGAATATGGTACGATATTAACTACAAATTGTACTTGTACACAAGAGACACATAAAGGGTGTGTGCATTTAGTAAGTGTAGTGCGTGCCATTAATGCGATCAATCCCCAGACTTTTCCGTTTTGTGTGGAGTATCAACAATATATTGAAGAAAAAAATCGTCAGGAAGAATTGGAAAGAAAGCGTCGTAGAATTCATAGTTTGAATCAGGCGGCATTTGATTTTCTAAAAGAAAAACAAGAAGATAAAGTTAACAATTTCTTTAAGGAAAACGAGAATCGAATTCGTTTGACGTTGCATCCTACAAATTCGTATTATTATGATCAGGCAGCATTTAAATTAAAGATTCAAGTGAATCGTGCATATACAGTAAAGAATATTCAAGCTTTAATGCGAGGCTTTTTTGAAAAGAAATTGGAATCTTTTGGGAAAAACACACAGATTTATTTAAATCCAGAAGATTTGGATGAGCCAAGTCAAAAGATTTATTCATTTTTGATGAAATATACTTTTTCAAAAGATTGGCAAAAAGACGGGGAAATCTATTCGGAATGTCTGGATGATTTCTTTGATTTAAATGTATCTTTGCCTAATGACCATAGCGAATTTAAAACGGATGAAAAAGATATAAAATTAGTTATAAAATTGGTTGAATATGATGATTGTTTCGAATTCAATGTAGATTTGGATGATAATTTTCTAATTGGTAATAAACATTTGTATGTAGTGGATTATAAAAATATTACGCGATATACATTGGATGCGGATGGCTTTTTAGCTTCACTTGCGTATAATATTTCGCAAGAAGATGGTTGGTTGATTAAAAAAAGTGATTTTAGAGCTTTTTACTTACAATGCTTGCAGCCATATATGGATTATATTCAATTAGAAACGAATGTAGATGTAGAAAAATATGCGACTGTAATTGAGAATATTCGTGTGTATTCAGATCTTGAAAATGCGAATATGATTGTATGGGGAAACTATCTAGAAAATAATCAAAAAAAGAGTTTCTTCACAAATACAGATTCCAACCAAATTGCCAGTATAGAAGCAATTATTTCGCATTATGCGGTAAAGATTGAAGATAATAAGGCTGTATTTAAAGGTCGAAGCGATGCGTTATATAATTTTTTGGATCATGGAATTCCTTTGATTCAAAAACAAGCGGATGTGTATGTGTCTGAGGAATTGAAACGTTTAAAGAATCGTCGCAGTATGAATTTAAGTGTAAAGGTCTATGTTCAAAATGATTTATTGAAGATGGAACTAGATAGTGATGTGAACGCAGATGAATTGTCGCATATTTTAAATGCGTATCGAAAGAAGAAAAAGTTTTATCAGTTAAAGAATGGTGAAATGATTGATTTGGAAGATACAGGTTTAGAACAGTTGAATGAATTGGCTTCTACAATGAATTTAACGACTAAGGATTTCAAGAAAGAAACAATTGAAAAACCAGCATATCAGGCTTTCCATTTAATAGATGTGGATTCAGAATTGGATGTTCGTAATGATGATTCAGTTACAGAATATACAGATCGATTAATGAAAGTGAAAGAACAAACGATTCAATTGAAGGATGAATATAAATCTTTATTGCGCACGTATCAGCAGCAGGGCATTCAATGGTTGTATGATTTGAAAAACATGAATTTAAATGGAATTCTTGCCGATGATATGGGACTTGGAAAAACTATTCAAGTATTGGTATTTTATGAACAGTTTGTTTCAAAGGATAAACCGAGTTTGATTGTATGTCCAAGTAGTCTAATGTATAACTGGATGTCAGAAATTGAAAAGTTTAAGATTGGTGTGGACGCTGTTTGTGTTACGGGAACGCAAGAAGTGCGTAAAGAGATTATTCAGGAAAATCACGAACTCTATATTACGACATATGATTATTTGCGTAGGGACGTTGAATTGTATATGCCTATGGAATTTGAATATATTGTTCTAGATGAGGCACAGTTTATTAAGAATCCTAAGACAAAGAATGCGCAAAGTGTAAAGGCTTTAAAAAGTAAACATCGTTTGGCATTAACAGGAACGCCAATTGAGAATAGTTTAAGTGAATTGTGGAGTATCTTTGATTTCTTGTTGCCAGGCTATTTATATAGTTTGAATTATTTCACAAAGAATTTTGAGAAACCCATTCAGATGGGGGATGATGACAGACAGTCCAAACTTCAAAAGTTGGTGTCGCCATTTATTTTGCGTAGAACGAAAAAACAAGTGTTGAAGGATTTACCGGATAAGGTTGAGAAAGATATATGGTTAAACTTTAGTCCGGAGGAGAAGCAATTGTATCTTGCAAATCTTGCTCAAGTCAATGAGCAGCTTCAGCAACAATTAGAATTGGAACAAGTGGATTCGATTTTGATCATCGCGATGATGACGCGTCTTCGTCAGATTTGTTGCGAACCAAGAATGTTATATGAAAACTATAAGGGTGAGAGTACAAAGTTTACAATGTGTCTTGAATTGATTGAGACATTAAAAGAGAATGGTAAGAAAGTCTTGTTGTTTTCAAGTTTCACAAGTATTTTTGATTCCTTTATCGAAGAGTTTAATCAGCGAGGCATCAAATACCATATGATTACGGGTGCAGTTGATAAGAAGAAGCGTAAAGAAGAAGTAGATGCTTTTCAGAGTGATGATTCGGATGTATTCTTAATTTCATTAAAGGCTGGTGGAACTGGGCTAAATCTGACTAAGGCACAAGCTGTGATTCATTATGATCCTTGGTGGAATGTGAGTGCGCAAAATCAAGCAACAGATCGTGCGTATCGTATTGGTCAGACAAAGAATGTGTTAGTGTATCAGTTGTTGATGAAGAACACAATAGAAGCGAAAATCTATGAGATGCAGAAGCGCAAAAAAGAGATGAGTGATATATTTGTCGAAAATTCAAATGGTGGCATTTCGACTTTATCCAAGGAAGAATTGAGGGATTTATTCTCTATGGAATAGGAACTATATAATTTTTTGAAATATATAGTTCTTTTTTATAAAAGTGTGTTAAAATAGAAGTAATGAAAGGGATTACAAAGTGGTGATAAAATGAATAGAAGTGCAGGAATCTTATGTCCTGTTTTCTCTATCCCTGCAAATCAAGGGATTGGTGATTTAGGGCAAAAAACAATTCGAATGATAGATATTATTGCGGATGCAGGGTATACCATATGGCAAATCTTACCTTTGCAGATGACAGGCCCCACCCATTCTCCATATCAGACATATTCTAGTTTTGCGGGGGATCCTATCTATATTAACTTGGATCGTTTGTGTGAAATGGGGTTGTTGACGCAAAGCTCAATTGTGAATTGTAATAAGTTTAAAGACTTTGTTGAATATGACAAGATTCGTGAATTCAAGGAATCTTATTTTCAAAAGGCCTTTAAAGTTTTTAAAAAGGAATTTGATTCATTTAAAGAAGATTTTGAAGCATTTAAGCGTGATGCATTTTGGCTAGAGGATTGGTCTGCCTACTCTTTATTTAAGAGTTTTTATAATGGGGCTCCATGGTTTGAGTGGGAAGATGAATATAAGAATTGGCCAGAAAATCGTGATATTGATTTGGATGATTATAAAGATGAGATTTTTTATATTGAATTTTTACAGTTTGTTTTTTATAAACAATTGGATGAAATTCAAATGTATGCGCACGCAAGAAATCTTAAAATCATGGGAGATATGCCATTCTATGTAGATTTAGATAGTGCGGATGTATGGTGCAACCGTAAAGCTTTCTTATTGGATGAAGAAGGAAAACCAGAATATATTGCGGGTTGTCCACCAGATTATTTTAGTGAAACTGGACAACGTTGGGGAATGCCAATTTATGATTTTGATGCGCAGGAAAAAAATGGATATCTTTTCTGGTGTAATCGTATGAGTTGGATGAATCGTTGTTACGACATGGTGAGAATCGATCATTTCAGAGCGTTTGATACATATTGGAAGATTCCAGAATCTTGTCCTACTGCCATTGAGGGAAAATGGATTTTGGGTCCGGCTCATAAATTGATGGATGCGATTTTAAAGGCATGCCCAGATATTGTCTTAGTGGCAGAAGATTTAGGTTTGATTCGTCCTGAGGTTATTGAACTTGAGGAAGATTATGGAATTCCAGGAATGGATGTTTTATTGTTTAGAATGGAAGCTAAACAATTAAAGAAAAAGGCAAAGAAAAACTCTGTATTATATACAGGAACACATGATAATGCGACATGCAATGAGGATTATCATACGTATGATTCAAATAAGCGTATTAGTTTGCGTCGTTTCTTTAAAAACCAAGGCTATTCAAGCCGTGCCTTTAATGAAATGTTGTGTCAGTTTGCGTTAGATAGTAATGCAGATACAGTAATTCTTCCTATTTGGGATATTTGTGGATATAAAGAAGAGGCTAGAATCAATACACCAGGAACAGTATCAAACAAAAATTGGACTTGGAAGTTAAAAGATTTTAAGACATTTCCAGATAAGGTAATGAAGACAAAAGAATGGATTGAAAAATCGAATCGCTAAGGGGCATGTACTTGCTCCTTTTCTTGTGTATTGTTAAAATAAGATGGAGGTGGAAACAATGAAAAAGTTAATAACGATTTTATGTTCGTTTGTTCTATGTATATCTTTGTTTGGGTGTCAAAAAGAGACAAAGGATTATATCGCAAATATTGAAGTGAAGGATTATGGAACAATTACGGTTAAGCTAGATGGAAAAACAGCGCCTATTACAGTACAAAACTTTGTAGATCTTGCCAAATCCGGCTTTTATGATGGATTGACATTCCATCGAATTATTGAAGGATTCATGATTCAGGGTGGTGATCCAAACGGAAATGGTACGGGAGGATCCGACAAAACAATCAAGGGCGAATTCAAAGAGAATGGTGTAAAGAACAATATTAAACACAAGCGTGGTGTTATTTCTATGGCAAGAAGCTCAGATTATGATTCGGCGAGTTCACAATTCTTTATTATGCAAGAAGACAATGATTCATTAGATGGGCAATATGCTGCCTTTGGACATGTCACAAAGGGAATGAAGGTTGTGGACAAGATTTGTGAAGATGCAGATCCAATGGATGATAATGGAACAATTGCACAAAGTAAGCAACCTGTCATCAAAACAATTACAGTATCAGAAATTAACGACTAGAGTAATCTAGTTGTTTTTTTGTTTGACATCTTAAGTTAGTTAATGTAAACTCGATTTGTTTCAACTAACTGAGGTGGATTATGATTAATAAAAAATTATTATTTTCAGTGAAGGAAAGTATTCCTTATATTAAAAAAAATGTATTGTATCAATGGATTGGATTAATTTGTAACGCATGTTCTACGGCTTGTTTATGTTTGATTGTCACAAAAAATAGAAGTTTATCATTCATTGGAATCATTCTTGTATGTTTAATGATTCGGTATGTCGTGAATCAAAAAGCCATTGAAATGTCGTATCAATCAAGTCACATTGTAAAGGAAACACTTCGTTCTCGTTTATATAAGAAGCTATCTAAAATTGGAATTGGGTATACAAATAAGTGGAGTACGGCTGAAATTGTACAATTATCCAGTGAGGGTATCGAACAATTAGAAACGTATTTTGCGAGCTATATTCCGCAATTCTTTTATTCTTTAATTGCGCCATTCACATTATTTATTATTATTTCGTTTATGGACATAAAGGCTGCTTTTGTCTTACTGATTTGTGTGCCTTTGATTCCAATGTCGATTGTGTTTGTACAAAAGTTTGCGAAAAGACTATTGAATCGTTATTGGGGACAATACACAAAATTAGGGGATAATTTTCTAGAAAATCTTCAGGGGTTAACGACGTTAAAAATATATGAGGCAGATGGCCATTATCATGAGAAGATGAATGTAGAAAGTGAAAACTTTCGTAAGATCACAATGCGTGTATTAACGATGCAGTTAAATTCCATTACAGTTATGGATTTGGTTGCCTATGGAGGAAGCGCATTGGGAATTGTATTTGCGTTAAATGGATATCATAGTGGTGCAATAACTATGTTTCAGACTTTATTTATCATTTTGATTTCAGCTGAATTCTTTATTCCCATGCGACAATTAGGATCCTATTTTCATATTGCGATGAATGGTATGGCGGCAAGTGATAAGTTGTTTGCGATATTAGAAAAGGAAATAGAGGAGAAACAAAATGTAGAGATAGAGAATTGTTTTATTTCTGCATCGAATCTTCATTTTGGCTATACGGATCAGGAAGTTTTACATGGAATAAATTTTAAAGCTCATAATGGAATGATTGGTTTTGTAGGTGAGAGTGGTAGTGGTAAGAGTACAATTGCCTCTTTATTGATGGGACAGTATTCGAATTATAGGGGTGAACTAAAGCTATCAAATTATGAGATCAAGGATATTAATATCTATCCATATATGACTTTGGTTTCTTTAGAGAGCTATTTGTTTAGTGGAACGCTTAAAGACAATTTGTCGGTGGCTAAAGATGCTTCTGAAAAAGAAATGAATAGCGTATTAGAAAAGGTGGGTATTCTTGATTTTGTGCATGAACAAGGTGGACTTAATATGCACATTTTAGAGGGTGGTAAAAACTTATCTGGAGGACAAAAACAGCGTTTGGTTTTGGCCAGAGCTTTACTGAAGGACTCATCCATCTATATTATGGATGAGGCAACAAGTAATATTGATGTAGAGAGCGAAAATAAAATCATGGAAGTATTATATGAGTTGTCAAAAGAAAAGCTTGTGCTTTGTATTTCGCATCGTTTGGCAAATCTAATTCATGCAGATGTGATTTATTGTTTGAAAGATGGAGATATTGTAGAGAGTGGAACACATGAAGAGTTGCTTCAACAGAATGGTGTGTATCGTGACTTATTTAATACGCAAAAAGAATTAGAAAGATATGGTGGCTAATATGAGTACAATTCAAATATTTTCACGTTTAATAAAACTTGTATTTCCATTAACTGGATTTATGATTTGTGCCATCCTGATGGGAGTAGCTGGATTTTTATGTGCCATCTTTATTCCTGTTCTTTCAAGTATGGCCCTAGTAAATGATCCACTATTTAGTTTTCATACGATTGTGATTTTATTATTTGTGTGTGCACTTTTAAGAGGAATCTTGCGCTATGCAGAGCAAGCATGTAATCACTATATTGCCTTTAAATTGTTAGCTCGTATTCGTGATCAGGTGTTTGGGGCATTAAGAAAATTGTGTCCTGCAAAACTAGAAGTGAAAGATAAGGGTAGCTTAATTTCTTTAATTACTTCGGATATTGAATTGTTGGAAGTGTTCTATGCACATACGATTTCTCCAATTTGTATTGCGTTTGTCACAAGTCTAATATGTGTGGGTATTCAAGTGCAGTTTGGATGGATTTATGGACTTTATTCACTATTTGCTTATGTTGTGGTGGGTGTGGTTTTACCTGTCTTTATTTCTAAACAATCAAGACAGATTGGTGTAGAGTATCGTAAAGAAGCTGCTAATCTAAATAGTTATGTATTAGAGAGTATGCGTGGCTTAAAGGAAAGTATGCAGTATATGGATACAGATCGTCGCTTATCAGGTTTGAATAAACAGACTTCTTCCCTGGCAAATTGTGAGAAGGAATTGAAGTATTTTCAAGCTAAGACGATTTCTTTGACAAACTTTTGTGTTGTTTTATTATCTTTAGGTTTATGTTTGATTCATATATATATGAATAGTTCGATTGATTCAATGATTGTATCGGGTGTTCTTCAAATATCTTCTTTTGGACCTGTTATCGCATTGGCAAATTTAGGTTCAACTTTATCACAGACAATTGGAGCTGGACAAAGAGTCATATCACTTTTGGATGAGTCACCTATGGTTGAAGAAGTAGAGAATAAAGAAGAGACAGACTTTAAAATGGTAGATGTATCTTCTGTAGATTTTGCGTATGAAGAGGAACAAATCTTAAAGGATATGAATTTAAATATCCGTGAAAATGAAGTGATTGGTATTCAAGGTAAGAGTGGCAGTGGAAAGAGTACGTTGTTGAAATTGTTGATGCGCTTCTGGAATGTGTCAAAGGGAAGTATCTTAGTGGATGGGTTAAATATTCGCTCTTTAAACACTTCCAATTTAAGAAAGAATGAAGGGTATGTAACGCAGGAAACGATTCTTTTCCATGATACAATTGAAAACAATTTAAGAGTGGCTAAACAAAATGCGACTATGGAAGAAATTGAAGTGGCTTGTAAGAAGGCAAATATTCATGAGTACATCCAGTCGTTGCCAAATGGCTATAAAACGATGGTGGAAAAACTGGGTAGTTCGTTATCCGGTGGAGAAAGACAAAGAATTGGTCTTGCACGTATGTTTTTGCATGATGCGAAACTTGTTTTATTGGATGAGCCAACGAGTAATTTGGATAGCTTAAATGAGGGGGCTATCTTAAAATCAATTTATGAAGAAAGAAAAGATAAGACCATTGTTTTTGTTTCACATCGAGAATCAACTTTATCACATTGTGATCGTGTGATTCATATGGAATCTGAAAGGGTCAGCTAATGGATAAGCGTGAAAAAGAAATGCATACAGTGTATGAGATGATACATTTGTATTGCAGAAAGAATCATAAAGATAAAGAGTTGTGTTCAGAGTGTTTGGCTTTGTATGAATATGCAAAGATGCGCATTGAAAAGTGTCCTTTTATGGAAACAAAGACATTTTGTTCGCAATGTAAGGTACATTGTTACAAGTTGGATAAAAGAGAAAAGATACGTAAGGTGATGCGTTTTTCTGGACCTAGAATGTTGTTTTATCATCCTATTATGGCGATTCGTCATTTGTACTACCAAATTACAGATAAATAGAAAAAATATGCATGTTGATCGAAAATATCTTCGAAAAATATGCATTTTTGTTTAAAATAACCTCGAAAAATATGCATAAAAGTAAAAAATATCCTCGAAAAATATGCAAAAATGAGATAATTAGATAAGAAGGCATCTATGTTAAGAATAAAGTTTTATGATAATTTATAAGATGTATCTAACAGATTTAGGCTTGCTAGTCGCAATGTATGGTTTTGAAATGAAACAGGCTATATTAGATGATACTTTAACAGGGCCAGTAAAGGGTGGTATATACGAAAATCTAATAGCGGATATTTAAATGAAAAGTCGTCATTCGCTTCATTATTACCAAAATAAGAATTTAGAAATAGAATTCTTGATTGAACAAAACACAAAAGTAATTCCAGTCGATGTAAAGGCAGAAAATAATCGTTCACAATCAATGGATCAATTGTTGAAAAATGAAAATATTCCTTATGGATATAAATTCGTGAATGGAAATTGTGGAATTAATGGTAAAAAAATAACTCTTCCATTATACTTAGCTATGTATGTAGATTAGGTTGGGGTAAAAAATGAGAGAAAATGTTGAAAAGTATATTGAGTTAATTATAGGAAGTATTTTACTTTCGTTAGGAATTTATTTATTTGTGACACCGAATGGAATCAACTTTGGTGGTGCCATTGGGATTGCACAGATTATTGAGTATTTTATTTTGAAGATGATTCCAAGTCTTGGACATATGAACTTGGTGGGAATCATTAACTTTATGATCAATATTCCTTTGTTCATCATGGGATTTAAAATCATGAACAAAGAGTTTTGTATTAAGACTGTCATTAGTTTAGTGGTGCAAACCATTACTCTATCTATTTTGCCAAAACAATCTTTTGTGATTATGCCAGACATGCTTTCAAATTGTATCTTTGGAGCCTTAATGTGTGGTATTGGAGTAGGACTTGCCTTACAGAGCAGTGGATGTTGCGGTGGTATGGATATTGCCGGTGTATGTTTGTCGAAGACAAAACCAGGCTTTTCAGTTGGTAAGCTTTCGATTATTATCAACTCCATCTTATTTACAATTTGTGCCTTTATTTTTGATTTGCAGACATCACTATATTCCATTATCTTTGTGGCCATTCTTTACTTTATTAGTGATCGTATCCACTATCAGAATATCAATATGACTGTATTGATTTTTACAAAGAAAGAAAATATGAAGAATGTAATTATGGAAAGAACAGGTCGCGGTGTAACGTACTGGATGGGTAAGGGTGCTTATACAGATACAGAACAGTATATTTTATTTTGTGCTGTCAATAAGTATGAGATTCGTAACTTCAAAAAAATAGTCAATGAAATTGATCCAAAGGCTTTTGTGACAATTAGCGAGGATCAAGAAATTGATGGTGGATTTGAAAAGCGTTTGTGATATAATAGACATGCAAAAAGGAACATACAAATATGTTTCTGGGAATAGTTGTAGTAAAAACTACCTACAAACTTTGCTAGAGTTGGCGTAGGTAGTTTTTATTTTGTTTATTCATTTCTGTTTGATTAATTCAACCAAAAGCTGAATCACAAAGCCAATTAGTGTTGTGTAAATGCCTAATGCAGATACAATTAGGACTAACAATTCGTAATTGTTCATGACTACCACCTCCTAATGATACCAGAGGTTCTTATACGCACTCTGGGATTGTCATTAAAATGCAATGATAAATCCATTCCCAGAAGTATACATATGCTTGCTGCTTGTATGTTCCAATTACTATTTTAAGTGGTCAATGTGAAAAAAACATTAAAACACAAAAAAAGGAACGATTTTTATTATTTCGTTCCTTCGTTGTATTTTGCCTCGATTTCTTTGGCAATCTTTTTACCTTCCATTACAGCACTACCAATTGTTTTTGGCCCAGTAAAGGCATCTCCAATAATGTATACATTCTTTAATGTAGAGGCGTGTGTATCCGTTGTTTTTAAATCGTCATTTAATGGAGTGAAGTCTACTTTTTGACCAATAGCCATCGCAACTAAATCACATTCCATTGTGAATAATGAATCTTTTACTTCGTGGCAGCTTGCTCTTCCAGATTCATCCATTTCTCCAAGTTCCATTTTCGCAACTTGAACACCACAAACATTTCCGTTTTCATCCTTTAAAATGTCTTTGATGTTGTTTAAGAAGGCAATCTTAACACCTTCTTTTTCACAGGCTTTGATTTCTGCAGGACTTGCAGGCATTTCCTGTAAAGATCTACGATATACGATTGTGACATCATCAATGATACGAACTAATGATCTTGCACAATCCATCGCAACATTTCCACCACCCCAAACAATGGCCTTTTTATATTTTTTGAAGTCTTCTTGTTTGTGATTGATATTTAAATCGTAAAGTAATGTTAAGCCGGCAACGACGCCATTACCTGTTTCAAAACCAAAAGTATTTTCAATTTGGGCACCAATCGCTACAACTACATAATCATAGTTTGCTTGTAATTCCTTAAACATAGTTTGATCCACAAAAGTATTAAAATGAAATTTAACACCGGCTTCAATCAATCCGTTATAGGCTTTTTCTAAGAATGTTTTGGGCATACGATATTCAGGAATACCTGTGTAAATGGCTCCACCAATTTCAGCTTCCTTATCAAAAATATCAATCTGGTATTCATTTTCTGTTTTAACTAATTCTTGAGCTAATGTATAGCCAGCAGGACCGGCTCCAATAATGGCAATCTTTCTTGTCATAAATCAAATTCCTCCATCTTTTTCGCTATTATATCATAAACTATTTCTTTAGGTACGAAAGAGCTCGTTTGTTTACGTTTTTTACGGCAATCTCAAGTTCACGAGCTGAAATTCTTTTTGCGCCATTGGCTAAAATCGCATTTTGAATCAAGCCATCACTTGTCGCAACTGATAATTCATATTTCTTTTTTAAGTCGTGTACAGCCTTTTCAATATAGCTGTCTGCTGTTTGATTGTATCTAGTATAAATAATGTCTAGATTTCCTTGATTAAAATGTGAACCTGTATTGTTTTTAACGCGATATCCATCAAATACTAAGATGACTTTGATCCGCTTATATCCTTGATAATTCGAGATTCGATTGATCAATTCATCACGAGCAGATTCAATGTTTACTTTGGCAATATCTTTTAAATCTTGCCAGTCATAAATCATATTGTAGCCGTCAATCATTAAACATTCTGGCTTTTTATCTTCGACATGAATCTGATTTAAATTCATATCAACCTTCGCTTTTTTCTTGATTGGCTTTTCAGCTTTCTTGTTGTTTCCACCAAGTGAATTAAATACTTTCTTTAATTCTTCTTCACGAACAGTATGTTTTACATAAGAAGTATAGGAAGTTGAGTTGGCTTCTTTAATTTGGATGTGCATATGCTCCTTGACTTCATCCCAAGGCACAAAATAACCTGCTCCATGTTCGCAGAATACAGATCCGGTTGGATTGTTTAAATCGGCTTCACTATCATAATTTGTTTCTTCAATGATCTTTTCTTGATCAAAACACGCATGATAGTCTTCTAATTCACAAATAAATTGGCCTTTTCCTTTTGTGTATGCGATGACATCTTTTTGATAGTCCATCAACTCACGAACGGGTCCTGTTCCTTTTATGTGAACAAGATTGTTCATGTCTTCTTCAATTTTAAATGAGCAATGCTTGTTTTCTAAATCAAACAAGGCTTTTGAAACATATTGATTTTCAACGACTAATTCAAAACTATAATAAGGTTCTAATAATACAGATTCTGCTTCTTTTAGGCCTTGTCTTATAGCACGATAGGTTGCTTGTCGAAAATCTCCACCTTCTGTATGTTTTAAATGGGCTTTACCGGCCACTAAAGTGATTTTTATATCGGTAATTGGCGATCCAGTTAATACGCCTTTGTGTTGTTTCTCTTTTAAATGCGTTAAAATCAGATTTTGCCAGTTTAAAGCTAAATCGTCATTGGAACAGTTTGATTCAAACACAAGTCCTTTACCTCTAGGTAATGGTTCAAGTTTTAAGTGTACTTCGGCATAGTGCCTTAAAGGTTCAAAGTGACCGACTCCAATGACTGTATTTTGAATGGTTTCTTTAAACAAGACTTTACCCGTTGTAAAACCAACTTTAACTTTAGATCTTTTCTCAATTTCTTTTTGAAGAATTTCCATTTGAATTGATCCCATCAGTCTTAAGAAAATTTGTTTCGTCTGCTCATCATATTCAATTTGTAGCTGCGGATCTTCTTGAGCAAGTACACTGCAGTAGCGCATCATAGTAAGTGCATCTACACCTTCGGGAAGTAGGAGTTGGTAATTCATATAGGCATTTAAGAGTGGTTTTGTCGTGTCAGATTCAAAGCCTAGCCCTTGACCTACTTCATACTTGTTCAATCCTTTTAGTGCACAAATCATTCCTGGATAAGCGGTTTGTACCATTTCAAATTGTTTTCCGTTATACAAACGAATTTGATCTACCTTTTCATCTGTACCAACTTTATCTTTGGCATTTAAAACACCACCCGTAATCTTTACGTGGGTTAAACGATTGCCTTGGTCATCACTAGAAATTTTGTATACACGAGCCCCAAAATCTTCAGGGTAATCTTGGATAAAAGATAAATCGATGATCGCATCCATTAAATCTTCGATGCCTTGGATTTTTAAGGCAGAACCAAAGAATACAGGGAAGCATTCTCTTTTAAAAATGGCTTGTTGAAGAAGTGATGAATCGATTTCTTCGGTTTCTAGATAGTGATTCATGATATCTTCATTCAACATGGACAGTTCATCTTCAGCATCTTCTGATTTAAAATTGATACAGTTGGATGAAAAATGTGTTTTTAGATCATTCATAAGCTCTTCTTGTGTTTTATAGCTGATATCCATTTTATTAATAAAAATCAGCGTAGGAATCTTATAGTGTTTTAAGCATTTCCAAATGGTAGAAGTGTGAGATTGAATACCGTCTTGTCCATTGATTAAAAGAATGGCTAAATCTAATACTTGAAGACTTCTTTCCATTTCGCTTGAAAAATCGACATGGCCTGGTGTGTCAATCAAATAGATTTCACTATCTTTCCAATGAAAGTGAGCTTCTTTTGAATAAATGGTAATGCCTCTTTCTCTTTCTTGATTATCATAATCCAAATAGGCATCTTGATGGTCGACACGTCCTAATTTTCGGATTGTTTTTGATGTATAAAGCATACTTTCGATACAAGTAGTTTTACCTGCATCGACATGTGCTAATATTCCAGTTACTATTCGTTTCATAGATATCATTTTATCATGTTGACGCAAATGATAAAATAGAGATAGGTTTTTTCGGAGGAAAAATATGAAAGTCTTAATGTTGAATGGTAGTCCACATGCGAGTGGAGTGAATGATTTGGCTTTGCGTGAAATGGAAGCTGTATTTAAAGAAAATGGGGTTGAAACCGAAATTATACAAGTTGGAAACTTAGCTGTTCGTGGTTGCTCAGCTTGTGGTGCTTGTATGAAACTTGGCAAGTGTGTATATGATGATATTGTCAATGAATTGTTACCCAAATTTGAAGAAGCGGATGGATTGGTCGTTTCAAGTCCTGTATATTATGCCAGCGCGAATGCGACATTGATTGCAGTATTGGATCGTTTGTTCTATATTTCTCGTTTTGATAAGACAATGAAGGTGGGGGCTAGTGTTGTTTCTTGTCGTCGTGGCGGAGCGAGTGCTACTTTTGATGAATTAAATAAGTATTTTACAATCAGTGGTATGCCTGTTGTATCGAGTCAATATTGGAATTCAATTCATGGAAATAATGCACAAGAAGCCAATCAGGATGAAGAGGGTAAACAAACAATGCGCGTTTTAGCTCGTAATATGACGTTCTTGATGAAAAGTATTGCCTTAGGTAAAGAGGCGTATGGTTTGCCGGAAAAAGAAATTAGAAAGGGTACGAATTTTATTCGTTAAAAGGTAATTGTATGGTGAATTTAAGACATCCAGATAATATATTTTATGATCGCGAAGGCGATTTATTCATAATCACAACGGATTTAGATGGTCGTCAGGAAGTGGTTTGTAAGACCAATCTTGAATGTGTGAGTGATGTTTTGGCAAGATTACTAGATATCAATTTTAAAAAGGTTTGTGACAGTGATGATCGTTTACGTATGTTAGGTGATTTAGAACAATTTGCGTGTGTATATGCACTGAAACTAATGACATATAAGACGGTAAAGGGACTTTACTTAGAGTTTCCTACTTTAGCCAAGTATCAAGGTACAGCTCTAATTAGTCCACACACAGTTATTGATAATCGTAATGATGGTTATAATAATAAGTATCACTTAATGTTGGTGAATGTTATCTATACATCTATGATTCATGCGACTGTTAAGTATGCAGGTTCAAGTCAGGAGGCTGCACACATGAAAGAAGTGTTTGAAACGGTTTTACCAGATGATAAGGGTCTGATTGAAACGTTGAATGATTTCTATGATGGTGCTATCAATGAAGCGGATTTAACGGATATTATTAAGAATATTCAAAACGAAAATACGACAAAAGCTTAAAAAATCGTTTTCATCGACCGATTTTCAATTTTCGGTCGAGTACAAACACAAAAAACATCTCTATGTTTAACGTGGAGGTGTTTTTTTTATGAAACAAATTGTGCAATTTATTGAAGATAATAATATTTCAGAGGAAGAAGTTGCCAAAGCAGCCCATATGTCTTTGCGTAATTTTAGAAGGCAAATTCATTCCGAGGATCGTACGCAAACGCGTATTGTGCTTATTCTTGCAGATTATAATCATCAGTCCATTGATTCGATTTTCTTTGATCAAATGTATAATCAGCCCATTAATTTAGAAGGCTTAACATGGAATCAGGTTCAAGATATTATGAAATTGATTCATCCCGAACTATTTACAGATATTAAAAGAAGTTCGAAATTTAAGAATTTTGAATACAATTTAAAAAATGATATGGGTGATCGTATGCGTTTTATACGGGAAGTTGTTTTTTCGCTTTCGCAAACTCAATTTGGCAAATATATGGAAGTAACGAGAAATACTGCTAAGTATTGGGATGAGGGACAGATCAATGTGGATAAGATTTTAAAAATATCGCAAAGAACAAACATCAGCATGGACTTTATGATTCGTGATAATAATCCGTTGACTTTACAGACACAAGGTATGAGTGAGGCTTTATATTTGGCGGTTATGACAAATTGTGTATTGTATCGTTTGAGAAATATGAAACAGTAAAATTAATTTAACTTTAGAGCATGAAAAAAATGCTCTTTTTTCTTGCATAATTGAGGGTTTCCTATATAATAGATTTGTTCTTTTAATGAAACAAAAAGTTTAGTATAAAAAACAAGCAGGGGTGATTGAATGAAAATAGGCAAAAAACTAAAAGAGCTTCGAACCCAGAATGGGTTGACTTTGGAAGAACTTGCGAATCGTAGTGAATTAACGAAAGGCTTTTTATCACAGTTAGAGCGCGACTTAACAAGTCCAAACATTTCTGCATTGGAGAATATATTGGAAGCTTTAGGTACCAATTTGGCAGATTTCTTTCAATCAAGCAAGGAAGAGCAGATTGTTTTCCATACGCAGGATTTTTTTGTGAATGAACAAGATGATTTGGTTACGGAATATATTATTCCTAATGCTCAGAAGAATCAGATGGAACCTCTTTTATTGACTTTAAAACCGGGCGCAAAGTCACAGGAAGTCAAGGCTCATGAGGGAGAGGAATTTGGCTATATTTTAAAGGGTAGTGTTGTTTTAGTTGTTGGTAATAAAAGGTTAAAAGTTAAATCAAAAGAAACCTTCTATATTACAGGTAAGGAAGGGCATTATTTAGAAAACGTATCGAGTGTGGATGCCAAAGTATTATGGGTATCTACACCGCCTGTATTTTAATTGACAAGGAGAGAACATACATGGAACAGGAAAAGAATAAATTAATTCAATTTCGCCACATCGTAAAAGAATTTGATGGTCAAGTTGTGTTAAAGGGTATTGATTTAGATATATATGAAAATGAGTTTGTCACACTATTAGGGCCTAGTGGTTGTGGAAAAACAACTTTATTACGTATTTTAGGGGGCTTTTTAGAGCCTAGCGAAGGACAAGTCATCTTAAATGGAGAAGATATTTGTGAAGTGCCAGCCTATAAGCGTGAGTTGAATACGGTTTTCCAAAAATATGCACTATTCCCTCATATGAATGTGTATGACAATATTGCGTTTGGATTGAAAATTAAAAAGATGAGTAAGGATGTTATTGATCAAAAGGTCATGAAAATGTTGAAGTTGATTGGTCTTGAAGGATTTGAAAATAAAGATGTTACTTTACTATCTGGTGGTCAGCAGCAGCGTGTTGCGATTGCGCGTGCCTTAGTTAATGAGCCAAGCGTATTATTGTTGGATGAACCTTTGAGTGCGTTGGATTTAAAGCTTCGTAAAGAAATGCAGTATGAATTAAAGAAGATTCAACAAGAAGTAGGAATCACATTTATCTTCGTTACGCATGATCAGGAAGAAGCACTAACAATGTCAGATAAGATTGTTATTATGAAGGATGGCGAGATTCAGCAGGTTGGTAGTCCAGAAGATATTTATAATGAACCAGTCAATCAATATGTTGCGAAGTTCATTGGGGAAAGTAATATTATTCCAGCACGTATGGTTTGCGATAAGAAAGTACGTTTTGATGATATTACATTTGATTGTGTCGATGTTGGATATAAAGAAAATGAACCAGTGGATGTCGTAATTCGCCCAGAAGATATTGATATTGTGGATGTGAAAGATGGCAAGATGACTGGTGAAGTTGAGAGCGTATTATTTAAGGGTGTTCACTATGAAATCATGGTGGAAACGGTTCCTGGTACGCATGTCACGGTAAATATGCACGTAAACAAGAACTATGCGATCACAAGTGAAGATGGAAAAGAAAAGATTTCTGCCAACGACTTCTATCTAGACTTAGAAGATATGAAGGATATTGATGATAAAGAAATCATTGCGCGTGCCGATGCACAGGCTTGGAATCCTGAAACAGATGAGTTTATTTCAATTCACGATATTGATACAGATTTAAAACAGGAAGTAGGAGAATATACTGTTACTTTCTCAACAAACAATAAAACTTCAATTACGCGTAAGATTTGGGTTGTGGATCAAAGGGTTGTTGAAAACAAGAAGGCCAATGAAGCCGTTTCTGCATTTAACTTCTTTAAAACAGTGGATGAAATCAAGGAATCCATGGCTATTGATACAGACTTGAAGACTTGGGCAAATGCACAGGGCTGGAAGTTGGATGACGAAAATGAAACAGTAGATCTAGATGTAGATTATGATTTTGATCCTGAAACAATTAAGGAAGGTGTCTATAAGGTAACTTTCTGGACGACGGGTCGTGAATTCAAGATTCATACAACGGATTATGTAGAGGAAGGAAAAGAGGTCGGACTTACTTTCTTTGCGGAAGATATCCATGTTATGGAGAAAATGGGATTCTAGAAAATGAAAAAATTTCAACAATTAGCAATCCCTTATATTGTGTGGGCTTGCATCATGTTGTTGCTTCCGATGTTGCTGATTGCGTTTTATTCAATCATTCAGCAAGGCAACAGTATTGTGCACTTTAAGCTTACATTAGATAACTATGTTCGTTTCTTTACAGACAAAGATTTCTTGTTGATTTTATGGCGTTCTTTATGGATTGCCATTAAGACAACCATTATTTGTTTGTTGATCGGATATCCAATCGCATACTTTATTTCTAAGAATAGTCCTAAAGTTCAACAAATCTTAGTTCTTGCGATTACTCTTCCTACATGGATCAACATGCTTGTAAGAACATATGCATGGATTGGTATTTTATCAAGTGATGGAATTATTAGTAGCTTTTTAGGCTTGTTTGGAATTCATACAGAACTTTTATATACAGAAGCTGCTGTATTGATTGGTATGGTGTATAACTTCTTGCCATTTATGATTCTGCAGATCAACACGGCTTTAACGAAGATGGATAAATCTTTATTAGAGGCGGCTCAGGATTTGGGGGCCAATAAATTCCAAACGTTTTGGAAGGTTATTTTCCCACTTTCATTACCGGGCGTAGTTTCAGGTATCACATTAGTGTTCTTGCCAGCTGTAAGTTCATTCTTCATTCCTAAATTATTGGGTGGAGGACAATTCTTCTTGATTGGTAACGTCATTGAAAACCAATTCATTACTGTGGGAGAATGGAACTTTGGTTCAGCTATCTCAATGATCATGGCTATGATCATGATGCTTCTAATGATGCTTGTAAGGAAATTGGAAGAGCGTAATAAGGAGGAAAAATAGGCATGTCGAAAGATAAGAGAGTATTAGGTAAAGTAGGCATGGCTTTATTATTGGTGTTCTTTTATGCGCCAATATTATTCATGATTATTTTTTCCTTCAATAGTTCAAAATCGTTAACACACTTTACAGGGTTCTCATTATGTTGGTATGAGGCTATGCTTAAAAACCACGGTATGATGGAATCTTTGTATGTCACAATTATTATTGCCTTATTGGCAACAATTATTTCTACAATCATTGGTACGATTACGGCGATTGGTTTATCAAAGTCAAAGAAAGTATTGCGTGCTTTTGTCAGTCAGGTCAATGATTTTCCAATCATGAACCCTGAAATTGTTACTGCCATTGGATTGATGCTTCTATTTATTACTTTCCAAATTGAAAAGGGATTTGTGACATTATTATTAGCACATATTGCTTTCTGTATTCCATATGTTATTTTGAGTATTATGCCTAAGATCAAATCATTAGATCCAAACTTGGCCGATGCTGCAATGGATCTAGGGGCTACGCCTTGGCAAGCTTTGGTGAAAGTTATTGTGCCACAAATTATGCCGGGTATTGTTTCGGGTGCTTTGATTGCGTTCACAATGTCTTTTGATGATTTTGTTATTTCCTATTTCGTAACGGGTCAAGGTGTAAAGAACTTGAGTATTATGGTGTATACAATGTCTAAGCGTATTAATCCAAGTGTAAATGCGATTAGTACATTGGTTGTATTGTTGATCACAATCACTCTAACAATTGTGAATGTCTTGCCAATGATTCGTAAAAAGACAAGCCCTTCAAAACAAAATAAACCTTGGAAATGGGCTGTTGCGGGTGTTGTGGTAGTTGGTTTAGTGGCCTCTTTATTTGGCTTGAATAAATCAGCTGGTAGTCAGCCTTATGCAGGACAAACTTTACATGTATATAACTGGGGTGAATATACAGGTGAAAATATCATTTCAGGTTTTGAAGAGTTAACGGGAGCTAAGGTTATCATGGATAACTTTGATTCAAACGAACAGATGTATATTAAGGTTGCCAATGGCGATGCGTATGATGTATTGGTTCCAAGTGATTATATGATTCAAAGAATGATGCAGGAAAAAATGCTTCAAAAATTAGAGCCAGAAACTCGCAAAGAATGTTTAGGTGAATTGGTGGATGCGATAAAAGGTCTTCCGTATGATCCAAAGAATGAATATTCAATTCCTTATTTCTGGGGTACTGTTGGTATCGTATACGATAAGACAAAAGTATCTGAAGAAGATTTGGAAAAAGATGGATGGGATATTTTCTTAGATCAGAAATTTAAGGGAGATATCTATCTATATGATTCAGAAAGAGATTCATTCATGATGGCATTAAAAGCTCTTGGTTATTCAATGAATACGACAAGTCAAGATGAACTGAATGATGCATATAACTGGTTGATTCAATGTGTTCAGACAATGGATCCAGAAATTGTAACAGATGAAATTATTGATAATATGGCACAGGCTAGAAAGGCTTTAGGACTTATTTATTCTGGAGATGCGGCTTATGTCATGTCAGAAAATGAAAATATGGGATTCTATATGCCAAAGAGTGGAACAAACTTATGGTCAGATGCGATGGTTATTCCTAAGAATGCGAAGAATCCTAAGCTTGCGAATGAGTTTATTCGTTATATTACAAGCTATGATGCAGCTATGGATAATTCGAGTTATGTTGGATATACTTCACCAAATAAAGAAGTTACGGAAGAACTTGGTGGTAAAGGCGGAGATTATGATGGTATCAACGCATATACACCTCGTGCTGGTTACGATAAAGATGAAGTATTCCAATATGATGAAACTACACGTAAGATCATTGCGGATTTGTGGTCTAGAGTAAAAGTTGCAGCAAGTAACGCACATTAGTCGAAGAAATTTTCTTCGACTTTTTTTCATTATTATAATAGAATGAATGCATGAATCCGATTATTTTTATTTTATTATGCTTTGCCGCTTTAGGCTTATTTGACAAGATGTTTAAGAATCGACTTGGACTAGCCACTTCTTTTGATCGAGGCATTATAACGATGGGCGATTTTATGATGAGCGTAGGAGGCTTTTATTGTATTGCGATTGCGTTTTTAAATGGTCATGCCACTTTATTTGAAAATAAAGAAATGATTATTTCGAGTTTGTTGGCGCCAGATCTTGGAGGCTATTCCATTATAGAGTCTATGACACATGCAGATAATATCTTGATTTTCTGTGGTGTATTATTAACATCTACTTTGGGGTGCTTGATTAGTTTTCAATTGCCAATCTTTTTAAATGAACTGGATAAAGATGATTTGAATCACTATTTAAAAGGAGTTGTGTATGGTATTTTAGGTTTATTACCTATTCTTATTGGTTGTGGCTTTTTATTGCATATTGATCATTTTTTGATTGTGTTTTTACCCGTAATTCTTATTTGTGCTATTTTGATTGGTTTATTTTTTGTTTCATTTAAAACACTAATTGTGGTATTAACCGTATTTTCTAAATTAGTACAAATGCTTGGGTATATTTTCTTTTTTCTAGTTTGTCTAACCTTCTTTTTCAATATGAACTTCACAAATGCGACATTAATCAATGAAGCACTACGCATTGTATTTCAAATGAGTATTATTGTGTGTGGTTCTTTAGTATTTTGTGAAATTGTATTAAGAAAGTTTTCGAGTCAGATTGAAAGAGTAGGTCAAATATTAAATATTAATAAGTATTCGGTCATGGGAATTATCTTATCTTTTGGAACAAGTATTGCGATGCTTCCTTTATTTAGTAAGATGAATAAGAAGGGCAAGATTTTAAATGCTGCCTTTTCATTGAGTGGGGCTTTTGTGTTTGGCGGACAACTCGGTTTTATTGCCTCAGTCAATCCTGCAAGTGTGACTTGGTTTGTGGTTGTGAAACTGGTAGCCGGAATATTAGGTTTAGTTATAGCGAATGTAATGGAGGAATGATTATGAATTATATGGAATTGATGGAAAAAAGTCGTGAAGTGATGGGGACAAAATTATGTAAGTCTTGTCCTGTATGTGATGGAAAGGCATGTCGAAATACGATTCCAGGTCCTGGTGCTAAAGGGATTGGGGATGTTGCGATGCGTAACTATGATGCTTGGAAAAACATTCGTGTAAATATGGATACAATTACAGATAATGAGCCAGTAAGTACAGAATTAGAACTATTTGGTCATACATTTAAATATCCGATTTTTGCAGGTCCTGTAGGAGCTGTAGCCATGCACTATTCAGATGCATATGATGATAATGGATATAATGATATCTTAGTAAAAGGTTGTATAGAAGCTGGCATTTGTGCGTTTACAGGAGATGGAAAAGATCCTAGTATAATGGAAAATGCGACACGAATTATTAAAGAGAATAATGGGTATGGTATTCCAACTGTTAAACCTTGGAGCTTAGAGACTTATTTGGAAAAGCTAAATTTAGCTTTAAACAGTAATGCCTTTGCGGTAGCTATGGATGTAGATGCAGCTGGACTTCCTTTCTTAAAGGGGTGTCAGCCTCCTGCAGGAAGAATGAATACAGAACAATTAAAGGCAATCATTTCAAATACACCTGTACCATTTATTGTGAAGGGTGTTATGAGTGTGAAGGGGGCTTTAAAGGCAAAAAAAGCGGGAGCTAGTGCAATTGTGGTTTCGAATCATGGCGGTCGAGTTCAAGATCAGACGCCTGCAACTGCTGAAGTACTCGAAGAGATTGTAAAAGCTGTAGATGGCAGTATGAAAATCTTTGTGGATGGTGGACTTCGTAATGGTGTCGATATCTTTAAGGCTTTGGCATTAGGTGCGGATGCTGTCATTGTAGCTCGTCCATTTGTGAATGCGATCTATGGAGCAAAAGAAGAAGGTATTCAAGTCTTAGTGGATAAACTTGGCAGTGAACTTCAAGATACTATGGAGATGTGTGGGGCTAAAAGCTTAAAAGACATCACTCGTGATATGGTAAGATAGGCAGCTTAATTGCTGTCTTTTTTTATGCTTCAGAAAAAATGTGTAAAAAGGGTACTAATAACCTCGGAAAAATGTGCAAAAGCAATACTAAAAAGTGCGGAAAAATGTGTAAAAGCATCTATTTATTTGATAAGTAAAGCGTTTTTAAAAGGTGTCAGATTTTACTGGCACCTTTTCTTAATGAGATGAAGGCAAGTACTGCATTGATCAAGCACCATGCTGACCAAATATATAGGTCTGAATAGTTTCCTGCAAGTACAAAGCCTGTTAATGTAGCTAAACTAAATAGAATTAGAAGTACAATGTTGGTTCCTTTTGAATTATTCTTTCTAGATACAATCGATACAATTCCTCCACAAAGCATGCATATACTAACAACAAGTCCTGCACTGCCACTTACTTGTCCACTTTCTTCTAGTGCGTTGGCAAGGCCTGCTATCATACTTTGGAATACGACAAATACACTTAATACAATGGAAATGATTCCACTGACTAGTTTCCATGTTTTCATAATAATAAAATCCCCTTTCTTAAGTATATTTATAACTTAAAAATGGGGATAATTGGTATGCTCGTGGCATACATTAATGGTGAGTGATATTTAAGATGTGATTTAAGAGTCGTGGGACTAAGAAAGAAATGTAGATTACGGATCCTATTGATAAAATTCCTAACATAAATAATCGCCTCTTTCTTACACCTTTATTGTAGAATTTTAAATGTTTAAACGGTGTAAAAGAATGAGGCGTCATGTTAAGATTTCATTAAAAACGAAGGAATTTTTGTACGTCTGAATTTTGCGCAAGAATAAGAATGTTTTCGGATTCCTGGAAAGTATGTTCAGCACTTGGAAGTGGGTCTAGAATTCCATTGATTTTGGTAGCTAGAATGTTGATATGGTATTTTCTACGAATATCGAGTTCTAACATGGTTTTTCCAATCCAAGCGGTTGGTACGGCAATTTCATAAATGGAATATTCTGGAGTAAGTTGTACGTAGTCAAAGATGTTTTCGCTTGAAAAACGTACGGCGGCCCAGTTACCAATTTGTTTTTCAGGATATACAACTTCATCGGCTCCATTGCGCAATAAGAATTTAGCGTGTACATCGCGTACGGCTCTTGCGACAACAAGTTTTGATCCATAATCTTTTAATAGGGCTGTTGTTTCGAGTGAACTTTGAAAGTCATCTCCAATGGCTACAACGCAAAGATCAAAGTTCGATACGCCTAGTGAGTCAATAAAGCTTTCGTCGGTAGAATCTCCGATTTGTGCGTTTGTGACATAAGAAAGGACTTTGTTGATTTTTTCTTCATTTTTATCAATGGCTAAAACGTCATGCCCTAAATCATATAGTTTTTGTGCCATGTGACGTCCAAAACGTCCCATACCAATAATTAATACTGATTTCATATGTTCCTCCTGTTATCCAATTGTGATATTTTCTTGTGGTAAATTTGCGTTTGCGACAACTTGATGTTTTGAAATGGCTAAAAGTAAAGTTAAGCCTCCAACTCTTCCAAAGAACATCAAGAAAATTAAAATACAATGTGATGCACTTGATAGTGTGGGTGTGATTCCTAATGTAAGTCCAACGGTTCCAATGGCAGAGGCCGCTTCAAATAGGGCGTCAAGAATGGGTAGTTGATCGAAGGCCGAAATAAGGAGTGCTCCTGTAAAGAATAATACCATAAATAACATAAATAAGGCTGTAGCATTGTTTAATGTGTCCATGGAAATTCTTCTTCCAAAACATTGTGGGTTTTGTTTATGATTGAATACAGCACGAATACTAAGAATCAATACGGCTAATGTTGTTGTTTTAAATCCTCCGGCCGTACCTTGTGGACTTCCTCCTATCAACATTAATAGTGTCATAAAGAGGATACTGCTTTGATTCATTTTGTTTAAATCAATCGTATTAAATCCAGCTGTTCTTGGGGATACGGCTTGGAAAATGGAAACGTTGATTTGATCGGCTAGACGCATATTCCAATGGCTAAAGTCATTGATAAAGAAATAGAGTGTACTGATGATCAACAATGTTGCAGTAGTAAATAATACAACTTTGGATTGTAGTGAATATTTATGTAAATGATGTTTGTATTCAACAACATCTTTCCAGACAAAGAAGCCTAAGCCACCAAGTACGATTAGTGCTGCGATGACGTTGGATACTAAAATATCACCGGCATATCCTGTTAAAGATGAGTAAGCTTGGTTTGTGCCCATTAAATCAAAGCCTGCGTTACAAAAGGCAGAGATGGAATGGAATATGGAATACCATAGGCCTTTGACAAGTCCAAAACGCGGTAAGAAGCGTATGCCTAATAAGATGGCACCTAGTGCTTCGACGCATAATGCAGCTTTTAGAATCCATTTTGTGTTTCGGATAATACCCCCTAGTTTTGGGGCAGAAATAGATTGTTGCATAAAATATCTTTGTTTAAAACCAATTTTCTTGCCTCCAAGAACAAAGAGTAGAATGGCCATCGTAATGACGCCCATACCTCCAATTTGAATCAGAATCAAGATAATGAGTTGTCCAAATGGGGACCAATATTGAGCTGTGTCATGCATAATCAGTCCGGTTACGCAGGAGGCACTGGTTGAAGTGAATAATGCATCTAAAAATGGTGCGCCCTTACCATCGTTTGTGGAAAATGGAAGCATAAGCAGGCAGGCACCGATAAATATCATAGTCGCAAAACTGAGGATGATCATTTGTCCTGGGGTAATGCGTTTCATACGTTTTTTAAACATAAAACCACCTATTCTAATATCTTAAAACATTCTACACTAGTCTGTATTAAGATTCCATAAAGTATTCTAACACTATGTTAAGACAATGTTAAGATGAATGATTCTTTGTGGGCTTGTGTTATACTAACTTTATGGCGAATGTATTAATATGTTTATCGGCTTCTAAATATAATTCTAGAGTTATTGATAAGGGAGCTCAAATTGCGAAAAGCAATCATGCAGTATTGAGTGCTATTTTTGTGCAAACTCCAAAATATGAGGGGGCAAGTGCGGCATCAAAGAGTTGTTTACGTGAAAATATTAAGTATGCGGAGAGTAAAGGGGCAAAAGTAACGATTCTTTATGGACAGGATGTATTGCCTCAGCTTGTGGAATATGTGGGTGTTTCTCAGGTGGATTGTGTTGTTTTAGAAAAAAATTTGGCGAAACAAGCATTGTTTAAGTTGAAAGATATTGATATATATTCTGTGAATTATCCGCAGGATTATCGTCGCATGTTTCATTTTAATTTTAATCTTTTGAGTTTTTCATTGAAAGATACATTAAAAATGATGGGGATTCTTTTTCTTTGTACGCTTATTGGCAAGGGATTTATGCACTTTCAATTTTTGATTACAACGCCTATTATGATCTATATCTTGGGCATCGTATTTGTATCTATATGGACAAGTGGGTATATCTATAGTTTGTTGGCGTCTTTATTTTCAGTGTTATGCTTTAACTTTTTCTTTACATACCCCTACTTTTCTTTGTTGAGTGATCCAAGCTATATTACGACATATATTGTTATGTTTGTGGTGGCCATGTCATCTAGTTCATTAATGACAAGATTAAAGAAACAATCTTTCGAAAATGCCAAACAAGTGTATCGTACGCAAGTCTTATTGGAGATGAGCCAGATGCTTCAAAAGGCGAATGATATGAATGCGATCTATGCTTCGATGTTAAAACAACTGCATAAATTATTGGATACGGATTTAGTGTTGTATCCACATAATGATGAGCCTATTCTATTAGGACAGTGTCCTGTAGAAACGGATATTGTGGCTTGGGTTTATAAAAATAGGCATGAGGCTGGAAAGACAACGAGTTATCATTCGGATTCGATGTGTTTATATTTACCTATTAATGGAACGCACGAAGTGTTAGGCGTGGTTGGAATTGTATTAAAAGATAAGATAGATTCTTTTGAAAAAAATTTGTGGCTTACGATATTGGACGAGTGTGGTATGGCTTTAGAGAAGGAAATGATTCGTTTAGAAAATCTAAAAATTGAGCAGCAAGCCAAACAAGAGGCGTTGCGAGCCGATTTATTACGTATGATTTCGCATGATTTAAGAACGCCACTGACTAGTATTTCAGGCAATGCCGGTTTATTGTTGGAAAACGAAAATGCGTTTTCACAAGAAAAGAAGAAGGAATTGTATCAAGATATTTATAATGATGCGATGTGGTTGTATGATTTGGTGGAAAACTTATTGTTTATAACGAGAATTGAAAATGGTACGATGCAGTTGAATTTACAACCAGAAATGATTGAGGATATTTTTAGAGAAGCCATTCATCATTTGGGTCGTAATAAACGTAAACATAATATTTCTATGCATTTAGAGGATGATTTATTGATGGCTAATATGGATGCACGCTTGATTATTCAGGTTTTAGTGAATTTAATAAATAATGCGATCAAATATACGCCTGAAAATTCAAATATTTCTTTGAATGCTAGGCGGGTTGAGGATAAAATTTTAATTGAAGTTCAAGATGATGGAAATGGTGTTTTACATCCAGATCAATTGTTTGAGATGTTCTATACGGAAAACAATCGAGGTGGAGATACAAGACGTGGCATGGGTCTAGGTCTATCTTTGTGTAAATCTATTATTCAATCGCATGGTGGTACGATTTGGGTTGAGAATGTAACGCCTCATGGAGCTTGTTTTAAGTTTGTATTGGATGCAGTGGAGGTAAAGTTGTATGAATAAAGTTCAAATTTTAGTAATTGAAGATGATATTGCGGTTGGGAATTTGATTACGACAACTCTAGAGATGGAAAATTATCAGTTTCGTCTGGCAAAAACAGCGAAGCAAGGAATCATGAATGTACTTTCTTATAATCCTGACATTATGCTTCTAGATTTAGGACTGCCAGATATGGATGGTTTGGAAGTTATAAAGAAGGTTCGTTCTTGGTCAAATATTCCAATTATTGTGGTTTCGGCAAGAAGTGAAGATCAAGATAAAGTGAAAGCTTTAGATTTAGGGGCCGATGATTATTTGACAAAACCATTTTCAGTGGATGAATTGTTAGCTAGACTTCGTGTAACAATTCGAAGATTAAATAATAGTCAGACCATAAGTGTAAATGAGAGTGTATATGAAAATGGAGATTTGACAATCAACTATGCGCAGGGTTGTGTATATGAGAATGGGCATGAAATCCATTTAACACCGATTGAATATAAATTGTTGTGTGTTTTAGCTAAAAATACCGATAAGGTATTAACACATAATTATATTATGGGTGAAGTATGGGGTAGTGTTCAAGGTACAGAAACGCCAAGTCTTCGTGTGTTTATGGCTACATTGCGTAAAAAGATTGAGCCAGACACTTCAAATCCTAAATATATTCAGACGCATGTGGGGGTTGGATATCGCATGTTGCGGCAAACAGAAAAAGCAGATCAAACGAGCGAATCACTATCATAATAATGGTAGGGTTCGCTTTTAATCTGTGCGGGCACGGCATGAGTCCAGTTGGAGATAAACCAAGTAAAATGAGCAATGATATATTTAAAGCAACTTAGAGAAGTATAGATAAAAAATGTTTATAATTATTCAAAAAATAAAAAGGAGAGTAAGACGATAAAATCAGAACTGTCTTACTCTTTAATGACGTTTACTAGTGCCTTCGCATATTGAAATAGAGTGAAATAATAATTGTGATAACTCCAAATGTGATTAGTGCCATAATGGTTTTATTGATGCATAGAAGGATCAATATACTAAATAGGCTGACAATCGCAAATAGGAATAGTTCAATTTTTAATAGAATGGGATACATCAACAATGAATCGCGAAAACTGATTTTTTCGTATTGTGGTTCATTGTTTTTTAATAGTCTTTTTTCATATATAAATAGAATTTGGCTAAAGAGCACGACAAAAACAAGGTATATGATATTAAAAAAGATTTCTTTTGAGAAGAGTGCACTGCACGTTAAAAACATGACAAGAATGGTTCCAATTCTTGGCAGGTACACGTAATAATTATATTTCATAGAGTTTTTTCCTTTCTTTTATTATGCCACAAATCATATCACTTGAAATATACCTATAGGGGGTATATCATTATGTCGAGGTGAGATCAATGAGTGAGTGTTGTCATAAAAAGCATAAGCCTAGAGATGAGAAAGAAATCAAACAATTGACGAATCGTCTTCATCGTATGGTAGGACAATTGAATGGAATTGAGAATATGTTGAAGGAGAATCGTTATTGTGGCGACATCTTAGTGCAGGTAGCGGCTGTAGAGAGTGCTTTGCAGGCATTTGGATACATTGTTTTGCAGGAACACTTAAATACGTGTGTTGTTGAGGATGTGCAAAATGGAAATACAGAAATCATGAGTGAGGTTATGGATTTAGTAAAGAAGTTAAAGTAGGTGGTTTTAATGGAAGAAAAGTTTGATGTGACAGGCATGACATGTGCGGCTTGTCAGGCTAATGTAACTCGTGTTGTGAGTAAGTTAGATGGTGTGAGTCATTGTGATGTCTCTTTATTATCGAATTCAATGAAGGTTGAATTTGATCAAGATAAGGTGAATGAACAAACGATTTGTGAAGCTGTAAAACAGATTGGCTATGGAGCTAGTGTGCATGGTCAAAAGACAGAGGTTCGCAAAGAATGGCAGAATCGTCAGAATCGAGTGGAATCGGATCAAAGAAGTGCTAAACAAAGATTGACTTTGAGTTTAGTTTTATTGGTTCCTTTACTTCTAATTGCGATGGGTCCTATGGTGGGCCTTCCTATTTTAGAGGGTATGGAATGGATGATGGTTTCAGCCTTAACACAGCTGATTCTATGTCTATTTATATTGTTTATTCAAAGACATTTCTTTATTACTGGTTTTAAGGCTTTAATTAAAAAGTCGGCAAACATGGATTCTTTAGTTGCGATGGGTTCAGGTGCAAGCTTTGTGTATGGCTTGGTCGGTATTTATCAGATGGCCTATTATTTTGGTGTGCAGAATATGGAAATGGCCCATATGGCAATGCACTCTTTATACTTTGAGTCGGCCGCAACAATTGTGACTTTGGTTAGTGTTGGAAAGTATTTGGAGTCTAGATCCAAGGCAAAAACGAGTGATGCCTTAGACAAGTTGGTGGACTTAGCACCAAAAAATGCGACAATTTTAAGGGATGGTAAAGAAATTGTTGTATCGAGTGAAAGTATTCGAATTCATGATGTAGTTGTGATTCGTCCGGGACAAAGAATTCCAGTAGATGGTAAAGTCATTTCGGGTACAGGTTATGTGGATCAGTCGGCGATTACGGGTGAGAGTCTTCCGGTAGAAAAGAATGTAGGGGATTCAGTTATTTCAGCTACTATGAATGAGAATGGTACTTTTCAGTTTGAGGCTGAAAAAGTAGGTGAAGATACAACTTTGGCTAAGATCATTCAGCTAGTCGATGATGCAGGTAATTCAAAGGCCCCTATTGCTCGTTTGGCAGATAAAGTGAGTGGAGTGTTTGTTCCAGTTGTGATTTTAATCGCATTGATTACATTTGTCGCATGGTTGATCAGTGGTCAAACGATTCAATTTGCGTTATCCAATGCGATTAGTGTACTTGTAATTTCTTGTCCTTGTGCCTTAGGTTTAGCTACGCCAGTTGCGATTATGGTAGGTACGGGTAAGGCAGCGGAAAATGGGATTTTAATTAAGTCGGCTGCCATATTAGAACAGCTACATTCGATTGATACGATTGTATTGGATAAGACGGGTACGATTACTTCAGGAAAGCCAAGTGTTCAAGGTGTTAAGGTATATACAAATATTAGTATGAATGACTTTATTTCAATGGCGGCAAGCTTAGAGAGTGGTTCTTTACATCCTTTGGGACAGGCCATTGTGGAGTATGCGAAAGATAAAAATATAAAGCTTCAACAACCTGAACAATTCACAAACATTTCGGGTCGTGGTATTCAGGCTAAGCTAAATGGACATGTGTATTTGGCAGGAAATAAAAGGTTATTAGAAGAGAAAAATATTCAAATAAATCAAAATGTTTTATCAGACTTAGATGCTTATGCAAGTTTAGGTCAAACTCCATTGATTTTTGTGAAAGATCAAAATGTGATCGGTTTAATTAGTGTGGCGGATACCATTCGTAGTACGAGTCAGGTTGCATTAGAACAATTTAAAAAGAAGAATATGCGTGTGGTTATGTTGACTGGAGACAATCAAAAAACAGCGAATGCGATTGGTAAATCTTTAAGTGTGGATGAAGTGATTAGTGATGTGTTGCCACAAGATAAGGAGAGTGTAATTCGTAGGCTTCAAGAACAAGGTAAGAAGGTTATGATGGTGGGTGATGGAATCAATGATGCGCCTGCATTAATGCGTGCTGATATTGGGGTTGCGATTGGTGCTGGAACCGATATTGCCTTGGATAGTGCGGATGTGATTTTGATGAAAAGCTCTTTATTGGATGTAGTGACGGCAATCGATTTATCAAATGATGTCATCAAGAATATCAAGATGAATTTATTCTGGGCTTTCTTCTATAACATTCTAGGAATTCCAGTTGCGGCAGGCCTATTGTATCCGGCATTTGGACTTCGATTATCACCAATGATTGGTTCTGCATGTATGTCTTTGAGTAGTGTTTGTGTTGTCACAAACGCATTGCGACTTCGTTATTTTAAACCTAAAGTTCAAAGTGAAGAAGTCAAAACGTACACAATGCATATTGATGGTATGTCTTGTGGACATTGTGCATGGTTAGTAGAGGATGCTTTAAAGAAGGTTCCAAATGTAAAAGAAGTTCGTGTGGATTATAATTTAGGTAAGGCCGATATTGACTATGTGCAACAAGTAAATAAGGTGGCTTTAAGACAAGCGGTTGAAGATGCGGGTTATATTCCCGTTGAATATAAGGAGGAAAAGAAAATGAAAAAAGTAGTAACAGTAGATGGTATGATGTGCATGCATTGTGTGGCACATGTAAAGGATGCCTTAAGTAAAGTAGAAGGTGTAAGTGATGTAGTGGTTAGTTTAGATGAAAAAACAGCTACATTAAACTGCACGGAGAATGTCACAGATCAGATGTTGAGTGATGCCGTGACAAATGCGGGATACACAGTTATTTCAGTAAAATAACGAATCATAAAAATAAATAAAGTCAAGACTTGTAAGCGGATTCATAATATTCTATGATAGACGTCGAGGGAGACGCAAAATGGAATGTTTTATTGATGGAAAATCCACTTGCGAAAGAACTTTCTGGAATCGCTTGAATGTTTTGGCTAACTTTCAGCAGAAAGAAATGATAATGGATGGTTTGAAGGTTCGTGTCGCAGAAAGTATGTATTGGATTCAACCAAAGAAAGGATAGTTCGTTTGAATTATTCTTTTTTTTCGACAGTTGTATCACACAAAAATCTCAATATTCACTTTAAATAAAGTGAAAATAGATGCTTTTAACATAAATAAAATGTTGTATGGGATTTCTAGCTTTTGTTGTGGAAATACATTTGGTTTATCTGTATAATACATATAGAGAACGACTACTGGAAAAGCAGTGGTTACTCTGAAATAAAACTAATGCTGAAGCACTAATCTTTTTCCATTGTCGGTGGTGATTAGTGCTTTTTGCATTTTTCTATAATCATCAATGTTACTTTTAGTATTTCTACTATGGCAAATAAGCACATAGCAACATCAATATGTAGATATATATGCATAAGCTTTCCTCCTGCAAAAAAATAGAAGGATCTACTTACCTGGAATTCAAGATTCAAGGCTTCAAAACTCCTTAACAAGAGGTAACCACCAACCACATCCAGTAGCCAATTTCAATTATAAAACTTCAATGTGAAAACATTATTAATTCCTGAAAATTTGTTGATTATTTGACAGTTTGGCAAAAGAAAAACGAGCATTTGTTCTTTATGTAAAGATGAAATGCTCGTTTTTAGGTATTTTAAAATGTTGTATGGGATTATAATATTTCTTTTAGTTTAGCGATTAATCCTAAATCTGCAGGTAGCCAATCTACTAAGTCTAATGTGTCTTTAGTAAGCCATTTTGCAGATTCGTGTTCTAATAGAGTTAAATTTCCTTCAAGAATTGTACAAATGAAACATTCCATGGATAGGTGGAAGTTTGGATAGTCATATTCGACTGTATCAAAGTATTCTTCGACTTGAATGGTTGTATCTAATTCTTCTTTGATTTCACGAACAATGGCTTGTCTACTTGTTTCATTGGGTTCTACTTTTCCTCCAGGAAATTCCCATCCGTCTTTAAATTCGCCATAACCTCTTTGGGTGGCGAATATTTTATTTTCATCTTTAATAATGGCAGCTACTACGTGTATTGTTTTCAAAAAATCACTCCTCTACAATGTATCGATAAATGTCTTCTCTTATGGGTGTATCCAATTGCCATAAGATTTCGACGGCTGTTTTTTGCGTGTTGGGCATCACAAACTGTTTGGTCTTATCTATCTCTGCTTGCATATGGCCTAGATAATAGAATTCTTTGCTTGTTTTATCATCTTTGTTCTTTCGCACAAACAAATGAACTTCAATCCCTCTTTCTTTGGCGTACAAGAAGTTTTGTACGTCATCACTGCTTGTGGTTCTTCCGGATTTGGATATCGCAATCAATTGACTTTCATTGATAAAATGATCTTCATATTTGATGGTATCTTGAATGTCGTTTGACTTGTCATAATTGATAAAGACAGGGAATGTTTTGGTTGTTTGATCATATTTGTATCCGCCAATATTTAATGGAACTTCATTGTGTTGCCAATTTAATAAGCGACAGCCATCTTCGTATGTATATTTTTGATAAAGAACAAAGTTTGTATCTTTATATGTATTCTTATAATGTTTATTATATTGATCCAATGCATATTCAATGATTTCTTTTACCATGGATTTAAATTCGTTGTTTTCTAAACATGTCTTAAATGGTTTTGAAATCTTCTTGTCTTCAATAAAAATACAATCTTTAAACGTATTTTTTCCAGAACCAGTAGGGAATTCATTGGTGAAGATGTTTAATACATTTGTTTGTGATATGTCATTTGAGAAAGTATATTCTTGATCATTGATTAAATCTTTTAGTGTTTCAAGCTCTATCTTTCTTTTTCCATTGGCAAGTTTTGTACAAATAAACTTAATAAAGTTTTCTTCAAGTTCATTCAATCTGATCTTATAATCCTTTTCATATTTCTTTAAAAAGGCATAATAAGATCCTAGTGATTTGTTGTCGAAAATTCTTTGTACGTCAATTTCTCCATAGGTTTCAAAATCCATAAGAGTAGGGATTCTTCCAAGTTTATTCTTTAGATTTTTATAGCTATCCTTAATGAGCTTGATATCCGCAAAATTGGCGGTGTCAATCGACGCAAAAATTTGTTTCTTACTGATTTCATCAAAGTGAATCGTACTCGATCCTGGAATAATTCTTTCACCTTCAAGAACATATCGTCTTATATTGTCTTTGTTGTAAGAACGATCTCCAGATAGGGCGATTGGAATCATGAAGTTGTTTTTGTAGTTTCCAATGAAGTCTAGAATGACAACATATTCTTTGCCTTTTGATTTTCTTAGGCCTCGGCCTAATTGTTGGACAAAGACAATGGGCGATTGTGTAGGTCTTAATAGTACAACTTGATTGATTTCAGGAATGTCGACACCTTCATTAAAAATATCTACAGTTAAAATGTATTGTAGATAGTCACTTCTTGTATCGGATACTAAGCGATCAATCGCATCTTCTCTTTTTTCTTGAGAATCCTCTCCACTTAAAGCGATGGTTCGATACCCTCTTAGATTTAATCTTTCACTAAGGGCAGCCGCTTCTTTCTTGGAACTGCAAAACATGAGTCCTTTGACTCTTTCTCCACTATATCCATAGTAATTGGTTTGTTCGATAATGTAGTCGACTCTTTGGTTCGATGTAAGGTAGTTGAAATCTGTAAAATCGGTTTCGTTTCCGTTTGTTAAAAAGTCAGTAATGCCAAAATAGTGGAATGGACATAATAAGTTTTCTTCTAGAGCTTGTTGAAGACGAATTTCATAGGCAATATTATGGTCGAAGGCTGCATATACATCAAAGTCATCGGTTCTTTCTGGGCTTGCGCTCATTCCTAGCCAAAACTTTGGTTTAAAGTAGTCCATGATTTCTTGATAGCTTTTAGCTCCAATGCGATGTGCCTCATCAATGATGATGGTATCGAATGTATCAGGGGCAAAACTTGAATACACTTCTTTTTTAGACATCGTTTGCATGGTTGCGAACAAGTAGTCTACATCTGTATCCTTGCTGTTTCCTGATAAAAGCCCAAATGTCTTTGTATTTTTAAATACATTTTTGTAGCTTTGAAGAGCTTGTTTGGCAATCTGCTCTCTATGCACTAAAAATAGGGCTTTCTTGGGATTCTGATCTTGTAAGGCAAAGGCTGAGGCATATGTTTTTCCTGTTCCTGTGGCTGAAATCAACAAACTCTTTGATTCATTCTCATTGCGAAGCTTTCTAAGATTGGAAATAAAGGCTTTCTGCATAGAATTTGGAATCAACTGTTTAGAAGGTAATTTAATTTCTTCTTTTTGTTTCACCTTTTTGTATTCTTCATAATGCACTCTATATGCACCAATAAATGCATTGTAGGAATATGTATTTGGATGATTCCATAATTCTTCAAATTCATCTAACATTTCAGAAACGAATTCTCCGGATTTTGTGGACACAATTTTTGTATTCCATTCTCGATTTGTAGTAAGTGCTGTATTTGTCATATTACTAGAACCCACAAGGATCTTGTAGATTTCATCGGATTGAAAGATATATCCCTTGGTATGAAAACCATTCTTTGAGTCGGGTACTAGATACATTTTAAGTTCAACATTCGAAAATGTAGCGAGTTTATCTAACGCTTTAGGATCACTAAATGCCAAATAGTCCGTTGTTAGAATCTTTCCATGGATGCCTTTATCTTCTAGAGTACGAAGCGTTTGAAGTAAGGGGGTAATTCCTCCCATGGTAATGAAGGCTACACTGATTAGAAAAGAGTCGCAGTGTAATAATTCATCTTCAATGGTGCTTAGTACTTTTCTTCCATTCTTATAGTCGTTTGAAATAAATTGAGGTCGATATAATACGTTGGAAGATATATTTTTGTCTAGAAATGCGGTAGATAGGCCGCTCTGTATATTTTGATAGTTCATACCTAACATTATACCAGCATTAAAATGAAATCATAGATCGAAAAGGTTATAATATTTGGTAGAAAGAACATGGGTATGAATATGGAATTTATAAAGAACGATGCGTATTCTGGAGAACTGGATTATCGAGCTTTTGGGAGTATGTTGGATCATCCTACGCAGTGTTACAAATTTTATTGGTTAGAAGCCATTATGAATTTGATGCTGAAAAAATATCGTTTTTCATTTGACGAAATCTTTGATGAAATGATTGTGTCAGCTTGGTATACAGTAACACAGTATCATTTGTTTTTGGGTCCAATGATTGAAGGAGAAAGAAGAGATGCAATCAATCGAGCTATTGATGTCTTGATTGAAAATACGTCTTTAAATGAGAATTCTAAACCAGATGAAATTCGTAGTGTATTAAAAGAGCAGAATCATTTGGTTTTGGAATATAAGCGAAAGTTGGCAAAGAATGTTCCCTATAAACTATTGAGTAGTTTTTCATCTGAACTTACTAAGGATAAAGGGGATGCGTATCGTATTGAATATATTCAAATGTTGAATCAAGAAATTCATTTTCCCTATATTATTGAGAATGGGATGGGTATACATAAATATGTTGTTTTGCAGGAAGCTTGGATTCCTTTCTTAGTGGATAATTATATGATCATTAAAAATTGGATTCAGTATAATAAGATTCAATTTCTTCAAATGATCAATCCGGGTGTGCCGGGAATTATTAATAAGTTGAATGATGAAAGGAATAATGTAAGACATTTAGAAAGAGTGCGTGATTTGTGGAATGCGCATATTGAAGTGTCAAATAAAGAAATTGTGGACATATATTCAGGTAATAAATTAGAATCTACGTTTGATGTGGATCACTTCATTCCGTGGTCTTATGTAGCACATGATGAAATGTGGAATTTGATACCGAGCAATGCGAGCGCAAATCGCTCAAAGAGTAATCATTTACCAGAGTGGGATTTGTACTTTAATAAGATGGCGAATATGGAGTATGACTTATATAAGAGTGTTGTAGAATATGATTCAATTCATAAGCTATTTGAGAAGTGCTATGCCAAGAATCTTCAGTCTTTGTGGGCTATTGAAGAATTGTATGTCAAAGAAAATACGGAATATGAGTTTAAGCATAAGTTAGAAGCGCATATGCATCCTTTGTATGAGGCGGCTAGAATGCAGGGGTATAGTGAATGGAAAATATAATAATTTCAAAAGAGTTTCTAGATTGGTATGAATATTATAATGAGTGTAAAGAAAAGTATTCAAGTTTAGTAAATGATGTAGAGGATAAACTGATTCGTGGTGAATATAAAGATATTGAACTTCCTTTTTCAAATATGAATACGAATAATCTGAATCGTGATGCTTCAAGTCTTGAAAAAATTTGTGTACTTAAAATGCAGGGAAGTACATCGCAATTGGAAGTTGAAGTTGAATTAGTGAAAGAAAAGATGTTAGAGTCTTGTTTAAATGTAAACTTTGGTATATTGTGCAATCCTTTGGCGAGTACTCTATATCGTATGATTTTAGATTCGAGTAAAACAAAGAAGCATATGGAGGATGTTTCTAAACAATGTAAAGAAAATGATTTCTACATTTCTGTATTTATTCCTGTTTACTTAAGGCATTTCTATGCATGTATTTGCGAAGATTGTATTAAGGGATATAGTTCATATGAGTTTGTTCAATCTGTTGATTCTTTAATTGAAGAAGATAAGTTTAGTGAAGCTTGTAGTCTTTGTCCTATCTATGAAGATATTTATATTCAGGCTAATAAGAAGGGTTTACTTACAAATGAGTTAATACAGGTAATGCAGCAGTATGGTGTGGATGTACCTGTTTCCAAGAAGAAGGAGACAAAGCAGCCTCAGATACCTGTTTTTGAAAAGAAGAAAGAAACACCGAAAAAGTCAAAATTAGATATAGAAACGCGTAAAAAGATTGTGGGAGATGGCGTTAAGGAAATCTTGGATATGAGTGATGATGAGCTGATTCGTAGATATGATGGTAAGTCAGAGGATGAAATTAAGACAATGTTAAAGAATGATCCTTGTTTTGATTCATCCTTAATGGATGAATCGATGTTTGAGTTTCTTAGCTTATTAACTTGTTTTAGTATTGAATTTGAGGATGCTTTTATTGATTGGTTAGCCGGTTTTATCCTTAGAAGATTATATGATATACATTTAAGGTTTTCGGTGAATATCCCACCAAAAGTTCAAACAACAAAGAAACAAAGTGATTATTCAAATCAGGAAAGAGTTTTGCCTGAAGCTGATCCTAGTGAAAATTATCAGGAAAAAAAGGTCATTCAACCAAATAATGAATCTAAGGGTAGGGGTGGAATTATTTTCTTGATTATTCTTGGACTATTATTTGGATATGGATATATTTCTTTGAAAAAGGAAGAGGCAGAATGGGAAGCGCAAATGGAACAGTATCGTCTTGAGAATAGGCGTCGTACGGAATTGAGTGAGTTTAAGGCAAGGGAAGAGAAACGTAAAAAGGAAGAGGGACAAAATTCGAGTTCTTCATCTTATTCATCATCATCTTATGATGAAGGAAGTGATGATGCATATTCAGGTGATTATGATGAGGATCGTTATGATAATGATGAAAGTTATCGTGATGGTGTAGATGATATGTTGGATGAATTGGGAGAATAAAGAAAAATACAGTGAAAGAATCGTTGAATATTTGTATACTTTAGAGTATACTACTCGTAAGTATACAAATATAAAGGATGTGATTTGATGTTAGGAAGAAAAGAAGAATTAAATCATTTGAATGAATTATATAATAGTGATTGTTTTGAATATTTAGTAATGTATGGTCGAAGAAGAGTGGGTAAAACAACGATTCTACAGGAATTTGCCGAACATTCGAACGCAATCTTTTTTCCTGCTCGAGAAAAGAATGATGCGCTAAACTTAGAGGACTTTTCTAAAGTGATTCAATATCATTTTAATAATAATTTTATTGCGTCTTTTAAAAGTTGGGAGGATGCGTTTAATTATATTGGGGAGAAGGCTACTGAAAAAATTGCCGTGATAATTGATGAATTTCCTTATATTATTGATGAGAATCCTTCCGTGAAGTCAATATTGCAGCATGTGATTGACCATAATTGGAAAAAGAAGAATATCTTTTTAATTTTGTGTGGTTCTTCTGTAAGTGTTATGGAAAGTGATGTTATGGGTAGAAAAAGTCCACTTCATGATCGACAAACATCGACTTTAGAAATAAAACCATTTGATTATCTAGAGAGTAGTGCATTTTTTCCTGGATATAGTAATGAAGATAAATTGTTGGCGTATGGAATATTGGGTGGGATTCCAAGATATTTAGAGGCTTTTGATCCCAAACTATCTGTTGAGAAAAATATAGCGAATAAGATTATTCGTAATGGAGCTTATCTTCATGAAGAACCAGATAACCTATTGAAGGCGGAATTAAGAGAAATCAATGTGTATAGTAGTATTTTATCTGCCATTGCGAATGGAAGAAATAAAGTGGTTGATATTGCGGATTATATTCATGAGGAGCGTACAAAGGTATCTAAATATTTGATTACGCTACAAACACTTCGTTTGATTGAAAAGAGGATTCCTTGTGGTGATAAAGAGACGAGCAAGAAGTCGATTTATGTGATTAAAGACAATTTTTTTAAGTTTTGGTTTCGCTATGAATTCACAAACAATTCTTACTATGCCATGTTAGGAGCCAATGATGCATCTAAGGAAATCATGGAGGATATAAGCAATCTAATGGGGGATGTATTTGAGGATATTTGTAAAGAATATTTGATTCGTTTGGCTAAAAGTAGAAAGCTTCCTTTCATACCTTATCATTTGGGTAAATGGTGGGGGACAAATCCAACTTTAAAAGCACAGGACGATGTAGATTTGCTTGCGTTGGATCGTACTGGTAAAAAAGGTGTTTTTGTGGAGTGCAAATTTACTTCCCAGCCAATGCCATATGATGAGTATGAAGATTTAGTAATGGCTACTCAAGCATTTCCAAATCTAGAAGAGAAATATTTGTGGTTTATTAGTAAGTCTGGCTATTCGGATTCAGTCGTAAGACAAGCAAAAGAAGATGGAGCTGTATTACTAACGATTGATGATTTATTTGAATTTTAGGCATCTGTTTTATGCAGATGCTTTTTATTTTTGGTTAGAAAAAAATAGTATAATACCTCATGGAGTATGAGGAGTTTAAAAAGATTATTAATTCAAAAACAATCACATACGAAGATTAGTATAGTAGCTTTTCGACTTATCGGAAGGATTTTGTCTTGTATATAAGACAAAAATATATGGATATTGTCTTATGAATAAGACAAAAAGACATAAATATTATCTTACAGACAAGACAATATGTTTATATAATGCGGTAAAAGAAAGAGTTCTGCGTATGAATCGAGATATTTTAAAACAGATAATAGTAGATCAAAAGGAGATTGACTAAATTGTCAATCTCCATTATTTCTTCATAGAAATATATTCATAGCTAGGTGTGAAGTGCTGACTATCCTGTAGCTTGTAGTATTCCATAAAAATGCGTGACATGATGTTTGGAATTTGTTTTTCAGCAGGATGAGATAGAATAATCAAATATTGCATAGCACTATAACGTGTACATACATCCACCTTTCGAATGTTGTCTTGAATAGCTTCACCCATATGGTCAAGGGCTTCTTCGATTTCTTCAATATATGGAAGTGTATCTTGTACAGTTTCCATAGTAACCATGACTAAATAACAGTTCCATTGGTTTCGTGTCATCAATTGGTGTATGTATTCATATTGTCTTGTGAAATCGCGATATTCTAGGTGTAATGCGCCTGAATAGTTTCCACTTGTTTGTAGGGAGTTTGCGATTTGTTGCAAGTCTAAGCTTGTGTTGGCTGTGTTTCCATAATGGATTTGGTTGTACCAAGAATAGTTGTTCTTACCATTTTGTTTCACATAATACAAGGCTTTGTCGGCTTTTGAATAGGCATCCGCAAACGTATCGTTTCGAGTGCACATGAGCATGCCTGCAGAAAGGGCTGCAAAATGGGTTTCACTATCGTCTTTAATGATTTCTTTGAATTGTTCAATCACATTTGAAACTGTATTTTCGGCTTGTTCTGTATTCGCTTGTGGTAAGAACAGAAGGAATTCATCCCCTCCCATACGACATGCGATCTTAGGTATTGAAATGTCTAACAATAGTTTTCCCAGGCTTTTTAGGGCTCTATCTCCAGCTTTATGTCCATAGACGTCATTGATTTTTTTAAGGTTATCCATATCCAAGAAAATCAGGCATCCATTTGTCTTTTGCATAGCGCTCGCAATGCGTTTTTGTCCTACATTACGAACAGGAAGGCCTGTAAGATAATCGTTGTTTTTTGTTTCTTCCTGATCTTGCATGGTTGTCACAACATCGGAAATAAACTTATTGATTGTGTCTTCTTGGGATGGAAGTATTTCGTGTTCTAAGTGAAATAAAGATCCGTTGTCCATTAATTTCAAGAAGACTTTTGTGATTTCAGGATCAAATTGCGTACCCGCATTCATTTGGATTTCATGATAAATTCGTCCATGACTTAATGCGTTACGATAGATTCTTCTTGAATTCATGGCATCATAAGAGTCGGCTAACGCAATTATACGTGCTTGTATTGGGATTTCATTTCCTTTAAGTCCATCGGGATAGCCAGTACCATCATAATGTTCATGGTGACTTCTTGTGACTTCATCGATATGCGGAATGATCGTTATATCTTTTAAGATGTCTTGTCCAATTGTAGTGTGTTGTTTGATTAAATTGAATTCTTCATTTGTTAATTTGCCAGGCTTATTTAAGATTTGGTCTGGAATACCAATCTTTCCAATGTCGTGTAAATAAGCACAGTTTTTAAGGTTTTGAATCTCTTCATTTGTCCAACCCATATTTTTCGCAATCAAGGCTGCATATTGGGCTACACGCCTTGAGTGTCCACGTGTATATTCATCTTTGGCTTCAATGGTAGTAGAAAGGGATTCCATCATTTGAAGTGTTATTTTTTTGTTTTCTTTCTTTTCAATTTCCAACTCCGTTTGATGACGATTTTCTTCTATGATATGAATCTTTTGGATGGTACGAATAATGTTAGTGAAGAGCAATATAATCATGCCTATGCCAATAAAGATACCTGAAATAGTTGCGACAAAATAAACAGATACAGATTCAATAGCAACACAGACTAGGACTAGAAAGAGTCCAATCAATAGAATGTAGTCGGATTTTATTTGTTTATTTTTGCGTATGTATTGCATCAAATGAATGAATATTAGGATAAACACAAAGACGAGTAGTAATTGTGCAACGGGCAATGTTTCAATGTAGTCTTTGACTTTTGTAAGATAGAGAATGGAAGAAACAATAAAGTTTAAAATTACGACATAACCAATATTTTGATAGAGTTTTTGGTGCTTGCCATTTTGAATGTTGTCCGCATAGAACAAGATGGGTAATGGACTCAGCATGATCATCACAAAACATAAAGCAGCTAACGCGGATGCGTTAGGAACTAGGATTTGTCGGATTTTGGATTCTCCAAGCATCCAGACAGAGCCCATGACCATACACCATCCAAAGTATTCCATGTCGAATGTTGTGTGGTAGACATGTTTTAGGGCTATGCCAAACAGGATGGATGTGATGCCGGTAAATAAGATAAAGAAGGCAATAAATGTGGATATTCCATAAGTGTTGTATATATTTTGCCAAATTTCGGCTTTATTACCACAATACACCTCATTGACAATGCCGGAATAATTTGAAGTGTAGGTTGTCAGTTCAATGCGTAATGTTTTTCCTGCATCTTTATAGGTTGTAGGACAAAAGATGTAGCGACTCGCTGAATTTTTACCAGCCATTCTTGTATCTTTTGTGGAATATTGTGTGCGCAATGAATTTCCTACATAGAACTGAATGTCCTGCAAAGAAGATCGAATCGCAAAAGACGTTTCATCATAGTCTTTAGGCAATGTTGTTGTCAGGACCATGGTATGGCCTGGTTTTACTTCATAGGTTCCGGGAACCTTTATTTTTTGTTTCGTACCATCCTCTTTATTCCAGTAAAAGGAACCGGAATAGATTATGGATTTGGACGGGTTGTTATAGTTTTGTTCGTTAGCACCAAATAATTGCATGAAACAAAACCATCCTAAAATCGCAATCATTAAGATGTAAAAGAAGTATTTCATGGTTTGAAAGTTAGATTTTTGTGTATGCATATTTGGATTCCTTCCCTTATAGTTAGCATAGTATTTTTACATAAAAAGTGTCAATAAAAAGTTGTTGACAAACCTATAGAGTAGCTATAGAACGAAAATGTTCTAAATAGAACGATGAGGAGGGCGCATATGCACTTTTGGGATGAACATAAAACGATAACGAGATATTATGAGATGAAGGTTTCTGGAGTTTGCGAAAAATATCAGTTAAGACAGTTGGAGTATGACATATTAATGTTTATTTACAACAATCCTGCGTACAATACGGCTGCGGACATTGTTCGTATTCGTAAGTCTACAAAGTCTCATGTTTCGACTTCACTTAAAGTATTAGAAGATCGTGGTTTTATTGAGCGAAGAGTCGACAAAGATAATAAAAAGCATGTAACTATTCATTTACTACAATTAGCCAATGAAGTAATTGAAGATGGAATATGGGTGCAAAAGGAGTTTGCACAAGATATGTTTGAAGGTCTTAGTGAAGAAGAGATCAAAGTGTTTATGAGTGTATTTCAAAAGGTGTATGACAATGCAGAAAGGATGATTTCAAATGAAAAAAATTCCTGATTTAATGGAAGCAATTTTTGATGCTTGTTACTTGATTTTTGACTTAATTGCTGGAATCTTATTCTTTGTATATTCGAAAGGAAATCCATTGTTCATATTATATGGTGTATTAACATTAACGTTGTGTGGTGGAGACGCATTCCACTTGGTTCCTCGTATTAAAAGGGCTTTGTATGGTACAAATGATAAAATTAAAAGACAGCTTGGAATTGGATTGCAGGTATCTTCAATCACTATGACCGTATTCTATATAATTTTATTGTTTATCTGGAAACTAACATTCCCAACATTACAAGCTCCACTTTGGGTGGAGGCTATGATTTGGATTTCAGCTATTATTCGTATCGTCGTATGTTTCTTACCACAAAATAACTGGACTTCAGAAGAAGGAAATAGGAAGCTTTCTGTGATTCGTAATGCCGTGTTTGACGTAACTGGAATTGGTGTGATTCTTCTTTATGCCATTTCAGGAAATATGTACGATTTGCATATGAACCGTATGGTTGCAGCCATCATTATTTCTTTTGGTTGCTACATCCCAGTTACATTGTGGTCTAAGACAAAACCCAAGATTGGTTTATTGATGATTCCTAAGACTTGTGCTTATATGTGGGTCATTGTGATGGGATTACAATTATTATTCTAATTCACAAAACTTGGTGCTTAATGGCACCTTTTTTTGTTTCTTTAAAAAGAAGAATATCATTATAAATTGATATTATTCCGAATATTCTTCCGAAAAAAATCGACATAGTTCCGAATAAAAGTGATGTTTTTCGGAAGAAAGGCAAAATAAATTGATATTCTTTCGACCACAAAATAATACTTGTGACATATTGGACATTTCATTGGTTTAAAATTTTTGATTGTTATATTATTTTTTTCCTTTCTTTTTCTTCTGCTTTAAATAAGTTTATATTTCAAACTATAAAAGAAAACCATACATAATCATTGTAAATAAAAAGCGAGCCCTATCGATTGGTTACGATAGTGATTCGCTAGTTTGCCGTCTGATGACGACCTTCGTCATATGTAATATATCATTCTTTTAAGAAAATACAAGAGAAACTATGCAATTCTGGATGAGTGAATAGTAAAATATGCTTGTACAATTAGGGGTATAAATTATTCATACATTATCCGAAAAAAAAGAGCCTTCTGTGCCACATTGCTAAGAGGTGCGAAGACTACGATTAACCAAATTATAACAAATTTGTAATATGTGTCAATGGAATTATTTCTTCCAATTTCTTTTTTCTGATTCAATAAGGATTAGAGTGATTGGTGATTTTGAATTAGAAGAATTCACAAAAAATGAGTGTTGTAATTTGTTTTCATTGTTTCCTTACTATCACTACAGTGATACAATTAGTTTGAAGGAGATAAATGTTAATGGATAATAAAATAATTTTGTACCATGGATCTGAAAAAATAATAGAGAATCCAATATTTGGTGCTGGTAAAAAGAATAATGATTTTGGGTTGGGATTTTATTGTACAGAAAGTAATGATTTGGCAAAAGAATGGGCGGTTTCTTCGTTAAATGATGGATTTTCTAATAAGTATACTTTGGATACAGAGTATTTGAAGGTTTTGAATTTAAATAGTTCGGATTATACGATTTTAAATTGGATTGCGATATTGGTGGAACATCGTCTTTTTTCAATTAAAACGCCTGTGGCTAGAAGGGCAAAACAATATTTGATTGATCATTTTAGTATCAATGTGAACGCATATGACTTAATTATAGGCTATCGTGCGGATGATTCTTATTTTGATTATGCAGAAAGTTTCTTGAATAATACAATTTCTGTAGAGCAGCTCGCACAAGCTATGATATTGGGTAAATTGGGAGAACAAATTGTCATTAAGTCGCAGTTTGCGTTTTCAAATTTAAAGTTTGAAGGATATGAAACTGCAGATAAGAATCAATATTATGATTTTCGTAAAGTAAGAAATGATGAAACGAATCAATATTATTTGAAAATGCTTGATCAAGAAATGGATGGATTGTTTATCCAGGATATTATTAGAGGGGGCATTAAAAATGATGATCCACGCATACCAAGAAATATATGTAAATAATGCACAAACAATGTTAGGGGATGCCTTTGATTATGCCATCAATACTTGTCATATTTCAGGTGATGATTTTGTGAAGATGTTTATTGTAAGTTCTATGAGTAAACGTATTGAAAATGGAGAGCCTGCCTGTGTGGCGGGTAAAAGTGGTATCGAGCTTGTACATGAAATTGTGTTTGTAACCATGCAAAAAGAGTTGGATGTTGAACCTGAAGTAAATTATAGTCGTTCATGTGAGTATTGGATTGGATGGGCTGTTGCCTATTATCAGTGGTATTCAGACAGAAGTTTTAAAGAGATATTTCGTGTTTTAAGTTTTGAAGATTTAAAAAGAATGTATTATACACTTCATGAGGCGGATATTTCTAAGTTTGTAGATATTGTGGATTCGAAAATGAAAGAGTATTATGTGGAAACAAACTTAAAGCGTATTCGAACTACTTATGGTTATACGCAACAAGAATTATCCGATCTTTCTGGTGTAAGTCTTCGTTCAATACAATTATATGAACAAAGAAATAAGGACATTAATAAGGCGAGTGTAGATAAGTTGTATCGTATTTCTAAAGTGTTTGGCTGTAAGATAGAGGATTTGATTGAAAAATGATATTTAGGGGTAGAATGAGATGATTCATTCTACTCTTTTCTTTTTGATTTGAAATAAAAACAACAAATTTATTGGAATTAATAATGTTTTCACATTGAAGTTTTATAATAGGAATTGGCTACTGGATGTAGTAACGGTGAACCCTCTGAATGAAAAGGATGATATCTTGAGTTCTCGATGATTCCGATTTTGCAGGAGGACGTGTTGTATGTATATTTATCTGTACATTGATGTTGCCATGTGTTTAATGGCCATAGTAGAAATACTTAGAATTACATTATTGATTATAGAAAAATGTAAAAGACACTAGTTCACCCTCAGCAATGGATTACTAGTGTCTTTACATTAGAATAATTCAGAGTGACCACTATATCCAGTAGTCTTTCTGTATCTGTATTATACCGATAAAGGAATGTTTATGCAAATCTATTGGCATATAGTGTAATGATATACACTATCATAGAAAAATATGAAAGACACTCGTTCATGAGTGCCTTCATTGCATTACTTTAATCCAAACAATGTTTCAATACATGAATCATCCATTACGCGATCTGTTGGTGGCATATTGGCATGTTCTAGTAGGGAGTCTACGTGGTCTTTAATGGTTACGTCTACAAGTTTGTTGACATCGATTCCTCTAAGTTCAAAAAATAAGAATGGGTTTTCGTCGAGTTTGGTTCCAATTCCATAGAGTACAGCAGCCACGTGTTTGCACATTAAGGCCCAGTCGGGGCAGCTGCAGTTAAAACTGATTTCTCTTTGGCTTGGGAAAAGTCCATTTTCGGATAGGAATACTTCTTTTAAACTTTCTGGGAATTGTCCGTTCACAAGTTCTTGTAAGTTTTGGATTTGTGAACTGCATTTTTCGATGATGTCTTCACAAACTTCTTCTTTTAGTGGGCTGATATTGATTTCTACTTTGTAAGGTGTTTTTCTTGTACCTTGTACACGTGCTTTTACTTTGCCCTTTACAATTTGTAAGTCCACTACAGCACCAGAGCGAACATATCTTTTTCCGCGTTCGATGCGACTGGCATAATCAGCATATTGTTCAATATTTTTACACCAGGCCATGCCCCACCAGCTTTTTGCGATTTGTCTTCCTTCCACAATAATGGGATGCATTTCTTTTCCTTTATTTTTTGCGTTATTCACACTTGCCTGTGCTTTTCTTTGCAGTTCTTCTACGCTCATTTGTGAATATTGCATGCTTGCTGTCCAATATTTTGCCATAGTCTACACGTCCAATCTTAATAAGTCCATTAGTTCATTTGTATCAAGTTCAGTAATCCATTTTTCTTGGCCAGTGGCAAGAATGGAATTTGCGAGTTCTTGTTTGGACTCAATTAGTTTATCAATTTTTTCTTCGATAGTTCCATTTGAAACGAGTTTATGTACAAAGACCTCTTTGGTTTGTCCAATACGATAGGCTCGATCGCTTGCTTGGTTTTCTACGGCTGGATTCCACCAACGGTCAAAGTGAATGACGTGGTTGGCGGCTGTTAGATTGAGTCCGGTTCCGGCTGCTTTTAAGGATAGTACGATATATGGAACGTATGTATTTTCATCATTAAATTTCTCAACGATTTCCGTACGCTTTTTAGCAGGAATACCACCATGGATAATATATCCCTTCTTATGAAAAATGGATTCTAGGTATTGGGATAGGGGTTCGCACATTTCTTTATATTGTGTAAACACCAATACTCTTTCTCTTTTCTCATAGATGGTTTCACACAACTCTTTCAACATCGCATATTTTCCACTGTCTTTTGGATTGTAGTTGGTGTCATGAATAAATTGGTCTGGGTGATTACAGATTTGTTTCAATTTCGTTAATAACGCAATTACGATTCCTCTTCTTTGAAGGCCTGTGGATTCCAATATTTTTTGTTCCGCTTTTTCAACTTCCTTGCGATACAACACAACTTGTCGTTTGGATAAATCTACGTGTTCTGTGATTTCCATTTTGTCTGGTAAATCCGAAATGATTGTCTTATCTGTTTTTAGACGTCTTAAAATGAATGGGGAAACCATCATCTTTAATTTTGTCATATATTCAGGATAGGCTTGTACTTTTTTTGTATATTCTTTAAAATCAGATGCACTGCCTAATAATCCTTTATTTAAGAAGTCAAATAGGGACCATAAATTGGAAAGATCGTTTTCAATAGGTGTACCTGTCATTGCGATGCGCATATGGCTTGGAATCTTTTTAATGGCACGAGTTTGTTTGGTTGCTGGATTTTTAATGGCTTGAGCCTCATCTAAAATCAAACAGTCCCATACTCTTTCTTGTAGAAATTCATTGCGCAATGCCATTCCATATGTGGTAATAGTTATGAATGTGTCTTCATGTACAATATTGTTTTTTCCATGAAGGATATAATATGTCATTTTAGGGGCAAAACGATCTATTTCTTTGGACCAGTTTCCTAGTAGAGATGCAGGTACAATCAATAATACATGTCCATCTTTCTTTTTTTCATACATCTTCTCTAGAAAAGAAATGACTTGAAGTGTTTTGCCTAGTCCCATATCGTCGGCAAGACAGGCTCCAAAGCCTAAATCATTCATTTGGTTTAACCAATTGTATCCACTCTTTTGATAGGGGCGAAGGGTTGCGTTTAAATATTTTGGTTGTGCTTTGTTTTTGATTTTTGAAGGATTCTTTAGTTTGCCAAGAATATCCCTTAACCATTTTCCATTTGATATCTGTATACCCATATCAACATCAATATCATCATCAGTTGACATATATGTTTTTGTCAAAGCTTCCTTTAAAGTAATGGTTCCATCATATTGTTCCATTTGTTCAAGAAGTTGTTGAAGCTTATTATGATTAATTTCTACCCATTGACCTTTAAGCCATGCAAGTCCTTCTTCCATTTTTAAAAGTTCACTAATTTCTTTCTTTGTGAGGGCCCGACCATTCACAATTAGAGATGGTTGTAAGGATAGTATGGAGTCAAAGCCAAACATGGATGGTTTGGTATCTCCAATATTCACATTGATTTTTACAGAAGAATATTTTTTCTTCCACCAATTTGGCACTCTACACTTAATGCCACAAGCCTCAATGTCAGGTACACTCTTTAATAGGGAATAGGCTTCTTTACTCGTTAATTTGATGGGATGAAATAAATCACCGGTTTCCATATATTGGGCAATCAAAGTGTTCTTTTGCGCGACTACGTTTAGGCAGGACAATAAATTCAATAATTGTTCTTGATCGTTTTTATATTCGACTAGTGCATGTTTTAGTGGCATATGAACAATTCGATTTTCTTTGTCTTTTGTGGCATACGTCGCTAGAAACGCAAATGGAAAGTCTGGATCTTCTTCGTTTTCGACTAAATGAAAATAGATTCGTTTCGCGACTTTTAAATCTTGGGATTTTTCCTGAAGATACATTTGAACTGTACCCTTGTATGATTTCATATCCCATTTAAATTGAGAATTTAAGTGTTGAAATATGGTTTGAATCCACTTTTCATCAATATATTCTGTACCAATCGCAAAAGGAATAATGGACATTAAATATTCTAAGTCTTCACTCGATGCTTCTACCTTTGTATCTTCTCTAGCTACTTCGAGTTCAGGACGATTGCTTAGTAGTTCAATGAATTTTTGAGAAAGTTGATACAAATAAAATGCACTAGGAGTTAATCCCTTTAGATTGTTTTCAAACCCCAATTCATAGAGTGCAGAATATTTGTATTTTTTGAATGATTCAGCCCATTTGGAAGTGTTTTCTTCTTTTGTTTCATCTAAATGAAAGCCGTTCTTGGTAAATATGAAATTTAAGTCCCTCATGATTATTTAACCTCTACCTAATTATTTTTCTTCATTTTAGCATATATATACCAACAATGCTTTAACTGAGGGGGAAAACAATTTTTAGAAATTTATTGGAGTTAATAATATTTTCACATTGAAGTTTTATAATTGAAATTGGCTACTGGATGTGGTTGGTGGTTGCCTCTTGTTAAGGAGATTTAAAGCCTTGAATCTTGAGTTCCAGGTAAGTAGATCCTTCTATTTTTTTGCAGGAGGAAAGCTTATGTATATATATCTACATATTGATGTTGCTATGTGCTTATTTGCCATAGTAGAAATACTAAAAGTAACATTGATTATTATAGAAAAATGCAAAAAGCACTAATCACCAGTGACAATGGAAAAAGATTAGTGCTTCGCATTAATTTGATTTCAGAGCAGCCACTGCTTTTCCAGTAGCTTTTCTCTATTTGTATTATAGCTATAAATAGGGGATTATGCAAATGAGATAGTTCTTTTGATTAGAGTTTGTCAATTATTATAAAGGTCATTTAAATATAAAAAGATTGGAGTACGTATGAATAATGAAATAATTAAGTTTGTGAATGGCGATTTACAACTAGACGTTACTGTATCACCAGATAATGAAACTGTGTGGTTAACTGCAAATCAAATGGCATTATTGTTTGATCGTGATGAAAAAACAATTCGTAAGCATATTAATAACACATTTAAAGATCAAGAAGTTGAAAAAGAGAACAACACGCAAAAAATGCGTGTTGTTGGAGTTAAGCAACCTGTTCCATTTTATTCTTTGGATATAATTATATCTGTTGGATATCGCGTAAAATCAAAAAATGGCATTATCTTTCGTAAATGGGCAACTTCCATTTTAAAAGATTATATAATCAAAGGCTGTGCAGTGAATCAAAAACGTTTAGATGTTTTAAATAAAATAATCACGATTCAATCCAGGATGCTTGCTTCTACTTTGGGGATTGAAGAAAAAGAAGTGTTGAATGTGATTGAAGCTTATTCAAATGCATTATCATTACTAGATGATTATGATCATGGGTGTGTTTCTAAACCAAAAGGTAAAAATTCAATGTATCAATTGACTTATGAAGAGTGTAGAACTCTTATTGATTCAATGGGATATAGTGGATTTTCTTCTGTATTTGGTGTTGAAAAAGAATTGGGTAAATTTTATGAAACCATATATGAATAATGAAGATTTGATTAACGAATTGGTGATTCATAAAAATATTAATCGCGAATCAATTCCAGAAGATATATTTAACGAAAGAGGGTATACTACACTTGTATCTCCTTATAAAAGATTAATTTGTATAAACTTTGACACTATGAGGCATGAATACATATATAAAGAAAATGGTGATTTTGCAGAGTATATTAATTTGGCGAGAATAGATGACTTTATCAGTAACAAATTTAGCATGTATATAGAATGTTTCGAAAAACAGTTTAAAACGTATGTTGCTGAAAAACTATCAGAGAAGCTAAAAAATACAAATTTATCTTGTAATGACTATTGTGAACTTTCTCAATTATCATCGTGTTTGCCAAGTATCGAAAGAATTCAGCATTGTTGTAACATCTCACAGTTAAATTGTCATTTTCGATGTTATGACTTATTGTATTTTGATAAAATGTATAATTCTAATATGCGAGAAATTCAAGCTAACAAAAATATTATTGCGAACAGAAAACGTGCTTTAGATGCCATATTAAGATTAAATACCACACAAGGCTTTTCGTCAAATATGTTAATACAACATAATTTTAATAAGGGAACAATTCCTCCTATGTGGGGAATTGTTCATACACTCTCACTAGGAGATGTGTTGGCTCTATATAATATGCTGAAAATACAAGACAGGGTATGTTTTTGTCAAACAATATATAAAAAGCAAAATATTTCGTACAGAGAAATCAATGCATTATCATCAAATATTAATTTTATAAGAAAAATCAGAAACAATATCAACCATTATGAGCCTTTAATACCAGTATTGTTAAAATATCAAAATGAAGGAAAAGAAGAAACAATATTTAACATTTTGCAGATTCTAAAAAATCTTTATTTTTCAGGAAATATCCATTCAATCAATGTGATTCAGCGAACGAAGTTTCAAAAAATATCAAAATGTGATTACAACAAAAAGCAAGTAACATATTTGAATAAAATTTTAAGAAATATATAACTAAAAATCGATGGAACATCAGTCCATCGATTTTGCACTTTTAAAACAAAAAGGCCCCTCCATTCCAGGTGGACCAGTTCTAGCGTACTAGGTACGCCACTTACACAATTAATATACCATAATTATTTTGAAATACAAGAAAAATATACAATTCCTGCTCCTTATATTCCTTATCTCTCATATGGTGAAATACTATAATCTTGATATGATTATCTTCATTGGTTAACTTAACGTGTAAATTCAAAACAAGGTGTTTTGCAAGGAGTAATTAGTTGAAAATAGTTGAGTTGCAAAAAGTGCAACGCAACTAAGTTGTTTGTATATTTATCTTTTGATGTTGTAAAAAGGTTCAAGCAAGAAACGAATTGTGTTGACAACAAGTCATATATTCAGTAGAATAATCATCAGTTAGTCATCTCTAATATGGGATGACTTCTTTTATGAATGATGAGTTAGTAATGTCTAACTTGGAGGTATAATGAGAAAGATTCTATATATGATTATTGGATGTTTATCCCTTGTTTTGGGAATAGTTGGTGTAATATTACCGATTCTTCCGACGGTTCCTTTTGTGTTGCTTGCAGCTTTTTGTTTTGCAAAATCAAGTGAAAGATTGGATGGTTGGTTTAAGAATACGAAGTTATATAGGGAAAACAATATTAAGAGTGGTATGACGAAACAAGCTAAGATTCGTATTATGTGTTCAGTAACTTTATTAATGAGTATTGGATTTATCATGATGGGATTGAAGGGCATTGTAGTTGGTAATATTGTTTTATTGATTGTTTGGATTTTTCATATGGCCTATTTTACATTTGGAGTAAAGACAGTATGAGAAGGGTTTTGAATTATTTATTAGCTATTAGCTTTGTTGTGACTATTATGGTTCCAATTACGGGAATCATTGTTCATAAATTGGCTTCTACCTTATTCTTAGTATTGGCTTTGATTCATGTGTTCTTATATAGAAAGAGATTGGATTATAAGTATATTCTAGTAATTGTATTAACCATAGTATCCTTTGTTCTAGGAATATTAGGATTAGTTATGATTGAGTATCCAATTGTCTTAACTCTTCATAGAACTATATCGATTGTATTAATAATCTTATTAGCTATTCATATATATAAGTTTCATAGAAGACTTGCCGTTGCATAATGTGACGGCTTTTTTTAGTGATGTTCAGAATCATTGTTAACCAAAATAAAATGTTCGCATTATTGTTAACCTGAATAAAACGTTAGTATTATTGTTAACCTAGGGTGTAATTATCATCGTGTATAAATCGTGTTAATATCTAGATGTAAAAAAAAGATAGATTGTTTGGATCCATGAAAATTAATTTTCGCAATTATCTGAGTGAGGAGGGAATAGATGTTTTTTGATGAAAGAGTTGCATTGTTCAACGTTGAGGCTTCTTCTTCAAAAGAAGTAATTAAAATTGCAGCAGATGAATTATACAGACGGGGCATTGTAAAAGAGAATTTTTTCGAACATGTGATGTTGAGAGAAAAAGAATTTCCAACAGGACTGGCAACAGATAAATATGGAATAGCAATTCCACATACAGATTCAAAATATGTGAATCGTTCACAGATTGAATTTGTATCATTAAAATCACCAGTTAAGTTTAAAAATATGGGAAACGCGTCAGAAGATATAGAAGTGACTCATGTTTTTATGATTGCTATGAGTCAACCGCATGAACAGGCTGAAACGCTAGCAAAATTAATGGGGTTGTTTTTAGACGAAGAATTGATGCAGAGAATGTATGAATGCTCTTCGAAAGAAGAGTATGAGAGTATTTTAAAAGAAAAGGGATTAATTTAATAGAGGAGAAAAACATGATTGAAACATTTATGAATATATTTATGAGCCTAGGCTCTTCAGTATTTATTCCAGCGATTATTATTGTTTTAGGTTTGATTTTAAGAATGAAACCAGGCAAAGCAATTGTTGCAGGGTTAACAATTGGTATCGGATTTATTGGACTAAGTATGGTTACTGGATTGATGACAGATGCTTTAGGACCAGCAGTTAAATTGATGGTTGAAAAATATGGGTTGTCATTAAGTATTATGGATTTAGGTAGTGGAACAGCAGGACCTGTTGCATTTTCAACAACAATGGGAATTGTGATTATTCCAATTGCGTTTGCACTTAATGCTGTGTTGATTTATTTAGGGTTGACTAAAACTTTCAATGTTGACGTTTGGAATTTATGGCAACCTGCATTAATTGGAATTATGGTATGGGGAATTACAGATAGTTTTTTGATTGGTGTTCTTTCAATGATTCCAGCATTCTTGATTGAAATTATTTTAGCTGATTTAGCAACTCCATTTATGACTGATTTCTATGGCTTTCCTGGAATGACATGTACTCACATGATGGCTAATGCAGGATTGGTATTAGCAGTGCCATTAAATTGGTTGTTCGATAAAATTCCAGGGTTAAATAAAATTGAAGTAAATCCAGAAATTATTCAAGAAAAGTTTGGAGTAGTTGGAGATCCAATTGTGATTGGATTTGTGATTGGACTTGCCATTGGGGCGTTGGCAGGATATGAAGTACCTGCAATGTTGACATTAGGGGTACAAATGGCAGCTGTACTAAAAATTATGCCAAAAATGGTTTCATTATTTATGGAAGGTCTAACTCCTGTTGCAGAAGCAACAAAAGAATTTACGGCAAAATACATGGGTGGTAGAGAAGTTAATATCGGAATGGATGCTGCTTTAGTAGTTGGAAATTCATCTGTTATGTCAACTGCTTTATTAATGATCCCAATTACTCTTTTGATTGGTGTTATTCTACCAGGAAACAAGGTATTACCATTTGGAGATTTACCAACATTAGTGTTTGGATTAGCCTTAATGGTCGCAGGATTTAGAGGAAATGTTTTTAGAAGTGTATTAGGATGTTCAATTTATACAATTACTATGCTTTATGCAGCTACTTATTTAGCACCAGCACTAACGACTGCATATCATATTGCAGGATTTGAAATTGGTAGTGGTATGATTTCATACGTTACAGCAGGTTTATGGCCAAATGTATTAATTGTATTTATCACAAATCTTTTAAGTGTACCAGGATTATTAATTCTAACAGTTATTGCATTAGTTGTATTATTCAATGTAAACAAAAAAAATAAGGTTCAAGCATAAAAATAAATAGAGGTGGATAAAATGAAAACAATTATGATTATATGTGGTGCAGGGCACGCAACTTCAACGGTTGTAAGAACTAAAGTTGAGAGTTGGTTAAAAAGCGAAGGATTGGCTAGTGAAGTCGAAGTAAAACAATCTTCGATTGGAGCACAGGCTAAGGATATTGCTGCAGATAAGTATGATATTGTAATAAGTACTACACAAGTACCAGAAAATATTAAAGATAAAGTTATTATGGGATTAGGACTATTAACTGGTTTTGGAGCTGAACAAGTTTTTGCACAAGTAAAAGAAAGACTTGGAAAATAGAATGGTAGTATTTCATAAAGAAATTGACTTAAATACTGTGGCTAATCGACCATCCTATCATGATGTTACATCTGATGTAATGGAGGCGTTAGCTAGCAGTGGAGTTCAAAATGGAATTTGTGTTGTATCTAGTCCTCATACTACTTGTGCAGTCTTCTTTGAAGAGTTTATGCATGACAAGAATTATTATGGTGACGAATTTTTACAAGTGGATTTGAATGAAGCACTAGACAAAATTGTACCTGTTCAAAGAACAGAAGGGCAATACCACAGTCCAGGGCCAGAGCATATTGCATATGGTATGGCTAAAACAGATCCGGATTATCCAGCAAAAGAATGGACAATGTTGAATACGGATGGACATTTGAGATCTACGTTATTAGGGGCAAGCGAAACGTTGATTATCAAAGATGGAAATTTGTTAAATGGTAAAGTGGGTTATATCTATTTTGTTGATTTTGACCAAACAAGGGAACGTAGAAGAAAATGTAATATTGTCATTATGGGAGAATAAAAATGGTTGAAAATAGTATTAAAAGTGTTATTGAAGCGGAAAGTGATGAATTAAAAAAATTAACGGAATCATTAGATTATGATGTGGTTAATACATTGATTAATAAAATCCAAAACAATAAGGGTAATGTTTTTGTGACTGGATGTGGAACATCTGCAATGGCTGCAAAAAAAATTGTTCATACTATGCAAGTGGTTAATCAAAGAATATTTTACTTAAATCCATCAGATGCTGTTCATGGTGGAATTGGAGCTATTGAAAAAGATGACATTGTCATTATGATTTCTAAAGGTGGAAGTACAAATGAGTTGTGTTCTTTTTTAGAAAATCTTAAAAGTAAAGAGGCCTTTATTGTGTATGTAGGTGAGAATGGAGATTCTAAAATTGGCAAATCAGCAGATTTGTTCTTGAAAATTAAAATTGAAAAGGAACCCGATGAATATAATATGTTGGCAACTGCTAGTACATTAGCTGTAATTTCAGTTTTTGATGCGATTGCGATTTATATAGAAAGGAATTCATCTTTCTCACAAAAAGTATTTTTAGAAAATCATCCAAGCGGTGATGTAGGTGATCGTTTGAGTGCTATTGTTAAGTGATATATTGAAAAAGAGATAGATTGAGTCTATCTCTTCATGTTTTATGGAGGAAATTATGATTATAGTGCCATCGTTGTTAAATTCAAATATATATGATATTCAAGAAAATGTGAAAATTGCAAAAACTGTAGGAGATAATTATTTGCATATAGATGTTATGGATGGTAATTTTGTTCCAATGCAATCTTTTGGTGGAAAGATAGTAACAGATTTAAAAAAGAAAACAGATTTAGTGTTAGATGTACATTTAATGATTAATAATCCAGAGTTACATATAGAAGAATATAAAGATGCGGATATTATTAGTATTCATCAGGAGAGTACTAAACAATTATATAATTGTTTAAATCAAATTAAGAAATTAGGTAAAAAAGCCGGTGTAGCTATTAATCCAGGTACTCCAGTTAACACTCTTACTGATGTTTTTAATTTAGTAGATCAAGTCTTGGTTATGACTGTAAATCCAGGGATGTTAGGTGAAAAATTTATAAAAAGTACTTTAAAGAAAATAGCGGAGCTAAAACAAATCAAGGATAGTAATAAATATTTATTTGATATTGAAGTAGACGGAAATATTAATGATCAAACAATAATTCCATGCTACACTTCAGGTGCAAATGTTTTTGTATCCGGTGGATATATATTTGGTGATGATAATCCAGAGCAAAGAATTATAAAATTGAAAAATGCATTGTGTAATGGTAGAATCGGTTAAAGGAATGATTTTATGAATTCACGACAAATAAGTGTGTTTAATTATTTATTAGAACAAAATAATTATGTAACTGCAAAAACAATTTCAAAAGAATTTAATGTAACACCAAAAACAATTTATATAGATATTAATATATTGCAGCAAGAATTAGCGGAATATGGACTGATTGTTGATAAAAAAACGAATTGTGGCATTTTATTAGTTGGAACAGATGAGGCAAAAAAAAAGGCTCGTTCAGTTATCAATTTTAGTAACGATGATTCTGATGATAAAGGTTTAGATGTAGAAACTCGCAGAAAACAGTTGTTTGTTGATTTAGTGTTGTTTGGAAATTCTTTGTCGCTTCAAAAAACAGCTGAACATTATTATGTATCCAAGTCATCCATACTTAATGATTTAGAGTTTCTAAGAAAAGAATTTTTGAGGAAGTATCATGTGAATATCGAAACGGATTTTGATAAAAAAATTAGTTTAACGGGTACAGAAGAAAATATTCAGCTGGCTATTATCAATGCTTTTATAAGTACAATTTTTAAAAAAGAAAAAGAACAAGCTTATTTAATATTTGATAAAAAACTAAATTTAGTAATCAGTGATATGCTTGATAACAGTGAAATTATTGATTTAAATGGTTTTGCGGATTATTATAGACAAGCTTTAAAAATCACTTTATTCATATTTGTTACTCGAATTGAAAATGGATTTCATATTAAAGAAGATGAATACTATTTCTTAGATGATTTAGATTTTATGAAAAATTATCCAATTGCAAAGAGTATATCAGATTACTTTGAGGAACAATTAAATATAAAATGTACTAGCGAAGATAAAATGGTATTAGCTAAGTATTTAGCGTCGTATCGTATAAAAAGCTTAAAAACAAATGAAAGTGATTATAAGGAAGTTGTAGATCGAATTATCAACAGTTTAGAGGAAATAGAAAATATATGCATTAAAAACAGAGAAGAATTAACGAATCAATTATTATTACATATACCGCCAATGGTGTTGAGATTAAAGAATGGAATTAAAATTGAAAATCCATTATTGGATGAGGTTAAATCTAGATATCTTCATTTATTCACTTTATCTTGGTATGTATTATCAACGCTTGAAACAGAATATAATATTAGTTTGACAGAAGATGAAATATCTTTCATTGTTATTTATTTTCAAATGGCAATTAATAAATCATCAAACTCACATAAAATATTAGTGGTATGTCCTTATGGGATTGTATCTTCAAAATATGTTGTTTCACAATTAAAAAACGTACTTCCAAAATATGATGATATTCAAGCGTGTGGATATGAGGATTTAAAAAATAAGAAACTAGATAATTTAGATTTGATTGTGAGTACTTCATCGCAAAAGATTGATACATCTGTACCGGTTGTTCATGTAAGTCCGATGTTAGATAGCGTGGATTGTGCAAAAATATTTGATGCATATTCAAAATATGTTTTTTTGGCATCGTCTAAAATTAGAAGAATTTTTGATCAAAACAATATTAATATTCCATTATTGAGTCGGTATATAAATAAAGATAATGTTTTTTTCAAAATGGATTTTTATACAAAAGAAGACTGTCTAGATTTTATGATTAAAAAGTTAGAAAAAGATGGTGTTGTTAAAAAAGGATTTCGAAAATCTGTATATAAACGAGAGAGCATAGGTAGTACAGTGTTAGAAAATGGAATAGCTATACCTCATGGTATGCCTGCAGAAGTTAACAAAATAGGTCTAGTTATATTGACATTAAAAAGACCAATCAAATGGTCAAATAATTGGGTGGATATGATTTTTTTAATGGCGGTTCCAGAAGATAAAACAAATGAATTTGAATCTATGGTTTTAGAATTATATGGAATGATATCAAATATTGAGGTTGTTGAGGAATTAAAAAAATTCACTTCGATTGATGAATTTTTATTAATCGTTAAGTGAATAAGACTTTAACTTAGATTTTTTGATATTCTTGCCATAATGGTTTCGATTACCAGGATTAGGACTCGTACTGATTGGTATTCATATATACAAGTTTCATAGAAAACTTGCCGTTGCATAATGTGACGGCTTTTATTATGCGTAAGGGAGATGACAGATAAGGATTATACTTGTAGTGATGTAGTACTAGATTGTGAAGAAGTAAGAGTGTTAGTGGGTGAGTTTGAAAAAGATAGGAATGAATGGATAAGGGCTCTATCGCAAAAGACTGAATGATTCAAAAAAATGACAAAGTTTTTGGTGTGTTGTTGGATGATAACGTTTTATATATTGTGAGAAAAATTTGTTTGATTTAGGATGGTATTATAATTTTAAGATGTTTTCAATTTGAATTGACAAATTTTTGGGGTAGGAGTATGTTCTTACCAAAGAGAAAGCAAGCAAATAAAAACAAATTTATTATGTCAAGTTTGGAGATGATATTTTGTATTCAGAACAAGTATATTTAAATTGGATATTTCGTATCGTGTTGGCTACTTTATGTGGTTGTGCCATTGGATATGAAAGGACTAGTCGAAATAAATCGGCCGGCATTCGAACACATGCGATTATTGCACTAGGATCTTCAATGTTTATGATTATTTCTAAATATGCGTTTTTTGATGTGTCGACGGCGGATGGAGCTAGAGTGGCAGCACAAATTGTTAGTGGAATTGGGTTTCTTGGTGCTGGCGTAATCTTTGTGAAAGATGATTTGATTCAAGGGCTTACTACAGCAGCTGGAATGTGGACTACTTCTGGCATAGCTGCATGTATTGGTGCTGGATTGATTTTTATTGGTGTTTTTGCGACATTATTTCTAGTCGTTCTTCAAAAGATATTTCATTATCCTTTCTTTAATCAAATTGATCATCCTAATGTATTGATTCAGACTAATATTGTTTCTAACAAAGATGAAATATATAAAATATTTGAGAAGTATGGTATAGAGGTCAATGAAATAAAAATTGATAGGAATCTAGATTTAATGACTTTTGATACAAAAAATAGGTGGATTGACCATAAAAACGAATTGTATCAGGATTTGATGTCAATTGATGCAGTAACAAAAATATCTATTCTCTAATTAATAAAGGGACAATGTTGTTCCCTTTTTCATTTATGTAACATTTCGTGTAATAAACAAACTATAGGATGGAGGTGTATTATTATGGTGACAGATGAGGATTTTGATTTCTTAGAGAAAGTATTTAATAAGCTTAGGAGTGCTAGAAATACTAAGAGTAGTGTAAGGCTGAATCGTGCAGAGATAAAGATTATATTAAAGAATCAAGAGGATATTATGGATATGTTGTGTGATATGTTTGATGAGGAGGATAAGCCTGGTTTGTTGAATTAGAGGTATGGATCATGTTGAGTGATAAGGATTATGAATTGTTGGACGAAGTATTTCAAAAATTAAAACAGGCTGATAATACTTGTAGTGATGTAGTACTAGATCCTGAAGAAGTAAGGGTCTTAGTGGATGAATTTGATGATTTCAATCATGAGTTGGTTGAGATTAAGAAGATTATTGATGAGTTTGAAAAAGAGATAGGCATGAAGAAATAATAAAGAGGTTGTAGCTATGTTGTTACAACCTCTGTTTAGTTTGTTTACTTAGATTCAAGTTTACTTTTTTCATTATATATTTTTTGAATTAAAAATAGAGAAAAAACAATTTGAATAGTTTGTGGTGCAGTTAAAGGATTGATTGTATCAAACTGCATTAGGTATGGAATTAAGACAACTTGATCTACTTTTTTTGCAAAGGGGTGCTTTGCTGTGCTGGTTACCAATATGATATATGGCCTATTTTCTTTAGGTAGTTCTTCGATTGTTGTAATAAAGTCTATGTGTGAGGGGTTGTTTGAAGAAAATAGAAATATAGTGTCTTGATTGTTCATAATATGCAACATTTCAGTTTCTTTTGAAGTGTGAATATGATAAAAATGTATACCGCCTAGCATTGAGCGGAAAGCTAATAAGCTTGCTGCTGTATCACTAGCACCATAGCCAGATGTGTAACTGTTGCGTGAATTTAAAACACGTTTTGCCAAGTCCTCTAATAAACTATCATCTAATTTTTGACTTAACTGTATAATAATATCTGCTAAACTTTTTGCATAATCTGGGGTTGAATCAATTGTATGTTTTTTTGATGTTTGAGTTGCTAACATTAAATTCATTCTAAAATCAGAATAACCAGTAAATCCTAATTTTTGACAGAATCGACTAACAGCAGCTTGTGATACTCCGTATCGTTTTGAAATTTCTGTAGCAGTTGAAGCAGCAAAGGAAAATGGATCTTCCTCTAATAATTCACAAACTTCAAGTTCTTTTGATGTAAAATTTTTTTTCTTTGTCTCAATATTATTCCAAAAATTATCATTCATTATAGTATCTCCTTAAATGTATTTATATTCTATATTTATTATATATCAGAATGTGCTGAATAGTCCATTCAATAAAAAATAAAAAAATCATTCAAAAAATGTTGAATGATCCATTCAATTGTGATATAACATACGTGTAAGCAGAAACCGTTTACAAAATGACAATCGATTGTAATATTAAAACTCTGGAATGAGTTAACTACTAGGAGGAAAAATCAAATTATGAAAGCTTTAGGATTTATTGGTTTCCGTGTTGATGACCGTATGATTCATGGAATTGTAGCTACACAATGGGTTCCAAATTTAAAAGCAACACGTGCGATGGTTATTGATGATGAAGCGAGCACAAATGATATTATGCGTTCATCAATGAATATGGCTACTCCAGCAGGAGTTGCATTATCTGTAATTGATCACACAAAAGCTGTGACAAATATTGGAAATAATAAATATGCAAATCAGAGAGTATTCTGTGTATTTAAAACAGTAGAAGCAGCTTATGAATTATTTAAGGCAGAAGTTGAAATTCCTCATTTGAATCTAGGGGATGTAACTCAAAATACTGGAGAAACAACTGTATTAGCAAAAACAGTTCGTGTAAATCCAAAAGAAAAAGAAATGCTTAAAGAGATGCGAGATGCAGGAGTAAAAATTACAGCTCAATTCACTCCATCTGATTCAGAAGCTGATGTTTCAAAACTATTAGATTAATAAAAAAACGGAAAGAAAGAGAGAGAAGAAAATATGTTTACACCGATTCAAGTAATTTTATTGTGTGTGTTAGTTGGTGTTTGGACTTGGCAAAAATATAATCTACAAATGTTCTATTATGCATCTGTAGTTACTATGGGAGTTTTGACAGGTTTGATTATGGGTGATGTGCAAACAGGTATGCTTGTTGGAGGTGCTATGTGCTTAATGAGTTTAGGCTTGTTTGGCGCTGGTGGATCTAGTGTTCCTGAATATCCAGTTGGATGTATAGCTGGTGCTGCATTTGCGATTGCAATGGGAATCACAGGTCAGGAAGCTGTTACAACAGCAATGACTATTGGTGTTCCAGTAGCTGCATTGGGAGCACAATTGGATGTTTTAGGTAAAACTAGTGGTTCATTCTTTATTAATAAAATGAGAGAATGCTCAGAAAAGAAAAACTGGAAATCAATGGGACGCTGGATGTGGGCGAGTCAAATTCCATTTATTGGATTATGGGTACTTCCAATTCTATTGTTTACAACAGTTGGATCTACTTATGTACAATCAGTAATCAATGCAATCCCTGCATGGTTAAATAGTGGATTAAATGTTGCTAGTGGAATGCTTCCTGCATTAGGATTTGCAATTTTATTAAGACAACTTCCTATGAAAAAATATGGATACTTTATCTTATTTGGATTTGTATTATCAGCATATTTGAATATGAGCGTATTAGCAATTGCTATGTTAGCTGTAGTTGCATGTGCATTTATTTTCCAAAGTAAAGAAGCACAAAGAAGTAATCCAGTTGCACAAGATGCAACAATGACTGCTGTAGATATGGAGGATGAATAAAATGGCAAATAAAGAACCAAAGGTATTAGATAATAAAGTACTAAGAAAAGTGTTGTTACGCTATGTAATGTCTCGTCAAACATGCTTCAATTATGAAACAATGCAGTCTGGTCCATGGGTTTGGTCTATGCTTCCTGCAATGCAAGAATTATATTCTGATGATGAAATTGCAGAAAAAAATAAAGATTATTTCAAATTTTTTAACTGCCATCCTTGGTTTGGACAATTAATTTTGATGGCAACACTAGCTATTGAATCAACTCGTGAAGATGGAGCTACTTTGACAGCTCTAGATGTTCGTACATCTTTAATGGGACCATTAGCTGGTTTAGGTGATGCAATTGTTTGGGTATTATTGCCTACTGTATTAGGTGCAATTGCAGGTTATCAAGCACAACAAGGTAGCCTTGTTGGTATGTTTATTGCTATTGCCGCAAACATTGCATTGTGGTTTGTATTCTGGAAATTAGCAATTCCTGTTTATAGAACTGGTGTTTCTTTCATTACAGCTAAAGCGGATTCATTAAGAAATTTAACTGAAGTATGTTCTATTTTAGGAATTATAGTGTTAGGTGCAATGGTTGCTACAACTGTAAATGTAAAATTTGCTTTCTCGTGGCAAGTAGGAGATTTGAAACAAAATTTAAATGATTTGTTAAATACAATTATTCCTTGCTTTGGTAATGTTGTAACAGTTGCTATCTTATATTGGGCTTTAGGATTGAAGAAAGTAAAATCAAGTTCATTAATTTGGATTGTAATCATTGTCGCAATTGTATTAGGAGCAATTGGATTCTTAGGTTAATAATCTACTAGGCACTGATTCGTTCGGTGCCTATATTTTTTAAATATGGGGGAATGTAATTATGAAAGTGAGTACATATAGAAGTGAAATTACACCTACTAAGGAGTTCTTACCTTGTTATTTAAGTGGGCATGCCATTCGTACAGAGTTATCAAATGGCATAATAAATCCATTATGGGCTACAGCTTTGGTATTGGATATAGATGGGACTAAATTAGTATGGGTAAGTGTTGAACTAATTGGATTAGATAAAGTTTATACAGATGGAATTCGTAATCAAATACAAGATAAATATGGGGTTGATATAAATTTAATTAATATTGATTTTGTTCATACACATTCGGCTCCAGAATATAGGAAAGTAAATTACTTCGGTGGTCCAGGAGAAGTTCCTGGCTATATGGATTTTGTGAAAAAGCAAATCTTAAAAGCGGTTGATACATGTTTTGAACAACACTTTATAGAAGTAGAAGCTTATTATGATACGGTAACTATTGATGGATGTTATTGCAATCGTAATGGTATGGAAAAACCATGTGATAAAACAGTGACAACTGTGGAATTTAAAAATGAAGAAAAAGTTGTTGCTGGATTATGTAATTTCACTTGTCATTCAACAGTATTAGGTCCCCAGAATTTAAAGGTTAGTTCAGATTTAGCTGGCTATGTAGCTAGAGCATGTGAAAAGCAATGGGGTGTTTATCCTGTTATTGCAATTGGTGCAGCTGGTGATATGAGTAATCGTCATTATCGCCAAGGAAATGATTTAAATGAATTAAATCGTGTTGGTAATGAAATGATGAGTCAGGTATTCTATGAAAACAGAACAGTAAAGAAATTGAATATTACAAAGCCTAAAGTTAATCTATATAGATTTCATGAAGTTTATCAACCAAAATTAGAAAATAAACAAAAACAATATGATGAAATCAAATCTAAAGTAGAAAACGCAAAAACATATGATGAAAAAAAGACATTTACGTCGGCTTTAGCAATGGCAAAAAAAGGTCTTGCCTGTAATCCATTTGATTTGGATTTGCAATGTGCATATGTTGATTTAGGTGATCTGCGTTATTTTGTAATACCAGCTGAATTATTTTCAAGATTTGGAATTTCAATTAAAAGAGCAATGAATTGTAAATGTCCGATTCTTTGGGGATATTGTAATTATACTGTTGGGTATCTGGGAAATATTGAAGATTATGGGGCCTCTTTTGAAACAGCTTCGAGCGATATTCCAAAAGGAACAACAGAAAGAATAACAGAAGAAATTATACAGTTTATTAAAGAAAGTAATTAGGAGAAAATTAGATGAAAATATTAGTAGTTAGTCATGGAGATATTGCAAAAGGATTTTGTGAAACTGCAAAAAAATTCTTTGGAGCGAGTGAAATCTATTATGCAAACGTTGATTTAGAAACAGGTGTTAAGGGTTTAGTTGAAGATGTAGAAAAATATTTGGAAGATTGGAAGGATGAACAAGTAGTAATTTGTTCAGATTTAAAAGGCGGAAGTGCGAATCAAACAATCGCAAACTATATTTCACGTCCTAATACTTTTGTGATTTCCGGAACAAATCTTTCTTTAATTTTACAACTAATGTTGGCCCAAGATGTTACAACGGATTCTTTACACATGATGATTGAGGAATCAAAGAATGATATCGTTTTAGTTAATGACATTCTTGCTAACACTAGTTTAGATGAAGATGATGAATAAATTAAAAAATATCCAATTAATAGCTTTAGACATCGATGGAACTTCCATGAACTCAAATAGTGAAATCACGGAATATACAAGAAATGTAATTCAGCGTTTAGCTAATAAATATGTTGTTGTTCCAACAACTGGTCGTGGTTTTTATAAACTAAGAGAAAAAATATTGAAAGTGGAAAATATACGGTATGTGATTTCTGCAAATGGTGCTGTTGTTACAGATGGTTTAAAAAATAAAAGATTATTTGAATTTTTAATTCCTTATAAAGTGGCAGCAAAAATTGCTGATAAGTATACTCGAGAAGATACTTTTGTATACATTCATCGTAATGATGAATATAGCACACATGTGTTTGGATGTTTAAATAAAGAGTTTTATGAGAATAAATTAAAAAGAGATTTTAAAACAGATTACAAAGATTTAGATATAGTTGATTTATACGATTATATATTAAAAGACCAAAGAAATGTTTTGAAAATAGGTATTCGTTTTAAAAGTCAATGTGATTTAGAAATTGCAAAACAAGATATAGAACGAAGCTTTCCAGAAGTAAATGTCTTTGAGGTTGGAAATATTGGATTGGAAATCACAGAAAAATTAGCAAGTAAAAAAGATTCTTTAGAAAAACTATGCACATATTTAAATGTTGATTCATTAAATGTGTTAGCCATTGGGGATAATGGAAATGATGTAGAAATGTTGAAATGGGCTGGCGTAGGAGTAGCAATGAAAAATGCAGTTGTTCAAGCAAAAGAAGTGGCCAACTTTATTTGTGAAGACAATGATCACGATGGTGCTGCTCATTTCTTAGAAGAGTTTCTTTTATAGAAGGAGAAATTTATGAAGATTAATCAAATGATTGAAAATATTAAAAAGTATCATAAAGGATATGGAACGATTGATGAAGCAACTACAAGAGATCAAATTCTTTATGGAGATGCCAATCAAGAATGTACAGGTGTTGTAACAACTTGTTGGGCTAGTGTGGATGTAATTCGTTTTGCGATTGAAAAAGGTGCTAATTTTATTATTTGTCATGAAGCTTTGTTTTGGAATCATGGTGATCATACGGATTGGCTTGAAGAATCTAAGAATGAAGTGTATTTAGAGAAAAAACAATTGTTGGATGATCATGGAATTGTGGTTTGGAGAAATCATGATTATATTCATTCAGGAATTCCATATAACGGATCTTATATTGATGGTATTTTCCTTGGATTAGCTAAGAAGATGAATTGGGATAAGATGATTAAAAACACAGTAAATTCAATGGATGATACTCTTGAGTGTTCTACAGCATATGAATTTGATCATGCGATTGAGGCTACAGATTTAGCTAAGCAATTGGTTAATACTTGTAATTTGAATGGTATTAAATTAATTGGAAATGATCAAGCTAAAATTAAGAAGGCTGCTGTATTATTCCATGTATTTGGTGATGCTAAAGAACAAATTGTGAATACGGATAAGAGTGATATTGACTGTTTATTAACTATGGAATTGATTGATTTTACTTATGCAGAATATATTCGTGATAGTGGCTGCTTAGATAAGAATCGTGTTGCGCTTGGTATGGGACACTTTAATTTGGAAGAGCCAGGAATGGAATATATGTTAACGTATTTGGATGAAGCTGCTCAGTGTCATGTTCCTGCTTGGTTTAAACAGAGTGGTGACAACTATAAATATATTGTGAAGTAATATGAGATTTTCAAATTTTAGAGATTTACATAATGTATATCCAAAAATAAGAGAAAAAAAATTATTTCGTTCAGAAGCTCCGTTTGATTTTCAAAAAGAAGATTGGGATGAATTATATGATCTTGGTGTTCGTACAATAATTGATTTTCGTTCAGACTCCGAAAGAGAAGAAGATAACTATGTATGTGATCCAAGATTCACACGTCATAATTGGTGTTGCTTAATGCCGGAAACAGGAATCAATGATTTTTACTTTCCTAGACTTGTGACAAAACAATCTTCTGCGGAGGAAATAATTGGTTTATCTTCTTTTATAGTCAATGGATATAAAGTTATTCCTTTCTCCAATACGGCTTACCAAAACATGTTTTCATTAATGGAAACAACAGATGATGGCATTTTATTTCATTGTGGCGGAGGAAAAGATCGTACGGGTATATTTGCAGCATTAGTTTTATCTTTATTTGGTTGTGACAAACAAACAATATTCGATGATTATTTAAAGAGCAATGAATCGGTTAAAAATCATTTAATGCCAAAATTATTACAGTCTGATTATCCACAACCAGTAAAAGATACTTTGATGTATGTATGTTCGGTTCATACTGAATTATTGGAATCTTCATTTGAGGCTATATTACAAAAGTATGATTCATTAGAAGAATACTTTGATTCGGAATATAAAATGAATCGCGATTTGTTGTTTAGTAAATATATAAGTAAGATCGATAAACCTTAGAAAATTTTAGGCTTATAGCTATAGTATATTAAAGTGATTAGTGCCTAATTATGATAAGGGATGTCATCTGTATATTCATACAAATAATAATCTAAAAAACCGGAGGTTGAATATGGAAGATCTTAGATATATTAAATCAGATTTAAAAACAAAAATAATAAATCCTGAAAAAGAAAAACCAGCAAAATGGTCATTTTTAAAAGTGTTGCGTGAATATAGTACTTTAAAGCAGTTCTATCCAGAAATTAATCCATATGCAGAGGTTTATAAATTTAGAGAAAATGTATATGGTATTTTTTATGATGGCATTCACTCTGCTGAAATGTGGTGTTATTTAATTGAAGGTCCAGAAAAAGCTTTGTTGATTGATACTGCTTATGGTTTGGGTGATTTAAAAGGATTGATTCATAAATTGATTGGGGATAAAGAAGTTATTGTATGTAATACGCATTCTCATGTGGATCATGTTTCAGGTAATAGTCATTTTGATAAGGTGTATTGTCATTATGCGGATCAAAAAACGATTAAAGAACACCAAAAACCTGAAGATACACTGGATTTCATTTTGGATGAGAATAAAGAGCCTTGTTATACATGGTTTGATAAAAAGGATTTGCCACCTTATACGCCTTATGAAGTTATTGGAGTGGGAAATCATCATTTGTTTGATTTAGGACAAGGTCATGTTGTTGAATTGATTCATTTACCTGGCCATACGACAGGACAATCTGGTTATTTAGATCATAAATCAGGATGTTTCTTTATTGGAGATGTAACAAGTGCATTTGGTGATAATGAAGAATATCCACAATTCTGTACAATCAATTCATTAAGAGATGCAATTCAAGATTTTATGCCAAGAATTGAAGAAGTCTCAGGCCTTTTCCCTGGTCATGGAACGGTTGATTTACATCCAAAAACACTTCAATATATTATGGATACCGCAAATCGTATTATTGCTCATCCGGATTGGTATGATTCAATTGTAGATTTTTATGGTACAGAAATGTATGCTCGTAATATTTATCAAATGGGTAGTGATTTGAAATATACTGCAAAAGCCGTAATTTCTGAGTAGGAGTTGGTTATGAAGATTAAAGATGTAATTGAATGTTTAAAAGAAGAAGGTACTTGGGTTCGTTGGAATCGTTGTACTCGAGATCGTGTTTTATTTGGTGATGATGATCAAGAAGTAAAGAAGATTGGTGTTTGTTGGGTGGCTACTAATAAAGTGATTGAACAAGCATTAAAAAAGGGTATTAACTTCATTATTTCTCATGAGAATATTTTCTATACGACAGGAACGCATTTGGAAACTAAATTAGTAGAGTCTATTGAACATAAGAAAGACTTATTAAGTAAGGGTAATATTTGTGTGTATCGTTGTCATGATGTTTGGGATTCTATTCCTGAATATGGTGTGAGTGATGTATGGGCTAAAAAACTTGGCTTTGATTTTAAGGATAGAGTGATTAACTCGTATTATCAATCTGCAAATATTCCTAAACAAACTGTTTCACAATTAGCAACGCGTGTGGCTAATGCATTAAAAGATGATGGTGAAGAGGGAGTTTATGTTTTTGGGAATGTAAATAAAGAAGTATCTCGTTTAGCTATTGGTACTGGTGCTGGAACAGATATATTTGAAATGTTAGAATTCAATCCAGACGTAGTAATTGTGGCGGATGATGGTATCACAAATTATAAGGATGCTCAATATGCGATTGATAATGATTTACCTATGATTGTAGTAAATCATGCTGGTTGTGAAATTGGTGGTTTAAAAAACATGGTGAATTATTTTAATGATAAACTTCCTGATCTTGATGTGGAGTATTTGGAAGAAGGCTTTAAAATTTCATATTTTAAATAAAGACAAAACTAGGCGATTTGCCTAGTTTTTTAAAGAAAGGAAGATGATTTTGAATAATAAAACGAAGCGTTTATTAATATACTTTGTTGGATTGTTTATTTTGGCTTTAGGATTAACACTAAACACAAAGGCGAGTCTTGGTGTATCTCCCATTATTTCAGTGCCATATAGTATATCGCAGATAACAGGATTGAATTTTGGTGATTTAACATTTATTGAATATTCATTATTTGTATTCATAGAAGTTTTAATTCATATAAGCGAAAAGAACAAAAAAAGAATTTTATCTGATTTATTACAGTTGCCACTAAGTTTAATATTTACAAGATTATTAAATGTATTTTCAGTTTATATCCCAACGTCGAATCAATTTGGAATCCAATTATTAATTTTAGCAATGGCCATCATTTGTACAGGAGTCGGGGCTGCCATGTCATTAAGTATGCAGTTTGTCCCAAATCCAGGCGATGGAATTGTGCAAGCGTTGGCAGGAAAGTTTAATAAAAGTGTAGGTCTTACAAAAAACATGTTTGATTGTGTAAGTGTTTGTATCACTCTATGTATTGGGTTAATATTTGCACATACAATACTAGGAATAGGAATTGGTACTGTAATTGCAGTGTTAGGAGTAGGCAGGGTAATTGCCCTATTCCATCATGTATTTGAATCACAAATCATTGAATTGGTTCAAGGGTAAAGATAAAAACCGCGTTTAAAAAGCGCGGTTTTCTCTGCGGCTATAAGCCTTTACTACCAGCTCGCGTCTCAAGGCGCTGCTTTCACTTCGTTCAAGTTATCGCTTTTGACTCTCGCCAGCCCTCAAAGGGCTTTATTTTTTACTATTTCTTTCTCTTTGCTTTTTCTTGTTTATACGCCTGTTGCTCTGCTTCTGAAAATGGATTTGCGTATTCCTTTACGCTCATTTTATCCATTGCGATATCATGCATTTCCTGCTCTCGAATATATTTTGCAACTGTCGCATCATTTAATCCTACAGTACTTACATAATATCCTTCACTCTAAAAATGTCTGTTCCCGAACTTATATTTCAGATTTGCATGTCTGTCAAACATCATTAATTCTGACTTTCCTTTCAGTTATCCCATAAATGCAGATACAGACAATGATGGAGGTATCATAACCAGCATATGTACATGGTCCCTCATCAAATGTCCTTCTATTATTTCTACATGCTTGTATCTACATAATTCTCTCAATATTTCACCTAAATCTTTTCGATATTGATTGTATATCACTTTTCGTCTATACTTTGGAATGAAAATGATGTGATACTTACACATCCATTTTGTATGTGCTAAAGAGTTTGCTTTATTAGCCATTATAATCACCATTCTTTCTTATTTTGATAGCTTGAACACCTTCATTATAGAAAGAATGGTGATTATTTTGTATAACTTTATTTGATACCACCCGCATAGCAGGTGGTTTTGTTGTTTCGTACTTCGTACTCAACCAGCTAAAGCCAAAAGCATAAGCAAGCAAAGGAGTTATAACGAAATAAGATTATTTCGTATAACTCCTATTTTTTTAACTTGTCTACTTCTTCATAGAATAGCTTTCCATTTAATTTGTTTACTTGGATTGTTTTCTCGATCCATAGTCTTAGTACGTCAGAAGCCGTTGAGATTTCGTCAAGTCGAGTACTGATAAGTGCAAAGTCAGGAATTTCATCATCTGATATTTTTCCGTCCATTGTGATTTGAATTAATCGATTCACTAATGGTTGGATTTTATTGAGAGATGCGACTGTACTGCAGAAATCAATACATCAAATATTGATCAATATCTAAGAAAAGCTAATTCATTAGGAATAGAGAATATACTTGTTTCTTTAGGAAAAGATGGAGCTGTATTATCCAATGCGCAGGGGATTCATAAGTTGAATTAGCCTCGTACAGTACTTGTCAATAAGGTAGGTGCAGGAGATGCGATGCTTGCTTCATTTATTGGAAAGCTTTCACAAGGATATTCCTTTGAAGAAACAATGCAGTGGGGGTGGGGCAGCTGGGAATGTCGCAGCTAATAAACTGGAAGATATTACAGCTTGTGATATTGAAGGATGTTTATCTCTGATGAAGGAGAAAAGGTCGTTGTAAAATTCTCAATAAATAAAAATGATTGCCTAAGAAAATGACAATCATTTTTATGTGTATTATTGTTGATTAGCAGTTTTTGATGATAATTCTATAAAAGAATTCAAATGATCTTGTGCAAGCTTTTGATATTGTTTTTCTTTATCTTCGTTTCCTAAATTTTTATAAATAGTCGAAATTAAAAATTCATTTGCAAATACTTCAGGTGAATTGTCATCTTTAATTTCATCTAATAATTCATTTAAACTATCTACCTTGTCTAAAACCATAACATCATAGATTTTGTCTAAATATTTTTTTGTATCGGAGTCCATCTCTAATTTCTGAAGTTCTTCACAACAGATTTTGCATCTTTTTTTATCTGCCATTGCAACGAAGTATTGTAACCCCCTCATGAATACTGTTTTATTTTCGGCTTCTTTTAGATTGCAGTTTAATAATAAGTCGAAATACTGAGTTGTTTTTTCATTGTTATTTTGAAGAATCCCGGCATTCATTCCTAAATAAAATCGATTAAAGTCAGGAATGTATTTTTTCACTTTTTCACTTTCTAATGATTCATATAATTCATCATATTTCTTTTTTGTAACTAACATAATCAAATTGTTAGAAATTTTTTTAATTTGTAATGGTTTATATACCTGCATGGCAAGCATAATAATTGTTAGAATAACAAATATAATTACTGTTGTTTTCATAGTTTAGTTTTCTCCTTTAATTTCGAATAAAAATATTTCAGATACATATGCAAGTTCAGTTACAGGTATTTTTATGCTGAAACTATTACCTGCATACTCTAGATTGTGTTCTATGACATGAATTAAATATGTGTTTTCTTCATAGAAATGTTTGATTTTTGGATATTCCCAGCATTCATTTTTTATAATTCTTTCTAGCATGTTAGTACAATGACATATGTATTTAACAGCAATTGCATCTGAATATGGAATAGATAATTCATGTAAAGTATTGTTTAGACATGTTTGAAGAACATCTACAGCTTTTTGGGTGTTGATAAATGAGACAGTCTTATCAATAATTCTCGTTCGGATTTGTTCAATAAATGAATTTTTCGGAGAATTTGATGGCTGTGGTTCTATATCTTTCATACCTGATGCAAGTGAATCTATATCATTGATGGCAGACATACTTTGTTGAACAAGTGTTATTAATGAAGATAATGTAACGTTTGAAATTGTTCTAGAAGGAATACCTGTCTGACGGAATACATGATCCCCAATGGAAGTGAGTGGTTCCATATCACATGCAATCAGAACGCCAACACCTTTGTTTAAAGTGCTTGCTTTCAAACAAGCAAGTTCCAGGCAATCATTCAATTGCATATTTTCATCATAGTTGATTGCATCAATAGAATAGTTGCCTTTAATGGAAGATTTAACATAATTAACAAGCTGCGTTGCAATACTACTTCCGTGGCAAATAACTAATATTGAAACTGTTGTTCTTTTTGCCCATTGATTTGCAATGGCAAGGTACGAAGCAAGAAAATCAATTTCTCTTGGCGATGGAGAAAATGAATATGTCTGCCCAAAAGAAGTATAGATGTCATTTGCTAGACTGTATTCTTCTGGATATATTTTATCAGTAATTGAAGTCTCATTCATTTCTTGGCTTTTTTGAGAATATGGAATCCTTTTTAAGTAATTTGTGATATGAAGTAGTATTCCATACAGCAATTGATACTCATTTTTTAATAGTTTGTATTTTTTTCTTTCTTGAAGTTTTCTAAGAGTAACCTGCATAACATATGGATTGATTGCGTTTCTCAAACCTTGCAATTGCGCATCAGGACAATCTTTTAATACATTAATATTCTCATTTACATAGCTTTCAATGTTATCTAAATCGTTTATATCGATTTTAAATTCATCGATGAATTGAGAAATTCTATGGTCTTTAAATACACTTGGTGCATTTGAGAATATTTCACTTGCTGTTGATGTACCGTCAGAATTAAATTGAAGATAATTTGTAGGGATACATGACAGTAATGAAATAATTCTTGCATTGTTTGTGGAAGATTCTTGAGAGTTATTTAACATATTCAATGATAAACATTGATATGTTAAATAGATGCTGCTGTTTTTTTTGACAGAGGTATTTAAGAATGCTTTTGAACATGCAATTTGTATTTCATTTCTTAAATCAGAAATATTGTTTGGGTATTTCTGCATTGCAAACAAAGTGATGATATCTTTATGAACTTTTATTGAAATTCCTGTATCTAGTGCTTCTTGTTGAAGAAGAGACATGATTAGCTCAAGTTTTTCGTATACACCTCTTTGGTCAATATCTAGAAGGTGAAGATGTACAGGCACCGCATTTGTAATTGCTGAAATTTCTGGATTAGTATCACTTAAACTGGATGTAATGATGACCATTGCATTTAATGGAAGCAGAGATGGACTGCTGCTTGGTTGATACATCTTTTTTTTGAGAATTGTAGCTAGTAGGTTTTGTGATGAATATGGCAAATGCTCAATTTGTTCAAAAAGAATAATACCATCTTCACATTGTTCAAATATACTTTGTTTAGATTTTTGGTTACCTTTGTGATCATTGCCTAATAAAACATCTGTAAATAATGAACTGTTATTTTCATAATTTTGACAATATAACGTCACAAAAGGAACAGTTTTATTTCTCTGTTGGCATATGTAGTCAAACATTCTAGAAGCAAGCATTGTTTTACCAACACCAGTGTTTCCGGTAATTAGACACGGAATTCCGTTTGGAGGATAACTACATGCACTTCTTGCATTTAAAATAACGTCCGATAATGTTCCATCTGCACCAATCATATTATCTAAAGACTCTATCTTGATATCTGGTGTATTTTGAATCCTTTGCTTTCCTGTGCTTTTTAAATAGTTAGTAATAGATTCACTTTTGTTAATAATTGATGGAAAAAATGAATCTGGGTAGTGGGTGATTAATGATTGATAATCAAGATAATATACGGGTCTACCGTGAATTTTTATAAGATCACCGTTTTTCCATAATGTATTCATTTCTTTAGATACATTTGCACGATCGAGATGAAGATCTAAAGAACAATTTGATGCGTCTGCACCACAGATTTCTTCGAATAAATTTTCGGAAATGATTTTTTCTGTTAATTCATGAATATAATTTTGTATTTTGTTTTGTCTGCTACTCATTACAAATCTCCTAAAAAGTGTGTTGTTTTAATAGTAAAGTGTGTCTGTTTTTGACGGATTATTTAATTATTGTGAACTTGTGTGTTGAAAAACGACACAGAATAACATTGAAGTGTTAATTTTATCTCGTAAATGCATTATATCATGCTTTTACTGTATCATGAATACCAAAAATCAAAACAACACACTTTTCATCTGTGTTAAAAAAATCGATAATTTGTAAACGATTACAAAGTGATGTATAGTTTGCTCACGGAGCAAGAAAGGAAAGGAGGATTCAATGAGTAAATTACTTTTGTTAAGCCATGCGGATTTGAGTAAAGAATTCTATAACGCAATTCATCTGATTATGGGAAAACCAGATGATAGAGTAGATTTTCTAACATTACCGTATGGGACTGATATTGAAAAATATCAGCAACAGTTAGAAGAAAGAGTTGTGAAAGCTGGCGATGAAGGAATTCTAATTCTAACTGATTTATTTGGAGGAAGCCCATTTATGATTTCAACTCGTGTATATCAGAAATATCATGAACGTGTTCAAATTGAAATTGTAACAGGCGCTAACTTACCGATGATTGCTGAATTAATGACAAATCTTGATAAGGATGTTAAAGAATTAAAGAAGATTGCATTAGAAGCAGGTTTAAATGGAATCGTAGTTTTTTCTTCGAAATTGGATTAGGAGGGAGTAAAAAAATGCCAATTAAAATGTTAAGAATTGATGATCGTTTAATTCACGGTCAAATCGTAACTGCATGGGCAAAAAATATTCAGGCTGAAAAAATCTGGATTGTTGACGATGGAGTTGCAAAAGATGATTTTGTCAAAGGAATTATGCACATGGTTGCTCCTGGTGACAGAGAACTCATAATTACAGGTTTAGCTGATATGCCAAGTATGGCTGAAAAACTTGATTCAGAACTTGGAAATACGTTGATTCTTGTGAAATTTCCTTATGTTGCAAAAGAAATTTTTAAAGCAGGAATTAAATTGAATGAATTAAACATTGGCGGAATTGGAGCAAGTCCAGAACGTCAAAAATTATTTAAGAATATTTCAGCAAGTGAAGCTGAAAAACAAACATTGAAAGAAATTCAGGATATGGGAATTAATGTCTTTTTCCAGGTAACTCCTGATGAAAAAAGAACGCAATTTAGTTACGAAAAATAAATAGGAGATAAAAAATGTTGACACAATCTATATTAATTGGATTAATAGCTTCCATGTGTGGTGGCGTATTCTTAGAATTATATGTTTGGGTATTTAGAAACCCAATTGTGGAAGGTTTATTAGTAGGTATCATCTTAGGTGACCCTATGCAGGGTGCTTTGATTGGTGCGACGATTCAGCTTATTTACATGGGTCAGATTACAGTTGGCGGTATTTCTTCATTTGATAAATGTTATGCAGGTGTTATCGCAACAGCAGTTACAATGCTTTCTCATCAATCTCCAGAAGTAGGTGTTACAATCGCTGTTACATTAGGAACAATTGGCCTTCTCGCTTCAAATGCTACAATGACAGTTAACGTTGCATTTGTACATATGGCAGATAAATATATTGAATCCGGTAAAACAAAGAACCTTTGGGTTTATAACTGGTTATTACCAAACTTGTTCTGTGTATTAGTTTATGGAATTCCAGCATTTATCGTTTGTTACTTTGGTGCAAGTGGATTTGAAAACTTTATGAATGCAATGCCTTCACAGATTTCTACAGCGATGACAGTTATCGGCTCTGTTTTACCAGCACTTGGTATTGGTATGATGTTTAAAGCAGTTTACAAAAAGAAATTCTTTGCATTTGCAATTCTTGGATTTGTATTGGTTGCTTATTTACATCTTGATATCATCGCTTGTACATTAGTAGGTGCTGCAGCAGCACTATTATATTGGACATTAGGATTGGATAAATTAACTGGAGGAGAAACAGAATGAGTGAAAATATTGTAAATGTACAGGAGACAATACAAACTCCACAGGAAAAGAAATTAACAACGAAAGATTTGATTCACTGTTTTATCTTATGGGAAGGCTTTACTGAATGTTGTCTTTCTTATGAAAGATTGATGTCTCTAGGTTTCTGTCATGCTATGGCACCTATTATTAATAGATTGTATGGTGATGACGAAGAAAAAAGAATAGCAGCTTTAAAACGTCATATGCTTTTCTTCAATACAGAAAATAACTGGGGAGCATTTATTCCTGGTCTAGTAGCTTCTATGGAAGAAGATTTAGCAAACGGCGGTAATGTTGATGAAGATATGATCAAAACAGTTAAAGTTGGTTTGATGGGTCCTTTAGCTGGTATTGGTGACACAATTACGCAAGGTCTTGTTAAAACAGTAGCGCTTGCTATTGGTGTTGACATGACACAGAAGGGTTCTGTTCTTGGCCCGGTTATCTTTATCTTATTATATACATCATATTTACTTGCAATGGGTATCTTCACGTTTACACAGGGTTATAAAGTTGGTAGAAGTGTATTGAGTAAGATTACTGATAAGAAGATCATGAATAAAATTACTGATATTCTTTCAATTATCGGTTTAACAATTGCTGGTGCAATGATTGCAAATAATGTAAGCATTACTACACCATTACAATTCACAGTAAGTGATTCTACAGTTGTTATTCAAGATTTGTTTGATCAGATTATGCCTAAATTACTTTCTGCAGTAGCAGTATTAGGAGTGTTCAATAGATTGCAGAAGGGTATAAGTGTATTCAAAATCATGCTAGCAATGTTTGCGATTGCAATCGTATGCAGTTTGATTGGTATTCTCTAATATGAATAAGCCTGAAGGAATTATATTTGATTGTGATGGTTGCTTGTTAGATAGTGAAGTAGTGTTTCTTAAAACCGTAGTTAAGTATTTAAAAAAATATGAAATTGATACTTCACTGGAAGAACTGATATTTGTTATAGGAAAACCAATGACTGTTATTGCACAAGAAATCATTGAAAAATTTTCTTTAAATATATCAATAGATCAGCTTATAAAAGAAGAAAGAGAACTGTTCTCTGCGCAAATGAACAGTTCTCAACTTAAGCCAATGCCTGGATTGATTGATTTTTTAGATAGATGCAAAAAAGAAAAAATCCAGTTGGCGATTGCTTCCTCTTCTCCTTATGAATATGTAGATAATATCGTTACACAATTCGGAATTAAAGAGTACTTCCAATATATTATCTCAGGAGAGCAGGTTTTAAAAGGAAAACCTAATCCAGATATTTATTATCTGGCACAAAGTAAATTAGGAATCCCAAAAGAAAGATTAGTAGTAATTGAAGATTCATATAATGGTATACAGGCAGGAAAATCAGCTGGAATTTATACAATCGCATATAAAGGCTCTATGATTGAACAGGATACTTCCAATGCGGATTGTGCGGTATATTCTTATGAACAGATTGAATGGTGAAAGAAGGAATAATTTTATGTGGATGAAAGAAGTTTTTGGTACAGACAAACCTGTGATTGGTGTATTGCATATGCATGCTATGCCGACAGATCCAAAATATGATCCTGTAACAGGAATTGAAGGCGTAATTGAAGCTGCAAGAAAAGATTTGCACGCTTATCAAGATGGTGGAATTGATGGAATTCTTTTCTGTAATGAATTCAGTATTCCATATACACCAAATGTTAGAACAGTTACAGTTGCGACAATGGCACGTGTAATTGGTGAATTGAAATCAGAAATTAAAGTGCCATTTGGCGTTACAGTTGCAGCGGATGCAATGAAAGGATTTGATCTTGCAGCAGCTGTAGGTGCTAGCTTTATTAGATCCGTTCTTCATGGTGCAGCTGCTGGTGTTTATGGAATTAGCGATGTTCATCCAGGTGAACTTGAAAGACATCGTGCAGAACTTGGATTGATGAATTGTAAGACAATGACTGCAATTGTACCAGAAGGAAGCAGACAAATTGCTGAAAGACCATTGAAAGAAGTTGCTAAAACATTAGCATTTAACTTGAATCCAGATACAATTCTTGTATACAGTGATACACCTGGATCATCTATCGATGTTGAACAGGTTAAGACAATTAAAGAAGTGACAGATACTCCTGTGTTTGCATCCAATGGTGTTAAACCAGAAACGATTGAAGAAATTCTATCGGTTTGTGATGGTGCTATTGTAGCAACATCTACAAAATTTGATGGAAAATTCTACAATCAGGTAGATATTGAAAGAGTCAAAAAGTTAATGGAAAAAGCAACAATGGCTCGTGGAGACAAATAAGAGTTAACTAACAAAAAAGCGTATATTAGAAAAATCGGTATACGCTTTTATAATTTGGAAAATTGATTATGGAAATATTGAATTAAAAAAATTTAGCGAAAGATATTCGAATCAGTACTTTAAAGGAAGTATATACTTCTCGGTCTGGACATTTAGGTGGCTCTTTCAGTGCAACAGATATTCATGGAAAGGACATATGTATGGAAACAAAAGAATTAGAACAACATGCAAATAATATTCGTAAGAATATTGTTGCTCAAGTTTATAGCGCAAAATCAGGACATCCAGGCGGCTCATTGAGTGCTGCAGATATCTTGACAGAACTATACTTTGAACAGATGGATATTAATAAAGACAATATAAATACAATCGATCGTGATCGTTTTGTATTGAGCAAGGGACATGCAAGTCCTGTATTGTATGGGACATTAAAAGAAAAGGGTTTATTAGAAGAAGATCTAACTACATTTAGACATATTGATTCTAAACTACAAGGACATCCTAATATGAATTATGTAGCTGGTGTGGATATGTCAACGGGATCTTTAGGACAAGGTATTTCTTGTGCGGTAGGTATGGCTATCTCAAATAAGGTAGATGGAAATAATCATCGTATTTATGCTTTATTAGGAGATGGTGAATGTGAAGAAGGTGAAGTATGGGAAGCAGCTATGGCTGCAGCTCATTATAAGCTAGATAACTTATGTGCAATTCTTGACTACAATCATCTTCAGATTGATGGAAATATTGAGAATGTTATTTCACCAGAACCATTCGCAAGTAAGTTTGAAGCTTTTGGATGGAACGTATTGGATGTGAATGGACATGATTTTGATCAATTGAGAAATGCATTCAATCAAGCTAAACATATTAAAGATAAACCAACAATCATTATTGCCCATACAATCAAGGGTAAGGGTGTTTCTTATATGGAAGATAACTATGCATGGCATGGTGCAACTCCAAATGATGAACAGTATGAACAGGCAATGAAGGAATTAGGAGGTCTTGAATAATGGCAACGGCAACAAGAGAAGCATATGGTAAAACATTGGCAAAACTAATCGTAGAACATGATGATTTGTTTGTATTGGATGCAGATCTTACAAAATCTACAAAGACAATCGATGCCAAGAATGCAAGACCGGAACATCATTTTAATATGGGAATTGCCGAAGGAAATATGATGGCAGTAGCTGCTGGTATGGCAGCATCAAATAAGGTAGTATACGCATCAAGCTTTGCGATGTTTGCGGCAGGAAGAGCTTTTGAGCAAATTCGTAATAGTATTTGTTATCCAAACTTGAATGTAAAAGTATGTGCAACCCATGCTGGAATTAGTGTTGGAGAAGATGGAGCAAGCCATCAGTGTATTGAAGACTTGGCTCTAATGCGTTCTATTCCAAATATGAAGGTATTCCAGCCATGTGATGCCAGACAGACCGAAGAAATCATCAAGGCTGTATACTCTATTGAAGGCCCATGTTATGTACGACTAGGAAGACTTGGAGTAGAGGATGTATATGATGAAAACTACAAGTATGAATTTGGCAAAGGAAATGTATTAAGAAAAGGGAGCAAAGTTGCTATTATTGCTTCTGGACTTATGGTACAGGAAAGCTTAAAAGCCTATGAATTATTGGAAAATAAACCAACAATTATCGATATTCTAACTATCAAACCTATTGATAAGGAATTGATTATTGAAACAGCGAAAACACATGATGTGATTGTAACTGTAGAAGAGCACAATATCTATGGAGGTCTTGGAAGTGCGGTAAGTGAAGTGCTTGCACCAGAAGGAATTAGCTGCAGACAATATATGTTAGGCATGCAGGATACATTTGGCAGAAGTGGCAAGCCTAAGGATTTATTGGATTACTATGAATTGGATGCGAAACATATCAAAGAGTTTATTGAATCAATAAAGTAAGATGGAGCTTTTGACTTCATCTTTATTTTTTTGAAAAAGCAGAAAGAATGTAATCTTGTCAAAGATGAATGGGAGTCATTATGAAAAAAGGGTATATTTACACAGCATTAAGTGCCATTATATTCGGTTTAATGCCACTATTAACGAAGATCATTATCGCAAGAGGAGCTACCTCACTCACAATAGCTTTCTTTAGAGTGTTCTATGTAACTGTAGTATTGTTCTTTGTTTTGAAAATAAAGAAGATTGATTTGCGCTTAGAAAAAAGAGACTTTCTATCTGCAATACTGACTTCAATATTTGGTTCTGGACTAACAATCATAATTTTAAATGAAAGCTATAATTATGTGGACACAGGAATCGCAACAAGCCTTCACTTTCTATATCCATTGTTTGTAGCTATATTATGTTGTTTCTTTTATGGGGAGAAAATAAAAAAGAAACAAATAATATCGCTATCATTCGCATTAGTAGGTATTATTTGTTTTATGAGTAAAGGGAATGGGAGTCTGTTTGGGTATTTTTTAGCCATCGCATCCGGATTAACATATGCTTTTTACTTGGTTAAAATGGATAAGACTGGATTAGTGAAAATGAACGCTTTAAAGCTATCCTTCTATTTAGCACTATTTACAACAATAGAAATCTTTACAATGAATCTGTTTATGCAAGACGTTGTATTTAAAATGGATGCGATTGCCTATGGCCTATTATTAGTACTCGCTTTATCCTCATCCTTTTTAGCAACAGTCTTACTACAAAAAGGTGTACTACTATTAGGAAGTACAAGAGCTAGCTTCATATGTTTATTAGAACCAGTAACCTCCATGATCATGGGAATCTTATGATTGAATGAAGCACTCACATTCAATAAAGGCTTAGGAGGCTTGGCAATCATAATTTCATTGATTATTTTCTTGAGAGAATAAACAAGAAAGAGGCTGTGTTAAAATACAGTCTCTTTTGATTTAAGTATAAAAAAATAGAGTTGGCTTAAATATGTGAAATGGCGCCAACTCTCGGAGATGTTGATTAGTGAGTTAATCAACATAATTAGTCTAACATGATGTCATCTATTTGTATACATATTTTAATGTGAAATAGTGAGATAATCTTTTTAGTTAGATAAGTATTGCTTTTTATGTAGGAAAAGCGTTTGATAGATATAGAGAATGAGGTATTGGGGTATGTATGAATTACAATTAGTGAATAATGGCTTTTTAGAAGAATACAATGAGAATAATAGAGTGTTTGTTGAATCTATTTTATTGGATAGTGAAGCATTAAAAAAATTAAATAGTAATGAAGATGTATATTCAGATATTATTGATGTTGAGTTTTCATCGGCAGTAAAAAAGGTGGATAGAGTAGATACATTGGTGGCTGTTACATCTGGATTTATGGCGTTTTTATTGGATCAAATACTTGTTCGAAAACATATTAAAGTAGAAGATATTGAGGATATTGAAATTATCAAAGTTTTATCATTGGTATTAAGACAATATTCAGATAAGAATAAAGATATTGATAAAGAGATTGATGAGTATATCTCAAATTGGGAACATAAGATTCAGGATGCTAATAAATATAAGAATTTAGTTTTTGATTTTTGTGAAGATTTAAGTTTTAGTGGTTTATTAATTAAAGCGATAGAGTACTGTTTTGATTTGAGTATTGGACTTGATGAGAAGTCTGGTTTAGTTATAAAGAAAGAAAAACATGATCTTAAAACGGATAGTATTATAGAAAAAGCACAGATTGCTGTTGTTGATTGGTTTGTGAATCAGGCTTATCAGTATAAAAAGGGTGGAAAGTGTAAAAAGGAGTTTGCCCAAATTGAAAAGATAGTTAAGGATATTAAAAAGATTGCTTTTAAGGACAATAAATTTGATAGGGAACAATTAAAGGGATGGTTCCATAATAGAGTGTTAAATGAAAAGAAGAAGTTAAATGGATTGGATGACTTTGCAGTCCAAAGTATTCCGGTAAAGGCTAATATTATTTTTGTACATAGTTATGCGCATATCCGTGATTTTATTCAACAAGTCAATGAGCATAATGTTGTTTCTTTAGAGGGCTTGAATATTATTGATTTTGATAAATTAAATAATGAAGCCGTAATTAGAAGAATGGATACTATTTCAACAAGTGTATTTGCAGCTCTTAATGTAGGTGTTGCAGGAGCAAAAGCAATAAAATTAGAGAAAGATCCTTTACAAAAGTTGTATGTATTCGCAATCAATATTAATATTCCAAACGTAATTAGATTGGTAAGTGTTGTTAGTGCGGATTTTGATTATATAAAAGAAGATATTGATCAATTGGTTCATAAGTCAAAAGTAATTGAGATCAAGAAATATAAGGATATTCCATTAGAGAGCTTAGAGCGTTGTTTTACAATGAATAAAATTGAAACACGGATTTTGTACTCTTTGGAACTTCAAATGATTGAGGAGGATATTCAAAGAACGAAGGATAATAAAGAACAGTTATTAAAGAATGAGTGGAAAAAAAAGTGGATTGAAGTAACGGAGCAGTCCTTACAACAGAATAAGGTGTTTGAAAAAGATCCATTAAAAACATATGCAGCAATAAATACGTATGCGGCTAGTCAGGATAATTTATTATGGCTCTATAATATTGCGATGGAATTAAGTATGTTTAAGCCTTACTTTAAGATTGAAGAGAAGGGAAAAAAGTTAAAGCTTTCTTATACGAAATATATTGAGGAAGTGTTCTGTAATGCACAAAATTATATTTCCTATAAAGAGATTCAAAAGATTCAAAAGAGTTATAAGGATTACTATAACTGCTTAGAAAATAATACTTTAAAAACTGTTGGTGTTGCGGGTGGTGCACTTGCCGTAGCTGCTGCAACGGGTGGATTGGCATTTGTGTTTGCACCGCAAATAGCGGTTGCGATATTTGGTGGGGCATTTCCTACATTGCATGGTGCAGCACTAGTCAGTGCATCATTAGCTGCTGCTGGAGGAGGATCATTAGCTGCAGGTGGTTTTGGAATTGCTGGAGGAGCTGTATTGATTGCCGGTGGAGGTGCTGTATTAGGATTAGGGACTTCTGGAACTGCATTATCTTTGATGATGGCACCTAAATTTGTACAGAATGATTATGCTAAATTACTAGCTAAGTGTGATTGTGTATTATTGAAACAATTGGATATGAAAGATGAAGTAGTGGCTTTGCAGCATAAAATACAAAGTGATTTGGATGAATATAAGCTTAGATTAAAAGTGTTAGAAGGTTTAGAAAATCCAAATGATGAGTGTAAGCAAAACATAAAAGATTTAAAGAAGAGCATTGTTTACACGGAGAGAACGAATAAGCAGTTGATTAAGTTGATATAATAAACAAAGAATTATGGATGTAGTTGTCTAAACGAAGAGAAGTAAACGGAATGAACTTAATATTGTTTTTCCGTTTTTTTTAATATGTGTAAATATCGGTACCTTTTTCAATATAATAATTTTATAATGTTATTGGTGATGAAAATGGATAAAGCTTTGATGGGAAAAGATATTCCTGTAGCGGTCTTGAGAAATAATTATATAAATGGAGTTGATAAGTATAATTATGAAAAATTTATGGTAGATTTCATAAATAATTCTAAGTTGGTTGATGAAAAAGAAGGGACTCCTTTTTACCATCAAGAAGAGCAAAGTAATTCAGAGGCAGACGCATCTAATGGATTTTATGATATTGATTTTAAAATCTTATGTGAACCAGAACAAATGCATGCTCGTACAGCTACTGGTATTCGTATTTTTAAGACTCAAGAAGGGAATATAGCTTATTCGTTAGCTCCTAAAAATAAACAAGAAATGGGCTTTTATAATATGATGAATGTATTTATTAAATGGCCTTCAATATTAACTTATGGATACAAAATTGATGATGACAAATTATTGAAAGCAGTTAATGCTATAAAAAAATTATTAGCAACTAATAAGAATATAATGGTTTTGTTACCTTCTGAGTATTATTTTGATGGATGTCAAACGGATGAAGATGTTGCGAAAGAGATTATAAATAAACTCAATGCACCTTTTAATGTAATGAGAGAATATCGAATTACTCAAACACAATGTGATTTATACTTCATATTTAAATCGAAGAGGTATATGGTTATTGTAGATGCTAACAAAGATGTGTGCTTTTATGATATGGTGCCTTATAATTGCAGTGATTTGTTTGAAGATTTATTTAAAACTGGCCATGTTTGGCCTGTCATTGATGAATGATTCTTAAGACTATCATTTCTAATGTTGAAACTGAGTTAGATAAAAAAGAACATTACTGGATTGATAATTCATTAACATTAGAGGATAAAAGTAGAGACGCAGTACATAGATGGAAAGAGAAGATAAAATATTTACCAAAATATCTTTCACAAGAAACTATTGAAAAAGTTAAACTTCTAGATTCTGAAGCAGACAAGATAATAAGTGAAGGAAAAATAGAAGATGTGATTTTTTTTTGATAGATTGGATAATGATGAGAAGCTAGAATGCATTCAGAAACTTGAAAAATAATATCTGATAGTAAACAAAAAAGTTAAACAGCCAATTTATCGGGTAACCAAATAATCTAGAGGTTTCCAAGAAATATCTAGGGGTCAATTTAGGGGACTGATGCTATCTTGGCATGAACCTATAGACCTCTAGATTTGTTTTTAATGATTAAAAGAATTTCAGTTATGGTTAAAAAAACTCTGCATTTTTTTTGACAAAATAAAAGGACCGGAATGGGCCCGGTCCAGAAATGGGAATGTTGAGAAAGTTAATTGAAAGGGTTAGAGTCTTAACTTAATCAACACACTTATAGGATAACACGTTTTTATGGGAAACCTTAACTTTGTAAAAAATGTATAACTACAATTGAATTTTTAAATGAATAGTTGA